>Ga0114918_10000217_pt1 | contig 47385 bp, 71 predicted proteins | sample LantaG_FD_87015 | JGI IMG/M metagenome (GOLD analysis project Ga0114918, IMG submission 87015) | Deep subsurface microbial communities from Baltic Sea to uncover new lineages of life (NeLLi) - Landsort_02402 metaG | ecosystem: Environmental > Aquatic > Marine > Oceanic > Sediment | place... | reverse complement strand
TGAGTTTTAACACTGGCTATATCGTTGCCGGCCTAAAAGGGAGCTCTTACTATACTCTTTGCGTTCGCGGATAAGGAGTATATCAGATGAAAGCAGGCGTACAGTGATCAAGCTTCAGCCCGGCAAATTCTTCTTTGACAGTCAGGCGGTGATCACTCGTGTTGACAAAACGACGCGTCGGGTGCTGGCAAAGTTTGGTTCCTATGTCAGAACGACAGCCAGGAGAAGTATTCGAAAGCGCAAGAGGCCAAGCAAGCCTGGTCATCCCCCCAGTAGTCATACTGGGTTGTTGAAGAATTTCATTTACTTTGCCTATGACCTTTGCAGCTCTTCGGTTGTCATAGGCCCTGAGATATTGAGGGGGCCGGGCAAAGGAGAGGCTCCCAGTATCCTTGAGTATGGTGGGAGAGTGAGTCAGTTTACAAACACCCGTCGCAAGAAGAGGAAGTTGGGGGATGCGGCAGAAATAGCTATTGGGGGCAAAGGAGCAAGAAATGATGCAACGACGAAAATCATAACAGACTGGAAAGGGCGCAGGAAGAGAGTAACGTACACAAGGTTGAAAACAGCCGCAATGGTAGCCAAAGCAAACAGGCTTAATGAAGAACTTTATGGGCCTGACAAGTTTACCTTTGGCATTCCTGTAGCAGAGCGTCCTTACATGCGGCCAGCCTTTGAAGCAGAGAAAACAAAATTGCCTGAACTTTGGCAGGATTCTGTTAGGGTCTGAAAAGGAATAAGGAGACTGGACAATGGCTACCTATCTCATGGGTATGAACGCCAAGCTGTACTACGATGCGACAGCGGCAAACCCCCTCTCGGGGATGACCGAGATCAGCAATGTCAAGGACCTCACACTGACGCTTGAGGCTGGGGAGGCAGATGTTTCGACTCGTGCCAACAGCGGCTGGCGGGCGACGGCCACGACGTTGAAGGCATGCACAGTGGAATGGGAGATGCAGGGGAAGACGACCGACACGGCATTCGAGGTTGTTCGGGACGCCTTCCTCAACGGGACGACACTGGAGCTGGCGGTCCTTACGGGCACCAAGGCGGTGGCAGACAGCGAAGGGCCGAAGGGCACGTTTGCCATCACGAACTTCAGCCGGGGTGAACCTCTTGAGGAGGCCATCAGTGTCAGTGTCACCGCGAAGCTGCAGGTGTTCGATGAGTGGATTGAAGATGGTGTAGAGGCCGGTAGCTAATTGAGCCGAGGCCTTCTTCTATAGTAGACTGGGATAAAACGGAGGTAATGTGATGAGAAAGTTCAAGGACACGACTGGACGGGAATGGGAGATTGTTTTAACGATTGGGTCTGCCAAGCGTGTCAAGGACCACGTTGGGGTTGATCTCCTGCAGCCCGAAGAAGGGGATCCCCCTCTGCTCACACGGTTGGGCACAGAGGAAAGGCTGCTCGCCGAGGTGATCTGCTGTCTGATGTCCAACCAATTCGAGAAGCACAATGTTGGAGAAGAAGAAGTCCTGGACGCCTTTGATGGGGCAACCATTTTGGCTGCGCAGAAAGCGTTCTACGGAGAACTGGTGGATTTTTTCCGGAGTCGGGGGAGGAAGGACAGGGCGACGGCGGTGGAAAAGCAGGAGACAGTCATCGCGCAGGCAATCGATCTGATGGACGCAAGGATCAAGGAGTACAAGGTGGATCTGACAGCGCTTGGAGATCCATCTGGACGCTCGCAGGAGTTTTAGGGATTGACCCCCGCCCGTTGACTCTCAGGGAGTTCCTGTGGATGTCAGAGGGGCGGGGGAGGTTTATGTGGTCCCAAACATCACTCCTGTGTGCTGTGATAGCCAATGCTCATAGTGGGAAGCAAGGAAGGTCATTCAAACCCAAAGACTTCAATCCCTATGAGAGCAAGCAAAGCCAAGTGATTGCAGTGGATGAGAACAACATAGGCTTGATGAAAAAGGAGTTTAAGGCATGAAAGACTTTATTGAGAAACGTATAGGGTTTGTGATCGCCACCATTCTCATTTCGGTGCTGGTGTTCTACTGCCTGGGGTGTTCTGGTATCTTCGAAGGGACTGAGACTGCTCAGTTTGTCGAGGAGCTACGGGGCACTGACCTCACCGGGGTTCAAGAATTCGTAGTAGACCGTGATGCCCACCAGCTGCGCATCACTACAGCAGACGGCGAGACGAAGGCCATTACCTTGCCTGGTTTGAAGCCGGACGGTTCTGCTGGTGTTTACATCGGTGAAGCGGCGGTGAGCGAGTTGAAGGCTGTTCTTGCAGCAGAACGCTCCCCCGGTCAGGCGGCAGTAAACGTGGGTGAGAAGATTCTGCTCACCCTTCTCGGGCTGCTGCCGGGCCTTATCATTGCGCGCAAGCGGACTACGATCGCTGAAGTGTTGACCAAGGCGATCCACGAGAACGTCACGCGCGGCGACGCCAATGGCGTCCTGGTCGCTGATGTCAAGCGCGAAGCAGAAAAGGCTGGTGTTGAGAGTGGTGTCCTCGGTTTGAATAAGATCGTCGAACGTCAAGGCACGAAGATTTCGGTCCGGGAAGGGGATCTCTTGCGGAATGGGAGCAAGGGCACGGTGGTATAAGCTCTGCCGCCGAGCCTCCTCGACGTACAGAGGAGTTTGGAGAAGATAGGTGTCTTGCTACCCTTCGGGACCAGAACTCTCAGCAGAAGGAAACCCAGTGCCCTGCCCACCTCCCATCAGTGACTCCGCTGCCCCAGTCCGGGTAGGGCGCTGGTTTCCGATACTGGAGAATAGATAAATGGCTGGTAATCTGAAAGCGATACGAGCAGGCAGAGCCTTTGTTGAGCTCTTCGTGGACAATAACCAGCTTGTCAAAGGCTTGAGGCTGGCAGAGAAGCACCTCAAAGACTTCGGGAACAGGCTGCACAGTGTAGGGCGAAGGGTAGCCATGGTGGGGGCTGCTATGATGGCACCATTCGCTGCTGGTGTCAAAGAGTACGCTCAGTTCCAGCAGCGGATGGCAAACGTGTCCACGATGCTCACTGAGCCTCAGCAGCATATGGCGAAGTACAGCAAGGCAGTCCGTGCCATGTCTGTGGAGATCGGGGAGTCCACTGAGACGTTGTCAATGGGCCTCTACCAAATCCTCTCCGCTTCCGTTGCCCCGAGCAAGGCTTTGTACGTATTGGGCGCCGCAGCCAAGTCAGCGCGGGCGGGTCTTTCCGATACAGAGGCGGCAGCAAACGTGCTGACAACGATTCTCAATGCCTACAAGATGGACGCGATGGAGGCAATGCGTGTATCAGACGTCTTGTTTATGACCATCAAGCGAGGTAAGACAACATTCAGAGAACTCGCGCCCTCAATTGGTATGACGATCTCCGCTGCGGCTGTGGCGGGTGTTCCGCTTGAGGAGTTGGGTGCTGTTCTTGCCCTCCTCACACGAAACGGCATTATGACACGCCGTGCTGTTATTGCTGTCAATGCGGCAATGATGACCTTTATGAAGCCCACAAAGGATTCTGCTGATTTTGCCAGACAGTTGGGGTTTGAGCTGAACACAACCACACTGAAGGCTGAAGGGCTTATAGGCGTACTGAAAAGGATTGCGGGGCTGAAGCCCGAGCAGGTTGCAAAGCTGTTTCCAAACATTAGAGCCCTGCGCGGTATAATCCCTGCTCTGCGCAACCTTGATGAATATGCCTCTGACCTCGAGTTGATGAAGAACTCGGCGGGGGCAACAGAAATAGCATTCCGCAAGATGTCGGACACAATGATGTTCCAACTTGACCGGTCAAGAATGCTGCTGAAGGACATAGCGGTTTCTGTGGGTAAATCTCTTGCTCCTATGGTAGAGGGGCTTATTGATAAGTTTCAAGAGTGGGGGAAATACCTCAGGGGTGTGGTAGAGAAGAATAAAGGGCTGGTTGTTTCGCTTGCCAAGCTCTCTGCCATTGCGTTTGGGGTGGGGATGTCCCTCTTCGTACTCGGCACTGCTCTCATATGGACAGCAATGGTAATGGGAGCAGCGGCTACTATCATCAGCGGGTTCTTTGCAATTCTAACAGGGATTGGGGGAGTGTTGGTGGGGATGGCCACAGTTGCCAATGCCTGGGCAATTCTCTTCCTTGCGGGTGTGTACATGGTGGCGGAGCAGATGGGGTTGGTGGGGAAGGTGGTTGATTGGCTTGGGGACAAGTGGGAAATACTCAAAGAGGACGCCCAGAAGGCAGTGAAGGGCATATCGGATGCCCTTGCCGCGGGTGAGATTGCCCTTGCGGCAAAGATCCTGTGGAAGACTTTGCAGCTTGAGTGGCGGAGGGGAATGAATGAGATTCAGCAGGAAGGTCTATATTGGTTTGCTGAGCAGGTGCAAGATGTTCTCTTTGGCGTTGAGTCCGCTTGGGCAACCACAGCACACGAAATCTGCAATATATGGAGGGGCATGACCTATACGCTCAATGCAATCTGGACGAAGTGGGCTGACAGATGGAAGGCTTCTCAGATCCATCTGTCAAGCTGGTTTGCCAAGAGAATGATTGATGTTCAGGGTGTGCTTGATGATAAGGCTGACACTGAGTTCCTCAAAGGCAGGATTGACCAGCAGGAAGGGGAGGCCTACAAAGCCCTCCTGGGGGAACGTGACAAGGCCCTCAAGGACAACGACGAGATCTATAGAGACAAGCTGAAGAAGTCCACTGAGGCCCACCAGAAGAAGATGGAAGAGATAGGGGCTGCTTCAGCAGCGGAACGCAATGCTCTTGCAATGCTGCGCAAGGCGGATGAGATGGCAGCGGAGGCCTCTCTTGACAAGGCTAAGAAGGATTGGGCAAATGCCATTGAGGAGGCGAGGAAGGCAAAGGAAAGGCAGCAGAATGCAGTGGAAGGGGATGAGGATGGAATGCCTCCAGTGCCCAAGACACCCCCCGACCCCGCTGACATCCTTGGGGGGTTGGCTTCGCAGTCGGGTGCTCAGGGCACGTTCAATGCCGCTGCTCTCTTGGGAATGCAGTCTATGAGTATAATGAACAGGATTGCAGCCGGGATTGAGCAGATTGTAAAGAACACGGAACCCCTGCTGGATATGGAAGAGATGGCCTTTGAGTAAGGACTGACACAGATGCAATATACTGTCAACGAAGTTCCTGAGAGCCGTATGATACAGACAGGTGGTAGGGCTACCTATACCCTCCACTTTGTTATATTGGGCACCCCTGAGGCGGGGGATGATGAGGAGAATTTGGACACGGGGGCTCTTGCCGCTCTGACTGCGGTTCTCAGCTCTACGGTTACTGTTGACGGGAAGACGCTGTCAAAGGTGGGCAGGAAGATTAATCCTGTGTCAGTGTGGGATGTTGATGCATTGGGAGCACCGGGTGGGACAATGATTTGGGAGGGGGAAGCAGAGTACGCTCTGTTCAGCCGTACTTTCAAATCTATCGGGGAGTCATCCTACTCCTTTGACACGGGTGGGGGCAATCAGCATATAACCCAGTCTATTTCTACTACCAATAGCTACCCTGCAGGGGCTGAAGGGGGAGGGGCGATTAACAGTGACGGGGCAACAAGGGTTGAGGGTGTCGATATCGTCGTGCCAGTCTATAATTTCAGCGAGACTCATTACCTGGCGAACGCCACGGTCGATGCTGTCGATCCTACTAATTACAAGCAGGGCCTATTCAATCTGACCGGCAAGGTAAATGCCGCGGCGTTCAAGGGCTTCGCTGCCGGCGAGGTGCTTTTCCTCGGAGCGTCCGGCTCGCAGCGCGGCACAGAGGATTGGGAGATCACATTCAAGTTTGCCGCCAGTCCAAATACGACAGGACGCACTGTTGGCTCTATCACAGGCATCGATAAGAAGGGCTGGGAATACATGTGGGTTCAATACCAGCCTTCCGCGGGGACGGGCAGGTTGCTCAGTGTCCCTGTTGCAGTGCATGTGGAGAAGGTGTATGAGGACGGTGACTTTAGCACGTTGGGGATATCATAGTGGGTGATGGTCTGAGAAAAGTACATACTGGCGAGAAGTTGAGGCTGAGTGCAGAGGCTTACAATTCCTTTGTTGATGCTGCTATTGCTCACAAACGGCAGCAGAACCTAAAGAACAATCGTTTGGAAAACCTCGGCCCCAATATGGTAGTTGTACAGAATGACACGGGGGGAGTGGTGTCGAGGTATGATGTCTTGGGTATAACGGGGGTAGTCTACACGCTCGGCACTTCATGTGAGCAGATTGTGCTCACCGTGGGGTCCCCCACTACGAAAGGGAAATTTGTCATTGCTGCACAGCCAATGGCAGTGGATGCCTTAGGCATTGCCTATTGCTCCGGCGTGTGCCAAGCGAGGCTGAACATTGCCAGTGAGGCAATGGGGTACAAACTCTGTGATATTGCATCGGGACAATCCTACCTTGAACCTTGTTGGGATGGGTCCGCGGCAATACTCTACCAGCCAACAGGCACAGGGCTCAAGTGGTGTGTCATTAGATTCAGCAAACCGCCGGGGGGAAGTGAGATTATGCGTGCGAAGGCGACGGCGGCTGCGGCTGCGAGCACGACGATTGCTGCGGTGTTGCTCACGCCCGGCGGCGGGGACGGCACAGCAATTTCGGTGACCAATTTGAATGGAGGCGATTGGGATGACCTGTTTCCGCTGTTGGCGATCAATGATGTGTTTGCCGTTGTGCAGATCAATAACGTGTGGTATGGAATCGGTTTCGCCTATGTGGGGGCTTGCGCGTGAGCACGACGATCACTGGTTGCATTCGGCAGACCGACGGTAAACTGACGTTCACCGATACGGCATGTGAGGTAACGCTGCCGGCGTGCTTGGGGGCGGTCGGGCAATTGCTGGTTTATCACGAGGACTGCGATGGCGTGGGTGAAAGCGACGGCTGGTTCGAGGTGTGCATCGGCAGCGGTGGCGTGCTGCAAATCACGGTGCCGGATTGCTGCGGCGGTGAATGGTTGCCTTTTGCAGGAGGAAGGACTAACTGGGTTTGTGCTCTTCTCAACTGGGGCGGAACGCTGGTTGCGGGAGGATACTTCTCCTATCGAATAGCTTATTGGACAGGTTCAACATGGGCGCATTTCGCAGGAGGAATGGATGACGCTGTCTGGGCTCTCGCTGATCGGGGTGGGACGCTGGTTGCTGGGGGCGATTTCACAACGGCTGACGGCAACTCGGCCTCTCGAATAGCTTATTGGACAGGTTCAACATGGGCGCCGTTCGGAGCAGGAATGAATGGCGATGTCAGAGCTCTCGTTGATTGGGGCGGAACGCTGGTTGCTGGGGGATACTTCTGGACGGCTGACGGCAACTCGGCCTCTCGAATAGCTTATTGGACAGGTTCAACATGGGCACCTTTTGCAGGGGGAATGAATGGTGCGGTTCGTGCTCTTGTCAACTGGGGTGGTACGTTAGTTGCTGCAGGTGATTTTACGACTGCTGACGGCAACTCTGCGAATCGGATAGCTTATTGGACGGGTTCAACGTGGGCACCTTTTGCAGGAGGAATGAATGATACTGTCTATGCTCTCGCCAACTGGGGCGGGATTTTAGTTGCTGGAGGATTCTTCTCGACGGCTGACGGCAACTCGGCCTCTCGAATAGCTTATTGGACAGGTTCAACATGGGCGCCGTTCGGAGCAGGAATGAATTCCACTATCGAAGCTCTCGTTGATTGGGGCGGAACGCTGGTTGCTGGGGGCGCTTTTACTACGGCTGATGGCAACTCGGCTAACTATATTGCCCGATGGACAGGTTCAACATGGGCGCCGTTCGCAGAAGGAATGAATGACTCTGTCTGGACTCTTCTCAACTGGGATGGGACTTTAGTTGCTGGGGGTAAATTCACAACGGCTGGCGGCGACGACGCCTATCGAATAGCTTATTGGACAGGTTCGCCATAGCTGCGAATCTGTGACGGGCGGTTGTAAATGTCTGAAACGAGGTGGCGCGAACAGTGGCTCGCTCGCGGCGGCAACCGGTTTATGAAGTTCGACGACTATATTCGGCCGCGGCTGGAGCGGCGCGTGATCCATCACCAGTCGCCGGCGTGGCTGAGCGAGCGGATGGCCATCTGTGCCAAGTGTTCTCATTCTGACCCCTCCATTCCTCAAGGCTGCGACCTTCTGCGGGGCGCCTCAAAGTGTTACCGTAGGCGCCCCACAAGTATCTGCCCCGCCGACCCCCCTCATTGGGTGTGCCTGCGGTAAGCCTTCTCAGCAGAGGCTTCCTCCGTGAGCCCCAGAGCCTTGTCCCACGCCCTCTGCTTTGAGATGCCGAAGCAGGCAACGATGCCCTTTGCATGTTCGGGCTTGAGGTTTTTGGCTTTTATGGCCTCGAACTGTTTTGGGCCCATTCTGACAACGACAGTGGGCTCCCGTGTACAATCCCACATCTCACAGGCTACAGCACACGCCCTTTCTTGCTTTCTCATGGTAGGTTGTTCCCCGGTGAAAGAAATCTATGGACTGTTCGGGGGGGGTCGGCCACAAGCCACTGCCCCATACTCACGCAATCACGTTCCATATTAGTCCAGTTCACATTTCCACTGACCCACGTATCAACTGACCTTAACATAGTAGCCTGGGCGGATTGGATCAGGACATGGCTCACGGCCCTCTTATAGTTCTCATTCAACCAATAACGTAGGAGGCTTCTTCTCCTCTTGAGCTTCTTGAGCCTCCACCACAAACGCTTGTCGTGCTGGGCTGCGATGTCTAAGTGCATCTCTTTGGCGCGACGGATCTTCCTATCAATCACGTCTAGGCGTGCATACAGTGCCTTCCTGTTACCCCTGATTATTGTGGCAGGTTTCATTTGTTCAGTTTCTCCTTTTGCTTCCTGTTGAGTGTCCCTGTAAGGATATGTACAACCAGGGCGGAGGTGCGTTTGAACCTCCTATTGCGGGAGCGGCTGATCTTCTTACGGATCTCCTTCACTCTCTTTTCGCTATATGCTCTCTTCTTCATTAGGTTCCCGCCACCATTCCCCATTGCAGACTTGGAACGAACCCTCCACACAATAAGCCCCCTCGTAAATTAAGCACAGGTGTGTCGCAGAGTACTCCCCTTCCCATCCCCGGTGTAGGGAAGCCACCTTGCAGTACAGAGCATCTGCATCATCATCGTCCTCAGAATCCCTATTGGTGTAGTTCCCCTTCTCATCAATCTCCCCGTTGATGTCCGGTGAGTAGGGGTTCAGCTTCATTCTCAGGACATCGGGAATGTCATGGAAAACGAATACAGTGCCCGGGGTAAGACTCCCCAGCTCTACACACACTCTACCGTCCTTTTTCATTAGAATCTGCATCTATACTCTCCTTTACAGTCGCATTGTTCTCCGTTGCCTTGAGACCGACATGCGGCCCGATCACCAGGCACCAATTCCACAGGAACAAATTCACCGACCCCCGCCCAACTCGCGGACACCATCCACAAGTAAGCCCAACCTCCTTGTGCCCCGCCACAGTCAGCAACCTGTAAAACCCGAACCATCGAATGCTCCCCATTGGTTTACTCCTCATCATCCTTCTCGTTTCTTGTTTTCTTCATCCTCCGAATCCGCCGATCATCCTCTATCATTTCGCTTACAACCAGCACGGCCGCCGTGAGAACGCATCCAGCAGCACCCAATAGGCAGCCGATAAAAAGCACATCCATCATTCACCACCTTCCTCATTCGCTTCCCGTGCCGCCTTACAGATGTCCAGAATCTCAGGCGGCAGGCTAATGTCCGCCCGACAACAATGCACCTCGATCTCCGCCAGTGCGCCCCGCAGCTTCCGCTCCACACGCTCCTGCCGCGTCGGGCCGAGCTGGTCGTCCTCGATTGGCACGTACATCTTGCCCACCTTGCCCTCAATACGTCGTGCCGGGATGCAATCATCACACACTCCGCCACACGGGTTCAGGTCATCTATCCCGCACCCGCACTCCGCATCTGGATCACACAACCCATCGCACCCGTGCTCTTCCAACCACTGTTTCACAATCTCACGGACATTCACGATTCATCTCCTTTCTTCTCCGCGCCTCCGCGACTCCCGCATCGCTTACAAAACGTTCTCACGCTCACCACAACACCATCCAAACGTACCTCCTCTGTCACCCAGTCGTGCGGGATCGGTTCAAGGTCGCCTGGCACTGTACCGCATTCAGGGCACACCTGGCACGCCTGTGGCCCTATTGACCCAAACACCTCATAACTGCCACATAAACAACGCCATGCCTTCATCTGTTAAATCTCCTTTGACTTCTTCTCCGCGACTCCGCGACTCCGCGTGAGCACTCTTCTCTTCTTCACGTTTCAAACAGCCTGCCCTGCCTGTTCCGCCATTCATTTTCGAGCCGCTTGCGTGCGATCTCGAAATACTCCGCGTCGCGTTCAATCCCCACAAACCTGAACCCCTCGATGCTCGCCGCCTTCCCCACGTCAAGCGACTTCGGAAAGCCCGAACCATACAGCCACATAATACAATCCCGAATCTCGAAACCAGCATCCTCGATCTGCACCACGCCACGGTGATACGTCCGTGTGCCGAAGAAGCTCAGCAAATGCCCGCCAGGCTTCAGCACCCGCAAACACTCCCGCCACACTTCCACCTGCGGCACATTACAATCCCACGCCTTCCCCATGAATTTCAGCCCGTACGGCGGATCCGTCACCACCGCATCGACGCTGCCCGCCTCAAGCTCCGGCAGAATCTCCAGGCAATTCCCGCAAGCGATCCGGCAGTCCCCGATGTCAATCCAGTCCGTCATCTTTTCCTTCCTCTTACCCTTCATTTCTCACCTCTCTTCCCTGTCAATCCCGGCTTCTACTGCTGCTGCAATCAGCTCCGGCCAACTCGCCACCCAGTAGAGTCCTGTCTTAGAGCTGATTATAACAGGCTGTCCGTTGCCCACGTTGGTTGACAGGGTGTAGGTAATACCCTCTTCATCATCCACCGCCTCACCGCAGTGCTGCCTCATTATGAGAACGTTTTTGGGCAGCACCGCGCCGAAGACTTTCTGTCCCCCTTGCCCCTTGGGGGGTTCGGGGGGAGGACTGTTGGGCTTCTCGTTATGCCCGCCTTTGCTCACGTTGGCTTTTGACATCCTTTCTCTCCTGTAGATTTGCATACCCAGTCTCTTATCTCTTCTGGTGTGGTACTCTGGGGCTTGAAAGGCCCCGGATTGCCTGGAACCGTTTGGGTTTGGTTGATACCAACTCTGCCCAATCTGCCTCGTTGAGCACCCGTCTTACCTGTACCTCAGCTGACATAAGGCAGCCGAAGTAGGATCTCAGATTCGTTGCCAACTCTTTCACAGTCATTGGTCCCCCGCCCTCCTCTAAGTAGTTCCGAAGTCTGGCGACCCACTCACTCCTCCTCACCATCATCTCAGAGGGCTTCAACCTTTTCCTAGGAGGTGCCTTCCGTTCCCGTAGGCCCGCAGAGGACCACAGGATGTTGACTTTCTGTCCGCAGGTGCAGAGGTATGACGCTTCGCATATACCCCTCCACTCCTTTGGGCGGGCACAGGTGATCAATGCTCCGCAGACATCACACTCTACCTGCAGCAGCTCGTCCCCTTCTCTACTCCGCACCGCCATCGGATTCGCTCTGCGCAACGCCATCACTTTGAATCCCTTTTAGGAAGCTCTTTGCGGAGAACCACCATTTCCTTGGGGGCTGCGATGCCCAGTCTGACCTGTACAGGGCCCGCTCTCAGGATCTTCACCTCAATGTTGTCACCGATCAGAACACTCTCATCCACTCTACGTGTGAGTACCAGCATGACATTCACTCCTTGTTGTTAAACCCTCTAATCCAACTGACTCATAACACACAAATCGATGAGGCCCATCAACCCTACTATGTTCTTTGCCTCCTCTTCACTCATAGCCAGAGAACCCATAGAGATCAGAAGATCGAGCCCGACGGGACTTATGATCATATCTGACAGGAGAATGAAACCAAGCTGGGCATTGGAGGCAGAGGTTATCCTCTCGGGTGGGCTTTCCAAGCCCTTAAGCAGAATGCGGCTGAGTCGTCCCGCTGCACCTATCAGGTCTTTTGCCGATCTGACGTACTCCTCAGCACTCTCCGCGTCCATTTTTATCATCGGTGTCTCCTTACAAACCCGAGGCCCTTACAGTCAGAGCACCTGCGGGGAGGGCTGCATCTCACAGCAACCAGGGAATGCTCTGGGGCTGTCGCGGGGTATTCGTTTACCCCTTCTCCCCATAACCTCCCGCTGCCTCCGCATCGTTTGCATTTCACAAGCTGGCTCATGTTCTCTGTCCTACCATAAGACCAATAAGAATAAACCCCAGAGCCATTGTCCCCAGCGTCACCCAGTTGGTAAAGTCCATTTCTAATCTCCTGCTACAGGACATACAAAAATTCGCCCTCGACATAGAGGACATATAGAAAATCACCCTCGACTTGTCCTATCGGTCGTTCCTTTTCAAAGTACGTTTCATCTTCCGCAAGGCTCGATTCTTCACATGTAGAATCCAGGATGAGGAGCGCTCGTTGTCCTCAGCCACCTGTTTCAAAGTCTCCCCTCTCAGAACAACCCGTACAATCACTACCTTTTCTTCCTCTGTTAGGCAAGACTTGTGGAACAGGAAAAGCATCCATTCCCACTCATCCTCTTTGATGGGCTTGTCCCTATACTGTACAAGGACCTCAGTAAGGCTCGCCCCAGACTCACAGGTACAGTTCTTTATCTTGAGGGATCTTCCAGTACGGGATCCTGGGTATTGTCCTCTTGCAGCGTCTAAGATCGCCCCCTTCATACGGACAAAGAGTTGAGCCTCAACGGCTTCCGGCTCTCTGTTCAGCATCTCTATCATTCCAAGTAGGGCCGCCTGCAGAGCATCTTCTCTGCCAAAGACTGACGTATATGTTGGGTGGACTGTTCTCACCGCTCGGTTCACTAACCTTCTCCAGTTGGAAGGGATTTCCACATCAGCCATAAAGCACAGAGGCATCCCTATCTCCCCATTTTACACCTTGATAATCTTCCCTATCTTGAGCGTGTTCATATGCGTGACCATCACTAACTGCACACCAAGCTCCATTGACAGGGATTCAATGAGATTGCACAGACGTGGCAGATAATCCTCCGACAAGTTCTTGAAGGGCTCATCAAATACAAGCGCCCTCCTCAGCTCTGGGCGGCACAGCAGCAGACAGGACAGGCGCAGGGTAAACGATGCCACGTCCACAACACCCCCGCCCGCCGCTGTTAACGGATCAAGCTCAAATCCATCACGCTCGAATACCAAAGCTGCTTCTGTCCTACCCCTCTTCCTTTCGAAGTTGATCTTGAACTCGTAGGGGTCATCGAAGATAGCCTGGAGGCTGCGGTTGACTACACTGGTTATCTGCTTGTGGGCAGTCTCCTGCACAGCCGTTGCAACACCCTGTGTGAGCTCCCTTACCTTCTCCACAGTCAGCAGTGTCTTGAGCGCCTCCTTGTGGGCCTCGTGCTCTTTGCGGAAGGCTTTCCGTGCAGCTTCAAACTCCGCAAGCTTCTTGTCCACACGGCTGCGGGCGTCTTTGACTCTCTCTACTTCAGTTCTTCTTTCCACTTGTCTTCAAATCTCCTGAGGGCTTCCTCAAACTCTTCTTCTGCCTTGATCTCTTCCTCCTCCAAGTGTTCGAGCAGGCCCTCCGCCTCTTCAAGGCTCTTGCACTCGTAGTCTTTGAGCAGCCTCTTCATTGCCTCGTTCAAAGCGCCCTCTGCTCTGTGCTGCTCTTGCTTGAGCTTTTCAACTCTTTGCTTGAGCTTGGTAAGGTCACTCAGAGTCGCCATCTTCCAAAGCCTCCTGCAGTAGTCTTTGCTCTGCTTCGTTCAACCTCTTCATTGCCTTTTCCAACATTGCCCGGAAGTCCAAAGCCACATCTTGCAGACCCTTCAACTCCTGTAGGAAGGGTTGCAAGTTGGCATCCCCGGGCTTTGCCTCCTCTTCTTCAAACTCAAACTTGTCTTGTGCAGCACACCGCAGAGGCTGCCTGTCAACACGGCCGGACTCAAAGAGGATACCCACACTTGGTTGGTTCTCCCTCTCATCACTCTTCCTACGGAACAGAGCCCCGCAATTATACACCCGGCCAAAGTTGTTTTCAAACTGGAATGGGATATGGTTGTCTCCAGAGATTATGTCACTGTGGTGGAGGTCCTTGATGACATTCCCCGCATAACACTCAGGGCCCACACCTGGGAAGGGGGCAATTTTACGTCTGTGGATGAACCTGTGGACACAGGCCACCTTTGTGATGCCCTTTCTTGCCACAGGGAACTCTGCAGTGGCACCATAAGGGACGAAGTCAACAACAAGATTCTCTGTGAGCTTGTGCCGCTTGCAACCCGGGTATAGAATCCTGCCACTGAGGACCAATGTCCAAAACGAACTCCTGCCCATCTCGTCCAAATTGTGGAAGGGGATGTCGTGCTGCCCAGGGATCGCAATGACATCCTTGGGCAGCTTTCGTATGGCAAAGTTCACAAGCCAGGGAGGATTATTCCATCTATCAAACAAGTCTCCCGCTATCAACAGGGGACCACCCACAGCTCTCCTCAGCTCCTCAACCTCCTTCAGCGTCCTGTCCATCACACCATACCAATCCTCCCCCTTCTCAGCACGACAGGCTGGAGCTTTGTCTGATAGGTGTAAATCTGCGCAGACTATGGCGACAGCGTGGTCACTCATTTCTTTACCTCCTGGCCGCATAGGGGGCAAACGTCCCCCATCTCAGCCTTCAATTCTTTCTCTGCCTTCCTCAGCCCTGTCTTATAGGACTGAAGGTTATCCATCTTCTCCCGTATCCCACTGACACAGGATCTCAGGCCCTCAGCCCTATCTTGGCAATCAGTATAGACTGAGAACCTCTCCTCAAGTCCCACCACCGAGGGCACTGGGCGTTTCGCCTGAACTTGTAGGCTCCCAATCTCCTCAATCACCCCTTTCAGCTCTTTTACCCTCTGTGCAAGAGCCTGGAATGCCTCGCCTTTCCGCAGCACACCCTCCGCCTCGCGTCTGCGGGCGTCCAGCGACTCCGTTTCCTTGTAGTAGCAAGACGCCTGCTCGAAGAGATCGTGCAGCAGAGAGCGGCTCCTTGAGCATTTCGAGAAGCCCTCCTCCGCACGTTCCACGGCCCTGAGGTCCTTATCCATCCGGCGGGCGTGGACGAGTGCTGCCCGTTCCGCCTGGGCTTCCTTTTTCCTTTGTTCCAATACTGAAACCTCTACCTTTGCCTCTCGGGTCCTCGAGGCAAGGAACGACAGAACGTTATCAATAATGGACAGGTTGACTATTTTGTTCAGCTGGCGGGATACCTCTCCCGCTGTCTCCCCAAACCAAAATGGGGAGTCGTGTTGCCCCTGGAAGTTCAATGGTCCAAGGTTCAGCATCTGCCCAATCTTTTGCGGGACTTCATTGCCGAACGCACGAAACTCGTCCTCACCAAGCCTGTATATGTTTGCCCCGGCGCCCCTCTCTCGCTCAACCGTCTCCCCGTCAACTGTAAGGACCACTCCCGCCTTCTTCTCCCCGTCTCGGATAAAGGCGTCCCCTGCAGGGCTGTTCGTTGCCAACCATCTCAGGGCTCGTATCACAGCAGACTTACCTGAGTCTGAAGGACCTACTATGGTAGTGATATGGGGGTCAAGGTCTATAGTGAGGTTTTGGTGTCGCTGGAAGTTTTTGAGGACAAGTTGTTCAATCACCTGTTGCTCTCCTTTGCAGCAGCTCTCACTATAATATCGGGCTTCACCGTCCGTGTGAACTCAGAAAACTTCGTACCAACGATATGCCTTCCTTCACCTCTGAATACGATGCAGGGTTTCCAATGCGTGGAGTAAAGAACCAAACTCTCCCTTACCAAGAGCCCGTGGAAGGGACGGGGCATAAAAATCATTGAATCCCGCCTGTCCCTCTTAGTGATAAGGAGCCAATATGGTGCGCTTGCCGCCCGTTGGCTTTCCTCCGCCTGCTCTACGAACTTCAACCACTGTTGAGTAGCGGCGGTGGGCGGAGCATCGAGAACGTCTGCAATACTGGTCTTTCCGTATCCACACTTCAACTCTATTGTGCAGAGATCAATCAGGGGCTGCCCTATTGGGTCCGTAGCCTGAACGTCTCCGTACTGTCCAAAGGTGGCCCTGCCTTGGCGGGATCGCACAGTAGCTCTTCCCCCGCTTGTAGAGGACCGCCAGAACACGTCATCCCGTCCCTCTTCTGTCCACCAGAGGCTCAATGCCTTGCAGATTGCTCTTTCGTATGCTCCGCCCTTGGCCATCAGTGTTTCTCCATACCAACAGGTTCTTAGAACACTGCAGGTGTCTTCCCAATCGTATCGTTGTGCATCGGGCTTCTCTGCCTCTCTGCGTACTTCTCCTTCTTCTTCCTCTCCCTGTATTTCCTCTTCGCTTCCCGCCTCTTCAGCCTCTCCGCCTCCTCACTCCACGCATTCTTCTCCTGCTGGAAGAACCCGGTCAGAAGAGTGATGATCTCCAGCTTCTGTTCCGCGGGGAGTTCCCAGCCCAAAACATCCTCAAGCATCTTTTTCTTCTGCTCGATCATTACCGTCCTCTCTTTCTTGTCCGTGACTTTACTCTGTCAAAGTCACCACTGAAGAAACGGAGCCAAGCACTATGCTTCGCCCCTTCTAGATATGTCCGTATCCCAAACCGCTCACACTGCTCAAAGAATGCAGCAGGGTTATATTGTGGCTCAACAATGTCAAAGGGCTTTGTCTTTTTGTGGGGGAGGGTAACCAGTGACCGGTTGAGCGTTATGGTGCGGCGCCCTTCCACAACGGCTTTGAATCTTTTGTAGGTGGGGTTGTGCCTCCCAAGGACATAGTCAATAGCTGACTTCTCTGCGATTCCTCTGATGCCCTTTACATTGTCAGAGGAGCAGCCCGCAATGGCCTGAACCTCCGCCCATTGGTGGGGCTCAATACCCTTCTTTACCCAGAAGGTTAACGGGTCAAGGTATTGGTCTCTACCAGGGTCATACCAGTGTACACTGTCTGTAATGCACTGGTAGAGATCCCCATCTGACGTCACAAGGATAACCTTGTCCCGCCCTTGCTTTGCTGCATAGGCCATCAGGTCGTCGGACTCAACCCCTGACTGGCGTGCTGTGAGGAACCCGCAGGCAGGGAATACCTCGCTCCTCATCAAGTCCACCTGTTTGTGCATTGCCCGCAGCTCAGCCATCTCCTTCTCAGTCCGATCCTTGTTCCTGTTCCCTTTATAATCAGGGTAGGCTTTCTTGCGGTAGCTCTTACGGGAGTCAAAGCACATCAACAGTCTGTTTGAAGTGATTCTATCATCATATGCCAATGAAAGGATCTGTTCAAGCAAACCGTATATCACACCGGTGGGGAAGTCTTCGAACTCCAATCCCTGTAGAGAGTGGAGGGCACGGTGCGCAAGGTATGAGGCATCAATCAGCACCCGCGGGGCTTTACTCATATCGCTTCTTTCTCTTCAATGCACTTTCCTCTTGGATACGAGCCCAGCATTCCCCTACAGCAGAGCGGACTGAATCCTCAAGCCCCGCCTTCTCTATCTGGTCAATCAGCTTGTCCCGCGTTCCTTTGATACCCAGCCCAGTGGCAGTGATGGTCTGTTTTGTTATGGGCCACCACTTCTCTTCAACAAGGAAGTCAATGCAGGATCCCATATCGTCAATGCCGTAGGATGGGAAAATAGAGAACTCCACCTTTGGCAGCCTGCCTGTAATCCTATTCTTCTTGATTTGCGCTTGAATAAGGACACCCACATCCCTCACCTTATCCATCACAGTCTTTTTCAACGTCTCGGTCACCGCTGTCCATACCTCTACTGTGGCATAGAACTTCAGGGCTTTGCCCCCGGAGTAGGTCTGTCCACCATACCTGCTGCCTATGTTGTCACGTGTTTGGCACACGATGAGGAGTATAGATCCTGTATTCCTCAGTCTGCTCACAACTCTGCGCAGGTTAGAGGAGTTCTTCTTTGCCTTCCCATCACCATAGCTCCCGGTAGTCTGTTTGCCCCCTCTGTGGGCTTTCTTCAGTTCTTCGAACTTGCTGTTCTCTGCATCAGAGGTCAAGCCATCCATTGAGTCGTTGATGTATATGAAAGGGCGCCCGTCATCGAGGGCGTCATCCACATTGTAGTAGAACTCCTCAATGCTCTGTGAGTACAGGGGCTCCCCTTCTTCGTCAACAGCAGGGGGCTCTACTCTGTCTGCTATCTCCTCGCTGAAAACCCTGTCTACATCAATGAGGCAGCCGTCCTCTACATTGTCATATATCAAACGGTAGTCTTTGAAGTACTTGTTCTGCACAGCCTCAGCAAGGCAGCTCAGAGACAGGAAAGTTTTCCCCGACTGGCTATTCCCCACAAACAGGTAGAACTTGCCTTTCAACAGCCCTCCAAAAGGGTTATCACTACAGGCCAGGTTTAACAGAGTGCTCCCTGTGGAAAGCAGATCCCGTCTCCGAACCTTTCTTGCTCTCGGTTTCCTATTGAGCTCTTTGTTGATCTGTTCCGCTTCTTCTTTGCTGGACAACCTATTACTCCTGAGTAGTGGTGGGGGCTCAGCAGGGCCAAGCCCCCACCTTTGAGTTACTGACGCGGACTACTCTGAGGCTTCTTCGCACGCGTCCCAGAGCGGGCAGTCGTCACACTCGTCGTACTTGTCAATGTCCTTGCCGAAGGTCCCGCCGGCAGGGCACTTCTTTTTGCCACCCTTCTTCACTGCCTTCTTGGTAGCCTTCTTCGGGGGCTCTTCCTCTTCCTTCTTAGGCTTGGCAGCCTTCTTCACTGCCTTCTTGGTAGCCTTCTTCGGGGGCTCTTCCTCTTCTTCCTCTTCCTCTTCTTCCTCTTCCTCTTCTTCCTCTTCCTCTTCTTCCTCTTCTTCCTCTTCCTCTTCTTCCTCTTCTTCCTCTTCCTCTTCTTCCTCTTCCTTCTTGGGCTTGGCCGCCTTCTTGGTAGCCTTCTTCGGGGGCTCTTCCTCTTCTTCTTCCTCTCCATCCTCTGCATCAACCTGCAGGAACATCTTCTTGATGGTGTCGTAGGGCAGGATCTTGAACGCCTCGTCCAGGCACACCGTCATCCCAAGGATCTCTTCCTCGTTCATTGCAGGACGCTCTTTGAAGTCGATCCTTGTGGCTTCGATGTACTTGCGGCCTTCATACGACGCATCGCTGAAGCGGACACGCAGGGTTCTGCCGTCCTCTGTCACATCGTAGAAGCTGAGGATGTCGTCCTCACCCTCTTCAAGCTCCTTCTCGAGCTGGAGGGCGAACTTTCCTCTTGACATGTAGAGGATGGCCACAGCGCCCGCATCATCAGGGTCGATGATGTTGTAGGCGACGAACTTCTGTGGGTTGAGGGATCGAATGACCTCCTCGTTCTCATCGTAGTTCTTCGACAGCCTCTGCTTCTCTTGGCAGATGGGACAGGGCTTGCCCACACTCCCTGGGCATACAATGGAGTTCTCAGATGCGCCGACAGAGTGGTGGATGGCGAACGGGTGCTTATACCACAGAACACCCGCCTCGATCCCGTCAGGATGGTTCGCGGCCTTGACTTCGTAGGGAACGATGTCAATCATGTATCGGCCAGCCTTGTCGGGTGCCCACTCACGGACGCCAACGGGAAGGTCAAAGTAGTTTCTCTTCGACCCCTGCTCCTTTGCGTTGCGACGCACCTTGTCCCTACTGACCCTCGACCTCTTCGACTTGTGTTTTGCCATAGATGCAATTCCTTTCAAACCACTGATGCTTGTCCTGGATCACTTGCCCCGCTTGCGGGCTACACTCTTCTGTCTGCTTGTCACCTTTTCACTTCTGGCCTCCTGATGTTCTTTCCACTCCGCTACCAGATCCCTGGGCACTGACGGGCCTGCGAAGTACTGTTGGCCGTGCAGTGTCACAAGGACTTCGATCATCCTCTTGCGCTGCTCCAACGCATTGACCACCTGGTCGTATAGAGCAGACGTTTTCCTTGCCTCTTGGTAAGCCTCCAATGCCTTGAGATATGCCTTATTGGTTTTGACGGCAGAAACAATAGCTCCCTCTGTGACCCTCTCCAGACCAAAGTCCTCGGGCTTCTCCCTTATCCTCAAGGAGGTCAATGCCTCTTCTGTGTCCAACTCCCGCTTCAGCCTGTCCGCCTCCGCCTTCGCTTCAACCGACTTCTCCGCCCACTCCAGAAACAGCTCTGCCTGACACACAGCTTCAATATCCAACTGTTCTGGGTTAAGGGCTACAACATCAACATTTGATTCCATACTTTACTCCTTGTTATGGTGCTCAGTCGTTAGAGACTGCTTCAAAACAGGCCGCTACCAACCCCGCCTCCTTCGACTCGTAGAAGGGCTCTTTGAAACAGTCTATCACAATGTAAGCCTGCGGATCCTTCTTCTTCAGCAGGACACTCCTCGCGTATCCCAGCACAGACCAGCGGGCGGTCTCTGGATCAGCTTTCAAATCCCGCAGGATCTTTGTGATCTCCGGCCAGGATGCCTTTTTCAGCAAAGCCCGGCACAGCTCGATCGTTTCGTTCTCTGCATCAACAGCGGTCCTGAGGGCGTCGAGCCTTACCTTCTCGTCTACACTGGCAATCTTATCGAGGTTCACCAGCAGGGACCTCGCAGAACCTCCTGCTGAGGCGACAAGCTCGTCCAGCACCTCTGCATCGAGGGTGATCTTTTCTTTGCCTGCCACGCGGCGGGCGAGGCCCTCAAGCTCGCTATAGGTGAGGAGCCTCACAGTCATCTCACAGCAGCGCGTCCGTATCGCCTTTATCAGCTTCTGTGGGTCTGTGGTGCAGAGCAGGAAGTACACGTGCCGGGGCGTGTCCTCCAACATCTTCAATGCGGCGTTCTGGGCATCGTTTGTCCACTTGTGGGCTTCATCCAACAGGTAGACGCGGCACTTGCCTATAGGAGCAAGGTTCATCTTGCTCTGTATATCCCGCACCGAGTCTATTCCTCTAAAGGTTGAGGAGTTCACCTCTCGGAAGTCCATATCGTGGCAGCCGAGTTTGTCTTTGACAATGCGGGCAAGTGTAGTCTTGCCACAACCACTGGGTCCGTAAAACAGAATCGTATGTGGCAATGAGTCCCTGCGCAGCATGTTCCTCAGAGCACTGACTGTCTCTTCATTGCCCACCACACTCTTCAACTGGCTGGGTCGGTACTTCTTATAGAGCTCCATTCATTTTATCCTTCTCGTATAGTTAACCATTTCCTCTTGGTCCTCAGGGTGGGCCTTCCAATAGCTCATCCACTCTGGTGTACCAGGCTCATACCGTTTCCACTTCTTCCTTACTCTGGGCTTTGCTATCCCACTCAGGTCATAGGGCTTCTTATCAACCCAGGAGCCTCCTATGGGACTGACATCAGCTTCAATCTTAAGGGGCACAATAATCCAATCCCAGATACTCATTAGAAGAGTAGTCATCACGTGCTGGGCAAGGGCAAGGAAGTCATCCAACTCCTCAGGAGGAACATCAGCCACAATGCTGTCGTGGATCTGTCCTACAATGAGAGCCTTCATCTTCTTCTTGGGAAGCTCTTGCAGCACAAGGCGGGTTAGGGACCACAGCAGACAATGGAAAGCGGACCCCTGCACAGGGTAATTGATTGCCTCATTCTTCTTCATATATCCTTGGCATATAAAGCCCGTCTTTGTGAGGAACCAACCTTTCTTTTGATACTGTGTAAACCAATCCTTGCGCCATTGTGCATAGACTGGGAACCTGTCCTCCCAGAAGTGCCTCTCAACCTTACAGACGTGGTATTCAAATGTCCCTTTGACGGGCTTCTCGCCGGGCACAAGAGCCCCCAGCCTCCGTATCCCTTTGGAAGCCAAATGCTCCCTGAGCGGGGTGCCCGACGCTGTCACCAAATGGGACTTGTCTATAGCCTCCCACAGCGCTCGGGCGCAGTCAATATACCAATCCCCATAGAACTCTGGGAATACAAAGCCGTTCTTGCCGTAGTACCTTATCTGCTTGGTGACCTCTTCCTGTTCCAACATATAGAGGTCCATTGCACAGTCCCGATGCATGTCCTTGGTCTCATCCCCAAGATACTCAAGCATTGTGGGATCTTTGTGGTAGCAGGCAGCAATGTTTACCTCAAGACCTGAGTAGTCAAGCTCTACCAAATGGTTACCTGGGCGGGCTACAAAGGCCCGGCGAATCAGCTCAGCAAGCATTTCATTGCGGACAGGTTGGTTTTGGAAGTTTGGCGCTTCGCTTGAGGATCGATATGTCTTTGTGACGTGGAGGCTGAAGGTGGGGTGTAGATACTCATCTACTGTTAATGCCAGCAGTCCATTTAGGTTGGTGGACAGAGCCTTCTTCAGCTTCTTGACTTTGAGGTAGTCCTGGATAAAGGGGTGATCCACCTTTGCCAAAGAGGACTCATCAGCCTTGTGCTGACCAGACTCTGTCTTTCCGGGGGATTTGAAACCCATCCTGTCAAAGAGCACCTTGCCGAGCTGTTCGTCCGAGCCCAATTTCATTTTGGAACCGTAGGCCTTCTTCCATTCTACACAGACTTCGGACTTTTCCAGCCTACGCTCTAACCGTGCAATTCTCCTCTCCGTCTTTTTGATGGCACCCTTCAAGTAGCCAACATCCATCCGTATGCCATCGTGCTCTACCTGGGCTAAGGCCAGGCTTCCTTCGTGCATTAGTTGGACAGATTGTTCTGTGTAGGGCAGCATCAACTCTTCTCCTTCAAAACAATGTTCCTCTCTGGGGCTTTAAGCATGAGGGAGAGAACCATATTCGTTCCCGCAGTCTGTTCCTCTTCGCTGGGGTGTCTGCTTTGGTTGCCCCTCCCCCACCAGCTCTCCAGACAAGGACCTCCCAATCATCCGGCATCTTGTGCTCTTCCTCATAGCCACAAAGGGCAATACGGATGTTCTTATTGTCAGCGTTCGCCAGGCACCACTCCCTTACCCTATGGGCCACAGCCAAGTCCTCTTCTCTGTAGATATGATTGTCCCTGTCCGCCTCTTCGGAATAGGGAGGGTCGAAGAGCACGCCTGTCATCCCAGCGTACGCCATCACGTCCGGGTTGCAAATCTGCTCCCAGTCGCCACAGCACACGCGGACATACCTCATTCTTTTCCACAAAGCCTTCAGGTATAGACCAACCTCCTCTTCGCGGGTGACTCCCATAGGCCTGCCCAGATGGGGCCTTATCCTATGTATCCCCTTTGGTGTGAGGTCAGGGCGTGACATTTTGTTTGAGCAAGCCCAACCACTGCCTATCCAACAACCCTGTCCCCATACCCACCAACCAGCAACCTTCGGGTCACAGAAGTCTGGGTCTTCAATCAGATTCTCTGCCATACCACAGAGCCACTTGTTTCTCGCCCAAAGGTCTGCCCCATTGACGGGCCAATCCGCGTACTTGATAACGGCATCAACGTCCTGCTGTACTGCACGGAAGAAGTTCGCAATGAAACAGTCTTTGTCGTTAACCGTTTCCAAACGTGGCTTTGTCGGGCGGTTGAGCAGCACTGCCCCTGCACCAAAGAAGGGCTCAATGTAATTCCGGACATTGCCCAGCCTCCGCCATACTGGCTTGGCGACCTTTGTTTTGCCCCCGTACCAAGGGAAAGGCGTTCTCAATGAAGCACCTCCCTCTGTTTCTCCATCAACATGTACTCCAGCAGAGCATCGAGCCCATTGTATAGAAGCAGGGACTTCAACTCGACTTTGTCTATCCTGTTCATCCTTGTGGGGTTGGAAGAATGCAGATAGGGCTTTATATGAGAGTCATAATCCCCCACACCAAAGTGGACATAGGCTTGGAACTTAAGCGATGTTATGCCAGGCATATTATCAATGATGTGGGCGTTGAGCATTGTGTCCCAGTACCAGTTCTCGACACCGTGTCCAAGGAAGAAGTGGGACCACCGCTCCTCGAACTTCATATTGGAGGCTATCTTCCCCAGCTTTGGGTTTCTCAACACCCGGGAAAGAACGCCCAATGACTTCTCTTCAATTGGGCAAGCAAAGGTATCTTCACCATCCAAACAGAATGAGCACGTGACAATCCTGTGCCCTTTCCTCTCAGGTTTCAACCCTGTAGTCTCATAGTCGAAGGCCAGCAGCCCCTCTGCGTCACACAGGTCCCGCATCCTGCTCCTGCCCTTCTTGGGATCAATGATCACCTCAACCTGTTTGCTCAGGTCCTCGAGGCTATGCACTTGAGGGGGATTAGAGGCCAATGCAAAGGCCTGCTTCAAATGTTCCTTGAACAGAAGCAGCAGAACAGGGTTCTCGTCCATCCTCTTAATGAAGGACGGATGGAAGGTGGGGCAGATCCAGGCATTGTAGAACGGGCTGGGTATTGTATAACCATTCCATTTGGTTGCGGGCTTGAGCTTGAGCTTGGTGTCCAGTGGTAGGAGGGACTGTGTAGCGGAACCCCCGAGCGCAACGATTACATTAGGTTTGAGCTCTCGGACTGTGCGCAGCAAGTTGGGGCGGCAGCATTCAATGTAGACGTCTTTCATGCGATTGCCGGGGGGACGACAGATAACCGCGTTGGTCTTCCAGCACTCGTCCAGATCCTCCCCTATACTGCGCAGCTCTCGCCTCAGCAGCTTCCCGGCGTCCCCGACAAGCTGCACCCCTCTGCGGTCCTCAGTCTCCCCAGGAGCCTCTGCTACAAACAGGACGCTCCTCTCCCCTTGCCCCGTAGGTTCCATCCTCGGGGTGATGCAGCGCTGTGCCAGCCCACATCTGCCGCAGTGGGAAAGCCTCTTCGCCTGTTGTGGAACCTGTTGTATATCCGCGGCGTTAAAGAAGCCCATCTTACTCCTCGGACTCTTCCTCGACCATCTCTTCGTCCCCGCCCTTTGCCAACCCAACAACGAACTCAATGGGAGCCTTGCTCAGCTTCATCCTGCCGTCAGCCACAACGACGCGCCTTGTGAAATCCAGTATCTCTGCAAGGAACTTCGGGTGGACTTCGAAGGCGATGCCGGGTCCCTTGTACTTGACCTTCTTGGACTCCTGATACCAGCCGCCATCTTTGCGGGACTTGACAGACATCCTTCCCTCTTCTATGTTGACCAGGACTGTTGCGTCATATCCTGTTTCAACCATAATCTCTGCCCGTTCGAGAATCGAGGGAAGGTCTACGGGCAGTGAAAGTCTCTCACCACCTTGGACATTCAAAACGTCGTCCGTCTTTAGCTTGTAGGACTCGTGTGAGCAGCGGACGGAAAGATCCACTCCCTCCTTTGTTTTGAAGAAGCACCAGCCTTCTCCAACAGAGACTTCTGTCAAAGTGAACCGACAGATAGCCCCAACGATTGGCCCGGGGATGAGGATCTCGGAAGGGAAGCCAGTTGGCATTGTGGCGCGGAAGAGGCGATAGTTGTCGCATGCCTCGATCATGTTCTCAGTAACATGGACGCAGGTTGTCTGGTACTGAGTCTCATCATTGCCGCAGGTCATCGCTGCCCGCCTCAGCATCGGGGGGATCTCTTCCCCCAACTCGTGCCATTCAGACGCTGTGGGAACCTCACTGATGGGCAGGTGTATGTCTGCAGAGAATGCGACCCCCGCCTTCTTGCGCTTGCCCTTGATCTTCAACTCTGTGCTATCGCTGGTAACAGCCAGAACCTCATCAGGGAACTTGGACAGGAGCTTGAGCAGCAGCTCAGCGGGCACAGCCCCCTCTATGTCAAAGGGACTGTCCGCCTCCGCCATTATCTCGTCGTTGAAGGTGGACACTCTGCCCCCTTGGAAGATGAAGCAATTAGACTGCTCCAACAGCTCCTTTCTTGAAAGGCCCACTGCTACCCTACCAAACAGGGCTTCTACTTCTTTTCGGTTGCCTTGCATTTAACGTTCCCTTCTATAATTGAGTGCATCCGTCGATGGGAGACGCGGTCCTCCCCGTTTCGCAGAGACCAGTAACTCAACAGGACACCAGCTCCTGAGAATTCCTCGGGCCTCTCACAAATGAACTTTTCGATAGGGGAGTTCTCTCCACTGAAGTATATCATAGTCATTAGATGAAGAACCCTGCTGATTTCTCTATTTTGAATTGTCTGGGCCACGCAAGCTGCGCAAGGAACTTGGTGTAGAACCAAGCGTTCATCCTTGCTCTCAACATCCAGTCATTGCAGATGCCCGGTTCCACAATCTCTTCCTTCCCTTCCTTATCAAACTTGGACACTCCGTAACTTGATCCTAGGTGTGCAATGTAATCAAGCACCAACTGCCTGGTCAGCGGGGAGACTGTTTCAATATGCTCCCCACGGTTCTTTATCTGTGGGCTTCTGTTCGAGAAGAAAACTGAGTGGGGCTTGCGGGAGTAGTCCCATTGGCCTGCTCTGCGGTGGGGAACAAGGACTTTGCCATACATTGCACTCTGTAGCCAAGAGGTGGAGTCAAGTGAGTGCCACGGGTATCTCTTCATAAGAGAGAAGCCTGTCACTGCAAAGCCGTGGACTTTGTAGAGGGGCCACCCTTCTTTGTCCGTGAGGTAATTACTCCACAGTCTATCCAGAGCAACCTTCCTTTGTGATGAGGCCATCTTAGCCACAGCACCAATGGCGATATGGTCTGTCTGGGCCAAGTATTTTTGGAGCCACTTCTCATCTGTAACCGCGTGGTAGACAGGGATTGGTTGCAGCCCCGCCCTCTTCATTCTCTGCCAGTTCTTGTAGGTCGCCTTGCCGTTGTTTATCACATCAAGCGAAATGTAGACAACGTCTGGCTTGCCTACCAATATCCGTTTGATAAAGTCAATGTACTCCTCTATATCAACCTCACCACCTTGGTAGAAGGCTGAGTAAGCTCCGCTGTCAATCATAAGAGGTATGGTTGTCATTTAATGAATCCCAAGAACTCCTGTTTGACGTCCTGCTGCAGGAACGTCCCTTTCATAGAGGACGTGATCATCACACTATTCTGCTTCCCCACGCCCCGACACGTCATACAGAGGTGCTTCGCTTCTAGAATGCAGCCACATCCTTGTGGCTGCAGATGCTCCATAAGAGCACCCGTCACCTGATCCCCTATCCTCTCCTGTATCTGTAGGCGGCGTGAGAAAACCTCAAGGAGCCTTGCCAGCTTTGACACACCTATCACTCTGCCCTCAGGTATGTAGCCTATATGAGCTCTACCGAAGAACGGCAGCATATGGTGCTCACACGTGGAGAAGAACTCAATGTCCCGCAGGACAACCATTTGGTCACACGCTCCATCAACAAAGGTTGTCAGCAGATTTGCCGGGTCTTGCGAGTATCCGCTGTAGAGCGTTTCAAAGGACTTGAGGATTCTCTTCGGTGTGCCCACCAGTCCTTCTCTGAGGGGGTTTTCTCCTATATGCTCAATGATCCGGACGATGTTCTCTTCGGGCCCCATCTCCCCTTGCATCTCCTCCCAGGGGAAAACAACCCAATCTACCAGATCTGCCTCCTCCTTATTCACCAACGCATAGAACGGCAGGCTGGGATAGTGGGCCTTATACCAATCTTTCGTGCTCCCACTGTCAATAATGTCGTCAATAACAACATCTGCCATAGTGGCGCGTTTAACAAGAAGAGACTTGGCGCCGCAGATCTGCAGAGCTGTGTGGACAGATTGGGCAGCGTAGATCCCACCTCTTGGCACACCGTAGATCCTCACGAGTCCTGTGCAGCCCTTCTCGCCCATAATCTTTTTGGCGATCCTCTCACTGCGATGGGCTATGTTGGCCCACCCCAAAAAGAGTTTTTCTTTATCTGTAGATGCCACCACTGTCATTTTCCTTTCAACGCCCTGATGAGTTCTAGATAGAAGTTCTGAGACCAGGCTGCGGGTTTGTCAGGATCATTGTACGTCTTACCGCTTCCCACAATCTCAGCAATGCAATCCGCTTTCTGCGCCGATGTTCCCGAAGCATCATACAGAAGCCAGTCTGGGAGGAGTTCTGGATAGGAGAAGCACCTGGGAGCAATGGGCGTACATCCCCTGAGCAGCGCATCCATTACCTGGTAGCCAAAGGTCTCCTCACTGGCTGTGATGATGAGATACTTTACCCTGTCAAGGAAGGTGTAGTACTCCTTCCAGTAAGGATGGTGGAAGCGATGCACCTTACGGCCCACCGTTTCCTCTAACAGCCCCTCTACCCGCCTGTCCACCTTTTGTCGGCAGGGGCGGGATACACTGCCCATAAGGAACTCCCTCCCCCCTACAGCCTTGGTAGGGAGGAGGTAGGCGGGTGGCAGCGGCAGGCCATTGGTGCATCTCAAGTTGGGCCACCTCAGCTTCTGCATGTGATAGTCTGAGGCGACCAATACAGAATCATACAGGCCTGCCGCTGCCCGCTCTGCCAGCCATTTGTGCTGCCGAACCTTGGTGAAAATGTCATAGCGATTTCTCGCTGTGGCATGGCAGAACGCAACCGCCCGCCCCGGCCTTCTGTGGAATAGCAAGGTGTGAAACAGGCCGGGGTAACTCAAATCGCAATTGAGCAGGACGTCGTTCTCTGTGACGTCCAGCTTCATGTATTCCTCCATCTGCTCAAGTTCGTATTGGAGGGCTAAATCCATTGGCGCAAAGACACGGAGGTCCCCGTGGGAGGGCAATGTTCTGCCCAGAATGACAAAGTCTTTGTAGAACTTGGAGAGGTGTCTGTCCAACTCTGCAATCCACCAACTCGTATACCTCATGTCCACGGGCATCTGGGGTACGAGTATCAGTCTGTTATGGCAGTCCACGGATCCCACTGTGCAATACCCTCAAAGAGAAAATACCTGTGATCGTGATCCCAAAGACTTGATTGGGAAGGGAAGTACTTGTCGAGTGCGGCGCGTTTGATCCTGGCGTCCTTTTCGTCAAGCTCCCGCAGATACGGGACATTCATATTGGTGGAATAGACAAAGAACCTCTTATCCACTATGGGTCCCACTTCATTCCATAGAGCACAGCCTAGAGCTCTGTGCGCGGGGTGGGTCTCAAAGTAGAAGTCTGGGGCGTAGACTTTTAGGGATGGCCAACCAAGCCTTTTATTCTCCCTGATGTTTTTCTGTAGTTCTTCGATGGCGCCACGAACACCATCCACAAACGCAATGTCTACGCCCCAGGCGTCTCGCATCTCCGAAGCTTCCCGCCCCCTCACCTCATCCACCTTCTCTGTGTAGATGATCTTACGGGCGGGGATCTCCACGTAGTAAAGCACCGACCAACAGCCTATAAAGGCATCATCAACGTGTGGAGCAAAGAAAAGATGTCTTGGGACTTCTGCTTCTGACATTTGGTCACACCTTTCTTGCAAGATAGACCACTGTCCAGTCTGGGTCACACTTCTGTGTCACGTCAACAACCCTGAACAGACCCTCCATCTCCAGGTAGTATTGCCCCACCGCCGGCGTCCATATACTTCGGTGCTGAGTAACCTGTTCATCCCCAAAGATCCGAAGTGGATTGACAATCATTGTGATGAAAGTAGGATCTTTGTCCTCTTCGTTCTCGTCTGTATCCCCTGAGAACTGCCTTTCATACTCACGGAGGATGGCTTGCATGTTTGGGACATGGACCAGCAATTCACCATTCGCCGCGAGAACACGATGAATGTTCCATAACAGCGCCGGCAGAGCGGCCACTTCAATATGCTCGAATAGGAAACTTGCGAACACCCTGTCGAAGAACCCCTCCTCAAAGTAGGAGGCAATCTTTCGGCAGTCCAACTCCAACACCCTGGCGTTCTCGCTCCTATAGGCGGGGGGGTTGGTGTCGACATTCCACCACTCCTCTCCGTCGATGTCCTTTCTGATGTCCGAGCCACATCCCAGGTTTAGAACTCTCATACTCCTGTCCCCATAATTAAGAGGCTGTAGTACTCTGAACGGCACATCGCGTGATTCATAAAGTCTCCGTAGAGACTTGATATGCACGTCTTGTCAATGTAGAGAGTGACAGCCACCCCCTCTGTCTTTTTGAACGTGGCTGTCAGTAGGTCACACAGGGCGCCTGCAAGCCAGCGCTTGTCCTGTATGCTGTCGCTCTTCCACTTGTCAATCTCGGATTGGACAAACGACACGACAACCTGGTCTAGGCTGTCGAGGTTGTCGTCTGTTATGATACCGACGTAAATGGGGAAACCGAACTTGGTGATCTTGCGGATAACGAGCGGGCTGTAGGCCTTTTCTGTGAGGCGGGTCAATGCAGCGGTATCATTCTCTGGTGGCATCTTCTTGTTCTCTCCTGATTATGTTACCTGTTGCTACTGCTGGACACTATACTATCGTCCTCAGGAAGGCAAGTGGTCCCCATATCCGGAAAAAATTTCCTTAACGACGATACCGTGCAGTGCCAACCTTTCAAGGACGTCTTCTTTTGTCAAGCCCAGCAGGGGGGCCTTTACTCTCACACGGTATGGGCTGTTGAGCTCCGCCACCTTGTCCATTGCCTCTACCCACTCCTGTCGGCAGTCGGGGAACCCGTTTACTCTATCACTGTAGTCACAACCAATCCACACTTCGTCGTAGCCCCTGCTCTCCGCAACACTCAGTGCCACAGAAACAAACACAGCATTTCTGGAGGGGACGTGAGCAGAATGTACACCCAGATCCCTCCCTATGTCATCACTATTGATGGGGCGGTCGCACACTTGCTTGAGCAACCTGGACCTGCTGGCTTCAAAACACCCTGTAAGGTCAAGGTGCAGAGAGGGGATCGTTCTCCCTTCGTTGCGCAGCTTGCTAATCAGCTCTCGTGCGGCGTCGACCTCTTCTTCGTGGACTTGTCCATAGCAGTAGACCAGAACAGTGAAGTCCAAGCTCATCTTTATGGCCTGCATCACCATTAGAACAGAGTCAGCTCCACCGCTGAACAGAATCAACGCCCTTCTTCTTTGATTGCTCATCCTCTGTCTCCTGTTGACCATCTCTTTTCATGCACACCAGACGCCGGGTCTAGAAGCTCGGGCGTCTTCACAAGCTCAGGGCAGATCCAATAGCACCCTGGACACTCTGCAAGGTCCTGCTGCCAAGCGTCCTCGATCTCCGCGTATCGTTCTTTGAGATCGAACACCTTATACCTCCCCACCTGAGAGCCCGTCCTGTAGCCGCACAGCCTCAGCGTACCGTCGCAGTCCACACAAGGTCCTACATTGCCCTGGCAATGTTTGTTGAGGGTGGTATAGTAGTCGACTGCCCTGTCCAAGTAGTCATACGTCGTTTGGATTATAGACCCTGGCCAGGTTGTCATCTCCCTCACCTTCGCCATTACAGACTGCAGAGCCTCCGCCTCTTCCTCTGTGCCCTCCCACCACAGATCCTGCATCTTCTCCTTTTCTGCAAAGAAGTCAAACTGCTCATCCCGTTTGTACTCTATGAAGTTGAACGCTGTCTGCATACCAGGATAGATGGACTGGCACCACATCAATATCTCTGGCAGACTTTTGAAGTTGTCTCTGTGAACTGTGGTGTTCGAGTGGACCTCGACTCCCTGTCGCGCCATCCACGCCAATCCCTGTGCGGACTCTTGCACCTTCAGCCTTGTGATTATTGATGGGGACGCCCCGGGGAGGTAGTCAATCCCAGGGGACCAATTGCGCAGGCCAGCGTCAACCAATGGCTGCCGAAAGCGCGAGAACAGCGGCTCCGGACTTGTGGAGTACATGGCGTAGAACGTGCCAGTCTTATAGAGCCAATCAACAAGAAGCACCAAGCGGCTCCCTAACAGCAAAGGCTCTGTTGCGAGGAACAGGATGAACTTGAAGTCCAGCCCCCGCAAGATGCTCACCGCCGTCTGCACCTGAGAGACGCTCATTTTCGGACGGGGAGACAGCATTCCACATTGAGGGCACCCCCGGGGGCATTCTCTGTTCAAAAAGATGCAAGCCATTTCTTTGTTCATTGTATTCCTCCAAAATGAAAACACGCCCTCAATAGTGGCACCTTACTATGAACTTGCCCTGGGAAGGGAAGTAAGGTTCTATTGAGGGCGTGGATAATCCCGGCTCTATGCGTGGCTGAGTACGCGCTCACCATCCTTCTTCTCTTCGACGAGCACCACGCCGAACTGATTGTTCTCCTTCTTGGCTAGAGCGATGTAGTTCGCAATGCAGTAGTCCTTGATATCGATCTCGGAGCCCTTCTGAACTGCCACGATCACTTCTTCCCGGGTGAACTTCCTGTGGGCGTTGATGTACGCCGTGAAGACCGCCATCCCGGACTTCCCATTGCCGCGGGTGCTGGTGGGCTGTGATGCCTTTGCAGCCTTCTTCGCCTTCGCTGCGGGCTGTGCTGCGGGCTGTGCTGCCTTCTTGGCCTTCTTCTTTGCAGGGGCCTTCTTAGGCGCCCCGACGGGATCCGCGCTGCCCAGCCCCAGATCCTCCGCCAAAGTCTTCTGGGCGTCGGTCATCTTGTCTGCATCGATCCCACTGAGAAACCAAACACACTTCTTCTCCAGCCTCTCCGTACTCGTCCCCACGACGACCTTTGCACCCATCTCCTTCAAAACGTCGATCATTGCCTGACGGTTTGCCATTTCTCAATCTCCTTGTCAACAGGTCCAAAACAAAAAACTCAACCAAGTAACAAACGCTCTACTATACTATCGTCCTCACCAATGCACTTGGCTGAAGTTTTTTTATTTGACCCCAATAATTTTGTGGACCTGGATACTGAGCCGCCAGTCTTGGTGCCTCTTCAACCACTCGACTGTCTCTTCAACGTTGGAATCCCCGGTCTGGGGATCCGTTCTGGGCTGCACGAACTTTTCACAGTAGACGTATTTTGCCCACTCTGCGAATACAGTGGCAAACTCCCAGTTGGTTGGGTCCCAGACGATCTTCAAGAAGCCATTACGGTAGGCGTCGTCCTCCAGATACTGTTTCATTGCTCTGGGGACAAGGGTCTTTGGGGAAATAACGATCGCTTCAAACGCCTCAGGGACTGGGATTTCTTTTGTGCCATTCGTCTCAAGATGCTGTGAACAAATTAAGCCCCCAAGCTCCTCAATCAACTGCTCATCCAAATAGAGCAGGGGCTCCCCGCCCGTGTGGCAGATGGCGGGGACAGTGGGTGGAAAGATCTTCTCGCTTGCAATGAGGCGGCTCACCTCTTTAATGATATCTGCTGCCCTCATATCTGTTTTGACAGAGAAGTCTGTGTCACAGAACTCACACTTAAGATTGCAGCCTGAGTATCGTATGAACACCATAGGCCTGCCAACTTGAGGCCCTTCTCCTTGTATCGAGTAGAAGATCTCATTGATAGGGTAAGTCTTCATTCTACTATTCTCTTTCTCCTTGGCTTTGTGAACCTTACGTCTGCCTTCGGTTGCCAAACTATTGAACCATCTCTAATGAACTTCACTTTGAAGTGGTTGGCTGTTTCTTCCCCTACGATTACAAGAGCTCTCTGCCAAGCCCATTGTGGTACGCCAAACGCATCTTCTCCCACCCGCTGTGCTGCCCAGGCCTTTTTGAGCAACCTCTCAGCCACGCACCACCTCTGCCTTCTCGCCAATCTCTTCGCATAGAGCCCCTTCGTTCTCGAAATAGTGGGAGGCCAACTGTCTGTCGTGCCCCACCCTCCTAAACAACCCCTTCCCCGCATCTGTCCAGACACAGCGGAACCCACAATGAGGACCTACCAAAGTGAAATAGCACTTCTTCCCCTCCGAAGCCATTTCTCTTGCGGCCTGACGGCACTGTTTGAAGGTCATCTCAGCTCTCCGAGTACTCTGCCCATCCTGTTGCAGTTTCATGAACACGCACCCTGTCCACCAGACAGGGTGTGATGATTGTCTGCCTGTCCAACCAAACATTCAAGGAGCAGAAAAGGGCCGACGCCATGTACTCCGCAGTGGGTTGGTGCATGTAGAGAATTTTCTGATCGGGCAGTTGGTTTCTTATCCCCTCCCCCAACTTCATCCTGCCGCTCGGGAGGAACAACGCGTGGTTCCATTGATCCTTCACTTCGTTGATCCACTGTTTCAGGAACCCGAAGTCAAGGACCATTCCATCCTGGTTCAAGCCTGTGCTCTTTAAGAACACCTCAACCGTATAGGAATGACCGTGGATGTTCTTGTGGCAGTCTTCAGAATATGCGCTGGGCAGGACGTGGGCAGCTTCAAACTGGAACTTCTTGCGGATCCTATACATTATCAATCTCCTGTTGCTTCGCAGGGTCGCTGTTTTACTATCGTGTTGAACAGAGGACGTGGTGCCAAAATTTCCTTAGAGTGTTGCACAGCAGAAAGCCCTGCCCAACTTCAGGCATTGCCCCACCCAAAGACATTGGCGGTGACTGAACTCTGCTTCACGCAAGACAATCCAATTCAAACGCATCACTCCCATATCCTTCTCTCCCTCCGTCTGGTTCAATCCCAACATCCCTGTCACATGAGCCAGCTTCGTTTTGGACTCGGAGAAGTGTTTCATTGTCTGCGTCTTTGTTTCGTAGCTCTCAGCAGACGCCTGTGTGGGAGCTACTACAAGGCAGTGCCTCTCTTGCGACAAGCGCCTCAACGCCTTCCACGTCTCATTGATCTGGTGCCTCACTTCCTTGCCCCTGTCCTCCGGCGCGAGAATGTCTGCATAGTCAATAATAATGACATCAGGGACAAAGTTCTCCTCCTGCTCCCACCTCTCCAGTATGGACTCTATCCCCCGAACGTTGATTGAAGAGTTGGGGTGGACTGAGAACTTGAGGTATGTCTTACGACGCGGGATGCCACATGCTCTTATGAACTTCTTTCGGGCACGTTGGCAAGCCCGCTCTGACACAGGACGTGGGCAGCGTTTTGTCACCACGTCCAATTCAATGGGAATCTCTTCTTCCTCAGCGGGATCCTTCTCCCTGCGGATCCTCTCGGGCACGTGGATATCACCACAGTCCTCCTTGCGCAACGGACTCCCACAGAGCCTCCCCCCGAGCCTCATTAGAATCTGGCTTTGACTCAAGTCTCCTACTTCAAATAGAGCAACCTTGCGCCTGTTCCTGAGAGCTCTTATCACAAGCTCTAAGCACCAAAACGTCTTGCCCCTCTTCTCAGGACCCTGTATAGCGATGAGAGCGTCCCGTGTGAACGCCCTGCTTAAAAACCGCCCTGCATCTCCGGGGAACGTGATGAGGGGGACCAGAGGATCAGCAAAGGCCTCTTTCCAAACCTTCGGATCGTTCAATGGGTTTGTGCCCTTTGACACACCAGCATCAACAGACCGGAACTCTGTTATAGCCTGCAGGGCTATTTCACTGTCACCCCTCTGCAGATTGTACTCAAGTATATCATTGAGCCTGGCGAGCCTCTTTGACAAGATGAACTTGCCAAACCCATCAACAAGATGAGGGACGTTCACGTCACCAAGTGTGTCATATTCCCCGGACAGACTTTCTAGAAAATCGTGTATGGCTTCAGTCTGGGAGGAACTCTGTTGGCTTTCTACCCACCCATAGTAGATTGATTCAATGGACTTCCCCGGGGCGTCCCGATAGGTCTTGTAGAAGTCCAAGCACCAACTGGCGACGGTCCTGAAGTGGTCTTCCTCTATCAAGTCCAAACTGAACGCGGGAGCTACAGTGGCGAGGAAAGGTTTGGACGTGATCATACCAATTAGAAACTGGCGTTCCTGGTTGGCATCGACTACTCTTCTTCGCATAGTTGGCTCTCTCCTTGTTGGATAATATTCATTTTGATACGTTTCTTGTCCTGTTCATAATTGTCTTGGGGTTTCCTTCTGCGCTTGGCTTCTTCAATCTTTGTGAACTTCCCTCTGAATGAGGCACCGGAATCGGCGATGGGCAGATACTGGTCTCGTCTTGGGTATTCTTTGCAATACCACTTCAGGATGGTTCTTATACGAAGTGGCGATACCCCGTCTGAGGTGTGTAGAAGTTTGAATTGTTTTGCCCATCCTGATACTTTGCTGGTGCAATTCACTTTATGGACGGTTTCGATTGTTTCTTTGAGGAGGTGGGCAAACTTGAAATATCTTGGGTGCATCTTCTTTTTCGAAGGAGAATCACTCTCTGTCGCCGACTCGTCTGCGAGTCGCGACAAGGATCTCTTAGTCTTTATTTCCTCTCTCTTAGTATTTGTGCGCTGTTCCCCAGAGACTGGGATTTCCCAGGTTGTGGGGTTTCGGGGGTTGTGGGGAGTTTGTTCTTTGAGAGTCACATACTTGATTCTCACATACCATCCCTGTACCTGCCCATTAAATCCCCGCCTCGCAACCTTTTCTATCAAGCCGAGGTCGCGGAGCACCTTGTCCGCCCTGTTGAACTTGGTCTCACCCCACCTGAGGCCCTTGCGGCAGTAGCGGGACGTTGCCCTGATGGACAAGGTGCTCTGGCGCTTGGCCGTTCGGTAGAAGAATATATAGAGTAACAAAGCGTCGGGGCATTCTTGAAGGATGCGGTCACAGGATGTTGTGGTGATGGTCAGTATTTGATCTTCAAGATCTACCTGATAGTCCCAATCTTTACCTGTTTTCATTGGTCACTTGCCCTGTTTTATGGACAGCATCACGCCATTTCCGCACTCAGGCTCCACACGGAGTTGGCCATCACACCTGATGCTGACAGTGTCTTTCTTGTCTGTGATGTAAGCCTCAATCGTCTGCCCATTGAAGCGGAAGACTACACGGGTTCTTCCCTCAATTATAATCTCGTCTCTCATCTGTCTCTCCTATGCCCTCTTGGTGAAACGGGGGAGGAAGCAATTCTCCAGCTTGCCCGTCTCTCGGTTGAGGTTTTGTATAATGCCGAAGACATCGTGCAGGAAGTTGAACTGGTCGGCGTTGAGTAGAGCATCAAGGTTGAGTGGGCAGGACTGATGCGCTGCTGCAATGTCCCAAGTGAGTCGGGAGGGAGTGAAGCGGTTGGGGAAGAGGTTGTTGACCCTCTCCACAATCTGGAGGATCACGTCTTGTTCTGTTGTGGTGTTGTTCATTTCGTTGTCTCCTCTATCAAGTTTTGTTCTCCTCAGAAAAGCAGAGCCCCCGCCTCCGACCCTTTGGGCGCAGGTCTTTGGCGGGGGCTTGGGAAGCCCGCCCGGAGGAGAAGCAGCAGAGTTAACGGGCAGGGCTTTGTCCACTATTACTATCGTCCTGATGGGGGCACTTGGTTCCATTATTTTTCTCTGACGTTGAGTTGTCTCATGAGGTCCACAGATTCGTTGTCACTGAGGTCCCCAGGATCAGTCCTCAGGTCTTCAACTATCTCTGTCACTCCTGGAAAGAATGCGAGCCACCTTGCAAGCTCCTCAGCTCGCCTCTGTGCTGTCTCCTCGGGATCGAAGGCTATATACCGCCTGTCGTATCTCCGCAGCCTGTTCGCTTGCTCCTTGCCCCAGTCAACCCCCATTGTGGCTACAGCCCCAGCTCCCAGCCTCCACACGTCTGTGACGCCCTCCACAATGATTACAGCATCCCCCTTTGCCCTGTGGATCCCGTAGAGCAAGTCACTGGGGGCGCCCTCAGACGTGCGGTATTTGGGTTTGACAGACTTGGATATAGTTCTGCCCTGGTATGCCTCAATGTTGCCCTCCTCATCGTAGATGGGGATTACTATTCTCCAGGACCACTCACCGCTCAGGTGCCCTGTGGCTTTGATGTCCCATTCATTGATGAGGCGTGCAGGGCTGAACCTGCGCTTCCTCAAGTACCTTTTGTGCTGTGAGTCCAGGGGGCCTGTGCCCAGAGGGGCTTTGGGCAGAGCCTTGCGGACGACAACCCTTTGGGGTTTGGTATCGGGGGCTCCCCGTCTAACCTCCTGTGTCAACTTGTAGAGAGCCCCCTTGGGCAGGGGGATCAGGGCATTGAGCACCTCCCAGACGGAATGCTTGCCACACCGCCAACAGTTGAATCGGTGGGTTTCCAGGTTGTAGCCAAGATGCCAGCCGTATGCCCCGTCTGTGCAGAACGGGCAGTTCAGCTGGATCCAGCCTTCGTGGCAGTGATGATGCCCGGAGTCAATATATTCAACTCCGTGCTCTTGCAGAATGACTTCAAGATTCATGTTCTCTCGCATACCTCTCCATTAGCTCTGCAATGACCTCTTGCATAGGGCGTCCCTGTTTTGTGCAGGCCACTTTGAACCGGCGCTTCAGTTTGACAGGGATGTTGTGAAACATGATCGGTTTCACTTCTACTGTGTCTGCTTTCATTCATTGCTCCTTCTACAGGACATACAAAAAACCGCCCTCGACATAGAGGACATATAGAAAATCTTGTGCAGCCTACAGGACATACAAAAAACCGCCCTCGACATAGAGGACATACAAAAAACCGCCCTCGACATAGAGGACATATAGAAAATCTTGCGGGGTATTTTCTACGCCCCTTCTTCCGTGCTCAAGAGCTGCCAATAAGTAGAGCCTCCTCAAGGCTCTTGGGTCCGGGACCCTCCAGCACCTTGCCAACCATACTCCGCTTCTTCGCGATCAGCTTCAGGTTCCACTCCTCAATGGTGTTTCTGCCTATGAGGTAGTAGATGTTCACCTTGTCAGTCTGTCCTATGCGCAGTATTCTGTCCTCTGTCTGCTCGTGGTCTCCAGGCGTCCACCCCAGCTCAGCGAACAGGATGGTACTTGAAACGTGCTGTAAGCCATCCAAACCTGTGCCTGAGGTTTTCAGAGTGCTGATGAACAGACGGCATTTGGGATCTGTTATGAACCTATTGATTATGGCAGGGCGGTCCTTGGGCTTTACTGTGCCATTGATCATTGCAGCTTTGGGGTACTTCTTAACGAGCTGCTCCACAACAGGACGGTGGACTGCAAAGACAATGAGCTTCCCCTCGGAGCTCTGTAGCCAATCATCAATCCAGTCACACACAGAGGGCAGCTTGCCCACACCGGCCAGTCTCTTCAAGACACCCAGTCTGACGTCTTGTTCCACACCTTGCAGCTTCCTGACGGCCTTGTCGCCCTTCGCCTTTTTGTACCAGGCAATGAACTCATTGCGGGCTTTGTCATACTCCTGTCTGTTGTTGATGTCCACTCTCAGGACTGTCCTTGTCTTGGTGGGCAGGTTAGGAAGGACCTCGCTCTTTGTCCTGCGGATCATATAGTCGGACAGGATGGTGTGGAGCTCCTCCGTGTTTGAGGCACCCCTGAAGTCCCACCCCCGCCCTCGGAATCCCCGCTTTGGTTTGCAGTAGGCAAAGGCGTACCTCCAGAAGGAGGGGAACCTTTTTGTGTCTAGGATGTTCAGGATTGGGAACAGGTCCACTGGCGATCCGGTCATTGGTGTGCCCGACAGCGCTATGATGTGGGCAGCCTTTCCACACACCGCACGGACCGCCTTGGTCCGTGCAGCCTTTCGGTTCTTAATGTAGTGGCACTCGTCCACGATCACCGTTGCCCTGGGGCGAGTACAGAGAGCATCCCGCCAGCCCTTTGCGATTTCATAGTTGAGGATTGCCACAGGGGCGTTCAGCTCGTAGGGCTTCGTGCCAGTCAGCACCTCTGCCTCTATCCCCGCCCACTCCCACAGGGAGTCTTGCCAGTGATACTTAACTGTTGAGGGGCAGACTACTACAGCGGGCAGGGCGTCTGGGTGCAGGGCCAGCCAGGCTGCCGCCTGGTAGGTTTTACCCAGCCCCATGTCATCTGCTATGATACACCTGCCCCCCTTCTGTTCTGTGAACCGCACTCCTCTGATTTGGAACCTCAGGGGAGGTAGAGCCATTGTATCTCTTATCGATCTTCCTATGGAAGGCATTCATACACCTCCTGCCAAACGTTCTCTATCCTATCCTTTGACCAGTGGCACCTCTCTGTAAGATACCACATCACTGCCTTCCTGCCAATCGCACAGGTCTTGACAGAGACCCTTCCTGAGATCTCTGGCGGGGCGTTGGTGATTAGCCCCACCAGGAATTGGGCATCTTCACTGAGGTCCTTCAGTAGGTTCTCTATCCAGATCTCTCTCTGTAGGGGCTCAAGTGTCTGAGACTCTTCATCCCCCAATGTAGAGCAGGGGATGGGAAGCCTGCGGTGCCCTCGAGTACAGAACTCCAGCAGAGTCCAGTTCACGCATCTGTAGAGCCACGTTGTCAGTGAGGCGCCTGCCTCTGGATCAAAGCCCCCGTCCATTATTGCCACAGCCAATCCGTCGTGGGCTTCCTCGTAGAGCTGCTGGTAGTCAATGCTATACCTCCTCCAGTACTTGCCCGCCAGGTGCTTGATCATCGCTTGGTTATCAGCCCAAACCTCTTCTGCTGTCATTTCCGCTTCTCCATTTGCGTTTAGATCCTGTCAAATCGTATACCAAACCATACGTGAACTTCACAGTCAGTGTTCTGTCAACCTCTACCTCCCATCGGCTCCTCGTCCACCCGTGGCGGCCCTCCCTTGTCTCTCCCTGCCGGTAGAATGGCTTTGTAATTCCAGACACGGATACCAATGCTCGGTGCCTCTCCAACCCTTTGTGGGCATTGAGGAGGGTCTTGCAGAATCGGAGGTAGTCCTCACTCGTGAACGAAGTGTCTCTGCAGAACACCTCCTCGCTTGGTGCACCAAACATCCGTGCCGTGACTTTCACTACATCATCCTCTTCTACTGTCATCTGTGAACCCCCTTGGTGTACTTGACAAACACGATGTTCTCTCCGTCAAACTCAACCTCGTCAAAAGCCTCAAGATCCATCCAGAAGGTTGAGAACTCTTTGTCCTCGGTTGCCTGCTCTACCAGCAGGTCATCAAACGTATCTGCTGCGGCTTGCCCATCTGTGCTGGCAAGCTCTCTCAGCCTCTTCGCCACCCGTGGCTTGAGCTTGCTGATGGGGTATGTCGCTACAGTCTCTATCATATCCGCTTCTCCTGTGTTGTACACGTGCTGCTCCACGTGCTGTGTGCTGCCCCTGCACAATGCAGAGGACATATAGAAAATCTTGTGCAGCCTACAGGACATACAAAAAATCGCCCTCGACATAGAGGACATACAAAAAACCTTGCGGGGTATTTTCTACGCCCCTTCTTCTCTCTTGCTCTTTTTGTAGTCTGACCAGTACTCTCTCTTCCCTCCATACCTTACGCAGGGCACTCTATTACCCGCAGTGGTGCGTCTGAACACGAACTTGACAGCCGGGGGAGACCCAGGTTCCACCCACACCCCCCATTGAGCGGTCTGTGATGACCACGCTCTTTTGTAATGGACTACTCCTGCGTTCCTCTCCTCGTAGAAGCCCTCTCCCTTGTCCCGTGCCTCGTGGGCTTCACATATAGCCTCGCAGAAGTGGATATACTGCATAGGACCAAACAGCCTGACGCGCCCATTGTCGTTGCACACGGAGAGGAATCTGTCCTCGCTTGGTGCCCCGAGTAGGCGTGCTGTGACCTTCGTTGTCTCTTTCATCTCTGCCTTCCTTTCTCCAGGTTGCGCAGGACGTATCCTGCTTTTCCCCACGAGCCCCGCCACCGACTCTATTGTTCGGGCCTCAGCCTCTGTGATGCCCTTGCGGCTGCCCACGAACTCCAAGTCCTCAACCAGGGTAAACGTGTCCTCGAGCAGCTTGTCAAACAGCTTCTGCTTGTCCTCTGGTGTTAGTTCACTCTTTACCAAACGTTCAACTACCATACCTGCTTCTCCTGTGTTGTACACGTGCTGCTCCACGTGCTGTGTGCTGCCCCTGCACAATGCAGAGGACATACAAAAAATCGCCCTCGACATAGAGGACATACAAAAAACCTTGTGCAGTTTTCTGCTCGCTCTGTTTTCTGTGCGCCCATTCTATTCTGCGCACGTGCCGCCGTGAGAGCCGGGGTGTGCCAGGCATAGCGCTGCACCTCAGGGGTATGGGAATCATACCCCCGCCCCGGTGCTCTGTGCTGCTGCACGTGCTGTGCTGCAACACCCTTGCCGCTGCCGCTCTCTGTGCGCCGCTGTCCGGGGCGGCGTGCTGCTACACGTGCTGCTGCTGGGAGCTGAGCGGGATATTCTCTGCGCCCGCCCAGCTCGTATCCTCATCTCTCCGCGTCTATGAGCACCACCTCTCCAAAGGGGGCGTCGTCTTTGTAGTAGATGCAGTCCCGCCCCACGGCGACCCAGAGCACAGGGTAGTCTGGCTCTTCTGTGGGGAACATCCCGGCCATATCTGTGAGATACACCAGGCAGGAGGGATTGATTGCCTCCTCTTCTACCCAAGAGAACGCCGGTCGGAAGTCCGTGCCCCCTCCGCCTATGGGCTTTGGTTCGATTGGCAGGTCTTCTGTCCTGTAATCCTCGTGGCTGTGGACCTCTGCATCTGCGTAGAGCACGTGTACAGTCGCCTGGTACGCTGACAGGACTGTGGAGACCGCGTCGGTGAACCTCTTTACCGTTGGGCCGTCTATGCTGCCCGACGTGTCTATTACCACCACTGCCTCCTGCAGCTCCTCACTGATGAGGGAGGGGAGGATAATGCCCCGCCCCAGATGCCTTCTGTTCGGCGCCCGCCAGTCGTAGTCGTTGTGAGCTGACCGTTCTACAAAGTCCCGCAGCAGGACGTCAAGCGGGATAGGGGGATTGATGATCTGCTGTACCTGTCTCTCAAGCCCCGCCGGCATCTTGCCCATCCCCCTGGCTATCTGTGCCGCTTGAGCTACTGCGCCGCGCCAGTCCGCTTCCATCTCGCCCTGCTCGTCCGCTGGGGCGTCAACTACTGCACCGCAGCCCCCCGGATCCGGCACGTCAGCTGGCTCGCCCCGCCTCCGTGCCTCTCCAGGCATTCCATCGTTTGGAGCAGTAGTTATACCCTCCGTATCTTCCGCCTCCCCACCGCCTGGTCCTTTGGCCTCCCTGCTGCCTCCCTGCTGCTGTGCTGCTGTGCTGCTGCCTTCCTGCTGCTGCTGTGCTGCTGCACCGCTGCCTTCCTGCTGCTGTGCTGCCGCCGCCTCCCCCGCCGCGGAGTACAAGCTCTCCGCCGAGCCGCTGCGGCCGGCAAGCGCTTCCGCGGGCAGCGTCAGTCCGCTGTCTGTTATGATCTGGTTGATGGCCTCATCGCAAGCGATGTTCCAGCGCTCCTTGTCCCTGTCTCCTCTCCGCCAGCAGTGGCCATTGGCTACGTGCATCACTTCGTGGGCCAGAACGCCCTCTATCTCTGCATCGCTCAGCCCGCGCAGCCAGTCCGCGTTATACCACAGCCGCTTGCCGTCTGTGGCGGCTGTGTCAATTGTGCTGTTCTCCTCCAGTTGGAGCTTGGTAGCCAACGTCCCGTAGAACGGGTGGTCTAAGAGGAGCACCGTCTTTGCCTTACTGATCCTCTTGCTCAGTTCCATATCTGCTTCTCCTTACTGTCCTGTGTTCTATGAACCAACATAGCCAGCCATCCGCTTGAGGATGTCCTCTGCCGCGTCGGCTGTCTGCTGCCTCTGTGCCTTGTCCCCTCTGAGCTCTGTGGGGCTCTGCTTGGCGATCTTGGCCTTGACCTCCTTGGTCATCCTTGCCAGCTCCACGTCCTCTGTTATGTTCAGCCTCGGCAGTAGATCGCAGAGCTCTTTGACGTTCCCGATCAGCGAGTCCCTGAACACGCCCTCTGGATCGTTGAGGCGTTCTGCCACACGGCTCACTACCGTGTGCAGTCGCTTCCACGTATCTCGCACGGCCTTCTCCATCACGCCCTTGACCTGCCTCTCTATGTTCTCTTGGATCTCTTTGACAGCATCGTCTCCGAGGTCCACTCTGAAGTCTGTTGCGTCTGGCAGAGGGAGGACGTTGAGAACCCAATTGAACTTGGCTCTCAAGTCCGAGGGGTCCGGGAAGAGCTCTGGTTTGTAGAGGTCACCGAGTCTGTCCTTTGCTCTGTCACAGATGTCAGGATACTTCTGCAGGAAGTCATCCACCCCCTTCCAGTATCGTGCCTCGAGCTTCCGCATCTCGCTTGAGAAGGGCAGGAAGGACTCTGCCGGCAGGATGCGGCAGCCCGTGTCAAGCCAGGGGAGAGTCTGTGTGCCGTAGAACACTCTCGCCTGATTGATAGCGCTGTTGACCTCTGCCATTGAGCTCGCAGGGACTACAGACGTCCACCAGCTTCCAGTGTCGCTCTCTGCCTTCGCCTTCACCACTACCGCCTCTGTCAGCTCCTTGTCTTTTCTGCGGCCGGAGTATTGACTGACCGTAAAGTCTACCAGCATCGCCCGTTCACTCAGCTTCATTGTTCTGTTCCTTTCCTTAGAGGAGGATGTCTTTGTTCTCAGATGCCCATTGGATGAACGCCTTATTGTTAGCAGCCTGAGGATACTGCCTCAAGCTGTCCCGGACGGTCAGAACGCCAAACTCTGCGGGGAGCCGTGAGGCGTACTTGAGGATCGCCGTCGCCGTCTTGTTTGATGTCCGTGAGGCAAGCGCTGTAGCCACTGCGAACAGCGCTGCCGGCTCTGTTGGGACCGTGGCTGTCTCTGGTCTGTCCAGTATTTCGTCAATGCTGGGCATTGCCTGGCAGACGCGGACAAACCCCGTGAACTCTGCTGCGAAGCCTTCTCCCGCCGCCCCTGCCAGAGCCTCGTAGGACGTGATGCCCAGGGAGAACAGCTTGGAGGCATACGTCACTGTCCTTGGGCTGGGGCGGTTGACAATGTCGTTTGTGGGACGCCCTGTGTCTATCAGGAGCTGTGGGCGGAAGCGGATGAACGCGATCATCTCTGCCGCCACGTTGTTCCGTGCCGCCCAGTCCACCCAGTCCTCTACATGCACGTTCAGCTCCACTATAGAAGCGAACCTGGACTTGACGGGCTCAAGTATTCCTGTCACCCCCGCCTTGTCCTCTCGTCTGTTCGTTGCGGCAATAAACGTCACCGCGTCGCTCACTCTGTGCCCATTGACACGCCGGGCGAGTATGAGCTGCATTGCAGCCGCCTGAACTACTGCTGGCGCTTGTCCGAGGTCGTCTAAGAACGCGATCGTCTGCTTCTTAGCATCGATCAGCTTCTTAAGGTCACCGAACGGCAGAAACTCCGCACCGCCATCAACTACAGCGGGCAGCCCTTTGAAGTCTGTCGGGTCGCTCACTACAGGATGGCTGATGACCAGCTCTGTGCCAAGCTCTGCTGCCACCTGCGATACGATCTCGCTCTTCCCCACGCCCGGGGCGCCCTTGATAAGGATGGGCAGCCCGGCGGGGACTGTCTGTAACAGTAGGTCCTTCAGTTCTTTCGGTCTCATCTCTGCTTCTCCTGTGCTGTGCACGTGCTGCTACACGTGCTGTGTGATGTCCCCTGCACAATGCAGAGGACGTATGGAAAACTCTGTGCAGCCTACAGGACGTATGGAAAACCTTGTGCAGTTTTCTGCTCGCTCTGTTTTCTGTGTTGGGCGCCGGGGCGCCGTGGTGGTGTTACGTTCAGGCAATCACGCGGTTCTCGCATTCAATGCCGGCGCGCCTCTTCGCATCGCTCAGCGTGTACCCGCGAATCGTCATTTGCTTGCGCTCTACCTGCTTGCCGGTTATGAGCGTTTCCGCCAGCGGCGGCACAACATATACTTCTACCGTGTACGTTCTCATTGCAAGGCTCATCTCTGCTTCTCCTGTGTCTATGCACGTGCTGTGCTGCACGTGCTGTGCTGCACGTGCTGCTACACGTGCTGTGTTGTGCTGCACGTGCTGTGTGCACGTGCTGCTGTGTGCTGCTACAGTAGCAGCGTCTGAGAGCACAGTAGCATATTCTCTACGGCTACTGTGCTCGGGGGAGTTAAAACAGTATATGAGTCTTTGCTTTCTCTACTTCGACTGACAGTAATAAGCATTGCGCTGCCGTGCAGCATACGGAATTGACTCTGTGCAGCTTGCAAGCTGTGCAGCTTGCATAAGCTATAGAGCTTTGTGTGTGTGAGGATTGACTGTAGTTTAATGCTGTGTGCGTTGTTACTGTTTCCTCTTTTCGAGTGCATCGAATCGACCTTCTCATAGGTCTTCCAAAAGAGCGTTGCAGTAGCTCTTCTGTCCCGAGCTTTATTGATTGCTCGTCTGCACGTTTCTGCTCGCGCTGCGCTGTAGCTATACGGCCCGCGTTATGCTGTGCAGCACAGGGTAGAACTGTTACTGCACTTCTTATGCACTATGATTGTTAAAGATCATTCTCTTGCGAGCTGCTGCTGCTGTGATGCTGCTGCTCTTAGCTATGAAACACAGCGCAGCGCCACCCCTCGGCGCTGCTGCACGTGCTGCTGCCCGTGCGAAGCTGTGCAGCCTTGCAAGCGAAGTAGTAAAGTTTACAAACAACTATAAGTATTATAACACGGATTTCAGTAAAGTCAAGTACTATTTGGAAAAAAAATACAGCCGCTCGTTGTAAGTCCTTGCAGCAGAAGGACTTACCAATTTGAAAGCAGCAGTTTTTTTTTTCATTTCGGGCTGATTTGGGTCGATTTTTCGAGCAATTTGAAGCGAATTCGCACGTGCTGTGCGCAGTATTTTTGCTGCTCATACTCGTCTTATACGGGCAGTATATGGCGGATACTCGACGTTTAGGCAATTTTGCAGCACAGCTTGCTCAAGCAAAATAGCAAAGTCGTCTTATACGGGCAGTATATGGCGGATACTCGACGTTTAGGCAATTTTGCAGTTGAAAGCATCGAAATATGGAGAACTGCTGCTGTGCTGTGTGCTGCACGTGCTGCTGCTGTGCTGCACGTGCTGCTGCTGTGCTGCTGTGCTGTGTGCTGCACGTGCTGCTGCTGTGCTGCTGTGCTGCTGTGCTGTGTGCTGCTGTGCTGCTGTGTGCTGCTGTGCTGCTGTGTGCTGCTGTGCTGCTGTGTGCTGCTGTGCTGTGTGCTGCTGTGCTGCTGTGCTGCTGTGTGCTGCTGTGCTGTGTGCTGCTGTGTGCTGTGCTGTGTGCTGCTGTGCTGCTGTGTGCTGTGTGCTGCTGTGCTGTGCTGCTGCTGTGCTTGAGTGGTCTAGAGTGGTCTAGAGTAGCCTTGAGTAGCCTTGAGTAGCCTAGAGTGGCCTTGAGTAGCCTTGAGTAGCCTTGAATAGCCTTGAGTGGTCTAGAGTGGCCTAGAGTAGCCTTGAGTAGCCTTGAGTGGCCTTGAGTAGCCTAGAGTGGTCTAGAGTGGTCTAGAGTGGCCTTGAGTGGCCTTGAGTGGTCTAGAGTGGTCTAGAGTGGTCTAGAGTGGTCTAGAGTGGCCTAGAGTGGCCTTGAATAGATGCTGCCCCTCGGCGCTGCCTCCCGTGCTGTCACATTGACACCGCATTGACTGTGCTGTGCTGCCGCATTGACACCGCATTGAGTCTATGCTGCTGCTGTGCTGCTGTACTCACTCTATCAATCGCTCTGTACTCACTCTCTCAACCGCTCTGTGCTCACTCTATCACTCGCTCTGTGCTCACTCTCTCACTCGCTCTGTGCTCGCTCTCTCAACCGCTCTGTCCGCCCGGACCCAGAGGTATGAAATTGCTACCCCTGGGCAGACCACCGAGGCCGATGAACGACGATTTGGACGTGAAGTTACTTAGCACCGCCCCTCCCTTTTCTCCAC
>Ga0114918_10000215_pt1 | contig 47556 bp, 53 predicted proteins | sample LantaG_FD_87015 | JGI IMG/M metagenome (GOLD analysis project Ga0114918, IMG submission 87015) | Deep subsurface microbial communities from Baltic Sea to uncover new lineages of life (NeLLi) - Landsort_02402 metaG | ecosystem: Environmental > Aquatic > Marine > Oceanic > Sediment | place... | reverse complement strand
GGTCAGGGAGATGGAGATGGAGATGGAAGCGGCCAAGGTCAAGGTCAGGGCAAAAGCGGTGGAACGGGTAAAAATGGAATGGGAGACTTGAAAGAGTCTATGGATTCTCATAAGATGTGGGAAGAAGCAATGAAAGATCCATTGCTAAAAGATTTTGTTAAGGATATCATCAGGCAAGCGAAAGATCTCTGCAACGGAGATTACGGGTCAATACCCGGTGAAGTGATGGAGTCAGTAAATTCAAGACTTAAGAAAAAGAAAGCAATAGTGCCATGGAATAAAGTCCTGAGATCATTTTGCGCTTCCGCAACTGAGTCAGAGCTTAGCTATACTATGAAAAGAGAAAGTAATAGATATGGAACAAGACCTGGCATAAAGAAGGAAGACATTCTGAGCCTTTGCGTTTGCGTTGATACTTCGGGGTCTGTTTCTGCTGCGTTGTTGGAAATCTTTTTCAATGAGATTAAGTGGATTTACAAAAATGGCGCTACTATTACTATATATGAGGCAGATACCAGAGTTACAAGAGAGTATAAGTTTAAGGGAAAGTTCAAAGGAGATGTTACCGGAAGAGGCGGCACTCACTTGGAGCCTGCCATCGCTCAAGCTGACAAATGCCGCAAATTTGATGCAATGATATATTTTACTGACTTTTATGCGCCAAAAATAGAAAAAAAGTATAAAATTCCGATACTATGGGTGTTGACGGATGATATGCCAAAATCACAATATCCGTACAAGTGGGGTCGGCATGTAAAAATTCATGAAGCTTTGGGAAATAGATATTAACATATACAAGGAGAAATAAAAATGGTAAAACCATTAGGAAGACGTGTTCTGTTAAAAGAATGCGGAAAGGTAGTAAAGGAAGTCGGCGGCATTGTTTTGCCTGATTCGGTTAGAGAAAGACAGCAATCTCAATCTGAAGTTGTGGCTCTCGGAAGTGCTGTGGATAAACATTTCGACGTTGCAGTCGGTGATATTGTAATTCTAGTGAATGGGTTCAGTGGAACAGATGTTGAGTGTAGCGGTCAGAAGTATAAAATAGTTGGTCAAGAAGAAATTCTGGCAGTATTAGAAAAATAAAAATATTAAGGTAAAATAATGGCTAAACAATTATTGTTTGATGAAGATGCAAGAAGAAAACTACTAAGTGGAGTTGAACAGCTTGCAAGGGCTGTAAAGGCAACTCTTGGCCCTAAGGGAAGAAACGTTGTGCTCGATAGATCTTATGGATCTCCTATTATTACAAAGGATGGAGTCTCTGTGGCGAAGGAGATTGTTTTAGAAGATCCTTTTGAAAACATGGGCGCTCAGATGGTTAAAGAAGTTGCTTCTAAGACTTCTGATGATGCTGGTGATGGAACGACGACGGCTACAGTTCTCGCTGAGGCTATCTTTCGTGAAGGGTTGAAGAATATCACGGCTGGAGCAGCTCCAATGCTAGTTAAACGTGGTATTGACAAAGCAGTAGCTGTAATCGTTGAAGAACTCGCTAATATTAGTGTTGTTGTAGATAGTCAAGAGCAGATAGCTCAAGTGGCTACAATCTCTGCAAATGGCGATGCTGAAATTGGTGATATCATTGCAGAAGCAATGGCAATGGTCGGAAAGGATGGTACAATTACAGTTGAAGAGTCAAACACTATCAATACAACTTTAAACGTTGTCGAAGGTATGCAGTTTGACAAGGGTTATGTTTCTCCATATTTCGCTACAAACACAGAGACAAGAGAGACTATTCTTGAAGATACTTTGGTGCTTGTTTGCGAGAAGAAAATAAGTGCAGTGGCGGAAATACTTCCTCTCCTTCAGGCAGCATCGAAGGTGGGAAAGCCACTTTTGATTATTGCTGAAGATGTTGACGGCGAAGCGCTTCAAACTCTTGTTGTTAATAAGCTTCGTGGAAATCTGAGTGTGTGTGCCGTGAAGTCACCTGGCTTTGGAGATAGAAGAAAGGCTATGCTTGAAGATGTTGCAGTGTTGACGGGGGCAACTTTAATCTCATCTGAGGTTGGACTTAAGCTTGAGTCCGTAACTGTAGCTCAGCTCGGTAAAGCGAAAAGAGTAAATGTTACAAAAGACAATACGACTATTGTTGAGGGTGGCGGGACGAAAAAAGAAATTGAAGATCGTGTTAGCTTCATTAAGAGTCAGATTGAAAGGGCTTCTTCTGATTATGATATTGAAAAGCTAACAGAGCGCCTTGCAAAGCTTGCTGGTGGTGTCGCCGTTGTCAACGTCGGTGCAGCAACAGAAATGGAGATGAAGGAGAAGAAGGCTCGTGTTGAGGATGCTCTTCATGCGACAAGAGCGGCCGTGGAAGAAGGAATCGTTCCAGGTGGCGGAGTTGCCCTCCTGAGAGCTTCCAAAGCACTTGACTCTTTAAAACTTGAGGGAGATGAGCAAGTTGGCGTTTCTGTCATTAAGAGAGCCTCAGCAGCGCCTCTGACTCAATTGGTTAAGAATGCTGGAGGTTCGTCAGAATTGGTAGTAAGTCAGGTTTATTCTGATAAGAAGGTAAATCAAGGATACAACGTTGCGACTGGTAAATTTGTTGACATGATTGAATCTGGGGTTCTTGATCCTACAAAGGTTACAAGGTCGGCTCTTCAGAATGCGTCTTCAATCTCTGGTTTGTTGTTGACAACAGAGTGCTTGATTACAAATATCAAGTCAGATACTCATGATCATGGCGGTGTTCCAACAATGATGTAAATCGTTGGTTTTAAAAGCCCTGAGTCTATTTGGCTCGGGGCTTTTTTGTGTATTTCTTTTATATATTTAATAAAAGATTAATTCATTGTTATATAATAGTGTGTAACGGAGACAAGCAGTATGAAAACATTTTTAATTTGCATAGAGTACAACATAAATGATCATGTTGGAGAAGAGTATGACGACATTCTAGAAGTAGAAGATATGCCTACTCAAATGACTATCGCTCATTGGGCGGATAGGATTAAGGGAAGGATAAGGAAGCTTTGGAATGAAGATAGTAATATTGATGATGATGGAGTTGAAATAGAAGACTGGGAGAAGGGCGTAGAGGTCGTTCTAGACGGAACGCCTCCTTATCATACTATTTTGATGAGACTACAGCCATTGATGTTGAGTGAAGAGGGAATTGAGTTTACGATTCCATATGTAGAAGAGTTGGATGATGAGGTTGAATACGATGCCGAAGCAGAAGATTTTTTAAGAAAAAGAAATAAATTATAAAAGGAAGTAATTATGGCTAAGAATGTAGATTATATAGTTTCAGGCGAGATCTCAGGTTTAATGGAAGGCATGATAGATGGATTTCCAGCGTTGTTTGATGGTTTTGATGTAACGCAGGTAGCTTGTGTTATGACTCAAAGGAAGAAATCAAAAACTGCAGTTAAGCTTCATAATATTGGTTATCCTCAGCAGGTATTGAGCGATAAGGTGTATATTGTAGAAGTTTTCTTTGAGGTTTGGAAAGATATGGATGCAACGAAAAGAAATCTAGCATTATTTCATGCTATGTGTGGAGTTCCTGTTGGTGGTTTTGATGAGTTGAGTAAGAATTTTGATAAAAAGAAAAGACCTGATTACGTGATGTATCTTGAAGAGTTTGCCGTTTCTGGTGGCGTTCCTAACTGGATGGAGAACGATGACGCTCAAGATCCAATGGTATTGGCTGCTGAAATTGCTGCTGGCGAGAAGGCCGATGGAGTACAGAGAAGTCCTCTAACTCCCGCAGACATTGCTAACATCGGAGAATAGTAGTATATTAAATGGCTCATTATAAACTAAAAGATTTCCTCAAGCTTCCAGCAGAAGAGAGAAGACAGAAGACTTTTTCAAATATAAATGAAAAAAGGTTCTATGGGAAAAGAAGTTTCTCCAAGGAGGAGTTGATAACTTATTTAACAATAAACAGGTTTGACTCTTCGAGAAAGCTGATGGATCTTCGAAAAGATAATGAGCCAACGGTTTACGATTGTGTAAAAACATTCGGAAGTTGGAAGGAAACAAAAAAAGCAGTATTTGGGGGAGGTATTGATGATCTTATCGATGGGGAGCCCGAATGCGATGCTGAGTACTTGGTTAAAGCAGTGATAGAAAATAATTTATGGACTTGGAGAAGATATCTGGAGGCCAGAAAGAAAAGGCCTGATATAATTCCTTCTTCACATCAGATAAAGAAAAACTGGAAAGCTTTTTCAGATTTAATTAATTTTTCAAAGGCATATTCGATAAAGCACAGCGCGGTTAAGTTCTTAAATCTAAAGAATAAGCTTGGTAGAATGCCTACTAAGAAAGATTGCGAAGAGGCTGGAATAAATTTGGAAAGAGCTATAGACAAGTTTGGTGGAAAGAGAGAGTTTGATAAGTTTATTAAAAATATGGAGATGATCCAAGATGAGATCAAAAAATGAAATATTAGAGAGATTCTATGACTTATATCAAAGAAGGCTAAATGAAAGAAAGGAGAAGTATTTGGGCGTAGGCCATATGAATTGTAAATATAACAAAAAGAATAGAGTAAAAGAACATGGAGTGATAGGCTTTTGTGGGAATGACAAAGTCACAAACAAGTTTAAAAGATCTTCCTTGGTGTTATGCGACAGTGATGATGTAGCAGAGTCTTGCGATAAGTTTGTGTGTAAAAATACAGAAGCTTCAGTTGAGGAAGATTTTGTATCAATTATTAAAAGCCCTTCAAGGTGCGGTCAGGAGTATCCCAAGTTGGCAGTTTTAATATGGATTCTTCAGGATGAAAGTATAACTGCTGGAAAGGAAAGCATCGACACGGACGGTCAAGATGAGCTTGAAGATAATTTATTTGGAGGTGTCAAGAAAGTTGGCTACTGGAAGAACATTGCTAATGCAGTTTTCAAAGGGTAGATTATGGAAGGCAAATGGATCTGCATATTATTGAATCATCAGTATTCTAAGAAGGATAGCTTAGATATTGTAAGGAAAGAGATGGACAAGATATTCGGAGAGGATATCTTGGGAATGGAGATAGCTAAAAGCGGCACGTGTGATTCAGAAGGCTTTGGATATTATGCATTTGTTAAGTGTTTAAGCTATGAGAGTCATGTTTCGGGGCTGAGAAGGAGTAGAGTTATATATGATGTCCTGCCTTCATACAAAAGCCCTCATTTCCTTTCAGAGGAAGAAGTTATTTCCTTCAAAGATTCGGCTGAGAATGAGGGAAAGCCAAAAGAATTATTCTATGGGGATTTGGTAAAAATAGAAGAAGGTCATTTAAAGAATCTTTATGGGATGGTGCGAGCAAGAAATGAAGATGGTACTTATAAAGTCTTTTTTAAGCTCTATACAATGAAGTTCGATGAAGATTTATCACCCAAGGTTTTAGATCTTCAGAGAAATATATTTGACAAAGTAAGGGTTCCAGTAGTAGATTATCATGAGAATGTAGGTAAAATCATGAAGATTTGCTCAGGGGAAGCCATAGATGATAAGATGTATAGGTCAAAACATAGAAAACATGGCTCAGAGGGATTCGAATCCTGAAAGAGTTAAAATACCAATGTTCACAGTCGAACAGGTAAAACATTTCAAGCCAATACTAAAGTTTTTAAACGAAAAAGACAGAGATATTTTATATCTAATCTTTGTTGCAAATAAGAAACAAAAATCAGTACAAAAAATATTAGACAGAAGTCAGCCTTCTTTATGCTACGACATTAGACGTATCAGAAGAAGGCTGAAGTTTATCTTCTACCTAACATCTGTTTCGGATGTATTCCTGAACTTCTTAAAGAGTGGTTCAGAAGGATTCGATTCGGAATCAATAGAAGTCCTCACATTGATGTTCTACACAACATCGTTCACTCAAGTGGCAAAAGTATCTAATAAAAGACAAATAAGAATTAGATATATATTCGACAAAGTAGTTAGCAGACTCGCAAGAGAAAAGAACTGGCCACTTTATGAAATCTTCCAAGCCATTAGAGAAAATCTAAACATAGTTAAACGTGTCTATAAGGATAGTTATGGTGGTTACGGATCATATGATATCTTTGTACCTGTTTAATATTTTTTTTAATTTCTTATATTAAGAAGGAGGTGCAAACCATGGATAATGTATTTGAAAATTTTTATTGGCATAGCGCAATAGGAATGGATGAAGAATTGAATATGAATAAAAACTTTGCTGTTAAGATGGCAAATACTGAAGATAACATCGGAAGCTTTATAAAAGCAGGTGATAGTTTGTTGATACATAAAACTACACAAGCCTTATGGAGGATAACAGATGACAAGTCTTCGATAGAACCTGTTTTTGGTTCTGACATCTTAACTGAAGATGAAATAAATAATTGGCAGGGATAAGAAAAATGGAACTTAATGATTTGTTTGGATCTGAAACACCTCAAGATATAAGTCTTGTAGATGAAAGCGTATTGAGTGCGGGAGAAATCTCAAGTGAAGATATGTCTCTTGATGCTGGAAGCTTGGGTGGTTTTGAATTTGGAAGCGGAATAGAAGAAATAGAGTCTAGTTCAGAAGAACCTACAGTGTCTATTGTAAAGTTTGCTCATGAGCAGATGCTACAGGGTAAGATGGGATCTGATCTGGTCAGAAGTATTAAATCGAAATATGGATCAGATACTTTGGCAACTGTGAAAGATCAGTTGTCTGATCTGGCAAGGTATGAAGGAATAGTTGGAACAATCGTTGTGGATGCAAGTGAGTTTTCATCATGCAAAGAAGCGATGTCTCATGTTAAGAATTCTCCATATAAGGGCAGTTTGAAGTTTATAAGAGGGTGCAAATGCGCTCATCATGAAGTAGCTGATTATGATAATACTGATTATCTAAATACAAACTACGAAGCAAACTTTGAGAACGCTATAGATAACTATTTTGACGATGTTAACTATGAAGCCAAAACAGTTAGGATTTGTAAGTCTACAGGGCTGAGAGTTTTTGCTGGATATGGCGAATTGGATACTGAAGATCTTACAGATGGATTTACTAAAGGCATCAACATTGGTGATGGAGGTGGACAGAATATGCCAAAGAAGAAGGAAAAAGAATCTTCTCTTGATTTCGTTCAAAGATGCTTTAAAGAGTCCGCAATGAGCAAGACAAGATCTCTTCAAGTTGCAGTTCCTCCAGAGGATATTGCTAAGCACACAGTAGATCAAGGCGAATTGCATGTTGAGATAGCTGAAGAAAGAAAAGTAGCCGAAGAAATAACTGTAGATCCTGTAAACCATGCAGCTGATCAAGGAATTGAATTGTTCTCTTCTATGGTTGAATTTGAAGGAATTAGTACTGATGCAAGTGATATCGTACTGGGTCTTGATGATCCTTTCAGCTCTATTGACATTGAAGAACAGGCTAAGTAAGGGAGAGGGGCGCTATGGGTGGAAGTAATTCAGATGATTTTAAAAAGGCTGATATAGAGCATGGAGAGTTTTCCCCAGCTCCGGCAGGGCTAATTCTTGGCGACAATAGTGAAGAGGAGACAAGTTTAACCTCTTCTCCAAGGGATGTGTTGGAGCTAAGGAAAAAATTAGTAAAACAGCACTATAGGGGAAGCTCTTCTCTGGTGGAAAAATTAGAGAACGAGGGAAGAAACAGTCTTGAAGGCTTGGTGATGTCGTTGGTGGATGAAGTTGTTAAGGAAACTGATAGCCTGCTGGCCAATGAACTTGTCTCCATACAAGAGGGAAATTTAAGAGATGCTTCAATAATTTCTTACAAGAGATCTGAGGTGTTGGAGAAGGCCATCAAGGCTGTTCAGGCAAAACAAGTCTTTGAAAAAGAAAATGGAGTAGATGTTGATTCACCATCGATGTTGGTTGTGTTTAAGTACTTCATGGGAAAGGTGCAAGATGTGTTTAAAGGAATGAACACTGATGATGAATTGTCTGATACATTCTTTAGGACTTTAGCTTCAGGTCTGTCTGATTGGAAGAAGGAGCTTGGAAGCGAATTGAATGATTTAGATAAACTGGACGGATAACAATGGCCAATGATCCTTTAATTAATTTAGCAGAATCTTTCTTATCTGGCAACAATGAGAGCGTAGTTGACATTATAACTTTTGTTGAGGCTCCTTGGGGTTTAAACTTTAAGCTATTCCCAGCTCAGCGATTTATGTTGAAATGTGTATCAGGTGATAACTTGATTCTAAATGATTTAGGAGTTCCTATTTCTATGCGTGAGTATTATCAAAAAGCACAAAAGAAAGTTTCAACATATAATGAAGAAACTGGAAAGATAGATGTTGTTGATAACAACGGCGTATTCTTTAGTGGCGAAAAGAAGGTTTATAAATTGACTCTTAAAAATACCAAGAGACAAATAGAAGTAACTGAAGATCATAGAATAAAAACTCCATGTGGTTATAAAAAACTATCTGATCTGAAGAAAGGAGATATAGTTGAAATATCTTCACAGGAAAAGAATTATAAGGAAGAAAAGTCAATCAAGCTGTATCAGGCTAGGTTGATGGGAATGATGATTGGAGATGGGCAGTGTGGGCACAGTGGTACTGGTTTAGTGGTAGCTGATAGCCAGCCATATGTTGAGGAATGGTTTAAGAAGAATGTTTTGAAGATTGATCCCAGCTTAAGGTTTAGAGATAGTGTTGGGAAAGGATGCAAAACAGTTTTTGTAAGCAGAGGGATGAATTGCAACAGAAGGGAAAAAAACAACTTTGCAAATTTTTTAGACAAATATGGAATACTTGGAAAGACATGTAATACAAAGAGAGTTCCAAAAGAAATTTTTTATTCTAGCAAAAAAATACAAGCAGAGCTTTTAAATGGACTTTATACTACCGATGGCGGAATGACATTGATGGGTAAGAGGGGCGTCAGGGTCATGTATACTTCATTCAACTTAAACCTCATACAAGATGTAAGTGTTTTACTTAGAAGATTTAACATTAGATCTACTGTTAGAACTATGAGGGGTATAAGCAAATGGGGAAAGAGGTTTATAGGATATCAAATACAGATAGACTCTGTGAGAGAGATAAAGAAATTCTTTGTCAATGTTTGCATTCCTCTTGGATGGGATAAAAGATATAAAAAAGTTTGGAAAGTTATTAATAGTAATAAAATAAGTTTTTCGCATGTAGATTCTCTTCCAGATAGTTTAAGAAATTTGGCAAAAGAAAAAAGAGAAGAATATAGGAGTCGTGGAGTTTTCATTGGGAATGAAAACTCTGGAACGCTGAGGGCTCAAACAACCGGATTGAGCGGATTGAGAGAATTGGCAGATTATTACAATGATGAAGAGCTTAAGAGGATAGCATATTCAGACATATGTTGGGATAAAGTATTAAATATAGAAGAAGTTGGAGCAAAGGACTGCTATGATATATCGGTTCCCAAGACACATAACTTCATAATAGATGGAGTTATTGTTCATAACTGCTATTACGGTTTGCCTCTGGACAGCAAGACAAAAAACATTGATGTTCCAGATGTTGTAAATGACAAAGTTCTGTTTACATTTACTGAGACGGAATTCTTACAGTGGTTGTACGAAGAGGGAAGGTGTAATACTAATGTAGTTGAAGGGAAGATCTTCAGGGAACTTATACTAGTTATTGGACGTAGATCTGGCAAGTCAACAATTGCTTCATGTATATCCAACTATGAAATGTATAAATTGATAAAGCGTGGTGATCCTTCTAGTTATTACAGTTTTCCTCCAGACTCCCAAGTAGCCATATTGAATGTAGCTCCTACTGACCCACAGGCTGGTGTTGTTTTTGGAATGATTAAAGGCATGACGTCTAGGTGTAACTATCTACAAAATCGTGTTTTAAACTCAACTCAGAATTATTTTAATATTTCTACAGACAGTGACCTTAAAAGCACTGGAAAGAAGAAAGCTTCAATTATATCAATGGCTGGTGGTTGTTCTTCAAACTCCCTTCGTGGACGTAATAGTATTGTCGTTATAATGGATGAATTTGCATTCTTTATTGACAATGGTGGAAGGTTTGCAGGTAGTGAAGTCTATAAGGCGCTTACTCCATCTACGGCTTCATTTAGAAGGGATGGTAAAGTTATTGTTATTTCTTCACCATATGCCAAGTATGGAGCCTTTTGGGACAGATTCAATGAGTCATTCGATGAAGAGGAGAGTACTCTTATGTTTAAGATGTATACTCCTATGGTGAATCCAACAATTGACAAATCTATTTTAAAGGCTGAGAGAAAGAGAGATAAGATTGGTTTCATTGGGGAATATGGGGCAGAGTTCTCAGACTCAGTCGTGGCTTGGATAGATGATGAAGATGTTTTTAAATCTTGCATACCAAGTACGAAAATTATAAATGCCCAAGGAAGAGAAGACATAGTTTACAATAAGATAGGGCCGAAGAGGGGTGTAACTGGCGTAAGGTATTATGCTGGAGTTGACCTTGGGCTTAAGAATGATGGGACTGCAATTGTAATTGTTCACAGAGAAGGTAAGAAAGTAATTTTAGATTATGCTCAAGTTTGGTATTCTGGATCTTCTGATGTTTGGGATTTTCAAAATAGCATATATAAAGATTGTGATGAGTTTTCTGGTGAAGAGTATTTGAAGATAAGAGACATAATAAAAGAGATAAAGGAAATAAATAAACTTTTTCCTATATATCAAGGATTCTTTGACCAACACAATGGCCCAGCATTCATGGAGATGTTACATGAAGAAGGAATGGTGCAGTTTGAAATGGAACATGTTTCAGAAACAAGTGCAAGTAAAATATACAATTTGGCAAAAAACCTTTATCAAGATCAATTATTGGAGCTGTTTTACCACCCAGTGTTAGTCCCAGAACTTTTGTCATTAGAAGCTGAAAAAAGGTCTAAGCAAAAGATAATTGTTAGAGGGCAAATGAAGAAAGGCGCACATGATGATATTAGCGATGCGTATATAAGAGCCGTGTGGGCCTGTTATCAGGACTGCAAGGACAAGAACCCGAATCTTACAACTAATAGGAATGGAGCCGTTCGCAGGCCGTCTATAGGGAAGGGGGCGGCCTCATTGAATACGTTTGCTATCAATAAGGAAAAAATCCACGGGGCACACCCAAGACTTGGAAGCGTTAGATCAAGGAAGAGACGAAGATGAGAAAGAAAATTTCAAAAGAATCAATGACTGATGAAGAAAAGAAAAGAAGAACGAAGAAAATAAAATCAGTCAGGCACTTGGCTCAAAACATACACAAGCTGAGAAATGCAGTAAGAACAGACTTGAGATCGGATGATGAGAAGAAAAGGCTTACAGCCTTGGCTGTGGCGCTGATGGATAAAACTGCAGAGAGAGTTGGCAATGAGTCTTCGGCCAGAGAACATGGCCACTTTGGAGTAACCGGATTCAGAAACAATCATGTTGAGGTGAATGGAAATAACGTAAAGATAGATTACGTAGGAAAGTCAGGAGTTAAGCAGAGTAAATCTTTTAGCGACAAGGCAATTGCTGATGCGATAAAGAAGTGCAAGGGAAACTGTAAAAATAAAAATGATAACATTCTTACAACATCCGATGGTTTTAAAATAAGAGCAAACAGAGTTAATCAGTATTTAGAAAGATTTGACATTACGGCAAAAGACATCAGAGGGTATTCTGCAAACAAGATGATGCAGGACTATCTCACTAAGACAAAAAAGCCAAGTACGCCAGAGGAAAGGAAAAAAGTTTTCTTAGAGGGATTGAAGAAAGTAGCAGAAAGGGTTGGGCACGGAAAGAATACTCTTAGGCTGCACTATTTACTTCCAAATGTGGAAAAGACATATATTAACAGCGGCAGGGTTATTAACATTAAAAAGGCTTTTGACTCAAGGCAAAATGCGGAGATTCAAAACATATTAGAAGATGTTCACCCAGAAACGTCTCAAACGCTGTTGCTGAAAAAAGCAATGGAGTATTGGGATACTGCAAGAAATTATCCCGTTGGAGATTGGAAAGGTGCGGAGAAGTTTTATTTCTGGTTAGCAGTAACGACAAACAAGGCAGCATTGGAAACTTATGGCAAGGATAAGTTTTCATCTTCATTGGAAGAATCTAAAGGGAATGCATGGAGGGTTGTAGTCCCGCATGAAGATGCAGCCAGAAAGGCAATCGTTTTGGACATCAATAGTATTGACCACGATGGGGTTAGTACTTTGGGAACTCAGATCTATTCAACTAACGATATTGATTTGTCGAAATTAAATTGGATTGGAAGTGGAGATCATTGGACAAGATCTATTTTATGGCTAATAGAAGAGGCTAAATTGCTCTCGGCCAAAGGGGAAGATTTGTCAAAAGTAATTAATGGGTATACTCTAAGGTTAGAAATAGTCAGATTGATGCATGTTGTCAGGTTGGAATTGACAGTTGAGATGAAAGAAGTTTATAAGGCCATGACGGGTGCTGAATTAATAGTTCCAAGTGTTACAATAGCTTTGAATGATTGGAATTTTACCCCAGAGTCAGTTGCATCATTGATGTATCCCTCAGGTGATCTCGAATGGGCAGTAGTAACAGTGTCTCCAAAGGCGTTTAAGCATGGAATGGGATATGTTAGGCATGTTATAATGCATGAGTTAATACATTTGGCAATCGGAGAAGGGGCTGAAGACGGCCATGGTCACAATGCTAAGTTTAATATGTTAGCAGAGGCCATGGGCCTGCCTAAACAATTTAGAGATTAAACAGAGGTTCAATTATGGAAGATGGTTATAAAAAGCTGATAAATGGCAATGTGATTAACAGCTTAAAGAATTTAGAGGATAAATTGGAAAGAAAAGATCCAACTTATTCCGAAGAGTTGGCATCTCTTCCAGTTGGACATCCGTTGCGGACGGCTATAGAAGAGGCTAAGGTAAGAAGAGAAGAGCGCTTGAGCAGAGAAGAGGCTGTAAAGAAAACATCGGCCAAGATAAGAGAAAACAGAATGGCTAAGAAAGCCAAGAGCGCAGAAAAGAGAAGAGAAAGAGATACGATAACTACTGGTGAAGTTTCCAAAGGTAGAAACGCCATAGAAGAGTTAAATAAAAGAGTGGAATCTTTAAGGGCGGCAGCGGCTGATCTTTTAAGAGGAATACCTAAAATAAAGGATGACTTACAGAAGTTTCCAGATGAGATGATGAAGATTTCAAAGCTGGAAAGAATCGTAGGGTCAATACACAAAGGCATGAGCGAAACAAATTTCAATAAGATTAGAATTGTAGGGGATGAATAATGTCTGCGGATGATAACATACAAAGAAGGCCTATAACCGCTTCAGATATTGGAGTTCCTATACCTGGCGATCCAAATTACACGAGTCATAAGGGAGGGATAGCAAGGCCAGCAGTTACAAGTGGTCAGGCAGATCCAGTAAGAACGGCACAGGCTAGAAAGATTCATAAGTCTCTTGCAGCTGGCGGTGTTGGAAAGACTGCAGGAATGATGATTGACAACGTTCCAAATATGAGTACGAATTATAGTACAAGATACTTAGATTCATATAGAACATCATATGCTTCTGGTGGAGGCGACAGAGGCGGAACGTATGATGTTCCAACGTACTTTGTTGAAATGAATGATAAGAACGGCGGCGTTATCTATTGGCCAACAACACTGAGAGAGAAATACTCTTGGTACAGGTATTTTTATCGTACAGATGCTTATGTGGGCAGAGCTTTGGACCTACTGACAGACCTTCCTATGTCAAAGTTGACCCTAAATATGCCAAAGGCAAAAGGAATGACAAAGACGAAAAAGGAAGAAATTAATAATTTTTATGACCATATGATGGAGAAGTTGGGTTTGTTTGACATACTCAGATCTTCACTGTTTGAAGTAAACTGCATAGGTAATACTTTTTTATTCCATGAGTGGGATGATAAAATGAATATGTGGTCAAGCATTCAGATGTTGCCACCAGAAGAAGTTTCAGTCTTCCAATTTCCATTCTCTGATAAGAAGCGCATAGAGTATAGGCCTGAAAGGTTGATTGGCTTAATAAAACAGCATGAGCAGGACAGCGAAGTATCTTATGGGTACTCTGATGAAAATTCTGATAGCGAATTGAGCAATGAGATCGTTGATCTGATACCTGCGGATATAAAGGACATGATCAGCGAGAGTGGCGCTATAATGATGGACTCAGATCCAATGAGTGGGTCTTTTACTTATCATATGACAAGGAAGAGGGCTCCTTATATGGAACTTGGCGCTTCTTTGCTGGAAAGAATTCTAGTGCCTTTACTTCAGAAGGAGAACTACAGATACACTCAGTTAAGTTTGGCAAATAGGAACATGACTCCTAAGAACCTGATAGTTGCTCCAAATCTAACAGTTGAAGAATTGGAGGATTTACGTTTACAGGTTGACTTGTCATACTTAGATCCTGACTACTCTATTATTACAAACTATGAAGTTGACTGGGATCAAATAGGTGCAGATCAGAGATTGCTTGATTTGAGTAAAGAATATGAAACTATTGACAATCAGATTTTTTCTGCCCTTGGAGTTACAAGAGAACTTTTGACTGGTGAAGGTGCATTTGGCGGAAATAAAATAACAGTTGAAATATTAAACACAATGTTTTTACATTCAAGACAAATGTTGATTGACTATGTAGAACAGCAACTGTTTAAGCCCGTAGCGGAAGCGCATAAGTGGTATTCTACAGATTCAAATGGAATCAAGAGTTATTGGTATCCAAAGGTTGGATTCAACAGGCTGACAATTCGTGATAACTCAGAAGTATTTGATTCATTGTTTCAGCTTTACCAGAAGGGAAGTTTGCCAGTGGATATTATCTACGAGCTATTCAACTTGGATGCAGATTCATTGAGTGAAAAACTTGAGAGTCAGATGTTTACTGTTAAAGACGCTACATTCAACAGGTTGCTTGAAGAGGCAAATCTTGAAATTGGAAGAAATTTGATAACGCAGTCAAATTTAGTAGAGAAGGTAACAAGTTATTTAAAGCTGGAGTACAAAGAGCCGCCAGAAGAAGGTGAGGGCGGTGGTTTTGAAGACGATTTCGGCGGTGGTTTTGAGGATGAGGGAGAAGCGCAGGCTCTTCCTGATGATATCGTGGATGGGGTGGCAGATATATCCATAGATGAGGGTAACTTAGGGCCGGACTCAACAGATCAGGAAATTGAAGAGGCTGTACAAGAAGGGATTAATAAGACATCATGAATTGGAAAGAATTAGCAATTAAAGCAGAATTTAAAGAACTTATTAGAGTTGCAGGCGAAGAAGCTTTTTCGGAAGAAGACAAGCTGGCAATAATTGAAAGGGTTAAAGATAAACTAAAGAATCATGGAGTTAGTGATAGCCATGCTGACAATCTCATCCTTGAAGGTGGGGATGACAACGAAGAAGATGCTGAAGTCGTTGCCAGTGCTAGTTCTAAGGTTGCTGCGAGCATTATTGCAGAGGAAGAATCTATATCTGACCTTGGATTTGCTGAGGATACTGAAATAACTTCTGACAACATCGATCAGATTATGGATCACTTTAAAGGAGTGGCCCAAGAAGGTAAAAAGGAAGATAATTCTGCTGATGAGATTATTAAGTCTCTTGATGATGTGTTTGATAAGATAAAGTTATTCGTAGATTCTCTTGGGAGTGGCAGCAAGGATAGCGATGATAAGTTAGAAGGGGAAGATAAAAAGAAAGAAGCTTCTTTGAAGTCTGCTGAGAAAAGCATCTTATCTGACTTTATTGTGGATGAGTTGGTAAGGTCGGCCAAAAGGTTTGAATATCAGTCAGAGTTGGATAGATATATAAGAGATCATCCTGATGCTGAGAGATTGGATCACAGCTACGATAAGAAGGGGGAACCTGGAAAGGGTAGGCCTCGAAACTCTAAGCTTTGGGATACAAAAAATCAGATGGAATCTTATTTGGAAAAACATCCAAAGGCAGACAAGACAAAGCATCAGTATAAAAATGATGGTGGAAAATCCAAATCACCCGAAGATGAGGGGAAGGGTAGAAAGCCTAGCAGGGATGAGAGATTAAACAAGACTCGTGAAAAGATTAAAGAGAATAAAAAGCTATTAAATAAGAAAGATGAGACTGAAGATAAGGCTCCAAGTGGGGAGTCGGTAGCTGAAAATCCTGAGAGGCAAGAAGAAGTAAGAAAAAAGATAGAAGAAATTAAGGAGAACGCTGAAGCTGAGAAGTCTGGAGAAAAGCCTTCAAGTGATTTGGAAGACTCTCACGTTGAAAGGGATGTTCCTCATTGGTTTGACAAGAATGATAAGATAGATCCTTTAAATGATCAGCAGATGAAGAAGAAGGGATTTAACAAGGGTTCATCTGAACTTAAGGATGATGATGTTTTCTTTGATGTTAGAACAGGGAAGGCTCATAAATTTTCTGAATTGCCAGAAAAAGTAAAAGAAAAGCTTATGGAAAAGAGTGCCAACAATGAACTTTGGCATTCTAGGGAGAGGAACAACAGGAAGGATAAACCTTCAAAGAAAACAAAAAAAGAGAAATCTCCAAAGACAGAAGTTACAATTGCACCGACTTTATTTACTGACCAGGTAGATGGTTTAAAGAAAGATTTGTCTAAAAATATCATTGACAATGAACAAGAAATAAGAGATACGATGGTAGACAATGGCAAAGTCATTGGTGATCTGTTTAATAAATTTAGAGAAAAAAGAAACAAGGAAGTGTCTGAGAGGAACGAAGACAAACTTAATGATGTCCTGTTTGACAAGAACGATGAGGCGTATCACTTTGACAAGCCTAAGCCTGAGTCAGACGGTGGCATGCTTCCTTCTTCTCGTAAGCCAAAAGTGCATGATACAGTTAGGATGAAATCTCAAAAGGGAAAGGGGCCGGGTTGGAATGTTGAAAAGGTAGAAGGCGATACGGCGTTTTTGAGAAATGATAGAAGTGATCAAGTAATACAGTCTCCTTTGAATCAGCTGGAGTTTGTTCCAGAGAAAGAGGAGCTTTCAATTCTGCCTGATAAGATGCATGCTCCCAAGAAAAATAAAAAAATGACAATGAAAGACTTCTTGAGGGATGTTCCAAATGAAGACGCAATTACTGACAAAGAAAGAAAAGTTATAGAAAAGTTATTCAAGGTTCCAGAGCGGAAAAAGGAATCGCCTAAGAAAGACTTGGTTGAAAAGGTTACAGATAAGATAGCTCCAGCTGAAAAGAAGAAGATTGACAAGATTGACAAGAAGGTTAAAGAACTTGAAAACAAGCCAGTTGATTTGAATAATGAAGATCATACAGAGATTGAGAAATTGCATCATGAAAAGAAGATGCTGCAATCTCCTAAGGAAGAAACAAAGGCAAAGCCTCCAGTTGGCAACAGTAGGAGAGTGAAGCCAAATGGCGGAGCGCGTCCTAAGAAAGACTTGGTTGAAAATATTACCGACAAGATAGCTCCTAAGAAGGAAGCTCCTAAGAAGGAATCTCCTAAGAAGGAATCTCCTGAGAAGGAATCTCCTGAGAAGGAATCTCCTAAGAAAGAAGCTCCTAAGAAGGAAGATCCTAAGAAGGAAACTCCTAAGAAAGAAACTCCTAAGTTGAAGAAAAAGCTTAGTCCAGATGGAGAAGAAAGAAGGAATGTTTTAGAGGAAAGAGTAAAGAGTATAGATAAAGAAATAGAGGATACTAAAGATGAAATCGAGCAAAACGAGGAAATAGGACTCTTTGATGAAGCTAGGCCTTTAAGGGATAGAGTTGAAGATCTGCAGACAACAAGAAGGAATGTCAACAAGGCTATTAATAATTTGGGGAAGGCCGCTCCTAAGAAAGAAGAGAAGGGTCTCGTTGAAAAGATTACGGATAAGATAGTTCCTAAGAAGAAAACTCCTAAGGAAGAATCTCCTAAGGAAGAATCTCCTAAGAAGATAGTTCCTAAGAAGAAAGCTCCTAAGGAAGAATCTCCTAAGGAAGAATCTCCTAAGAAGATAGTTCCTAAGAAGAAAGCTCCTAAGGAAGAATCTCCTAAGGAAGAAGAGAAGGGTCTTGTTGAAAAGATTACAGACAAAATAGCGCCAAAGAAGGAAAATTCATTTAAGGATTTCGCAGAGACGTTAGATCCAAAAACTGTTTCTAAAATAAGAAACACGTATGGAGATGGTGTTAATGATTACATTAGTGATTACTTGGAGTCTAACAATATAAAGCTGGATTCTAAGCAGCAAGATGGGCTGTGGGAGAGGGTTGATTCCTTGGGAATGGAAGATATAGGTTCTGGTAGTTACAACGAGCAAAATTCATTAGAAAGAATTGAAGACAGGCTTCCATCTATAGTTGACACTATAACCAAGCCAAAAAAAGTAGAGCCTAAGAAGGATTTAGTTGAAAAGTTAACTGATAAAGTGGCACCGAAGGGAGGTAAGTCTCCAACAAATGACACCAAGGGGCCTCCTTCTCAGTGGAAGTTAGACCCCAACAATGAGCCTAAAGATGGCCCAGAACAAACATTTCACTTTGGAAACAAGCAGTGAGATATAGATCAGGGGTTAAGGATTGTGCAAGAAAGCGGAGCGAAGACTGAATCTGTGCCGACTAAAGAAATTAAGTCACTTCTTAGTATGGCAACAGTTGATAAGGACTATGCATCTAAGACAACCGACAAGTCTCCAGTGTTGTTTGTAACAACCCCGCATGGAAGTATGTTGGTGGATGGTTATCACAGATTGCAAAAAGCTGTTGATAGTGGTGTTGAAAACATAGATGCTGTCTTTCTTGACGAAAGGCAGTCAAAGTCTATAGAAATACCAGCGCATGCTGGATCTAGATCAAAAGCTCATAAAGATTTCTACAAAAAGAAGAAAACACCTGCTAAGAAGACACTAGAGAAGAAGAAAGACGTTGTTGATAAAGTGATAGATAAAATATCTCCTAAAAAGGAGGCTCCTAAAAAAGAAAAGTCAACTAAAAAGACGTTGGTGGATCAGCATACTGATGCTCAAAAGGCTAAAAAGTCTATTTATGATCATGATAATGCAAAGCAGATGTACGACGAGGCTAAAAAGAAGCATGATGACTATAATGTAAAGAAGACAAACAGTGGGAAGGTGGTAAAGAAAACGCAAAAGGTGAAAGACGACCTGGAGAAAGATTTAGATCAGCGTAAAAAGAAGATGGATGATGCGGAGAAAAAGATTCCTGCTGAGTTTAAAGATAAGACATTGTCTGATGTAAGCAAGATGACTAACAAGCTTTACACTGACATAAAGAAAGACAGCCCAAAGAAAGATTTAGTTGAAAGGTTAACTGATAAAGTTACCGTTAAGGAAGAATCTCCGAAGGAGGAGGCTCCAAGTAAAGAAACGAAGGTCAACTCTTTATTTAAAGAGATAAAGCAACTTGACAAAGATGGAAAGAATAGAAGGTCTGATAGAAAGGTAAAAGAGCTGAGGATTCACCTTACAAATGGCGTGAGTGCGTTGATGAAGAGTGATCCATTGTCAAGCATTGGAAAGCCAAGCTGGAGCAAGGTCAACAAGGGGAATCAAAAGTTCGAAAAGCATGGAGATTTTTACACGAATGGTGCATTCATCACTAAGGAAAAGCCCAAGGGAGTGAAGGCCTTTAAGCCTGAAAATGAACATTCTGAAAAGATGTTGAATGATGTTTTTGATGCTCATGGCGCTGGCAACTGGGCTCCAGTGGGAGATATTGAGGTTGACAGTTCGACAGGAACTGTCACCATGACAAATACTAATCTTGACAGAGTTGTATTTGATTCTGATGTTCTGAGTTATTTTAAGGATGCTAACAATCTAACGGGGAAATACGAAGTTGTTAAGTCTGGCAGCGGCGGCATGCTGAAGGGGTACAATGAGGATGGTCATGTGTTGACCTTGATGGGAAATAATTCTCCCAAGACCAAAGGGAAGCCTGAGAAGATTTCTCCTGTTCAGAAAAAGAAAATTGAAAAGATCGACAAGAAGGTTGAAAAGCTTGAATCCAAGCCAGTTGATTTAAGCAATGAAGATCATACAGAGATTGAGAAGTTGCATCATGAAAAGAAAACTTTAAAAAACCCTAAGGAAGAAATAAAGGCAAAACCTCCAGCTAAGAAAGAAGTTTTTAAGAATCAACACCAAAGAAATCAGGATAGAATCAATTCTAAGAATTTCCACGTGGTTAATAAAGATGGTGACGCATTGGCAGGATTTGATACACTGGATGAAGCTGTGGATTACAGAGGGAAGAGTTGGCATCTCAATATAAAGAATAATACTCCCAAGAAGGATGTAGTTGAAAAGATTACTGACAAGATTGCTCCTATTCAGAAAAAGAAAATTGAAAAGATCGACAAGAAGGTTGAAAAGCTTGAATCCAAGCCAGTTGATTTAAGCAATGAAGATCATACAGAGATAGAAAAGTTGCATCATGAAAAGAAAACTTTAGAAAGTCCTAAGGGTCACTATGATTCATTGAAATCTATAGATAACTCAGCTGATCGTATGAAGTACATTAAGACTCAAATGGCAGATAAGTCTTTGTCGAAAGAAGATAAGAAAGGAATACATACTGATTACTCAAAATTGATGAAAGAGGAAAAGGATGACTTTTCAAATCAATTGATGAGAAGTAAGGGAAGTGATTCCAAGACCAAAGAACTCATGGATCATATGACTAAGACTAGAGGCAAGTCTTTTGCGGAAGGGATAGAGAAGACGGTTAATAAGAAAATGAAGGATGGAGAGGCTGGTAAGCTTATTGATAAAATAATGAACAGTCAAGGTGATGATGCTAAGATTAATAAGATCATGGACAAAATCATTAAGGATAATGGCGAAGACTTCGCAGAAGGGATTGGAGATATGGTTAAAGATAAGAACGGAAAGATTCCACGTAGAGAAAATGCCGAGGCTACAGCATTGGATTTAGGTGAGATAGAAGCTGATGTGTTTCTTGAGGGACTGACCAACAGGCTAGTCGAGGCCGTAAAGGATAAAGATCTTATGCGTGACACTGGTGGCCAGAGCAAGATGAGAGACAGAGAGCCACACAACAAGCCTCCTAGGGATGATTGCAAGAGTAGATACAAAGAGAAGAGATTAACACCTAACGAAAGAGATGTTGATACTAATGATGATAAAGACTTCGGTTAGTATTGGGGGAATAAATGGATAATAAAAAGGTAATGAAAATGGCAAACAAAATAGCCGCAACTGATGATCCTCTTGTGAGTGTTGATCAGGCGATTAATAGTATTATAGAAAGTATATATACTCTGGATAAAAATTTGTCAAAGATAGAGGCGAATAGTCCAGATGAGAAATCTGCAGTCGATAAGATTCAAAATATATTAGATACGGCTATAGCTCCATATATGGCAGATATAGCTAAAGAGTATCTTACGTTCGAAGGTGATGAATAAAAATTTTATATTCTTTCATCTATGAAAGAACTTCATGGAGAAAAATAATGGCAAATGATAAATATACGATCATACACACAGAGATTGAATTCAATCAATACTCGCCTTCACACAGTGGTCAGACGGAGTATACACCAGGTAAATCATCAAGTAAAGCGTTAGATCAAAACTGGCCAACAGATTTTAAGATTCCTACAGGAACGCCAGCAGTTGACAGTCAAGTAAGCTCCAACGGACAGACAAGAGCGAGAGTTTTTGTAAGAGGTGGAGATGCAGGATTGAATCAGAGACAAGTTGATTCTGATACTGAATTGGTAAGCATGACGGGATTGGCGGCTCCTATTTTGGGAATTGTTGGAGATGATACGGGTGGAAGTACTGCATCTAGTCCTAAAAGTACTTATGATGACCCAGGCATGCCTACTCAAGAAAACAATGGCGTAAATGAAAGACAGACAGGGTATAACGGTATAGTTTTACCTTAAGGAAATTAAATGAGTGATTGTGGCGAGTTAAATAATGGAAACAGTTCTGCAGCAAATAATAATTGCAAGGAGACTGAATCTTCAAAAATAGAACCATGTTCTAATGCTACTGAGTCAGACAACATGATTGATAGAATGATCAACTATGTTCCTCTGGCAGAAGATGTCACTTTAATAATGGCTCAACAAAGCTTTCCTTATCCTGAGTTGGGGAAGATAGCAAGGCCTGCGGGGCAAGGATGCAGATCATGTGTTCACAAGCCTTACTGCGAAGCCTTTTATTGGTTCGTAAGAAGAGATGTTATTTTCTCTGATTCTCATGTTGGATTGGCTTGCCTCTCTTGGTCAGATGATAAAGCTGACAACGTTCAGTTTGGCAACAAGTATGATGTTAATGAGAATACAAGAAGAAATATACCAAGTCCTACTTCTCCTATAACGGAAGAAGCTGATATTGGATATAAGGGTAGTCAGTTTAATGATTTAGGTAATGGGCCTTCAGCTCCATAAGGGGAAATTATAAATGCCAAGAAATTTAAAAGCACCGGGTGATGCTGTAAATGAGAGTTTAGAAGTTTTCAGTAATCGGAAGAAGTTAGAAGATTTTATAAGGGAGCAATACGAAAAGGCTCCTAGGAGAAAGCCAACAAGGGCCAAATCTTCTAAAGGGAAGAGAGGCACGTTGTTTGCGAAGAGAAACAAAAATTTAGCAATAAGAGAGGCCGCTTTAAGGAAGTCGCAAATTGTGATTACTTTTAAGAAGACAACAACAGGAGACACTAAAGAATATATAGTTGCTCCGTATGAGTTTGCCTTTAAAAGACTTCAGGTTGGTTCAAGGAAGATTCTTTGGGCTTATGACATGAAAGATAAAAGAATAAAGATGTTTGCAACAAGAAATATTTCAAAGGTTGCAATTACAGATAGAAAATTTACGCCGAAATGGCCGATAAAAATAAGCTAGGAGTTATGATATGAAAAGAAGAGGCAGTTATTGGTCAGGAATCCTAGACGGAATGATAGACCGCTTTGAAACAGGAATGATGGTAGAGCCAGTTATCGTCAAGAGACAAGGGTTTTGTGGAACCGTAACAGAAGTAAATAAACCTGAAAATAAAGTTTATGTTGCATGGGGAGACGGAGCCATTTCTCAGGAAGATCCAGATATGATCATGCCTTCAATTATGAATATGGTAAAGACAAGAAGGCAGTCTTTGCCTCGGGGGCTGGAAAACAAATATAGAACTGTTGCCAAAGAACTTGAGCCTATTCCGAAAGAGAGTAAGCAGGCCTCTAGAAGGTCAATCTATAGTTCAGACAATGGGAAGGTTTACCGAAAGACTGTAAAAGGCATAATGAAAAAATGAACATCTATGAAGAGATAGCCAAGATTGCTGAACTCGTTGCCGAAGCTAATGAGCTGATTGCCTATGAGCAATTCAGAAAGAAAAAAGTAAAGCAAAAAAGTAAAGAAAAGACAAAGTCTAAGAAGAAGTATCTTGAGAATAAGGTGAAGACTCAAAAGAAGCAAAAGAAGTATCGCCATAGATGGAAAGAACAGTTAAAGGGTAGAAAATAATTTAAACATTTCAATATTACTATATTGACAGTATTAAGTTGGTTAAAAAAGGAGATGGTTATGTCAACGTCAAAATCATATCAAACAGTAGTTGCGGGAAGAGTTAGAGAGGATGAAGCCATAAATATGTTTCATCACAATCTTGTAGCTTTACCAACTGGAAGGAAGGCAATTCGTAGTTCAGGTGGAGGACACTTGACGCAAATGCCATCAGAAAGTTCTGCTGGAGATAATAAAGTAATAGTAGTTGATCATTTAGCAGATGATCAAATTGGAAAAGATCCAAGTCTAAGAGAACCTGAGCTGAGCCCTTACAATGGTGTTCATGCTAATGGAACAAATGACGATATTTAAAATAGAAAGGAGTTAAAGATGGCAAAGGTACTTGGAGTAGATACAACTAGAGAGCAAATCCCTAGTGAAGAAACTGTAATTGATGAAGCATTGAATAATCTAAACATTGCTGGAAGTGGTTCAGCATCAGAGGGTTTTTTCAAAGACAACGCTGTTTCAGCTGGAGCTAGTACAGCTACTGCTACTTACAGTGGTGGTGGTAAACTTGGAACACCGGTAATTGAAGCTGATGGAAATGGAGCTTATATATCTGCATTGGATGACATGCAGATTGGAAAGCCTACAAACAGAGGCAATGTCCAAGAAATTAAATCTTTGACTTATAGCGCTGGAAGTTACAGTGTAAAAAGCAGAGCCTAAGTAATAAGGGGTCTTAATGGCCCCTTTATTTTAATTTAAGGACTTAAGAAAATGGAAAGACGCTGCAAAAATGAAAATTGCTTAATAAGAGCAAAGGGAAGAAAAGAATTTAGTGTAGATTTTTCACATGCTACTATAATGAAAAATGCTAAAAGTGAATGGAGTGGCCTGAGCAGGAATAAAATTAAAGTTGCTCATGATAGAGCATTGAATGTAGATTGGAGTAATTTTAATAATGATAATTATTTATTCACCCATGCTACAATCGTTGCATCCGTAGATACAGACGGAACACATCAAATAAAAGCGCCATGTAATGGACTTATTAACAACAACGGTAATGCTTGGACTAACGAAGTGATGTTGGCATGTTTCCGTTCTTTCGTTGGCGGAGAGAATTACTACGAACACGTACAGATACCAGAACTGTCCAAGGGTAAAATTTTAGATGCTGTAATAAAGCCTGTTAAGTATGCCGATGAAATGGGTGGAACTGCAGACGTTTATTATGTAGATATATTAGTAGCAACAAACAGACGACATGAAGACCTGGTAAGAAGAGTAGGCAATGGAGATTTGTCCACAATGTCTATGGGTTGTATTGCAAACGTATGTACTTGTTCTAAATGTGGAAAGGAATTAAAAGATAATGATAGAAACTGTCATCATTTGGATAACCAAATGAGACAAGAGTATACAGACTTTCAAGGGAACAGAAGAGTAGTAGCAGAACTATGTGGAAGAACTTACATAGATCCAATTACTAAAAAGAAAGTTGGTGATCCAGACTCAGTTCAATTTATTGAAGCCAGTTGGGTTGAAAAGCCAGCATTCAGAGGGGCAGTAATTAATCATTACGTTTCTGATATTCCCAAGGTGGCTCAAGATATCATCGGATTAAGTGATAGAAAACTTGAAGAAGTTATGGAAGACCTGTTTAAAATAAGAGTTGCTAGTCAAGACGCAATGATCGCTTTAAGAGTTGCCCATGAAGAAATGAGAAGGCGCAAGTGGGAAACAATGGTAAGCAACGTTTCAAAAGAGTGGTAAAATAAAAGTCCTTAAAGTAGAAAAGAGCTTGGTGTAAAAACTAAGCTCTTTTTTTATGGGTAGATTAGTCGATTAGGTGGTATAGTAAGGTTAAGGAATAATCTATTATATTAAATGGTTGATAAGATGATAAAGAAAAAGAAATGTATAAAATGTCTTTTGGTTAAAAGTCTAGAAGATTTCTATAGAAACAGAAAACATAAGGATGGAAGGCAATATTCGTGCGGAGAATGCGCTCGGAAGTACAACAGAGACAACAAGGATAAAATAAAAGAAGATCAGAAAAAACACAGAGAAAATAATATAGATAAAGCGAAGAAGTACAGAAAAGAGTATTTAGATGATAATAGAGATAGGTTGAAGGAAAAAAGAGAAGATAAGAAGGATAAGGCAAGGGAAAGAACAAAGAAGTGGCAAGAAGAAAATCCTGAACGCTTAAAGAAGCATAAAGAGCTGACAAAAAGAAATATAAGAGCAGAGGCTGGGTTGTCCAAGGATGAAGGTATTTTTTACATATGCAAGTCAAGGGGTGAAGGCTACAAGGGTATCTATAAGATAGGAATAACTGAGAACTCATTTAAACGCAGATCGTCAGATAGTATGGGGCAGTCTACTTATCTACACAACAAAGTAGAATTACTTTCCCAAATAAAAACAAAATCATACGTCCTCATAGAAAACATCCTAAAGACAACGTTAAAAAAATTCAACAAACATCAGTATAAGGAAGGTTGGAAGAACATGGCGACTGAGTGGTATGAATTACCTCCTGAAGAGATTTACAAAGAAGCGGTTTACTGGGAAAAGAGAATAAAAGAAATTGGCTATAAGGATGTAATTAAAGAAGTTTGGCTGAAATAATTTACTTTAAGATGGATTGAGCACGAATAAAAGTGATAAAAATTGAATATTTAATTATTAGGTGTTTACAACCTAGTTTATATTTAGACAATTTAGGAAATAATAATGAGAGATAGAATGACTGCAAAAAGGTCCCTTGCAGCCGCGATTAAAGATTTGGAATTTCAAATCGAATCCGCAGAAAGAGACCTGGTTATAGCCAAGACTGAAAGTCTAGCTCAGAGAGTTATTGAGTTGGAAGCGAAGCTTGAAGAAGCTGGTCAAAATTCTGATAGTAATAAATCCAAAAATATTGGTATCGGAGATTGGGCTTCCGTCAAGAAAGACAAACAATCAAGTGAAATAGAGGGCATGAATAACATGAATTACATGAAAAAGATGAATTACATGAAAGACATGGGATATATGTCTGATGGTGATCATGGCAAGATGATGGGTTACATGAAGATGATGGACGACATGGACATGGCTTATATGAAGCACATGGGAAGTGAAGACATTGTTTCTACTGATGAAGAAGAAGTTATCGAAGAGAAAGAAGCCTCCGAAGTTGAAGCTAAGTATGATGAAGAACTCAATTCAGGTGACAATCAAGCACTTGAGATCGATCAAGATTTTCTAGACGATGTTGAAAAGCTTCGTGGAAAAAGTGATTTGGCAGATGCTAAATCTATGTTGGCAATAGCATCCGAGCGTTTAGACAAAGTAGCTTCTTACCTTGAAGAAACGGGCAATGATAAAATGGCTTTCGCCGTTGATCAGCTTTCTGATGTAATTGATTCACAAATTGCAAGTATAAACGAGGAGAAATAATAATGAGCAGAGATAGACTTACTCGCAGAGCTGCTGATGGATCAATTCCTTATCCAGGTATGGTCGGCAACGAAGGCAGAAAATTTAAAAAACAGGATGAGTATTCCAATTTCACTCAAACTGTAAATCATGAACTTCCTGACAACCGTACAGAGTGGAAAGAAAATCCACGTGATGAAGTCGGTTTTGGTCAACTTAAAGAACAAACTGGCGTTGCTGAAAGCCTTAAGCACACTGTTGCTGGCGTAAGACAAGCAGCTTCTAAGGCTGTTAAGCTTGCTGTCCTGTTGCTTGGTGAAAAAACTGATGAATCTACCTTAGAAACTCAAGCACGTGCTTTCATGGCCATGGGTCCTGAAGAGCTTGATGCAACTCTCGAACGTTTCGCTTCTACTGAGCATCTCTATGTTTCTAAAGAAGAAGAAGAAGAAGAAGAAGAAGAAGAAGAAGAAGAAGAGAAAGAAGTAGTTGCCGAAGAAAAAGAAGAAAAAGAAGAAGAGAAAGAAGCTTCCGTCGAAGTGTCAGCCGCTGATAAGCTTGCTGCCCTACAGGCTCAAATCAACGAACTCCAAGCCAGCTTTGAGAAGCAGGCCGAAGAAGAAGTTGAAGAGGAAGAAGTAATTGAATCTTCTGATAAAGTTGCTAAGCTCGAAGCGCAGTTGGCTTCATTTAAAGAGTACGCAATAGCTGGTAAGATTCCACCACAATTCCTTGAGAATATCAAAGAAAAGAAAGACGACAAGAAAGAAGAGAAAGAATCATCTGAAGTAGTTGCCGAAGAAGTAATTTCTGAAGTAGTTGCCGAAGAAGTAAAAGCTGGTAAAGCCGATGAGGATTCCGATGAGGATGATGACAAGGTTGCAGCAGTAAGTGGTCTCGACGTTGAACTGAATAGCGTTGTTGCAGATCATGAAAATGCTCCCGAGAGTGATAGTACACTGGCATCTATTTTTGATGACAATACTCCTTCTCAGGACGATCTCAATAAGTTGGCTTCTGATAAAGAAGGCATTAAATCTCTTGGCGGTCAGCCAAAAGTAGCCTCTTCTAAAGATGCTGAGAAGAATATTAGTTCGATATGGGATGACGCACCGGACGTAAGTTCAGTGTTCCAGTAATTAAAAATAATGGGGATTCAATAAGAATCCCTTCAAAAGGAGAAATAAGATGGCATTAAGTGTATTAATACATGGTCAGCAAAATTCTTTGCCAGTTCTTGAAGACGCAGGTTTTACAAAAGTCAATGCAGGTGTTAATAACACTGTTGGCGTAAATACCCCACTAGGCGTACTTGGCGGAACTGTAGCATCGTATAAAGCTGATTACACAGTAGGCGCAGCAAATGCAACTTCAAACATTGCAGGATTGTTTTTAAACAATGCCGCTGGTGCAGCTTTCGAGAATAGTCCAGCAGTTGCTTCTGGTAAAGTAACAGTCCTTAAGGGAAATGCTTCTATCGAAGTTGACGTTTATGATGATGATGTAACAGGTTTAGCAGTTGGTGATAATCTCTACTCTGACGCAGACGGTTTCTTGACTGGTGTTAATGGTGGTGGTGCAATTATCGCTGTTGTTACTAAGGTTCCTTCAGTTTCAAGCCCAACATTGGGACTAGACATGCGTATCTAATCTTCGGATTGATAACATGACCAACTAATCAAATTAAAGGAGTTTTTAAAATGGCTGTAAATAATCAGGTCAAAAATGAAATAATCTCAAAGTATATCAAAACTGCCGCTGGCCGTCAGAAGTTAGCTGCATCTATGATTCAGCCTTTGAGAAGAAGAAGAGACTACACATCTATAGGTCGTAAGGCGTTTTTCGTCGAGCAACTTCCTGATGGCGCTCTCCCAATTTACGACAAAGATCCTAACATCACTGCTTATGTAGTTGGTGAAGAAGGAATGAATATCGTTGCGGTTGCAAAACCTAAGCGTGTTCTTTTCCCACTCTTCGAGATCGCGTCTAACTCTGAAATACAATTGACAGAATTGAAGCAACGTCGTTTTGACCTTGTTGAGCGTTCAGTTGACTTGGCTAAAGCTGAAATTCAAGCTGAAGAAGATCGTAAGGTTTTCGCAGTAATGGATGCACTTTCTGCCGATCCAACTAACCCTAACCCAGCAATTCCTGTTACTGGTAACTTGACTTCTAACGCTCTTGCTGATGCATTCGCTAACATTGAAAGAACAGACATCCGTGTCGCTAATGTTTTTCTCAATGCTAAAGATTATGCCGACCTGAGAAAGTGGGACAGAGATACTCTTGATATCGAAACTCAAGCTGTACTTCTTAAGACTGGCCTGATGGCTACTCTTTGGGGCGCTAAGCTTATCGTATCTCGTATCGTTCCAGAAGGTAAAGTATATGTTTGTGGTGAGCCTGAATTCTTCGGTCGTATTCCGGTACGTACTGAGTTGACAGTTTTAAGTGCTGATGATCCAAAGCTTCGTAGAATTGGTTTCTCAATTTTCGAACAGATCGGAATTGGCGCATACAACCCATTCGCTCTACAAGTGCTAGACATCAGCAGAGTCTAATAACTCGTTGAATAAGTTTAAAGCCTCACTTTAATTAGTGGGGCTTTTTTATGTTATGCATAATAATTATTTTTTTATATTGGGTTCTTAATTGAACACATATTAAAGTTTCAATCTAAAGGAGAAACAAATGGCTTTTATTAAAAATCCTACTGACCTCGGTCAGAGTCAAAGAGAAAGTGCAGAGTTTGAGAGTGGAATTCCCGTATTACAAGACGGTAAAACAAGATCAATTCCAGCTGGAGATGGCGGAGCTGCTCCAAGGACATCTCATGAATCTGGATCTTATTACAGCAATGCAGGTGTAGCAATGCCTTTTAATGATAAACCAGGTATAGACTTTTCTGGAAAAATTGGCAAGGCGTAATTAATACAGGTGGCCTTTAAACGGGGCCATCTTTCACAGTGGGGCACCTAACAAGTAATATCAGGGGCTATTATGATTAAATTACAAGGAGTGTGTTAAAATGGCACGAAAGAAAGAAGAAAATAAGAGCGAAGGAGTTTCTTTGTCAAGCAAACCATCAGTAGATGATGTCTTGAAAAAAGAAATTGAAGAGTTGAAAAGTGCTTTAGCTTCATCTAAAGAAAAAAACAAAGAAATTAAATTAAAAGTAGAAAAGTTTGAGAAAGACCTCGGTGAATTGGATTCATTAAGAGAGTCAACAAAAAGGCTTACACTTATTTACAATAACGCCAAGACAAGACTTTCTAAGCTGGAAGACATTAAGACGTACAGTGAAGGGCTTGAAGCTAAGATAGAAAGCCTTGAGAAGACTGCTGCTCATGGTGGTTCTGAGACTCCAAAAGCTTCAAGTTTCAATGGCGTAGTTGAGGCTTATGGCGATCACATTCATAGATTTGGAAGTGATAAAATAGGCAGAGCTTAATAAAGAAGAATAGATTAACTCCAGTATCACGTTTGTAAACGATAAATAATAATTTTATATTTAATTGTTTATTGATAAGACATCTGGAGTTTTATGTCTTTGTTTTAAATTAACCTAATGCTCGAATAGGTTGACAATGGCGATTCATGTTGATTCGGACTTTGTTGGGGTTAACGTTGGTGCCCTGAAGAGTAAAAAACGTAAGAGGAAATTAAAATGGCAGGAAGTACAACAGCTAATTGGTGGCAATACTCAAGATGGTTATATGCTACTGGAAGAAACTTAAGAACAATGTTATTGGATGCCCCTAACATTGCAGGCAATGCAAACGAAGCAACTTTGAATTCTTATGTCAATGCGATCAGAGGATTTAATAGTATATTTTTTAACTATGGAACTAATGCATCCTATGACATCACAATAACCGCTTTGACTTTAGATGCAGGGGATACAATTGAAATTGTTGATGTTGCTACTGGTGCCCCTGCATTGGCTATAATTGATGGGTCTCAGTTAGATAATGCTAGCGTTGACACAGCAGCAGCTTCTCTGGCAAACCTTATTAATGCAGCAGCGGCTACGGCTGGCGCAGCATTGTTCGCGCTTGCAGTTCAGGATGGTGGCGGAGTTTGTAAAGTTTACAGTACGATTTCTGGTGTTGCTGGGAATAACAATACAGTAAATATTGTTAGTGCTGGTGGAGAGATAACGCCAGCAGGAGCAGCATTATTCATAAATGGCGGTGTAGCAGTGAGTGGAACAAGAACTTGGCTATCTTATTGGTATGACAAGAAGAATGCTTCAACTCAAACGCTTGACTGGGCTGTATGGCCAGTTGCCAACTTACTTGAGTTTGAGAAAATAATTGCCAGAGACGTTAAGAAAATACCTATTACTGACATAGAGGCTGCGGCAGCAGATGCTCTGTTTGCAGTTACGGGCAACCTAAGGCTTGGTACTGGCGCTATCTTCGGACAAGTGAGTGGTAACGAGTAAAAACAATTTAGGCGGCTCTAGGGCCGTCTAAAACTAATTTAAATATCCAAGTGGGTATTTGAATCATTAAATGATAATATATATATGAGGAAAGAACAATGAGTGAAGTAACTACAGAAAAGTGGATTTTGAATAAGAGCATGCATCTTGGATACATTAAAGATTCTTTTGCGAAGGGTGTTGTAATTGAACATTTCGTTGAAGAGAAAGCTTTATTGATTGACGGCAGAAGATTTGACGAGGTAAGAGATTTAACTATCTTAAAGAATCAGTCTGGCAAAAGTCCTAATGATCCTTGGATTCTTCCATTTTCAGAAGAGGCTATAGAGGTGGCTCAGGCTACTTCAGTTCCGGTTGTAAGGCCTAAGCCTGCTCAGAATAAAGCAAGACAAATGGAAATTATAAGGTGTGATGATGACCTGATGGGCGCGATTGATATCAGCCATACACAGATTTCCAGAATAAAGAAAGAAGCAGCGGATGCAGAGGTTGCATTGGCTAAAGAGAATTTAGAAGTTGTCAGAGGAGATGAGTCTCAGCAAGACAGAGTAAGAAGGCTGCAGGAAACTGTGCCAGCCATGCCAATCGTAAAGGATGATAGTTTGGGTGAAAGTGTAGCTGGAGGTATTTCTCTGAATGCTGGAACTGTTAAAACCAAGACAGCAGCAGAAATTGAAACTCTTAGATCGGAAGCTGAACAAAAGGCAGGCGCAGGCGAAGTAAAGCGTATGCCTATTATTAATGAGGATCAGACTGACGCTTTGTTAGGGAGCAACTAAAAGTGATTTTTGAGTATAAGTGTCAAAGTAGTGACACGGTTATAGAGCGTGACTTTACAATAGGCAAGGCTTCGAAGGAAGTATCTTGCAGTTGTGGGTCAAGTGCAAAAAGATATTTTAGTTCTATGAATTTCCAGTTAAACGGAGGAGGATGGCCGGGTAAGTCATCCAAGTTCGACAAGGAAATGACAAAGAAAAACGAGGCGGCAGGCAAGCGAATGAGAAAGGAGCATGATCCCCCACCTAAGCTTATCGATCAAAGGTAAAAAATTAAATTAAAGGAAAAAGGTAGGATTATGATTGATGACTTTATTTTTTATCCGATGTCTTATAAAGCGAGGAGGCAATAATATGCCAGCGCAAGCAATGAGTTTAACAGGCCAAGAGTACGGAATGCTTACAGTCTTAGAATTATACGGAAGATCAATGGCATACGTTCATAAACTTAAAGGAGATCTATTATGATTGATAGTGATTATATATTCTACAAAACATCGGACATTTATTTTTCAGCGTACTTGTGCGCTTTGGATGTCGTACTACATACTACTGAGTCAGAGAAGAGTAACAATGCGATGAATAAGAAGATTATATTCATTTTCAAAGTTCCTGCAAAAGACTTAGCTAGACTGAAGGCGTCTTATTTCGGAGGTTCAGGAACGGTCAAGGCATTGAAGATGGTACAGCAGTTGAGAAGTCTTAAGAGTATGTGCTTCACTTGAGGCTTATTGATTTTGAATAATGCAGACTGTAATAAAAACTAAGGAGAATTAGATGGCAGGCAACTTTAAACATGGCGTTAGTGCATATGATAAACACAAATGCCGTTGCGAAGTTTCTGTTCTGCTAAGAGCGAAAAGGCTAGAAGTAGAAAAGAACGCTTAAGGGGAAACGAGCCATCTTGCCATGGTACTGGGCAGAGTTATAGAGTATATCATTGTCGGTGCGATGTTTGTGTAAGCTCAGAGAGAAAAAGAATGAGAAGACCCGAAGTTTATGCAAAAGAAAGGGAAAGATGTTGGGCTAAGTACGGAATATTTGGATTTAGTTATGATGATTTTTGCAAAATGTTTGAAGAGCAAAATGGTAAGTGTGAAATCTGCAGTGAAGAGATGAAATTAAAAAGTAATAAAAAATCTGAAGTAGCTAATGTAGATCATGACCATGATACTGGAAAAATTAGATCATTGCTTTGTGGAGGATGCAATAAGATGATTGGATTTGGAACACCTGACGTATTGATAAGGGGTGCAGAGTATCTTAAAAAACATAAAGAGGAGGATGAATTATGAGCGTGTATCCAGGTTCGAATATACCAGTAAACGATTTAAGCAATACTAGAATGAATTCTATTATTGACAATCTACTGACACCAAAGCTTATGGCTTTTCGTGAAATATGTATTTATGATGAGAAAGCTACTTTGATGTCAGATGGCGAAACTTGGAGGGCCACTTATTCTAATTGGTTGCCTAGATTTGATCTAGGAGTAAGGAAGAATGGACAGACGTTGGGTCCAAGTGGTGGATACGATAATGTCAATTACTGCGATGGAACTTTAAAGGCTGGAGCAATTAATTCTGGGGCTGATGGAAGGTCAAGAGATTCTTTAGAGTTAACATATCAGTTTGATTATTTCCCAGCTATGGTATTAGCTGGTTATCTGTATGCATCAATTGAAACTGTAAACACGGCAGCTGCAGGACCTCCAACTGATTTTGGTTTTGATTCAAACAATGAGCCTCCTGCATACTGGGATGGTGTTCTATCTGACCTTGCATTTGCAATGGCGATGGAAAGATTAATTTTAGATTATGATTTATGGAAAGGAAGATTGATATTCGCTATAAACCCAGGTGATGTTTATGATGGAAATGGATCTGGATCAAGTGTTGTAAGTCAATTAGAGCTTTTGAAAAAGAATGCAGAAGCGAGAGCGCAAAACACGCTAGACAATCCAAAATTCAAGATTGGTGGAAATATTACTTCAGCGCCTACTGCTATTTATTACTCAGCAGTAAGAGGAATCGGTGGAAGGAACACCGGACAGAACGGCGGAAAGTTAAGAGGATTTAAAAGGAATAGACTTTTTTAAGGAATGAAAAATGAGCGGTGAAATTAAATATAACTTTAGTTTACAATATGCCAATGGCAAATTGAGGAATAGCATTGACAGTGGCAATTTGTGCATTGATCAATCAGAGGCGAAGATGATATCTACTGTGCAGACAATTGGATATTTGGTTCATGAACCACTTTGCATGTGTGATTTAACTTCTGTTGGAATTGCTACATTTTGCAATTTAGATGATACCAACAGTGTGAGCATTGGATCTGATACTCCTTGTGCTATAGCGGCAGCTACGGGATCTATCTCTATTGATGACTATACACTTTTATCAGGTGTCACTGTGACAATAGATGGAGTCGCATTGGTTGAGGGAGTTGATTGGAATGCAGTTACTGATAATGATGCAACTGCTACTTCATTGGCACTCGCTACAACAGGCGTAGCGTCTGTCTCTGCCAGTTCTATTACAGATTCGATAACAGTAACGGCAGCAGCTACCGGAATAGTAGGAAACAACATAACAATGGTTTCCAGCACGGCTTCTGGGATTACGCTGTCAGGAGGCACATTGACAGGAGGATCTGATGGATTCGTTCCTTTCATTAAATTAAAGCCACTGGAGCAAAGTATAGTTAGACTTGGGACAATGAATCTATATGCGTTGGCTGAGAATGCTGATGTTGATTTGCAGTTCACAATTTACGCTGACTAAGGAATTTAAATGAATATCAATAGAGAGTTGTTTGAGATTGGAGAGCTAATAGCTTCTTCTCATCTTATAAATCAAGTAAGAAGAGAAGTTAATGGAGCAGTTAAGGATCATTTTGCTATGGTTGTTGACGGTGAAGTATCTGGAAGGTCTGGCTATGGGGTGGTTGTAATGAATTGCAAGGCATCAGACATAGAATTAGTTAAGAGAAGGATAAAAGCAAACATACCAGATGTGGAAGTTGAGAACCTGATAGACAATGTAATTGGTATTAAGAAAAAAGGATAAGTGATATGGCTACAGGAGATATAAATCCATCAACGGGTCAAGCTTTTTACGCAGGTTCATATAAAGATCTTCAAAACATTTTAAGAGTGTTAAATATTGGAACTGGTAAACTGGCAGTAGTAACTCAGGAATTGGCAAATAAGTACATGCAGATGGTAGAGGATGATATTGATTCTCAGCTGACTGAAGTAGTACATACTCCTTTAATTTGCTATAATCACGTAATGCCTGATGGCACTACTAAACAGCAGTACCCAGGTTCAGTGGTTAGAATGGCCAGATATTGGGCAGCTGGATTGTTGTTGGCGAATGAATTTCAAAGCTTGGACACGAATGCTTCTGAATCGGCAGAGAAATATATTTCAGATGCCAAAGATGAATTGTTCAAAATGATAAGATTCAACCACAGGCTGAAGGGGCAAGAGTATAAAAGTAATATTAGCCGTACTATGCCTCCCGGTCTTCAGCCGCCTGACCTGCCTACAAATAATGGGTACTAAGAATGTATACAAATGTCTCGAATTTAATAAAGACCGTAATAAAACTTCTGGATCTAAATCAAGAAAGTATTAATAAGTGCATTCAGATATATGATAACAGAAGAAAGTTGCTAGTATTGGAAGGAATGAGAAAGTCATTACCTGCTGATGCTTTTCCAGTATTGGAGATAGAACCATTAAGTGGAACTACTCAGTGGGCTACAACGCAGGCTCAGAGGCCAAGATATCAATTTGAATGTACTTTAACAGTTATGAATAACAATGAAGAGTTGAGCGTTGAATATGTTGCCACGATTGCTAATGCAATAATAAGCATAATGTCAAATCCACAAAACCTACAAATGGTAGTGGAAAATGAGTTTATGTGGAATGTAAATGGTGGACTTGCGCCAACAAAGATTTTAGATAGCAATGTAGACAATATAATCTACAATTCGAATAAGGAAGGAACAATAAGAGTTATCACATGGTATTGGTATGCAGTGATACATGAATCATATCCAAGGTGGGCTTTTGATTGTGGGCAGTTGAATGCAAATGTTCCTACTGTAGTAAAGCCTAAGAGCATAGACCTAGGCGACTAATAAAGAAATTAAAGGTAATAAAATGGCATTAATTGATCCAGCAACATTAACAGAAGTAATTGATAGAGCTGCTTGGCAATATGAGCAGTTGCTAGATGTTAGTTTGATTATAAATCCAGATCCAATAAATACTGGATATTATCAAATGATTACATCAACTGAAGATCCAGATCAGGAAATACCTATGCTGCAGGGTTTTTTAGCTGTAGATGATGATTTCGATCTTGTAGGAATGATACAAGGAACGAGATTAAAGAATGTACCTGGAATAATGCAGAATCACTTTATAAGAGTGGCAGAAGCTGGCGGCATGGATGGGTTTCTTTTTACAAACGATTTAAGGGCAAGTGACTTTTACAGTCAAGTAAATAAGATTAGTCTTGGTCAATACCTGCTCGCGGTAAATGTATTCTCAGAAGAAGATGATACTTTTGGAACTGTTGAGATAGTGGCAGGGCCTGTAATAGATTTTGTTGACGGGATAAACTATGGAAGTGGAAGTCAGTTTCAAGAAGCAGACGGAACAGCTTTTGCAGCAACTCAATTGAAAGTAGTTACTACGAGTAATATTGGAGGGGATAATATAGAGTTGACGCTGAGTGTAAAAGATATAAATGACAACCCAGGCACCATAGACGTTGCAATACCATCAGGAACGCCATTGGGAACAGATATATTAATTGGAACAACATCTGATAGATTTTTAGATGTTATGAGTATTGATTATAAGACGGCTACGATTGAGATGGGAACTGTTGGCGATACATTTAGAGTGGCAAATGTAAAGGAAAGGCAGATAATGCCCTAAGTATATTTTTTTTATATTTTTTCTTTACATGACATGTAAAGAAAAAATTTTATGATCTATTATTATTATTAAGGAGATAAATTATGGGTATGGGATACCAAGGATTCGTGAGAATCTTCGAAAACGGTGGTACGCCTCCAACAAATCCGGTTGTATTGTTGGCAACTGGAGCTAGTGTGAACTTGATTCTTGAACCTATTTACTCCACATCCGTGTGGGGTGCTGGTTGGTACAATGCTGCTACTACAGCTCATTATGCTGATGGCCCGATTAGATTTGAGGGAACTGTTGATATTGAATTGCAGACAAATCAAACTTGGGAGTTTTTAAGGCAATGGGTAGTTGACAGAAGGGCTTTTCCACGTTCAATTGACATTTCGCCAGATGGTGTCTTTCTGTATCAGTATCATACAGCTGCTGCTTATGGGACTCCAACTCAGTGTTCTGCTACACTGGGAGCATGGTGTTCAAGTTTTGACCTCAGTACTTCTGAAGGTTCATTTGTAACTGCCTCAACTGGTGTTACTGCATTGAATCGTAATGAGATTCAGTTAGGTGTTGACAATGTGAACCCAGCAAGTACTGGTAATGAAGCGATTACTTATTGTACTCAGCAATTTGGTATTGTTGCAGGAGATTATGCTTCTTCTTTTGGTCCTTCAAATCCATTAAACCCTTGTGCTGACAATGTGAATCCAATTCCATTCTGGAAGACACAGGCGTTTATTTATGATTTGTCGGCTGAAAGAACGGGAACCTGTGGAGTTGATTCAGTAGTGCCTTACAGTGTTTTTGATGATACTTTCGGCGTACCTTTAGGAAACTCAGGTGGCGGCGATACTCACCAAACGGTTGAATGGAATATTAGTTTGGCTAACAATCCAGTATTGCTTAATACTATGGATGGTTCTTCAAATCCTTCTGCACTACTACAAGGGCCAATTGACGTTACGGGATCAGTTATACTTTATAACGCATCTGGTATCGAATCTCCAATTGATCCACTTACAGGAGAGCTGAGAACACCCGCTGAAACTACTAACTTTAGAATCCAGATTAGTACTGATAAAGATGATACGAATCAAGTTTATATTGAATGCCCAGCGATTGTTATTGAGTCGGATGATTATTCAATTCAGGGACAGGATTCAATAACTAACCGTACTTACAACTTTAAAGGCTTAGGTGGTCGTTTGGCAACTGGAGTAGGAAGTGGATCACTTCCAGCATCAATGACGGATGCGACTCTAGCACCAATGCTTATTTCAAACCTGTTGGGTGAAATGGCAGACCCATCAGTGGACTCTGACGTATAATAAGCAATAGTTAAGTAAGTTACTTTTTTTAAAAGGATATTATTAAATGGCCTTAGGTTATGAAGGATGGTTAAAGTTAGATCCAGAGGTAATGTGCTTGGCAACAGGCACGGCCATCTCTCGTTCATCAAATAGGATTGAGTCAATGTCTGGATTTGGTGGACAAAAGAACACTACTGATACGAATTCACAGAGTATGGGTATATCATATCCAAGAACATATGATTACCCTATATATGATGGATCTTTTGATTTGGAAATGAATCTTGCTGTCAGAGATCTTATCTTTGACACTTATATACTTCAGCCTCAGAATTCTTTCACACTCGATTACTCCACTCGAAGTAATACTCAAATAACAATGGATGAAAATTACTGGAATAGTATAAGCATTCAAGCAAGTGAAGGGTCGTTCGTAACTTGCTCTTTGGGATTTGTAGGCTTATCACATGATGTTTTAAATGGCGGAACTGATAGTTTCTGTGATAATCAATTTGGACAAGGTTATGCTGCAGGAATATTTAAGGTTGATCAAACAAACCCGCTGAATCCATGTAGTGACAATTTAAATCCAATTCCCTTTTGGATAGCTCCTCCTAAATTAACCTATTCGTCAAATCCAGATGTAAATGGAATTGCGGATAAGTGTACTGACTGGAATATGGACTTTAGTAGAAATGTTGTAAAGTTCTTTTCGTGTGAAAATGTAACTAAATCGGTTACGCCTAAGGTTGTTGACAATGAGGCTCCAGCGCCTAAGTTTATTGCTTCTGGCCCAATGTCAATAACATTTAATTTCACAGAAATGGTAGGATTGTCACAAGCAACTATTCAGAGTCAATTAAGACCCGATGATGATTTTACTTCCGTAGATATACTGGGGAGAAGGTTTAATGATCTTGAATTGAACTCAAGGGATGATAATATTGTTTCTCAAGAGTCCTTAGCTATAATCTCATATAGTTACAATGTATATGGGAATATTGATAGCTATGTTCAAACCTTTCCAAATGTTTAATAATAATTAAATATTTATATTACTGTAAGAAGACTTAGCAAGATTACCAATTTAATTGGACAACATTATATGAAGGATAAAGCGCAATGTATTACCATGGGCATATTTATGTCTTGATTGGGTACGTTAGTGCTTTTTTTTATGCCCTGAAAAAAGGAAAATATTATGGCAAAAATGAAAGTTATAGCAAAAGAGAAAGTTGTGGCGAAAAAAGTTGATAACACTCCAAGGATTGATTCAACTTTAAAAGAAGCAGGTAAGTTTGAACTAACTAAAAATTCTTTTTTCACTTTAAAATTTGGACTAGTTGAGGTTGATGGAAGGTGGCTTATTGCCAAGGACGAAGAAGGAGAAGGAATAGAGGCTTGTTGGGTTAAATTTAAAATGTGGTCATTCGAGGAGGAGGTTGGACTGAAGAGTCAAGCAACTCAATGGGATGGTAAAAATAGAATGCATACGTTGAATCAAGATTTCTTCAATAGGTTGAAGATTCAAAAACTTATGGTGGATTGGTCTTTCACAAAGGAAAACGAAGCGTTTAAACTTCATAGAGTTCAAAACACGCTTACAGATGAAAGTTTTGGAGCTTTCTTAAAATTGCAAAGAAATATATGTTCACACATAATAGATAACATGAATAGAGTCTTAGAATACAATGGCTGATATAGAAGAGATAATGAAAGAATATGGAAGTATGGTTAAGTCTAGCTTTATGGAAGTTAGGTTTAGCGTTGAAAGCTTTCAAGGAATCTATTTGCCTGACTACAATGGATCTAAGGAAATTGTTGCTAAATTTAGAACTTTAACTTTTGAGGATCACAATGTCATTTATCAAATGGCTACGAAGTTAGTCAAAGATGAAAAGGCGAAAGATTATGTGACAATTACAGACTATATGGAGATGAAGAAGCTAGTTCTAAAAAGACAATTGGTATCGTGGAACCTCGATATAGAAATTGAATACGATGGGGAGTGGATAAGGGAAGATGTGTTTAAAAGGATATGTTCAATACCTGGCCCTTTCTTAATGAAGATGCTGGATATGTATGAAGAAATGTCAAACTTGAGTCAAGATGAGGAAGAGATGATAAAAAGACAGTCAGGATTGTTGTTCTCAGGAAGCGGCGGCGGCGTTGCAAATCCATGCGAGGCTGTTTCGTTGTATTGCAACTTAAGTAGATTCTGGGATAAGTTTGGTTTGAATAAAAACGATTTAAAGAGCCTGAGTTACAGGGAGTATCTACAGTTAAGACTAATGTCGATAAATGATGATGACGCTCAGAGGAGGGCTTCAAAGGCTGCTTCAACGACGTCAAATACAAGAGTTGCAGGAAAAGGCGGATCTATAAGGGGAAGTCGTGGCGTTAAAGTAGGAGGGCACTAAAAATGACTAATGATCAGAAAGTGCTGGGATATGGTGGAGCTGGATATATTAACAGTGTTCAAGTTTTAATAACTAGTGGAGCTGTCAATACTGCGAATAATATTTCTTATTTGAATGCGGTGGATATATTGCCAACTCAGGTAAGCAGGTCAAGAATGAAGCATGCTGACGGAACAAGGTTGACAACGATAAATTTAAATTTTGACCTTACTGATGTTAGTCTTGCAGAAGTTATGAGTTTATATGTGAGAAGAGAAGTTTTTGATATAGAGATAAATGACGGGAATAACTCAGGAACGTTGGGTAATTGTTTTGCAAATAATATAACTTTGTCTGGAGCAGCTGGAGGGTTGATATCTGGATCTATACAGGCAACTTCCGTTGAAGAGGCTGTATATAGTTCAATATTGGCATCTCGTAACTCATTCGTAAGAGAGCCTCCCGAGGTGGGAATAAGGTCTCAGGAGCCTTTGGCTTATTACTTTTCTGGCAATATTGATGTAAGAAGTTGGACTTTAACTATGAATCAAGAGGTTTCCCCTGTATATTTAAATGAGAATGGAGTAAATCCAGGTTATTTAAAGGTGGCGAGATGGGATTTTCAGTTGGATGTAGTTACCTATACTGATCAAAGCCATAATAACATTGAGGTTAGAACAAACTCATGGACATTGCAAGGTGATACAACGGCAAGCGCATATACGTTTAACGGAACGACAGATTTTGGGATGTTTTCCCATACATTTGCATCAGCGGCTGATATTACTACTGGTGCGGGTGATTCAATAATAACAATAGTTTAATATTAATGCTAATAACAAGAACATAACCTAGAGTAAAAAGGAAAATATGATGAACGAAGAAACAAATAGAGAAGAGTATAAAGAAGAAAAGGTTTCATTGGCTTCAGTGGAAGTTGACACTGGGGTTGAGGAGGAGTTTGAAGAAGCTCCAATTGTTCCAAGTTCTCCAGCAGTTTCAAAGAAAGAGGAAGTTTCAAACAAGGTGGCTTCTTACAATGAGGATGCGATTTCTTTGGTGAAGAATGAAGAAGTTGACTCTACTGAGAATAAAGAAGTTTGCTTCCCGTCATTCTTTATTAAGGAAGATGAGACTCAAGATGTAGAGGTAGACATTCTATCCAATAAGGATACTGGCAAGATATTAAGTGTTTCAAGGGCTGGGTTGATAGATATGGAAGAGTTTGACTATTTATTTGCCACTTCTGTAAAATTCACTTTCACCATACCTAATTATGATGACATAACTAAATACAGGCAACAGTGCCGTGTGTTTAACAGAGAGGCAAATAAAGAGATTGTTGACAATGTTCAAATGCGCAATTTCTATCTTGTCTGGCACCTAAGTGATTGGACTCTTACAGACTCAAAGGGTAAAAAGGTAGAGTTGGAACATGAGGAAAGTGGAGCACTAAAGGATTCATCGGTTGAATGTGTTTACAAAATGCCAGCTTCTTTGCTGGATGTAGTGTTGACGCTGTTCGAAAAAGACATATTGGTCAGCTAATAGATAAATAAAGGGAAGGGATATGCCAGACGACATTAACAAGCAGCTAGAAGATGCAAGCAGTTCATTAGACGGCGCTGCTCATGCGGCGAACGAAGCTGTTGCTGCGCAGAATAATTTAGCATCTGCTATTGGGAATACGGCAGATGTGATAAAAAAGTTTGAGGATGGCATATCCGGCCTTGGATCTAAATTGGAAAATTTACTTCAAGGATTGAATAAAACATCTGGGTCAATGGATGGTGTTGGCGCTTCGTCAGATTCAGCTGGAGAATCAATAAATGATATTGTTAAAAATCTAGTCAAAGTCGGGGATGCTTCTGACTCGACCTCGGAATACCTGGTTAAGGTTGGAGACGCGATAGATAAAAATGATAAGAAAGTAGATGGCACATCTAAAAAACTTGGCTTTTTTGCAAAAAGTTTAAAAGACGGTGAAAAAGAAGCAAAGAATTTTGCTGGAGGAGTTGGAGAGTCTGCAACTGGTTTGGTAGCGTTCGGAGTTGCAGCTGGCTATGCGGCAACTAAGTTAGATGAGGTCGTGTCTTCTGTGTTGGATGCCTCTGTTAATTTTGCTAAATTTAGAGTAGAAGCAAACATACTGGGAACAACAACTCTTGGACTGACAGCAAAAGGGTTAGAGGAAGTAAGAAGTAAACTTGGAGTTACCAGCAAGAGTTTTGGCGAGTTTGCTTCAATAATAAGGAAAGGGGCTCAAACTGGGGTTGCTGGAATTAATGAACTTGCAGAGGCTGGAGTTAAGTTAAAGGAAGCTTATGGCGGAGAGCAGTTAGATAGGCTGAGAGAATTTGTAGGGCTTCTCAATGAAATACCTTCATTGAATCCAGAGCTTAAGGTTAATGCTTCTTTCGATCAGGAGTCTAGTAATTTATTGGCATTGGCTCAAAAGGGCAAGATAGAAGCATTTATAGAATTAGACTCTGCTGGACTTTTCGGCGGAGAAAATAAGACGAAAGACAGTGGAGATAAAGGGCTTTTAGACGCTCAGCTGAGTACTAAGAAGGCAGTTGATGATATTCAGTCAACAATGTCTAAGTTCTATCCTAACTGGGGTCCAGCTTTTACGTCAATGGTAGGAGGATTTTCCAAGGTAGTAGGTCTTCTAGGGGCGGGGATAGCCGCCACAGCTGCCATGAAGGTGTTTTTTGGGAAAGGAAACAAGACTCAGCAAGCGATTGAAATAGCTCAAAAGGGAACCAAGGCGGCGGTGGAAGATGTTGAGGCTGCAATTAGGAACAGCAGTAGAAAAGGGCGTGGGCCTTTAGAAGGACGTGGGTCAGCTTTGGGTGGCGGAGCCAAAAAGGGAGGTATCTTCAAGGGATTCTCTCAAGTATTTAAGAAGGGTGGAACGACATTTGGGCAGGCATCATCAAAGGTCTTTAAAAGAGGCATTTTAAAAGTAGGCGGAAAGACAGCATTAAAGAGCGCCTCTTCTGTCGCTGGCGGAGTTAGGGGTGCCGCTGGTGCCGCTATGGGCGGAGGACTTGGGATTGCAGCTCTTGGGATTGCAGCTACTCTTGCAGGAGGCGCTTTAAAGAGCTGGTCAAAGACTTTAGAGGAGTCTGGAGAGAAAACAGCAGCTGGATTTACAAAGACATCTGGAGCACTTCTAAGTGTTGGCGGAAGTATTGCTTCATTCGCAGCGCTGGGATCAGTTATACCTGGTATAGGTACTGCCATTGGGGCGGCAGTAGGCGCTGTAGTCGGAGTGGTGTCGGAAGCAGAAAACATTGGAAGTGGACTGCGGAGCTTTGGTAGAGGACTTCAGCAGTCAGAAGATGGCATATATAAATACAATGCAGTTGTACGAGGACTCGGATCTCTTGTTGAGTCTCATGGAAAAGCTTGGTCTGTTGCTGGAGGTTTGATATCAAGTGCGGGGACTAAGATTGCAGATGGGGTTTCTTATGCTTGGGATCGCTTAACTAAGTCAAGTAGCCAAATAGACAAAGAAGCAGGTCAAAAAGAATTGACTGCAATTAGGAAGAAAACAGCGAATGCATTGAAGAAGGAAATGAGTATAAGGCATTCTTCAGCGTTGGCCTTCCAGAAGCAATACAAGCAGATAGAAAACATGGTAAAGCCTGCAACTTTCGCATTGTTGAGGTTTGGAAAGGAAGTAGCTGACATTGATTTAAGCGTATACTCCAAAAGCGGAGCGTCGTTGGCAATGTGGGATTCTGCTTTAAGTGATTCAATAAAAAGCACGACAACGGAATTCAGCGACCTTAAAGCGAGTTTTAAAAATAAAAGAAAAGACATTCGAGAAGACCCATCCCTTCAGGCGAATGAAAGATCTCTTGCTTTGGACGTGCTGCATAAAGAAGAAATGAAAGCTGCTGATAGATTTGTAAGTGGAATGCAAGAGACGATGTCTAAGCTTTTAAAGACTCCAGATATCATAAACAATGCACTGGAGGGGCAGATTTCTTCATTGCAGCTTGATTTGTTGTTTGGGTCTTCGCTTGCAGGCGGAGTGGATGAGTATGCTGCTGGGCTTAATGCAGCGACGGGAGGGTTGGAAAAGCTTAGTGCTAGGGTCAGCCGAATGTCAGAAGTGGTAAGGAACAATGTAAGGGAGCTCACGTCGAAGGCTGAATCCGACAAGGATGCATCCAAGGAAGCTCTTGATTCATCTGCTGGAAATGGCGGAGAGATTGGAGAACTCGCCAAAGCTGGGCAGAAAGCAGCGTCTGGGGGAGATGATGAGATGTCTAAGTTCTTGACTGCGGCTTCGGATATGGCAGCCGCCGCTGAGGCCGCTGAGACCGCAGCCAAGGAAGGATTGAGTAGTAGCTTAACTAAAACTTTCGATGATTTCAAAGCAATTGAAAAAAAGAGATCGGCAAAGAAAAAACAAATCAAAGAACAGAAAATTATAGTCAAGGATGCAAAGGGTGCCGACGCGAGTGCTGCTCAATTAGTCCTTGAGGGCCTTCAGAGAGAGCTGGTCGGACTAAAGCCTGATAAAGACCTAGCTGATAAGTTCAAAGATGCTCTCCAGACTAGTAAGATTCATATAGTCTGGGAAGGAAAGAAGGGCGAAAAGGTTGACTTCAGTAAAACAACAGAAAGTAAATCTTTCAGAGAGGGGCTGGGTAAGGACAGTGGTAATTACCTAGGACTGACTAAGAAAAAGAATGAGGCTGTCACGAAGTCTAAGAACGTTAAAGATGTAAAGAGTAATGTGACTGGCGCAACTCAAGACTCTAATGCCGCTGCGGAAATATATGAAAGTGATGCAATCGCTAAAATAGTAGCGAAATTCACAGAAGCCGCTTCTAAAGTCTCTGCTTCAATACGGAGTGCAGATAAAACATATGAGTCTGGGGCTCTTCAGGATCTTATACAGCTGAAAATGACAACGGACAACAGCTTGGATGCAGTTAAGAATATTGGAGATTCTACAAAGCATTATGGTGAAAGAACTGAAGTCTTGCTTAGAACTCTTAAAGAGACTAGGAAGAATACTTCTAAATTGGCTAAGGAAACCGACCTTAATTTGGCCGATGCTAAGAAGAACTTAAGAACAGAAGAAGAAAAACTTAAAGTTTCCATAGCAGAAGGGGGGCTATCAAGCACTGGCATCACTAAGACTAAAGAAGAATTGAAAGCAGCTAAAGCTAAGATTGCAGTCATGAAGGCTTCCGTGGCAGCTTCTGCAAAAGGCGTTGCAGACTTGCAAAAACTAGCCATTAGCAACGAGAAAAAAAATATAGATGCTTATAACGAATATATTAAAGCGATTATTTTTCCACTTGATGCACTTACTACAGAACTAAATAAAAAGTTTGGTAATTTTGCCCTACCCAGTGCGTTGCTTGAGATGGGTAATATCAAACTAGACGCTTCTAGATACTCTAAAGATACAGATGATGCGGCCTTTGGGGCTGCTGAAAGTATAATAGCCGCTCAAAACTTGATCGCAAAGAAGTCAAGGAAGATTCTTATTAAAAGTAATAACGAACAAATAAGAATACAAGAAAAGAAAGCCAAGGAGGCTCTTGATGAAAATGATGTTGCTGGGGCCAGTACTGCCGAAAAAGCCATCACATTGCTCAGGGAGAAGGGAAATGCTGAATTGTTGAGAATAGATGTTCAAAGAAAGGATGTAAATTTAAAGGCATTGAAAGATGCCAAGGCTCTTTCTATTAGTAGGCTAAACATAGAGCAATCAGTTGTTGATGCCGAGGAGTCCTTTCTGTCGAGCATAGGTGCAAACTTTGAAACCGTATTTAGCTTACAACTTAAGAGCTTGGCAATAGAAAAAGATAAATTAGATCTTGCTAAGAAAACTTTAGCCGAGGCGAAATCGCAAGGTGCTAGTGGGAAGGAATTGGCTGAATATGAAGCGGCAGTAGCTCTTCAAAGTATTAAGCTTCAGACAAAGGCGTTGGCCAAGCAAAGAAGCACAATGGAACAAATTCTTGGAAGTGCATTCGGAGAGTTGAGAGACATTGGAGCTGTAAAAGGGGCTCAGAGTCAGGTCAGGCTGATGGGATTGGAAGGATCAAGAAGAAAGCTTAGAAACGGGAATTATGCGTCTGGAGAACCTGGAACTTTACAGGAAAGAGAAAATAGAAATGTAACTTCTGGCGAAGGTGTTAGTATAACAGATAAGTTCTCAAATAAATTTGGAGCAGCCGGAGATTATAGAGTTAGTCATAAAGAGAAGGCCGACGCCAGTAGAAAGAGAAACGAAACAGCGGCAGAGAGAAGAAATAAAAAAAATACCAAATCAACAACCAAGCCTAAAGGCGGGGGAGGAGTGTCTGGGGATGGAACGAGAGTGTCTGTCAAGCCAGCGGATCAGGAGTGTTGCGCCAGAAGCTTAACTGTGTTGGAAAAGATAAGGGATATATTGTTGGGAATGAACTCCATGGGGTCGGTAGGAAACAGTGGAAGAGGGTCTTCTGATTCATCATATTCCTCAGAAGGAAGGGGAGAAGCTGTTGGCGGCTCTGATCGTGGAGCTGTAAAGCCGGAGTCGAGCAGAGGGATTCCATCAAAGAATGAGGCTTCTGGGAAGTCTGCCAAGAGTGATAAGAATGAAGCTTCTGGGTCTGCAGGGAGGATTATCGAGCTTGTGAAGTCTGCCAAGAGTGATAAGAATCCCTCTGAGAATCCTTTGGGTTCTTTGGATAAGGCAATAGAAAATGGATTAAAGGATAGTCTAAAGAAAAACCTCAAGGAGGCTAAAAAGGACAGGGCGGCTTACCGCAAGGCTCAAAAGAACACAAAAGATGCTGAGAATGACGTGTCTATGGTTGATGCAATTGTGAGTAAGTTTAAAAAAGC
>Ga0114918_10000214_pt1 | contig 47859 bp, 41 predicted proteins | sample LantaG_FD_87015 | JGI IMG/M metagenome (GOLD analysis project Ga0114918, IMG submission 87015) | Deep subsurface microbial communities from Baltic Sea to uncover new lineages of life (NeLLi) - Landsort_02402 metaG | ecosystem: Environmental > Aquatic > Marine > Oceanic > Sediment | place... | reverse complement strand
TTCTTCCCTTAGGGGAGGATCCGTGCGCGCACTATCCCATAGCAAGGGGCGGGTCGGATAGAGGGGAGGGGGGGGGCGCTGTTCTATAAAAAAAAAAAAAAAAAGCAAGGTCGAGTTTTGGTGTTGTTTTTGTTTTGTTTTTGTTTTGTTCTCTCTTTCTCTCTCTCTCTCAATCCTGTCTAGCCCGCCTTGGGTGGCGGCACGCACTGGTAGCACTCTGTTGGTGGATTTTTGGATTTGTGGGAAGAGTGGGAAATTGTTGGAGGTGAGCTAAAAACGAAGAAAGAAGAAGAAGAAAAACTCTCGAGCTGAAAACGAAAAAGAAAGAAAAAGAAAAAGAAAAAGAAAAACTTCCTACTCACTAGCAAACACGCCCCACTTGCTCGCCTGCGCCGCCATGTCCGCCACGGAGTAGTAGATCCCAGCCCCGGAGCCCACCACAGCAAACATCGTCCCCAAGACACCGTTCAGAGCAAAGGCCAGCTTCCACGCCGAGTCGGACGACAGGAGCCCGAAGAGGCGCGGCGGCGGGTGCGGCGCCGCCGCGCGCGCCGCCGCCGCCTGGGCCCACAGGGAGGTCTTCATCTTCTTCCCTCCTCCTTCGCCTTCTCCACTCCCACCACTCTTCGCAGAAGAAGCAGAAGCACCGCCAAACAGATAGGTCTTGTTGTAGAGATAGCAGGGGATCGCGAACGACAGGCTCGGCACGCCAATCGCGGCGAAGAGCGCGTTGAAGCCTCCGTAAAAGGGGAAGGCCGTCGCGACGAGCATGACCGCGGCGACGACGGGCACGCGCGCCGCGGCCCTCGCGGCGCCGAAGCGGCGCGCGTGCACGCCAAAGGCCCTTTCGCTGTAATAAAACAGCGGCATGAAGATGAAGCCGAAGACCAGGACCTGGTGCGCGTTCATGAGCCAGACGGAGGCCTGCATGCGCCAGTCCGGGAAGGGGAGCACGCCTGTGTTGTTTTGGAAAGAGAAAGGGTTTTTTTTTTAAAGATCTCATCAGAAACGACGACGGAAAAAAAAAACCGAGTTCTTTCCTTTCTATTTCTCCTCCTCTCCCAAAACTCCTCCTCACCGTAGACGGTGTCCACCCCTGCGATCCTCCCCGAGAACGCCACGTTCGCCGCCAGCGCCTGCGGGGCCACCAGAGTCCACACGTAAAACTGGGCCAAGACGAACGCGCTCGTGAACCGCACGGGCTGCCGGAGCATCTCGAAGACCTCCATGCAGATCGTGTGCGCGCCGAGGGCGCTCATGATCACGGAGCCTCCCACGAAGAAGCCCCGGGGAGACCTCGGCCACAGGTTGGGAGGCACTGTTGGTACCGAGGCTGCTGCTCCTCCTTCGCTGCGCTGGCGGTTGAGCTCCTCGGCGGAGGCGGCGACGACGTACCATGCCGTGAAGGTCGTGCCCGCGATCGCCAGCACCGAGAACAGCCGCGACGAGCGGTAGCCGGGCACGAAGAGGAGAAGGCACATCGGCAGGCCCCAAATTAAAGCGTAATCTCTTTTGGAGAGCGAGTGGCTCTGCAAGGAGAGGGCGTCGGCTCCAGCCGCTGCTGTTTTTTGCTCGAGCGACGAGGCGAGGGCCTTGCCCGAGATATAATAAAAGTTGGAGGAGCAGGCCAGCACCTGCGCGACGCCGACGCCAAAAAGAGTCAACCCCGTCAGGGCGACAACGAGGGCCCTGCACTTTGGTCCACCGAGCTCTCCTGCGACGTCGTGGTACTGCGTGACGCGGAGGCGCTTGCAGGGTGGCTGTTGTTGCTGTTGCTCTTCTAATTCCTCTCCTTCGACGGGAGGAGAAGAAGAAGAAGAAGAAGTTCCCCCCGCTTTCGCTGCCGCTTTCGCTTTCGCCGCGCCCGAAGAAGGAACCAGCTCCACCTCGATCTCCCTGTCGTCGTCCCTCTCCTCCCCTCTCCCGCCCTCGCCGCCGATCCTCCCTTCGTCCCCCTCCTCGACCTCGTACCACTGCCCTCGAGCGAGCAGCCTGCCTTTATACTCGAGGTACAAGGCCAAGAGCACGTGGATCGTCCAGATGCCGCACAGCAGCGTCGCGACGGCGACGAGCGAGGCCGGGACGAGGCCCGCGAGCCACGCCGCGCGGGGCAGCACGAGCATGATCTGTCCTATCTGGCAGGCCGAGACGAGGAGGACGCCGTCCCAGTAGGTGTGGCCGTCGCTGAAGAGGGCGCGGGCGGCCGCGACGAGCGGGGAGGTGGAGAAGGTGGAGGAGGTGGTGTTGGGAGAGGCGGGAGGTCGAGACCTCAAAATGCCCGATGCTGCTGCTGTCGTTCCTTTCGGCTCTGCTTTTTGATTTGATTCGCGTTGTGCATTGTGTTGTCGATTCGTGAGCAAAAAACGGTCGTTCACGTGATCGGGGACCTTCGCATTCGAAAACGCGTAGAGGACAACACTGGTGCTCTTGCTCGACTGGCGCTCTTGCTCCTCTCCAACCGAATTTGTTCGACAAAGGATCTATCTCTTTCCCGAGCCTCTCTCTTCCTCAGGCTTCGCACGGTCGCCCGGCTCCCGCTTTCGGTTTTCTAGTCCACAAGATTGTGATCTTCTCGATCGTCTCTACCTACCTTGAGCAGAGCTTCCCGACGCGGCGTCGGAAGAGGCCAGGCGAGCGGCATCACCTCCGATGACGATGCGACTGCCGTCGCCGTCGTCGTCGCCGCCGCCAGGCCGCTCCACCGCAGGTGCAGCAGCGAGCGGCAGCGGCACCCGAGGCGGCGCCATTCAATGGAGATGAGGCCAAGAGACGGTCGAGAGGGAGGTCTATATTCGGATCGGAATTCGACAAGGGCCCGCGTCCGCTTTGCCCTCCCCCTGGCGTGCGGGGAAGAGGAGGAATCGGAAGTTTTGATTTCGAGTTTTTTTTAGCCGCTTCGGACGAGAGAGTGCTCGTCGACCGACGAGTCAATATTTTTTTTTCATTTTTTTTTCTTCGCCCTCTTGTTCGTCGAAGAAAGAAAGAAACTAGAGTCGTTGCACCTCCTTCCACTCCTGCTCTCTACTCTTCCAACCCCGTGTCCCGCGCCGTCTCGACGAGCGCGTGAATAACAACAACAGCAGCAGCAGCGTGTCGCTCTCTCTCGCAAAGAGAACGAGTAGACCTAGAAGCGACTACTGAAAAAAAAACTCTTTCTCGAAAACTTCGATCCTTTCTCAAATGGCTTCCTCTTCCTCGCTGCTCTCCGCCGAGCTGCAGCAGGCGAAGCTCGTCCTCCTCGGGGACATGGGCGCGGGAAAGAGCTCTCTCGTGTTGCGGTTTGTGAAGGGCCAGTTCCACGACTACCAGGTGCGGAGAGAGGAGAAGAGAAGAGAGAGAGAGAAGAGAAGGAGAGAAAAAGAGCATCGATGGATGTTGGCGGGCACCTTTGTTCTTCGCGGCCTCTTTTTTTCCCTGAGCTGTAGCGACAAAGCGCCTTCTGCCTCGCCTTGCAGAGAGTGTTCGAAACGTTCTACGCTGCTGAGGGGGGAAAGAGAGCAACAGAAAAGTCTCGATAGGAGAAAACCACGCGCGAAGGTTGAGGGCATGGAGGAAGAACCCGAGAGGAAAGAGCGTTTTTTTTTCAACCTCTTCTCACCTCCTCGCTGTCCCGTCTCTCTCTCTTTCTCTTCCTCTAAAACACAGGAATCCACCATCGGAGCGGCGTTCCTCACCAAGTCCATGCCCGACCACGGCGTCAAGTTTGAGATCTGGTGAGTAGGAGGAGGAAGAGAAGAAAGAGAAAGAGAGAAAAAGACCTTTTTCTCTTTGTCGTCTGCGTGTCTTTGTCATCTCTCACCTCTCTTCTTCCTTCTTCCTTCTTTCCACCTCCCACCTCTCTTTCTCCACCTCCAGGGACACCGCCGGCCAGGAGCGCTACCACTCCCTGGCCCCCATGTACTACCGCGGCGCCGCCGCCGCCGTAGTCGTCTACGACGTGACGTCGCGCGACTCGTTCGCGCGGGCGCAGGCGTGGGTGCGCGAGCTGCAGCGGCAGGCGAGCCCGGGGCTGGTCATCGCGCTCGCGGGCAACAAGGCCGACCTCGCCAACTCAGCCGCTGCGTCTTCTGCTGCCGAGGGAGGGAAAGAACCGGCAGCCTCCTCATCCTCTGCTCGCGCGGTCGCGACGGCCGACGCTGCCGCTTACGCCTCGGAGGCAGGGCTGCACTTTTGGGAGACGAGCGCCAAGGAAGGGACCAACGTCGCCGAGCTCTTCGCTGACGTGGCGTCGAGGCTGCCCACGAGGGCCTCCGCTGCTGCCGCCGCCGCCGCTGCTGCTGCCGCCGGGGCTGCGGGGGGAGCAGCTCCTGGGGGCAACGGAGGCGGAGGAATCACCCTGACGCAGGCGCCGCCGCAGAGGAATGCCAAGGCCTCGTGCTGCTGAAGAGAAGAGGTTTTTCTTCTTTCTTTCTTTCTTTTTTTCTTTCTTTCTTTCTTTCTTTCTCTTTCTTTCCGGCGCCGTCTCTCTTTTTGAGGGCGCCTCTTTGTTTTCCGTTAGAGAGGGAGGTTGGGAGAGAGGGAATGGAAACGCAGCAGCCAGTAAATTAAATCAAAAAAGAAACATCAAAAAAATATTAAAATTTTTCCATTCGTTTCGTTTTTTTTTTCCAGTTTTTCTCTCCTCTCTTTCATTCTCAAAGCTTCAGCAGCCCGTAGTTGGCCCTGGAGCCCACGTCAAAGGGCAGAGGGACGGCGCAGGCAGCCGCACCTCTCGAGGCCGCCGCGGCGAGCGAAAAGGCGTCGAGCGGAGGAGGAGGAAGGAGGAGAGACTTCTCCCCGCCGTTCTCGTCGTCGTTGTCGCCGTCGCTCCCGTCCTCCTCCCCCTCCCCTCGTCGTCGCAGCGCAAGCAGCCCGGCCCTCGCCACGACTCCGATCGCATTCTGCTGCCTCCTGGCCGCGACCAGGAAGGAGGCCGCAGCGGATGACGACGAGGAAGAGGAAGAAGAGGGATCCGTCAGCAAAGCCGAAGAATAAGCTCGCGCGACGGCGACGGCCTCCTTCCCTTCGCCCTTGCTCGCGTCGAAGGCCACGGACGAAAGAGAACCCGCTTTCTCGTTCTCATTGAACGAAAACATCGCCGCGAGGGCTGCTGCGGGTCCCGGACGCGGACCGCAGTGCAGGTTTACTAAGACTGCCCCTCGAGGCCCCAGAGCCCTGCTGGCGTTTTCGAAAAAGGCAGAGTCCGAGGAATCGGTGAATATCCGAGGCACTTTGTCTTGGTTGTCGAAGGCATCAACAATCAGCAGGTCGAGCGAGCCGGGGTTGGTGGTGGCAACGGCGGCCACGGCCTCGGCACCGCACTGCTGCTCGAGGCGGAGGTTGCGCTTCCAGGCGGGGAGAGAAGAAGAAGAAGTTTCTCCTCCTTCTTTTCCCTCTTTTTCTCTTTCTTCTCCTTCAACCACAAGCCCCATCTTCGCCCAGCTCCCTACCACGCGCGCGTCGAGCTCGAAGGCGGAGACGTCGGCGTCCGGGCGCAAGGCTGCGAGGGCTGCCGGAAAAGACCCTCCGCCGACGCCGACACACAATATCTTGACTCTCGAAACCTCCTGCTTTTGCTGCTCTTGTCCTTCTTCTCCCTCTCTTTCTCGTTCTTTTCTGCGCACCGGCAAGGGCAGCAGCGCCAGCGCCAGGGCCACGAGCGTCTTGGTGTACTCAAAGGCCAGGCAGGTCGGGTCCATCAAGGAAGGGGAGCGCCGGCTGACGCGGCAGACGCTCTGGCGCGTCGCGCCCGCGAACCGAAGAACACGCCACTCGAAGGCCTCTTCCCCTGCTTCTTCTTCCGTGCTGCTGCTCGCGGCGTGGCTGGTGACCTCGACGTCGCCGCTGCGGTAGACGACGACGCCGTCGTCGCGGCCGTAGCCCCCGCCCTGAGAGCCGTACCACTCCGGGGAGAGGTCCCAGTCGCCCGGGTCCCGGGAGCGGGAGAGGAAGGAGAGGGCGGAGGTCGAGGTCGAGGTCGAGGTCGAGTGACGAAGACTTCGTCGGCATCGTCGGCGGCATAGCAGATCGTTAGAGACGATTAGATGGCGTTGCTGCGGGCTCAGCGCCGCCGCTCTTTCGATGCTCTTGCTACGAGCAGAGGTTGCCCATAATGTCCTCTCATTGCCGCGAGTGTTGATTCGAGATTCCAAAGCAGGGAGGATTCGGGCCTGCATTCTCGATGAGAGTTTTCGATAAGAAAAAAAAATGAAAAATGACCAGAAAAATTACACCAAAAAAAGCAAACGAACCCCCCCCCCTCTTTCTTTTCACTTCCCCCCTGCCTCCATTCCCAGCGCCGCCCTCGCCTTGGCCCTGACCGAAGGGTCGTCCAGGCTCACCCTCGATAGCAGCACCAGGTGCCTCCTCGCGTCGCGGTCCCCCTGCCAGCAGAATCCCAGCGTCGCTCCCCGGGTGACCGGAGATCGACCGGAAAAGAGCAGGAGCTCGCCGTTGACTGCGGCGATGTTCGGGTCTGAGTGGCCCTCGCTGTCGTCGTCCTCGTTGTTGCTGCTGCTGCTGCTGAGACGGGAGGCACTAATGCTTCCTCGCATGGAGAAGGGCGAGAAGGAGTTGCTCTGGGAAGAAGAGGAAGAAGAGAAAGAACCTCCACGGCGAGGAGAAGAAGAAGGGCCTCCTCCTCGACCTCCTCCTCCCCCTCGGACGACGCCCGACCTCCTCAGATCCAAGTAGCCTCTGCCCGGGTACCGAGCCTGCACCCCGAGCTCCGGAGGGTAGGTGTCCCCGCCGCCCTGCGACCTCTGGCCCTTCCCGATGCGGGCCGAGAACAGGCGGGCCCCGGCGTCGGCGCCCAGGCCGTCGGAGGCGAGCCGGACCGCGATGACCGCTTCTTCCTTGGCCCGCAGCTTTGTCGACGAGGAGGAAGAGTTTCCGTTGTTGCTGCTCACCTCGACGCGCCGCAGGCTCAGCAGTTCGGGCCCGTCGGGCCCGAAGCACCCCATGTACAGGCCCTCGAAGGGGTCCAGGGGTGGAGGCCCCGTCGCAAGGCGGGTGTAGGTGACTTTTCCTCTCAGCCCGGGAGCAGCGGCCGTCGCCATCGCCGCCGCGCGGCCGAGGACGGCGATCCCCTCTGCCGAAGAAGAGTTCGAGGGACCTCCCGCGGCAGCCGAGAAGGCAGAGAGCGAGGAGGCCGAGGTCAGGGCGTCGGCGACGGAGGAGCGGACGTAGTCTGCGAGCTCTTCCTCCGAGAGCGGGAAGTTGTTGCTGCTGGAAGAAGAAGACAAAGAGGAAGAGGAAGAAGAAGAGGTCGAGTCTTTTTCTTCGTCGTCTTCCTTTTCCTTCTTCTCCTTCTCGCCTCCTCCGTTCTGCTGCTGCTTCCCGGCGGCGCGGAACACCGCGCGGGCGATGTCGCCCGCGGCGGCCCTTAGAGCGTCGGCCGCGGCGCCACCGACGCTGCGTGCCGCGGCCGCGGCGGCGCCCGAGACGGTGATGACTCTCGAGGTGGTGGCATTGTTACTGTTGTTGTTGCGCTTGCTGCTGCCGCTCGAAGGAGAAGGAGAAGGAGAAGAGGATTTCTCTTCTTCCTCTTCGTCGCTCTCATCTTCTTCCTCCTCCTCCTCTCCCTCTTCTTCTTCGTCGTCGTCGTCGGACCCGAACCCGCTGCCCGAGACCTCGAACCGCAGCGACCGCAGCTGCGCCGCCTCCGACGTCATCACCGCGGCCAGCGACGACGCTGCGTCGCCGTCGGCCGCGGCCGTGACCGAGAACCGGTCGGGCCCGTGCCACTCGAGGTCGGCGCGGGCCCTGGCGACGTCGAAGGGGCCGGCGACGAGGAGGCCGCTGTTGTTCGAATTGCTTCCGAAGCCTGATTCGGAGAGGATCGAAGCTCCGTCGACCTCGACAAAGAGCGGGGAAGAGTCGTTTTCGTCGTCATTGTCGTCGTCGTCGTCGTCGTCGTCGTCGTCGTCGTCGTCGTCGTCGTCGTCGTCGTCGTCGTTTTCGTCATAGGTCCCGTCGTCGTCTTCAGCGGCAGCTGCTGCAGCGGCGGCGACGGCAGCCATGGCGTCCTCGATGCTCTGGGAAGAGTCGGGAGAAGAAGAGGGGTCGGAGGACTCATCGGTGGACGAGAGGAAGAAGCGGGCAATAGAGGCGTCGATCCCGTTTTCGTTTTCGTCGCCGGTTTCGTTGCCGTTTTCGTCGTCAAAGCCTTCTTCCTCGTCGTCGTCCTCGTCCGCGTCCTCCGAGTCCGCGTCCGCGATAGACACGTCGATGCGTAAGGTCGTGACGCCGTCGCCGTCGTCGCCGGAGCCGTCGCCGATGACGAGCGGGCTCTCGCTGCTGTCGCTGTTTTCGTCAACGGCGGCGGCGGCGGCCTCCTTCGGGTCGAGCGCCGTCACGGAAACCGTCACCTTGCCCGAAGAGGTGGAGGCGCCGCTCCCGTTGCCGCTGCTCGTCGTTGTTGTTGTCGTGGTCGTCGTCGTCGTGGTGGTGGTCGTCGTCCTCGTGGTCTTCGTCGAGGAGCCGCGGACGGTGCTGCTGCTGCTTTTGCTGCTGCGGTTGCTGCTCCCTCCGCCGCCTCGACCTCCTCCGCGGCCGCCGCGGCTGCCGCCGAGCAGCAGCTCGGCGATCCCTCCGAAATCGTCCTCGTCGCCAAAGGGCCCTCCGCCTCCGTCTCCGTCGTCCTCGTCCCCCGTCACCAGGTCTGCGACCTCGAGCCCCTCGCCGTCCAAAACGGGCAGCCCCAGCCCTCGGGCCCGGAGCACAGTCGCCTGCGAGACGAGAGGGCCGAGCCTCTTCTTGTTCTTTCCTTTCTCCGAAAAAGTCGACGTCGAATTCGAACCCGAGGTCGAGGGGAAATCCTGCCCGGCTTCCTCCTCGCTCTCCTCGCGGACGAAGACCTCGAGCGCCGGGGCCCCCGCCTCTTCGACGTCGAGGAGGCCGAAGAGGGATTCCGCGGAGAGGGACAGGGGGTCCGAGGAGGAGGAGCGCGGCGGCGGGGGCATCATGTCGTTGTCGGCCTGAGGGAGGGAGGGAGGTGGGGAGAAAGAGAAGAGATTTCGAAGGGAGAGTGAGTTTTTTTTTCCTCTCTCGAAAAAAAAAAACCGAAACTTTTCAAAGAAAAAAATCGAAACTCACCCATCCGTTGAGCTCCGCCAGGTCTGCGGCCCGGAACAGCAGCCCGCCGTACCGACCGCTCTCGGCGGCGATGCGGAGCAGGTGTCCCCCCGGGTCGCAGGCGGGGGACGCTGGTGAAAAGTTTTGGGGAGAGGTGGAGGAGAGGAGAAGAAGAGGGGGTTGAGCGAAAAAAGAGAAGAAAAGTAAAAAAAAAAGCGAGAAAGAGAAAAAAGAAAAGAAAAATCCTCCTCCTTACCGTGCCACCACCCGACCAGCCCGGCGCCGCCATCGTCCCTCAACCTCGCCGCCTCGGCGTAGTCCTCCTCCCTCAGCGCCTCCGCCAGCGCCGCCTGCACCTTCGTGACGGCGTCGAGCTCCGCCAGCGAGTCCAACCGCCGCTTGTGGCGGGCCGCGTCGGCGTAGGCCTCGGCCTCGACCGCGACGGCCAGCGCGTCCGAGGCGTCCTCGGCGAGCTCTGCGGCCTCGTCGCAGGCCGCGAAGTGGCGCTGCCAGGCCTCCCAGGAGGAGGAAGAAGAGGAGGTTTCTTCTTCGTCTTCGTCGCCTTCGTCTTCGTCGTCGTTGGAGGAGGAAGAAGAGGTGGAAAGAGAAGGAGGAGGAGCGACGACGGTGCTTGTGCTTGCGGCGGAGGCGGCGGCGGCCACCGCCCTCGCATCGGCGCCGCTTCCTCTCTTCGCTCCACTTGCGCTACTGCTGCTGCCGAGCTTGCCGGAACTGCCGCTGCTCCCGTTGAGCGTGTCGTCTCCGCTGTTCGATGGCGAAGTCGAGGAGGACGAGGCTGCGCTAGGACGGCGGAGCGAGGGCGACCGCAGCAAGGGCGACAGCGGCGAGGAGCGAATTCGGACGAGCACCGACGAAGTCGACGACGACGACGACGACGAGCGCCGCCGGCGATGGGCTTGGTTGCTGCTCGCCGGCGTGCGCAGCGACAGTGCCATGGTCGTGGCGCGTGTCGAGAGGAGGTCGCGTGTGCGCCCCCCTTAGCGAAGAGGCTCTGCTGAGTACGATAGGGAGCCTGGCCGCAGCGGTAAGCGGGGCGATGCGAAAAGCGAAGGAGAAAAAGAGAGAACCAAAAAAGGAAACTTTTGTGGTTTCGAAGAAGAAGCCGTCGGCGACGACTCGACGGCGAAAAATCAGAAATCGTCTTTTTCGGGCGATTTCTCAAAACCAATGAACCTTCCAGCTCGTTGGACTGGAGGAGGAGCGGAGAGAAATCTCTCTCCTCCTCCAGCTCAGCGGTTCGAAGAAATGATGAGTGAGAGAATTCGAACCAACAAGAGGGGAGAGACGGGGGGAGGGGTCGAGAGCAATCTCGGCTCCTCTTTTCCGTTTTTCCCCTTTTTTGACGAGACTTGCTGCTTTCCCAAGGGCTTACCGGCCTACGACCACGGCAAGCGAACTCACATCTGATTCATATATTCTATCAAATAACAACATTATCTCTATGTCCTGAGCGAAGAGAGAGAATGGGAGGGGGACTTGTAGACAAGGGGGAGAGGGGGAAGAAAAAGGAAGCGGGCGAGCGATCTGCAAAAAACCGCGTAGCCGATGAATGAGAATGTTTGACGATGGAAAAACGTTCCTTTTCAACCAACTCGCGACCCTTTTATTTGCTCGGCGTCTACCTTCTGAGAGAGAAAAAATTGTTCTCGATGACGAGAGATTAGAGTTGGAGTGAGACAAGCTTGTTTAGAAAGAGAAGAGAGAGGCGAGAAGAAGAGACAAGAAAAAAGGAGGAGATCGAAAACACGTCCCTCGACCTCGACAAACAGAGGTGAGAGAAAGAGAAGAGATCTCTCTCTCTTTCTGCCTCTCCCCTCGCCCCCGATCCAGTTACCAAACTTGTACAACTCGAAGAGAGAGAAAAGAATAAAGAAACGGAGAGACAACAGAGAAGCGCGAATTTGGCTCTCTGCGCGCGACGCGTCCTCTCTTCTCTCCTGAGCCTCCTCGAAAGAGGAGGAGGTGGAGGTCGAAGAAGAAGAGAGAGAGAGAAAAAGAAAAAACTTCGCTCGTCGCTTGCTCTCACAAACGACGAAAAAAGAAAAAAAAGAAAAAACGAAACCCTCGCCGCATTCACTCCACCACCCATGAGCTCGCTCAACCCTTCAGCACCGGCCTTCGTGCCCTCCACGTCTCCTCCGGCGACGGAATTCGTCGACTGGGAGGTGAGAGAACGACCAAGAAAAAGACGAAACGAAGTTGCGAAGAAGGAGCATGAGAAGCGCGTCAAGGGCGCATGCGTCTTGCGTGCATCCTTGAGAGCGCGCTCGCCTGAGCCCCCTTCTCCGCCCCCGCTCTTCGCGCGCAGCAATGTCGCAGACGTCCAGGCGCCCGATGAAGCTGTGAAGAGCTGGGTTATCTGCCCGTCTCGAGCTCGAAAAACGGTGCCGGTGTTCTGGCAGCGGAAAAACAGTCCTCGTTGGACAAGTCTCGGACCTCGTCGCGTCTTCGCGAAGAAAGAAGCGGATTCTTTTTTCCCCCTCTAACGCTTGTTCTTCCTTTCCTTTCTTTCCTCTTCCACCCCCACCTCCTCCCCCCCCACACACACACACACACGCACAGTCCATTGCCCCCACCGCCGAGGAGGAGGAGGAGCTCGACGCCTGCGACGCCTGGGTCGCGGCCCTCGTCGACGCCGAGATCGCCGACGAGCAGCAGGAGGCGTTCCACCTGGAGAGCGAGAACGCCGTCCGGCTCGCCGAGGCGTTCTCGGCCTCGGCCTCGGTGGTCTCTGTCCGCTGACGCCAGGCGCGACGCAGGGAGGAGTGAGGAGAGATTTGCTTCTTCTTTCTCATCCCTCCGCCGCCAAATGATTGATATAAAAGAGAGCTTGCGAGTTTGCGAGCAGCAAGCAGCAGGGAGCTGGGAGAGAAAGGGGTTTTTTTTCGACAAACCTTTTCTTTTTTCCCACCCCCTTCCTCTTCCACTCCCCCGGCTTCTTTCCACGCCTTTTTTCCACCCCTAAGCAAGCAAGAGTCTGTTTACACCCGCCCACCGGTGGCATGCTCCCTATGTTCCGTGTTCCATTATTATAAAAAAAAGTCAGAAAAAAAACTAAAAATTGTTCCATAAAAAAAACACTTCTATTTCTGCTGCGCCGCATTCTTATTGCTGTAGACTCTTTTGCTTTTGCCCCTTTTTCTCCGAACGGATTTCATCCTCCATCCCGCTTTCTGTTAGTTGTAAATGAAGAAAAAGAAAAGAGGTCGAAAGGTCTTTTTCTCCAGAAAAAAGAAAAGAGAGTTATTTCTGGAACGGGCGCTGCTAGCCTCCTCTTCTCCTTCTTCTTCTTCTCCTTCTCCTTCTTCTTCTTCTTCTTCTCCTTCGTCCTCGTCGTCCTCGATGCAGCAGGCAGCTGGCGTCATAGTCGTAGCACTCGTCGTCTTCGTCGCCATCGTCGTCGTCGTCGTCGAAGTCTTCGTAGCAGCAGCTGTCGTCCCAGTCGTAGCACCTTTCGTCGTCGTCGACGTCGGGCGAGAGAGCGTCGGCACGTGCGGTCTCAAAGGCAGCACGAGCAGCCTTGAACGAGCGGCCCTCCCTCTTCCTCTTATTACCTCCCACGCCGCCGCCGTCGTGGTCTTCTTCCTCGGCGAGAGCCTTGTGAGGAGGAGGGGGGGCAGAGGCAGGGGCACCGCCGCGACCGCCGCCGGCTCCTCCAAACCTCGGCCCCTCGCGTCGCGCCTCCGTCTCCTCCTCCTTGCCCTTCTCCTTCTCCTTGCCCTCGCCACTCCCGCCACCACCGCCACCACCCACCACGCCGCAGAAGGTCTCAAAGTCCGTGTTGGCTTCCGCATCCGCTCGCGCCGCGGCCCCGAGAGCGGCGTCTTCTTCCGCCTCCGCTTTGTCGAGCTTCGCCTCGGCCTCGTCGACCCTCGCCTCCGCCTCCTCCTCCTCCGCCTCCGCGTCCTCGACCTTCGCGTGCGCCTTGTCGGCCTCCGCCGCCGCCTTCAAGGCCTCCATTGCCGCCTCATAGAACACTGCATCCAACCTTGTTGCCCTGTCGTGCGCGCGCCTCGCCGCCTCGCGCTTCTCGGCTTTCGTGTCGGCGTAGGCTTCGATGAGAGCTTTTTGGTCTTCCTGCGCGTCGTTTGACGTGGCGCTGGCTTGCTCTGTTTTTCTTTCTTTCTTTCTTTCTTTCTTTCTTTCTTTCTTTCTTTCTTTCTTTCTGCTTTGCTTTCGCAGCGACCTGCTTCCTCGTTCTGCCTCTTCCCGCGCGACGGAGGGAACAAGATGACCCTCGAGCTTCGCTGTGGGTGACGATAAAGGCGAAAGAGTCAGCAGAGAGCGAGGGAAGAAGAGAGCAGATCGTCGATCGATTCATTCGTCGCTGGCCGTTCGTCGTGGGGGAAAAAGAAAGTGAGAAAGATTTTTCTCGTCTTTCGCTCGACCTCGACTCGGAGAGAAAAAGAAAAAAAAAGCGCAACCCCTCAGCACGCCCTCACCCCACTCTTTCCGTCGAATCAAAAAGCAGCAGCGTCCAGCTCTCACTCTCTTGCTCTTTCTCTGAGAGAAGGCAAGGTCAAAAAAGAAAGGGGGGGGTGAGGTTGAAGAAGAAGAGCCAGCAGCAGCAGCCGAAAAGAAAAAGCTTTTTTTCGCTGCTGCTAAACTTCCACTCTTTCCCATTCTCTTTTCTCCCCCTCTCAGCTCTCTTTTCTCCCGTCTCTCCCCTCTCTCCCTGCGGTCCAAATGACCCAGGAAGAGGGCGATACGGGTTTACTCGCGTCCGTGATGTCCGCGCTAGGTGAGGAGAGGCGCGAACTGGGGCGGAAGGCGGCGCGGCTAGGGCCGAGATCGCCGGCGGCGTCGTCGACAACGGCCCGTCGCTCGTTTGTCGTCGAAGAAAAGAAAAAAAAAGAAAAAAACCTCTCTCTTCTGCGCGATCTACAACTCACGCGCACCCACACACCTTTCAAATCCCAATTCCCTCCACCGCGCAGGCGACAACAACGTCGACAAGGGCGGCCTCGACGGGGAAAAGCTCCTCGAGAAAGGTGTGTGAGAAGCGGGAAGCGGAATGGATTGAAAAGCAGCGACGGCAACTTTTTTCTCGTTCTTTTTTTTTTCGTTGGTCGTCGAAGACGAGAGAAAACAGCTTTTTCTTTTTTTCTCGACCTCGACCTGAACCTCTTCTTCTTCTTTCCATCTTCTCACACGCGTTTTTTCTCTCTCTCTCTCTTCACTTCCCTCCGCAGTCATCGAAGCGCTCGGCAACGGCAGAGGCAGCTGCGTCGACGCTTCCGCGGCCGGACCTTCCACTGCCATCAAGAACGAAGCTGCGGCAGCAGGAGAAGGCCCTTCTTCCTCCGCCGCCGCCGCTCCCGCTCCCGCTCCCGCTCCTGCAGCTGCCGCTCCCGGGCAGCCGCCCCCCGAGGACCCCGCCGCGGCGGCCCTCGCCGCGGCCCTGATCGCCGCGGCCCGTAACGGCAACGCCAACGATGACGGCGGCGGCGGCGACGGCGACGGCTCCGCCGCTGCTCCGGTCTCGCCTCCCCCGAACAGCTCCGCCACCGCTCCTTCGACCGCCGCCGCCGTCGCCGCTTCCACTTCCGCTGCTCCTCCTCCTCCCGCTCCTGCTCCTGCTCCTCCTCTTGCTCCTCCCGCAACCGCAGCAGCCTTGACAGAGGCAAAGACCCCCGAGCAGATCGAGGAGGAGCACCGCCGGGTCATGGAGATGATCGAGACGATGCAGGAGCAGCTGGGCAGGAGGGTCGAGCGGGACGCCGCGGCGGCCGCGGCGGCCAGAACGGCGGCCACGCAGCAGCACCAGCAGCTCCTGCTGCTCGCGGCCGCGACGCCTCCGGCGGTCTCGGTGCTGCCGCAGCTGGTCTCCCCGGAGAAGCAGGCGGCGAGGGGCACGACGACGGTCCCGAGGAAGAGGCAGAAGCAGAGGCAGCCCAAGCAGCAGCAGCAAGGCAACGGGATGAGCGCGCTGGCCTTCGTCGCGGCGGCCGCGGCCGGCGACGGCGGCGACGACGGAGGGGGGAACGACAGAGAGCGAAACGGCCGCGACGGCGACGAGAGCGATGACGCCGCCGCCAAGGCGCAAGCAGCTCAAGCTCAAGCTCTAGCGCAGGCGCAGGCGCAGGCGCAGGCGCAGGCGCAGGCGCAGGCGCAAGCGCAAGCTCACGCCCAAGCCGCCGCAGCCCGCCTCGCGAGGACCAGCGCCGTCGCTGTCGCCTCCCACCACCAATCCGCCGCCTCGATGCCCTTCTCCCCTTACGACCTCGACCTCGCCCGCAAGGCCGCCTCGGACCCCGCCTGCCGCTGCGGGCAGCCCCCCTCCTCCTCCCCGGCGGCGGCGGCGACGGGGGGCCAGAGCGGGCTCGAGCCAGCCCAGTCCGCCGCGGCCGAGCTCGCCGACGCCGCCGCGGCGGTCTGCCGGCTCGTCGGCGGCGGCGGCGGGGCCTCCTCGACCGCTTCCGCCGCCGCCGTGGTCCCTGCGAGGATGCGCGACCCTCTGAGCGACGCGCTGTGCGACGCTGTGCTGTGCGCGGCGCGGGTGGCGGCGCTGGCAGGTATCGACCTCGGGTCCGCTTTACCGAGGCGCGCCGCCGCGCGCGCCGCCGCGGGGGGGAACCTCGCTGCCGCTGCCGCGCTGGGCGCTGCTGCCACCACTACCACGACGACGGCGACGACGCGCCTGGGCGACATGAGCGCCTTGACTGCTCCTGCCGCTGCCGTGCCCGGCGCGATTGCGCCCTTCGACCAGCAGCTGCCGCACCTCCACCTGCTCCTCGGGCCGACCGCCGCCGTCCCCAACCCGTCCCGCCCGCGTTTCACCCCGGGCCAGCGCGGCGCCCTGAGAGGCTTCGCCGAGGAGACCAACTGGTCCCTGGCGGCCAAGACCGCCGCGGAACGCGACCAGTTCTGCCGCATGTGGGGCGTCAGCAGGTCGAGGCTCGCCAACTACTTCTCCAACCACAAGCCGAGGGCCAAGCACGGAGGGCTAAGTAATGCGGTGGCGGCGGCGCAGAGGGCCGCGGCCAACGCCGCCGTGAACGCCGCCAACAACGCCAGGGCGCTCGCCGCGGCCGTGGCGGCCAACAGGACGATGGGCGGCGGGGTGACGGTGGCGGAGCTGCTCAAGAGGCAGAAGGAGGCAGACGCCAAGGCGGCCAAGGCGAAGGCCAAGGCCGAGGCGGCGATCGCGGGCCATGCCGACGCCGACGACGGCGACGACGACGAGGGCGAGGGGGACGGGGAGGAAGGGACGCCGAAGCCTTCTTCCTCGGCGCAGCAGCAGCAGCAGCAGCAGAAGCCTGCGGGTGTCGTGAGCCCCTCCCAGGAGGAGGAGGAGGAAGACGATGAGAAGACTATGGATGTCGACGACGAGGACGACGGGAAAGGCGGGAAAGGCGGAGGCGGCGGCGGAGGCGCTGCGGAGGAGACGTCGAACGAGGCCGTCGGAGCTGCTGCTGCTCCTCCTGATCCTGCTCCCCCGGCGGCGGAAAACGCCGCCGAGAAAGACGAGGAGGAACAGGAAGAGCAGGAGCCGGCGACGGCGACAGCTACCCCCTCGACGACCACCACCACCCCCGCTCCCGCCGCCGCCGTCATCGAGGAGGAGGAGGAGCCGCAGCAGCAGGCGCAGAAGAGGAAAAAACAGGCGTCTCCTTCTCCTCCTTCTTCCCCCGCGAAAACCCGGCGCGCCGCCGCCGCCGCCGCCGCCACTTCCTCGCTGCCCTCCTTGCCGCCGAGGAAGCCCCACAAGCGCCCCCGAGGCCTCTAAAAAAACGGCAACGAACTGCAACATCAAGGGAAACCACCACCATCACCACCGCCGCCGCCGCCGCCGCCACTGCCGTGTCTCCAAGAAGAGGGGCAAGGTCAAGGCCTCACGATGAAAATGGGAAGAAAGGGAGTTTGCCGTGCCTTCCGCGCCTTCAGTTCCTCCTCCTCCATGGGTTCTTCAAAAACAAACAAAACAAACAACAAAGTTTCAAAAAAAAATGGCTTTTTTTCCCCCTTTCTTTTCGCCCTCCTCCTCCTCCTTTTTTTCGTTTTTTCTTTGACGGCTCGAGCGCGTTCTCAAAGGCAGAGATCAGTTTCGCGGGGCCCCCCATCACTGTGCCTTCTTCATTCCCCCGCGAATCTCTTGCCTTTGAAAATGCGCGTATTGCCCTCAGAAATCGGGGGGAAAAAAAGGATGAGAGAGAGAGAGAGATGAGGGCGAAAAGAAAGGGGGAAAAAAAGCTTTTAGTTAGTGCTGTCTCCTAAACAAAACAAAAACAAAAAATCGCCGGGGCTTGCCTTTTCCTTTTTCTAAAACATAAAACCCAACAATCACATTGCTTCTCCATTTTGTGTTTTGTTTTCTTTTAAGAGAGAGAGAGAAAAAAAAGTAAAGAAAGAGAGAGATGTTTTGATTTCGATGTGACTAAAAAGAGATAATGATTTTTCAAAAAAAAAAAAAAAAACTTTTCTCTCTCTCTCTCTCATCATGAAACGCAGCCGCCGCCCCTCACAGAGGAGGCAGAGGCGGCCCTGGCTGCCGCTCTAGCCGCTGTCGCGAAGCCGCCGCAGTGGCGGTGGTGGTGGTTGCTTTGGTTTTGGTTTTCGTGGTGGTGGTGGAAGGAAAAGTCGTTTTCTTGCTTCTCCTTCTCGTTCGACCTCCCGAAAGCAACAGCAGCAGCAGGAGCAGGCGAAGGCGAAGGAGCTTGCACACTGCTGCTACTCTGCAGCACGCCCTTTGGCAGCCTCACCCCGGACCGCTCGCTCAGCCACCGCAGCACAGCGTCGGAGGACTCCAGCGCCTCTTTGAGAGCTGCGACCTCGGCCTCTGCGCTCCTCGCCCGCCGCGCCGCCTCTTTTTCCCCTGCCCTCGCCTCTTCGGCCCGCGCTCTTTCTTCCTCCAGGGCCTCCTCGTGCTCCGAGACCAGCACCGCGCGGTGGTGGGCGCGGTCCTGGGCCGCGCGGGCCTCTTCGAAGGCGGCGGCGGCCTCGGCCTCGGCGCCGGCAGCGCGCTCGCTCGAGGCCCCCTCCGCCTCGGCGGCGCGGGCGGCGGCCGCCTCGAGCTCCGCGCAGCGCGCAAGCAGGGAGAGCTTCTCGGCCTCCGCGGCTTTCCTTGAGGCGTCGAGGACGCGGACGGCGTTTCGGGACTCCCTGAGCTCGTGAGCCAGGCGAGAAATCTCGTTCGACGCCGCGTCTCTCTCTTCGAGGGCTGCGCAGAGAGAGCTCGAAGCGGCGGCGGCAGCGGCGGCCGCGCTGGCTTCCGCCGCCGCCGCCGCCTCCTTTGCCGAAACCGCCTTTCCTTCCGTCTCCCTCGCGTGCGCCTCCCTCTCCCGCGACAGCCGCGCCTCAAGCCCGCGCACCTCCTCGCGCAGCCTCTGCTGCTCGGCCTCATGCGAGGCCTCAGCCTGGGCCAGCGCGGCGCGAGAACCCTCGAGCTCGGACGCCGCCGCGTCTCTTTCCCTTCCGATCCGAGTCGACTCCTCCCCGAACCCGGAGGCCGCGCGCTCGGCCGAGCGCAGGCGGAGGCACAGGTCGGAGACGAGGCGCTGCCCTTCGACTCGGCGCAGCTGGAGGCGCAGGAGAGCGGTCGCGGCGAACGACGAGCGCTCGACGAGGAGGAGCTCCAACGAGGAAGAAGAAGAATAGGAGGGAGAAGAGGAAAGAGGAAAGCCGTTTTCGTAGCAGAAACTCTCTTCTCCGCCGCTCGCGCTACCTGAAGCAGCAGCAGCTAGCCCGACCACCAGTGCCTGCCTCGTGCGCTCTGGTGGGGGGTCCAGGAAGGAGCGCGAAGGAGGAGGAAAGCAAGAAGAAGAAGGCGAAACACGTTTGCCTTCTCCGCACCAGCAGCAGCTCTCGAGCAGCGAGGCGAGCACTTTCCCGAAACCGGAGAGCGGCACGGCGATCCCCTGCTGCCTCGCCAGCGCCGCGTGCTCTCTCGCGGTAATTTCAGAAAAGAGCACGAGCGAAGGGTCTTCGAGGGAGGTGAGCGTGAGGGTGACGAGAGTCTGAGAGGAAAGAGAGAAAGGAGGAGGTTGAAAGAGGTGAGAGATTTCGAACAAAAAACGGAAGTCGACGGGTCTCGCTCTCTCGACTTTCTTTCTTTCTCTTCTTTCCCTCTCTCTTCTTCTTCTCACCTCGCTGCCGCCCCCGCGGCTGTCCACCTGCGCGAGGAACTCGGTCTCGCTCCCGGAGGAGGACTCTCCCTCGTAGAAAGCATCGGCGCTGCTGCTGGAGGTCCTGGTCCGGAGCAAGGAGCGGAAGAGCGGCGGCGGCGAAGAAGAAGAAAAAGAGGAGGAAGAGTAAGAGGTGTTGGTGTTGTTGTTGTTGTTGTTTGAAGACAGAGGAGGAGGTTGAGCCCGCTGTTGCCGTTCAGTGAAGAAGCGGTGAGGCGGAGGAGGAGGGGGAGGGCGAGGCCACTGCTGCTGCTGCTGCTGCTGCTGCTGCTGCGGGGTGTCGCGCGGGGAGAAGAAGGGAGAGGGTTCCATCTTTTTTCTTTTTGGTTTGGGGAGAGGGAAAGGAAGACGAAAAAATGAAAAAGTTTCGGTAGCAGTTTATTTTTTCTCTCTCTCCCTCTGTTTTTACATAAATTCTCATTCCTCTTTCTACGCGTCAAACGCGGCTATCCTCTTCAGCGCGTCCTCCCTGACCCTCAGCACGGCAGCGCGCATCTTCTCGCTCTTTTTCGTGCCGAGAATAAGAGAGGGAGGCGACGGCGAAGGAAGAGGCCTCCTCGTCGCAAATCTGGCAGCAGCCCTCCTTGCCGACCCGGCAGAGCCGCAGACCCGCAGCGTCGCGGCGCCTCCGCCGCGCAGGCTCCTGTGCGCGATCGCGGGGAGCGCCGTCGCCATCGCCAGCCGCAAGCTTGCCACGCACGACCTCGGGCACCGGATCACGGCGACGCCCGAGCTGGGGTCGAAGGCGCGCACCGACAGCCCTCCTCCTGGGCCAGAGGCCGCCGCGCCGAGTTCGCCCGAGGTGGAGAGCAGGGCCGCGCGCAGCGGGGGGAGCAGCGCCGCCTCTGAGGCCGGCTCGAGGAGGGTGAGAGCAGCACCGGTGCTCGAGGAGGAACTGGAGAACAGCTTGCCGTCCTTGAAGGCGAGGCGCGCGACGAGGTAGCGGGACTTGAGGCGGACCATTCTGGAAAGGGGGGAGGGGAAGAGAAGGAAGAAAGAGAAGAAAGGAGAGAGATTCGACGGCAGAGCCTTCGATTGCCCCCGCCGTCGAATCTTCGGATGCGCGATTCTCCTTGTCGACCGGCTTCTATCGCTCTTTAACTGCTGCGAGCATACAGGTACGGTTGATGTGAGGTTGTGTTGGCGACGAAAAGATGAGAGAAGGGAGCGAATGGGAATGCTCGGAGGGATAAAAAGTGAGGCCGAAATTCGAACCAGAGCGGGATTTGTGAGCGTCGGGTCGACCTCGACGACCTCGACGACCTCGACGACCTCGACGTCAGAAAAAAAAACTGCTTTCCGGCCAGACCCGTCCGCGCCGGGTCCATCCTCTCCTTCGATCTCGTTTTGTAGTCGAACGCGCGCTTGTAATTTGTCGATGAGAGCGCATCGGTACCCGAGGAAAAGAGCATCAAAAACGGGATTCGGGGCTCGGTTCTGTGAAACTTTGTTGCTTTCTTTGTTGTTTTTTTTTCGCGCGATGCGTCCGACCCTAATTCAGACGCTCAATTAACCCTTGTTCTCCATATCAATTCCACTCGAAAAACTTTTCTTCAAAACTCTCTCAATCCCCACACGCGAGTTAGATTCTCCTCAGAAAGCAATAAATGCGCGGTCAAGGAACTCAGTCATTTTAATTACAAACCAGGGCAGCAAAGACGGAAAGCAAGGCACGGAAAGGCATACTCAAAAGGCGTTTTCTCTCTTCTTCTTCTTCTTCTTCTTCTTCTTCTTCTTCCCTCTTTTCTCATCGCCGGGCAGCAGGAGCGGCAGCGGAAGCACCGGCCGCGGGGCGCTTACCGGTCACTCTCGCGCGTTCCTCAGCAGCAATCGAGGCAGCGGCAGCGCCTCCAAAGGGGGGCAGCAGCAGCCTCCCCTTCCACGCGGGGCCGCCGGGCCTCGTCGCCGTTGTTTCCGCCGCGGGAACGCCTCGCGCGCCACGGACGAGCGACGCCGCGCTGGCAAAGCCGCTCAGCGCCCCCGCTCCTCCTCCTCCTCCTTGCCTCTGCTGCTGCTGCTGCTGGTGGTGGTTTCTCGGAGGGGGCACCTCGGCTCCGACCAGCCTCAGCTGCGCCAGAGAGGCCGCTGACCAGCGCTTGGGTCTCAGGTACCGCAAGCGGCGAAGAGAGGACGAAGACGACGACGACGTTGACGACGACGACAAAGGCTTCTTCTTCTTCTCCTTCTCTTCCTCCTCTTCTCTGGCAAGCCCCAGGGGCTCCTCGGGCTCGTCCCCCTCGGGCCACGCGCGAAACCTCTTCTTGCGCGTGCGCTGGCGGCGAGGGCGGGGGAAGACGTCCCCGTTGCCCTCGTCGCCGCCGCCGAAGTTGCCCTCTTCTTCTTCGTCGCTGCTGCCGCTGTCGTCGTCGTCTCCGTCTTCTTTGTTCTCTCCGCCTCTCCCTCCTCCTCCTCCGCTCCTGCCGACAACTCCAGAGACCGCCGCGTCCTCGCTCGGCACCATCCTGAGGTCCAGGACCCGCAGCGCCGGCAGCGCCGCCAGCAGCTGCGAGAGTGTGACCTCTCTCTTGGTCGCAGACTGCGGCGTCGCGACCGAGGCCCCGAGGGGAGCGAGGTGTTGCTGCTGCTGCTGCTGCTGCGGCGGCGGCGGCGGCGGCGTCGGCGCCGCGGGGAGGAGGGCAGGGGCGTGAGCGGTAGCAGGAAGAGTAGGAGGAGGTGGCGGTGGAGGTCGAGGAAGCGCCTGCTGCGGCAGAGGCGCCGCCGGAGCTTGACCTCCCGCCGCCGCGCCTCCTCCACCTCCTCCTCTCTGCCTCCTCGCCGCCGCTGCCGCCGCCGCCGCCACTCCCGTCGTCGTCGTCGTCGTCTGCTCTATCCCGCTCGCCGACGCGGAGAACCTGACGCCCACCCCAGCGCCGCTCGCAGACGCCCCGACCTGCATCCTCGGGTTCGCGGAGAAGTCGACGCGCGTGAGCGCGCTCAGCCGAATAAGCACCGGAGGCAAGCGAGCGAAATCGCACCTCGACGCGCGCAGCAGCCTGAGGCTTCGCGACCCGGCCCCGAGCAGCGCCGGCAGCGTGCTCAGCCGCGCGTTGCCGCTGACGTCGAGCTCGCGCAGCCTCGGCAAACACGCCGCGGCCACGGGGGGCACGGCGAGGAGGTTGCAGTCGGTGAGGGCGAGCCGAGTCAGCGAGCCGCTGGTGTAGGCGCCGCGCCGGAAGGCAGCTCCATGAAAGGAGACGCTGCGGGCCCTGCGCACCTCGAGTCGCTGGAGCGAAGGGAGCTCCCCGACGACGGGCGGGAGGACGAGCGTGCCAGGCCTGTCGAGGATCAGCACGGAGAGCTTGGACAGAGCGAGGAGGTGGAGCGGGAAGAAGGGGGCCGGAGGCGGCGGCGGCGGCGGGCGCATGCGGAGGAAGGCGGCGAGGGTTCCGCCGTTGCCGTTGTTGGTGTTGTTGTTCGCGTTCCCGTTCCCGTTTCCGTTCCCGTTCCCTGCTCCTCCTCCCCTTCGTGCTCCTCCGAGAGGCATCCTTCTAGCAGACGGCAGAGGAGGCACTGGAGGCGGAGGCACCTGAGGAGGCGGCGGCGGCAGCGGCGCGAGCGCCCCCCGCACCCGCAGCTGCGTCAGCGCCGTCAAGCTCGAAACCCAAACCGGCAGCGGCGCGTCGAAATGGGCGGCGGAGAGCGACAGAGAGCGCAGGGTGGGGCCCCTGCGCCTGAGGGCTTCCGGTAAGGGGCCCGCGGCGGCGAGAGGGGTGAGGGAAGTGGTGGTAGAAGGAGAAGGAGAAGGAGAAGGAGAAAGAGGAGCAGGAGGAGCGCGGCGGTTCCGGCGTTGCTGCTGCTGCTGTTGCTGCTGCTGTCGCTCCTCCTCTTTGTCCTCTTCCTCTTCCTCGACTTCCACTTCCTCCCTCCACTCGAGGGCGACGCGTCCCGTCCCCGGGCCCAGGGCCCGCAGCGCCGCCCCGGCCACGGTCCCGGCGCCCAGCTCGCGGGCCCTGGCGTCTCCAATGGCCGCGAGCGTGGCGCGGAGGAGAGGGTCGCTGTCGAAGAGCGAGGGCGGCAGCGGAAGAGGTGGAGGAGGCGCGTTGCCGACGGTGTTGCTTCGGCTCCGCGCGCCGCCGCCGCTCCGGTTTTCGTTCCCGTTCGAAGGCCCTGCTTCTTCTTCCCCCACTTCTTCCCCTTCTTCCGGAAGAGGAGAAGGCACCCACGACGCCAGCACGCCATCGACGATCGCCTGCCTCGAAGGGACCCCGGGCAAGATGAGCCTGAGCGAGCGGCAGCGCCGGTCGCGGCGGCGGTCGGGGTCCGAGGCCAGCCAGCTGCGGAGCGCGCGCGCGCGCGCGGCCGCGGCGGGGGGGTTAGGGGCCGCCGCCGCCGCGGCGAGGTCTTCTCCTCCCTCGTCGAGGTCGTCGTCGTCGTCGTCGCCGTCGTTGTCGTCGTCGTCGTCTGCTCCTTCCTCGAGTTCTTCCTCGAGTTCTTCTTCTTCGTTTTCGGTGATTCGCGTCGCTCCGCTGCCGCTGCCACCGCTGCTGCTGCTGCCGCTGCTGCTGCGACGGCGGCGGCGGCGGCGGTGGCGGCAGTCGATGGTCAGGAAGCGAAAGAGGTCGCCTGAAGAAGAAGAGAAAAAGAAAGAGAGGGTAGAAGAAAGAGGTGAGCGGAAAAAAAACCTGAAAACCTGAAAGAAAAAAAACCCTGAAAAAAAAGAAAAAAAACGCACCCGACTCCCTCAGCGCGTCACAAAAGCTCCTGCACGCTAAAGCCGCCGCCCCGCACATGTCACTTAGCGGCAGGTGCGACAGAGCTTCTCCCAGGGCGTCACGGGACAGGACCTCGATCGGGTGAGTCGGAGGAGGCAGCAGGGCTGGCCTCGGAGGCGAAGAGAGGAGGTCGACTGCGGTAGCGTCGTTCTTGCCGTCGTCGTCGTCGTCGTCGTCGTCGTCGTTGCCGTTGTCGCTGCTGGCTAGCAATGCCTCTTCGGCAGCCATCGCCGCTCCGCCGCGCGCCATGGGGGCCACGCGCACGGCCGCTGCGGTTGCGGGAGAACAAAGATCCTTTCTATTCCTTCTTGCTGCCGGGGTCTCGGCGTGCGGCGTGACGGGGCTGAGCGCGGGGCGCTTTCGCGGCCGAGGAAAGGACAATAAGTTTGACGGCGGCGGCGGCGGCGAGAGAGGAGGAGGGGGAGCGGCAGCAGCGGCGTCGTCGGCCGCCGATCCAATGCCTCCTTGCTCCTCCTCAGCCCTCGCTCGCGCTGATGCAGCCACCGCCGAAGCCTTCCCCTTGCGGGTGCTTGTCATCGTGGGAAAGAGCGTGTCGACGGCCTGGTCCTCTCCCGCCGAGACGAGAAAAGAGAGAGAAAGAGAAAAGAAAGTGTGAAATTTATTTCCTTTGAGGTCGAGCAAAAAATTCGCTCGACCTCGAGGCCTCGACTGACTTTACAAAATTTTCATTCTTCTCCTTCTTCCAGCTCCGAACCGCACACGGGGCAGCTCTTGGCACGCTCCAGCCACGCCAGGACGCAGCCCTCGTGGTAGGCGTGCCCGCACGGAAGCGTCGCGGCGTCCTCGCCCTTTTCGAGCTCAACGCGGCACACAGCGCACTGCTCTTCTTCTTCGTCCTCCTCGGGTTTTTCACCTTCGGGTTTTTCGCTCTCCTCCTTCTCGCCTTCTCCTTTCGCCGCCGCCGCCGCTCTTGTCCTCGGCTTGTAGGGCCCGATTACGATCTTGGACAGCGCCGAGGTCGACGCCTTCTTGGGGACGACGCCCACGACGTCGGTGAGCGCGGTGAGGCGCTCGTACGAAAGGGCAGCCGCCTCGTCCTCTTCTTCGGCCTCTTCTTCCCGTCCTTCCTCACCCTCACCTTGCTCCGCTTCTCGACCTCCTGCTCCTCCTCCGTCGCCGGCAGCGGCCAGCACCGCCGCGCCCTCCTCCTCTTCCGCCTCTGCCAGGAACTGCTGCCTCTGCCCCGGGAGCATGCCGGCGAGAGCCATGAGGTGCTCGCGCTCCATCTCCTCCTGGAGCTTCCAGGCCAGGGCCTCGTCGTCGTCGAGAGCTTCTCCTCCTTCTTTGGCCGCCCCTCCTTGTTCTTCTTCCGCTGTTGTTGCTTCTTCTTCCCCTCCTCCCTGTCCTCCTCCTCCTCCTTCCCCGCGTCCCGTCGTTGCAGAGGAGGCCAGGAGCATGAAGGCGTGCTCCTGCTCCTGGAGGGCTTTCGCCAGGGCGAGGTCGTCGTTCTGTTATGTTTTCGGGTTTGTCGAGGTTGAGGTGAGGGCGAAACCGAAAAAAAAAAGAAACGCGTCGGTTGAAAAAAAAAAAGACGCGAATGGCATTCTCTTCCCCTCTCAAACAAGCTTCTCTGCTCTTGCTTTCAGTGCTCTCGAGGTCAAAAAAATCTGCTATATGCGACGAGAGCTCAAAGTAGGGACTAGAGGCGGACTGGAGGGCGCCGAGAAGCGCGATGGAGAAGAGCAATTGACTTCAAAAGGAAAAAAAAAGCGCGACCTCCTCTTTTGACGCATTCTCTTCTTTCGTCTCCTCCTCTCGAAAGCACCTACCACTGGAATCTCCGGCGCGGGAGCGGTGCGCGAGGGGCCCGCCATAATCGTTGGCTTCGAAGGGAGAAGAAGGCTACGAACGAGAAGGGTTAGTGGGAGAGGCGCGCGCTCTCTCGTTTTCGGTCAACCAAAGAGAGAGAGAGAGAGAGAGAGAGAGCGAGAAAGAATGTGAACAGAAACCTCGGCGAGAGAGAAAGGGTGCTGTCTTGTCGCTTCATCCCTCTCTTTCTCTTCTTCTCTTCTCTTCCGCCACCAGCCCCCAACGCCGATATCTTCCTCCCTCTCTCTCTCAATTCCCGTGGAGACGCCTTTCTTTTGGGAGATTCTTCTCATTTGTTTCGTCTTTTCGATCCGAACAGCTACAGGAGGGAAAGAAGTGGAAACCGAAAGAAAGAAGGAAAAAAAACCCCGACTTTCATCTTTCTTTTCTCTTCTCCTTCTGCTTCCTTTCCTTCTCCTCCTCTTGGCTTACCCGCGCCCACCGACGTACCTCGACCTCCGGTACCCCTGCGCCTCGTGCGCCCTCTCGTGGCATGACCTCCCCGCCTCCAGGACGTGGTCGTTGGGGCCGCAAGGCAAGACGGGAGCGACGCGCGTGAAGGCCCCGGCGCCGAACAGCCGGCGCGACGCCTCGACGCGCATCGCGAGGCCGTACAGGCTGTGCGTCAGCGACTCGGCGGCGCTGGCGACGGCGCCGCGCGCCGCGTTGGACAGCCTCGAGAGGAGGAGGAGCTTGGCAGATTGCTCGGAAGCGGGAGGAGGGAGAGCGTGCGGCGGCGGGTTTTGGAGCACGGTGGGAGGGAACCTCCTCTCCTCGTCGTCGCTCTCGTCGTCGTCAAACTCTCCTCCGTCGTCGCCGCTGCTGCCCCCGGCCGCGCTGCTCCCTCCGGCCAGCGACGCCGTCGAAGCAGACAAGAAGATGCCCCTCCTCCTCGCGTTCTGCGCCCTCTGCCTCTCCGCGGGGGCCTCCACGGCATCCAAAAACCTCCTCGTGGCTGCCGCCCAGGTGAGGCTGGCCCTCTCCTCGGCGCTGAGTCTCGGCGGCGGCCTCGACAGCGCGCGGCAGAGCTGCGTCCGAAAGCCCGCCGCGTCGCCGTAGCGAAGGCAGGCCCTGAAGGTCGAGAAGAACTCGTTGCACGGGTGGATGGGGCAGACCAGCCACCGGCCCAAAGCGAGAGCCTCGGCCGAGGTCGTGGCGACGACGTCAGAGGTCGAAGGGTTGACGAAGACGCGATAGGATCTGAGAGAAGGGTCGAGGTGGTCTCGTCCCGGGCGCAGCGTCAGGGGGATGTTGGAGGCCGCTGCCGCGTGCCGCACAGCGTCGGCGTCCTCTCCCGAACCAAAGGCGTCGACGCTCGGAGGAGTCGTTGATGGCGACGATGAAGAAGAAGAAGAACCCGAAGGCAGGTCCTCCACCCCGGCGTCGGCGGGCCCCCACTCCTGTGCGAAAGGATTCAGAGAGTCGTCGCGCGCCGCGGCGACCGCCTGTCCCCAGCCCGCATCGGGAGCCAGCAGCGCGACCAGCTCCGAGTACCCTTTAGCCCACAGAGCTTTACCCACGTAATAAGCCCCACGTCCCGGTTCGGCGTTTCGCCCGGCGGTGATGAACCCTCGGGCGACGCCGTGGACAAAGGCCGTCCTCGCTCTCGGCAGAGCAGGAAGCGCGTCGGAGAGGCGGATGACGGCGTCGGTGTGGACCGCGACCAGCGCCCTGTTGGCCGCCGCGACGGCGGCCCCGGCGGCCCTGCCTCGCAGGGCGGCGACGTAGTCGCCGTAGTTGGTGTGGGCGACGCCGATGGCTCGAGCGAAGGCCCTGGTCCAGCGCGGGCCCGAGTGGAACCAGGTGAGGTGTTCGGGCTCCTCGAGGATGGCGACGTCGCGCTTGCTTCCGTTTTCATCCCCTTCTTCTCCGCCGCCGACGAGACGGGTGAGGTCTTTGTGTTTTTGTTTGTTTAGAATGGAGAGAAAGAGAAGAAGAAGAGATGAGAAAGAAGCGAGCGAAGAAACGAGTGTAAAAAAAGAGGGAAAAGAAACCCGACTTTGAAGGGAAAAGAAAAAAAAACTTCTTCGTCTTCTCCTCCTTCTTCCCTCTTCCCTCACTCCCTCTCCTCACCTCCGTAAGGGAAGATCGACTTCATCACGGGGCAGTACCTCGCGTGGTACCAGGTGATCCTCAAACCCGGGGGATCGAACCCCGTCCTCTGCCTTATCCACTCCCGCACGTGCACCTCCTGCTGCTGCGGCGACTCGAAAGAGACGCCCTTGGGAAACACGCACCCCTGTTGGGATGCGGGCAGCCAGGGGAGCATCAGAGTGACCGAGGAGCGAGGGAGGGCGCGGGCGAGGTAGGCCGAGCGCAGGGTCGGGTTGACCGAGGTGCCGGTCATCCAGGGCAAGGAGGCGGTGGTGACGACGGTGAAGTGTCTCCCGGGGGAGCGCAGCGAGCGCGACCGCTCGAGTTTTTTCTGCTGCTTCTGCTTCTGCTTCCTCTTTTTTTTCTTCTGTTCCTCCGACTTCGTGTTGCTGCTGCTCCCGTCGTTCCCGCCTCCTCCTGCTCCAGCAGCGGGGGGCAGGAGCGTTCTTCGAACGGTGGTGCTTTCTCCTCCTCCTCCTCCTCCGAGCTTGCGGCTCCTCTTCCTCCTCCGGGCGTGCGGGGTGCCTCCGGTTCCGCTGCGCTCGTTGTCCCCGTCGCTTCCTCCGTCTGTTTCGGAGTCGGTGTCGCTGTCGCTCCACGGGTCCTCGACGTGCTCGTCTCGCAATCCACCTCCGTCAGAAATAGCGGGGCTCGTCAGGGGCAGCCTGGACATCGTGTCCCTCCTGCTGCGGAAGGTGCCTCGCTCCGGGACGAGGTCGAGGGCGTCCTCTTCGTTTTCGTCGCCGTCGCCGTCCGAGGTGGAAGGGGTCGAGAGCGGCGACGACGAGGCCTCTGCTCGCCTCTGCCCCTCGTCGTCCTCGTCGTCGTCGATCGGCGCTCCTGCTTCGCCGCCGCGCGATTGCGGCTCGGTGGGAGCAGCCGCAGCAGCCCTGGCCACTCCGTTGGCTGCGTGAGACACGGCAGCATCTGCAGCCGTGGCCAGAAGCGTCGACGAGGGCGCGACGGCGGCGGCAGCGGCAGCAGCAGCAGCAGGAGGCTTTGGCGGAGCGGCGGTCTCCATCGTCGACTCGTCGCCGTCGAAACGGTTTTCCATCACTGAATCGTTTCCTCTTTCTTTCTCCCTCGCGTTCTTTCCGACCTCGCCCATCCCCGACGCGTGGGACATCCACTCGTGCTCGCACATCTGCGCCGCGGCTTCGAGGTCGGCCGCGGAGAGCAGGGGCGGGAGGGAGGAGGGGGGCTTTGGAGGGGCAGAATCGAGCTGCTCTTCGCTTTTCGCCGCCGTCGTCGTCGCCGTTGAAGCAGTACTCATTCTTGCTGACCGCCTTCTCGATCTCTTCTTCGTCCTTTCCGGGGGCTCTCGCCACACCCTCTCAGAGACTCGTTGAGAGAGCGATACCTCGGAGGGAGTAAGAGAGAGAAGAAGAGCAGAGAGAGGGGGTTCAACAAAAGAGAGAAAGAAAGAGAATTCTGAAGACTCATTTTTTATTCTTCGTTTTTTTCGTTTTTTTTTCATTTTGCAAAAGGAGAAACACACACTCCGCGCCCCTCTTCCCTCTTCCACTCACTCTCTCACGCCATCATCAGCGCGTCCCTCACGCCCGAAGCAGCCGCCAGCAGCTGCACGCTCTCATCCCCTCCGTCCACCAGCGCGCGGTCCGCCCTCGCCAGCGCTGCGCAGGCCTTCCCCTTGGCCGTGCCAGACAGCCTGTTCTCTTTCAGGACCGCGGCCTGCAGCCCCAGCAGGATGCCCTGCGCGGGCCAGCCCTCCGACACGGCGTCGTCGACGGCGCGCTGAAGAGCGTCGAAAGAGTGAGAAGAAGCAGAAGAAGAGGGAGTTTCTTCTTCTTTGCAGCTGACGACACGGCAGCAGGAAAAGATCGCCTCGACGGCCGCCGAGGGCACTGCGCCGCTGACGTCCTCGAGCGTCTCGGCGCTCACCTCGTTCCCTTTGAGCCGCACCGCCGACTGGAGCACCGTGATCGCCCTGCGCAGGTCGCCGCGCGCCACGCGCTCCAGGGTCTCCTTCGCCCCGGGCTGCAAAGTAACGCCCTCGGAGGCGCACACAGAAGCGATGCGAGCGTCGGCCGCGCCGCCTTCGAGCGGCGCGAACCGGAACTTGGCGCAGCGGGAAGCCAGCGGCTCGATGATCCGCGAGACGTAGTTGCAGATGAAGACGAAGCGCGTGACGCGCGAGTGGGTCTCCATGGTGCGGCGGAGCGCGCTCTGCGCGTCGACGGTCATCGCGTCGGCCTCGTCCAAGATCAGGAGCTTGTACGGCGGGCAGGGGTACCCCGCGGAGGCGCCCGTGCCGCCGCCTGCCGTTCCCACTGCCCCCGAGGCGAAGGCCTTGATCTTGGAGCGGACGATGCCGATGCCGCGCTCGTCGGAGGCGTTGAGCTCGAGGACGCGCGTCTTGATGAGCTCGGGGCTTGAGAGGAAAGTTTTTTTTTTTGTTGACGAAAGGGGTGAGTGAAAAGGAGGTCTCTCTCTCTCTCTCTCCTCCTCTTTGAAAAAACGCCAAAAATAGAAATCTAACTCTTACCCATACAGCTGCCTTGCGATCGCAAGCGCGGTCGAGGTCTTGCCCGTGCCCGGAGGGCCGTAGAAGAGGAGGTGCGGGAGCTGGAAGAGTTTTTTTTTGAGGTTGAAATGATGAGTGCTTGTTTCTTGCTTCTCTCTCTTTCTCATTCCTTTCTACAACTGCGACTCACGTTCGCGGTCTCGAGGGACCTGTTGAGGGCCTTGACGACTTCTTCCTGGTGCGCGATCTCGTTGATGTTTTTGGGACGGCTATGGTTGTTTTTTGTTGAGGGTGTTGCTGAGGTTGAGTTTCTTTTTCTGTTCTCGTCGTTTGATTTTCTTCCATCGCGCGAACTTCTTTCTCTCTCTCTTTTTCTCCTGCAACGCTTCTCTCTCTCTCCCTCTATTTCTCCTGTTCTTTCGCTCAGCGCGGCATTGACGAAGCACAGATCGCATCTGGAAAGCGAAACCACTCACTACTTGTCCACCCAGGGCTGGGCGGTGACTGCGGCCATCGTCGATTTTGGGGAAAGGTTCGACGAGCGACGAGCAATCGATCGAGAGCGAAAGAGGAAGAGAACGAAGCTTCTGCTTCTTCTGCTCTGCTCTGTGGGAGCGTGCGTGCGCTTGAGACAGAGAGAGCGAAATGTGTGCTTCTGCTGCTCTGCGAGAGATAGAGAGAGAGCGCTCGAGGAGCTTGCACGCGAGAGAGAGAGAGAGGGAAAGAGAAAAAAGAGAGAAAAGTGATTTGAATGGCTCGAGGCTCTTTCTTTCTTCACTCTCTTTCTTCTTTCGCCCCTTCGCATCTGACGTCGTCGCCGTCGAGAGAAAAAGCTTCAATCGCTTGAAAACGCTCTCGTCTCGCTCGTTCGAAGATCTACAAGGTCCGTCCTTCCTTCGGGAGCAACGAGACTGTTGAGCTTCCACAATCTTGACCGCGCGCCTTAGTAGAAAACCATCAAGAGAGAGAGAGAGAAAATTGAGCCCGTGAGAAAGGAAACGACGTAAAATCTTTTTTCCTTGCGGACTACTCCTTTGACATTCCTCAACCTCTTCCCTCTCTCTCTCTTTTCTCTTCCCCAAAACAACAACAGCCAGCCAAATGGGTCTCTGCCTCTCCTCCCCGACGCTGGGCTCGGCGCACCCGGGCTACTACGGTCAGAGGCCGCCCTACGGAAGTAAGAAGAGAGAAGAGAATTGGAGAGGGAAAGGAACAGAAAAAGAAAAAGAGAAAAAACCCGAAACTCAACACTCGATTTCTCTCCTTTCGTTCTTCAACAACAACAAAAAAACAAACAACCACTCAAGGCGCCTACGGAGGCTATGGAGGCTACGGCGGCTCGATGCCCGGAGGCTACGGCAGGCCGCCGCGGTACGGCTCGTCCGGCATGGGAGGCATGGGAGGGATGGGAGGGATGGGAGGGATGGTGCGGAGAAGTTTCCGTTTTTTGCAGTTTTTTTTTTGAGGTCTTTCGAGGTTGAGAGAGAATTTCTCATCGAAACAAACGCTCACACCTTCTTCTCCTTCCTTTCTCTTATATTTTTTTTCTCAGATGGGAGGCGCCCTCGGCGGCATGATGCTGAGCTCGATGATGGGATCGGGAGGAGGATCGCACCACCACCACCAGCAGTCGTACGGAGGTGAGAGGAGAAGAAGTTTTTTTTTTTTCGATTTTTTCATTTTTTCTCTCTCTTGAGGTCCTTTTCGTGCGACGAACGAAACAAAAAAACTCTCACCTTCTCTTTCAATTTCCTTCTTTTCCCCAAAATCTCCAGGCGGCGGCTTCGGCGGAGGCACCTCGGTCATGTCCGGGGGCTTCGGCGCCAGCGGCTCGTTCAACAACGACGACAGCGGGCCCTCGAGCGGGTTTGGCGCGCCGGGGGCCTTTTTCGGCAGCGGCGGCGGCGGCGGCGGCGGCGGCGGCGGCTTTGGCGGCGGAGGCGGAGCGGACAGCGGCTTCGGCTCTGCGGGCGCCGCCACGGGTGGGGGCTTCTCTGCCCCCGGAGGGGACGACTGGTGAAGAGAGAAAGAGAAGCGAGAGAGTTGGTACAATTGGACTTGGAAAAAAAGAAAAAGAGAGAGCTTGCTATCTATCTACAACAAATTTTGTCAAAAAAAAGATTTCATTGTCTCTCTCTTCTTCTCGTTCTCCTGCTCCCCTAGACCACGCCCTCGATCCGGTCATCGATGTCGCTGTACGCGTTGCGGAGCTTCTCCTGTTCTTGATTTGAGGGATTTTTAGTGGAATGAAAGTGAGAAGGAAGAAAAAGAGTGAGCTTGCTTCCTCTTTTTTCGTCGAAAAAGAAAAAAAGAAAAAGAAAAAGAACCCCGAACAAAGGCGAAAAAAAAACTTTCAGCAACTTCCTTACCAGCATCTCCTCGTCCGCGTCCTCCCAGATCCCCCTCCCCGCGGCCTCCAGCATCCTCCCCACAACGTTCCTGAACGCCTCCGGGTTGTTTTTCTTGAGCGTAGAGGCCATCTCCTGGTCCAAAACGTAGGTCTCGGCAGCCTGCTGCCAGGTCCAGGACTCCTTGAAGCCAGAGGTCGCGCCCCAACCGAGCATCGCGGTCATCCTCTGCCCGATCTCGAAGGCGCCGCCGCTTCCCGCACCGGCCATGGCTTTCGCCCACTTGGGGTTCAGGAGCTTGGAGCGGTACTCGAGGCGGAGGACGGCGTCGAGGTCGCGCGGGGGGCCGTCGCCAAAGGCCTCGACGACGGAGACGGCGGGCATCAGAGTCTGATCTTTTTCTTCTCCGCCTCCGCTCCTTCCGCCTCCTTCCTCCTTCGCCCTGCGGCGAGCCCTCGCGTCGCCGGCCGCCCTCGCCAGCGCGCCCGTGTTGGCGTAGTACTCGTTGATGTCCGTGAGGCCGTACTCGACGGAGTCGACGGTCTGGACGACGCGCTCCATCGTCGAGAGGAGACTTTCCAACAGCTCGGGCCTCGCGGCGCCGGCCTCGCCGTCGGCTCCGCCCCTGCCGAAGGAGAAGGCGTTCCGCGCCGCCCAGGTGGCCCCCAGCTCCGCGCCAGAATCCCAGTTGCCGGCGCCGACCCTCTCCCCGACCATCGAGCCGTAGTCTCCCGCAGGATTCGAAAAGAGCCTCGAGGCCGGACGAGCGATCTGCTCCTCGGCGGCTTCCCTCGCGTGCTTCTTGATAAAGTTCTGCTCCTCCGTCTCCCCTTGGGCGTTGGCCGCGGCCTCGAACAGCGCGTCGAGCAGGTCCAGGACGTTGCGGAACGAGTCGCGGAAGATGCCGGACACGTTGCAGAGCACGTCGACGCGGGGGCGACCTGGCGGCCTCAGCTCCTCCAAGGGAATCAGCTCGAAGCGCGCGACGCGGCCGGTGCCCTCGTTGACGACCCTGGCCCCCACGAGCCGCAGGACGATCCCGACGCTCTCCCCTCGGGTCTTGATCGCGTCCAGGCCCCAGAGGTTGACCGCGACGGTCTCCGGGTAAAGGGAAGAAGAGAGATCGGAACTGGAATAAGAAGAAGCGTGGGCTTGCAGGATGGCGTCTGCGGAGCGGGCGCCGCGCGCGACGGCCGTCGCCGACGGCATCCGAAACGGGTCGAGCGAGTAGATGTTTCGCCCTGTCGGCAGCACGCCCGGACCGTCTCGGAGGAGGTCCCCACCGGGCGCGGCGGGAACGTAGCGTCCGTCGAGGGCCGTGAGGAGGCCTGAGATCTCGTCGGTGTTCTGCAGCAGGAGGGAGCGGATGGTTTCGGCCTCGGAGAGGAGGAGGTCGGGGTCGGTCGAGGTTGAGGTGGATGAGGTCGACAAAGACGATGACGACGACGACGACGACGACGAAAACGACGACGACGAAGAGACCACGACTCTCTGCATGGCCGCGCGGGCAGCCGCCACCCCGTTCCCCTGCGCGATCTCCCTCAGTGCCTCGACGGGAACCCTCGAAGAAGAAGCTCCCGCTTCTCCGTTTCCATAGTAGGCCTCTAGGTAGGAGCCCATCTCCTTCGGACTCGGAGCCTGACCCAAGACGTGGAGCCCTTCCGAGAAGAGACGCGCCTCGAGCGTGCGGAGGTAGGAAGTGAGCCTTGAGGCGTAGAGGGCGAATTCCGTGGCAGAGAGGGCCTCGAGGTCCTCTGGCGTCGGAGCGGGAGGAGACGGAGACGTTGAAGAAGAAGAAGAGGAGGAAGAAGGAGAGCCGGAGAGATCAAGTGGGCAGTCCCTGTAGAGGCCAGAGGAGGCGACGAGGTCGGCAATGGTTCCCCTCGCGGCCTTTTCCGCCGCGGCGTCGCTGCTTCTCGCTTCCTCGCCTTCACTGCTCTCTCCGCCACCTCCTCCGCCGGCGACCTCCCTCCACTCGCCCAGGGCGTCGCCCAGGGCCGCGAGCTGCTTGTAGAGGCCGGAGCGACCTGAGAGGGAGGGAGATTTTTTTATGGGTTTGAAAAGAAAGGAAAGGAAAGGAAGTGAGTTGAGAGTTTTTTTTTTCTAACGAAAAAGAAAAAAAACCCGACTCGTGAAAAAAAAAACCTTCTCCTCCTCTCTCCTCTTCTCTTCCTCTTCTCCTCCTCTTACCATACGGAGGCACGTTGTAAGACACCAGCGTGCCGAACCCGCGCCTCTTCGCCACGATGCTCTCCAAAGGGTTGTTGGCGGCATAGATATACGCGTTGGGTAGGTTTCCCAGCAGGACGTCGGGCCACGACAGCGCGGTCGAACCCAAGGGCGCGCCGGGCAGCCACTCGACGGTGCCGTGCATCCCCAAGTGGACCAGCGCGTCCGCCTTGAAGGATCTCTTCAGATGCAGGTAGAACGCGGCGTAGCTGGGGTGCGGGGTCAGGTCCCGGTCGAAGAGCAGGCGCATCGGATCCCCTTCGACTCCCAGCGCCGGCTGGACGCCAAACCTCAAAAGTCCCAACTCCACGCCCGCAGCGACGGGAGTGCCGTCTCCGCTCGTCGGCAGACCTGCAGCCTGGGTTGCCGCTGTTTGCCTTGATAGATCGCCCCAGTTGGCCTCCATCCTCCGCACGAGGATGTCGTTGGGGGGCAGGAAAGGGATGGGACCCCACTCTGTGGGGCCCCACGACGCAGGGAAGGAGAGCCACTCTCGGAGCTTGGAGGCCGGGACGTCGTCGGCCGCGGCGACGGCGCCAAAGTGAGCAGCAGAGTGACTCTCTTCTTCTCCTCCGTCGCTTCTTCCTCCTCCTCCGACGCCGGCGGCGAGCACCCCTGCGGCGCCCCGCGCCAGCGTGCGCGGCTGGAGCTGCGAGGCGAGAGCGTCGATCACAGCCTGGCCCACGCCGTGCCACTTGTTCTCTTCCTCCTCGGAGTCGAGAAGTGCTGATTCCGTCGCCGCTGTCGCCGTCGCCGTCGAAAGACTTCCTTCTCCACCTCCACCTCCACTCATCCTCCGAACCCTGCTCCTGGGTCCCAGGTCGTAACCCGCCCCGTCCATCGCCGCCACGATCGCGTCGATGGATTTCGGAACGTCCAGCAGGGCCGCGGTCCCCGTGGCGCCGACTCCCGGGGGGAAACCGTAGACAACCGCCGCGACCCTCCTCTCGCTCGCGGGCGTCCTCCGCAGCTTGACCCAGGCAGACACCCGCGCCGCGAGCGAGCGCACGCGCTCCCTGACGAGGAAGATGTCTCCGTTGACGAGGCCGCCCAGGGGAAGGGCGTCGACGGCGCCATCGAGCTCGGGGAGGGCGTACAGGACGACGCTCTGGAGCCCCGCGACGCCTTTTTTGTTTGATTTTTTTTGATTTTTTTTTTGAAAAAAGAGTAAAAAAAAGAGAGATGAGTTTTTCTTTCTGTTTTCCCCCTTCCTTCTCTCTCTCTCTTTCTCGCAAGCGACTCCAACTCCAACTCCAACACCAACTCACCGTCCTTGGCCCAGGTCCTCACGTCCTGGATCAGCAGCGGGGCCGCCACGAAGTAGGGGACGTCCTTCGAGCTCAGGATCTCCTTCGCTACTTCCGCCTGCCTGCCTCCCTCCATCGTCCCCGCGGGCCCTCCGATGAGAGGAAAGCCGATGGTCGAGACGACGGCGTCGACGCGGACCCTGGTGCCGGGCGAGGAGGAGAAGGACGAGAATTCGGACTCGAGAGAAGAAGAAGAAGAAGAAGAAGAAGAGGCAGAAGAAGAAGAAGAAAAGTTGAAGCTTCCTGCTCCTAACCCTCTCGACGACCTCCGCATCTCGGCTTCCGTCGTCAGCAGGTCCCTCACCACGGTGTGCGCCTCGACGCCGTTGATGAAGATGGGCACCGGGACCAGGCCCCCCTCTTCTAGGGTCTCGATCAGCTCGGGAAGATAAGGCTGGCGAGTGACGACGTGTTTTCGATAAAGCAAGACAGCGACGACGGGGGCGTTGGCGGGGGCCTTGGCCGCTCTCCCCGAAGAAGCGTACCAGCGCAGGTATTCTGCCGGAGAAGCGAAGACGTGGCCTGGCCTGGCAGGGTGGATGCAGCCCGTGGCCGGGGTCTCGATGATCGGGGCCGGCTCGGCGATGACTTGCGGAGAAGGAGGAGAAGGAGAATCGGAAGAAGGAGAAGGAGAAGCAAAGGCTTCGCCGCGGAGGAGCTTGGCCGCGAACGCCGACAGCGCCTCGAGCGGGTTCTTCGCCGGGACCGCCTCTTCGACCGCTTTCTCCCCACCCGCATCCCCGTCTCCGACATCCAGCACCTCGTCGGCGAGGTACAGCAGCATCGACGTGACATTCTCCCGGCCCCCGGAGTTCCAGTAAGAGTAGGTAGTGAGCCATCGCCTGATGTCTGCCGCGGCCTGCCCCGGTAAGAATTTCAGAAGCGCCGGCCCGACTTTCAAAAGAGAGAGGTAGCCTGCGAGGCGGTCTTCCTCCTGTTTTGGAGGGGGGAGGCGAGAAGGGAGATGAGCGAATGAAAGAGAAAGAGAAAAGAGAGAGTTGGTGAGTTTTTTTTTTTTGCTTTCTTTCCCGCTCGACCTCCTCGACGACCACCTCTGAAAAAAGAAACAACCCCCCTTTCCTTACCTTGCCGGACCCAAACAGCGACAGCACCTTCTTCACCGCCGGCGGAGGCCCTTTGCTCTTCCCCGAAGGGTCCATCTTGAAGGTCCCCAGTTTCGTCGTCGCCATGAGCTCCAGGGCCGACTCGAAGGCGAGCCTCACTGTGGCCTTGGCCGGGATCCGGGCTTTGAGCCACTCCACCTGGTCGAAATCGAAGACCAGCGAGCAGAAGACGGCGTCCGCGTCTGCCAGGGCCGCGGCGAGCTCGGCGGAGCGCGCGCCCGTGATGTCCGCGTCGCAGAAGACGGAAACTCGCAAACCGGGGCGGAGGCGGCAGGCGTCGGCCGCGGCGCGCTCGTAGAGCCGCGCGTTGAAGGACTCGAAGCCCGCGACGAGGACGAGGGAGCGCGGGCCGTGCGCGAGCGGGCGGACGGTTCGCGAGGAGGAGGAGGAGGCGATGGAAGGAGGAGATGAGGAAACGGAAGACGAAGAAGACGAACTTTCCTCCTCGCTCCTCCTGCGGGCGGCGGCGGCGCGCTGCCGCGACAGGGACCCCTCGAAGGCGCTCTCGAGCGCCGCCTTCTCCGCCTCGAGGCGGGACCGGGTCGCCTTCAGCGAAGCTGCTTTCGCCTGGAAGGCCGGCCAGGACAGAGAGGTAGCAGAATTAGCAGAAGAAGCGGGATCTTCCTTGGCCTTGGCAGAGAGCAGGGCTCGCGCCGCAGCCGGATCCTCGCGCCCGAGCGTGAGAAAGTCGGATTCTGAAAACTGCAAGGGGACGGTCGTCGCGGCGGGGACCTTCTTCTTCTCTCCGGACTGTTCATCGTCCTCGCTTTTCTCGTAGAAGAGCCCGCCGAAGGCCGCGGAGTAGGCCGCGTCGAGCTGGGACTGCAGGTCGGAGGCCTGCGAAAGAGGTGGAGAGAGAAAGAGAGAAAGAGAGAGAGTTGGAGGTGAGCGAGAGAGGTGGTCGAAGAATTGGAAAAACGAAAACCATCAATTTTGGAAACCTTCTCTTTCTTTCTCTTTCTCCTTCGCGTACCTGCGCCCTCAGCTTGACGAGCTGAACGCCGAGTTCGTCGTCCGAAGACGTGCTCTCTTGGCCAGCGTCAGCCGCGGCGAGCTGCTCGAGCTCGGCGGAGAGCCTCTCTGCCGAGGAGACTTGATCGCCGGCCGAGGACGACGGTGACGACGAAGAAGCGACACGACATCGTCGAGTTTGTCTCCGTCGTCGTCGATCGATGCCGACGCGAGAGAGAGGAGTGGTGGGGGCCTTTTGGGCGGGTTTCGAGCAAACAGGAGCACAGAGGAGGTTCGAAGGTGCACCCGGACGCAGCGGGAGGGGCAGCTGCGACCTGGGCGAGGAGCACGGCGCGGTGGGGAGAGGAGGCATGCTTTCTCGAAAAAGAACTGAAAAATGAGAGAGAAACAGAGAGGAGAGGTTGATTTTTTTTTCTTGCCTTCCCTCTTCTCTCTCTTCCGACCCACCGCGCTGGCTAGCGGGAGGGAGGAGCTGAGCCTCCGCCAAGCTGGCAGCTATGCTATTTCTCTCGAAAGGCGTTTCTGGTTTCTTTGTTATTTCTTTTGCGCCGGAGGTGAAGGCGCGGAGAGAGGAGAAGGAGGGGAAAGAGCGACCTTTGTCGCGGCCAGCCCTTTTCCGTTTTTCGTCGAGAGCACGAGCGCCCGAGAGAGAGAGAAAAAAATTCAACCCAAAGGCGGCGCCTTTCGTCGCCTTTCGACCCAAGAGCAACTGCGAGCGAACAGCGCTCGTCGAAGGAAGGGGCGGGAAGGGGGACCTGGCTAGCGAAGGCGAGGAAAAGGAAAGGCGAAGGGTCGCAAAAAGAGGGATGAAAGTGCTTCGAGGCTGTTGCTCTTCCTCTGACGATCGAGCTGGAGATCATCGACGCTTTCGCGCGAAAAAACGCTGCTGCTCTAGCGAAGGCGTCGCCCATACTATGCCACCCGCCTACCGTCATTCGGGAACTTTGATCGTTCCAGGAGCTTTCGGGTGACAATTAGGCGCAGAGAGGCCCCTCCGGCGAGATATGACAGGGGCCTCTGCGTTGCGTCTAATTTTGTTTTCTTTTTTTCCCGACCAGACTTGCTCTCCGAACTCCCTCACAACGAACAAAAGGCGGGAAGAAGAAGAAAAAACAATCATCTTTCTCCAAGAGGACGAGGCCCCTCCTCGCAACCCTTTGATACGGTAGTAACCTTTGACGCGGTAGTAGTACCCTGCATCAGATGGAGCATTCGGGCCCGCCAGGCGGTGGCGCGGCATCAGAAAGGTGCGTGTTGACTTTGAAGAACGAAGAGAAAGAAAAAAAACGGCGCGATGGGGGAGAGAGCTCGACCATCGACTAGTTGTTGCTCCAAAAAAACACTTCTTTCGGTCCCTTCCGCGCCCGTCAGCCCGTTTCTTCGCCCCGCGCGAGAGCAGCATGGCCCGTGACGCGCACTTTAAGGGAGAAGAGCGCGAGAATGACGCCTGAAGGGCGCGCGAAGGGAGAGGCTGTCGGACGGAAGCCGAAGAGCGTCCGATCGCTTGCTTGCTTTTTTCTTCGTCTTCGTCTCTTCGATTCATCATCATGCTTTTTTCCTTTTTCGCTGTCCCCCCTCCGCTTGCTCGCCCACCCACTCTTCGCCCTTGATTCCAATCACTTGCTGCGGTCCACGTCGCGTGCGACCGTCCACGGCGCGTTTGGGTCTGTTTAGAGGCCCGGTGTGGGCTTCCTGAAAAAGAGGAAGGAGGAGCTGGAAACGTCGTCGAAAACGAGCGCCTCTTTTTTCGAATTTTTCTCGCTAGCTCATCTCATCTTCTTCTCTTCTTTTCCCTCTTCTTCGCCTTCCCTTCGCGCTTCCCCGCTTCTTTTTTTCCACTCACACTCTCTTCGATCGAATTCACCCGCATGCGACTCGAAAAAACAATTCAAAACAGGCTCAAGGACCAGTCAGATCCGACCGAGGCCGCAAACGCGAACGCGAAGCAGCAGCGGACGACGACGACGACGACGACAGCGATGGAGACGAAGTCGCCCAACGCCGTCGATGCCTCCGCTTCGGCCGCTGCGGCAACGGCGACGACGACAACGACGACGCCGACGCCGGCCCCCGGCCACCACCACCCGGGCGCCTCGACGCCGGCACCTCCGAGCGCCGCCGCAGCAGCCGCCGCCTTCCCGGCAGCGGCAGCGACTCTTTCCCCCTTTGCCGCCCTCGCGCAGGCCCCCGCCTTTGACGAAGTCGAGGCTGCTGCTGCTGCCGCCGCTGCTGCCGCGAAGGAGCCCGCCTCCGCTGCTGCTGCTGCCGCCGCTCCCTCCTCGTCGCAGTGGGGCGTCGGCTTCAACGCCGCCACCGGCAAGTTCGAGGCCGCCCCCGCCACTACTGCTGCCGCTAACGCCGCTGCTGCTGGATCCGACGCCGCCGACGACGCCGCGGGTGCGCTCTTCGCGCTCACGGGCGGGGCCCCCTCTGCCCCGCTCTCGCGCCGCAACTCCACCTCCTCTGCCGGAGGAGCACGAGGAGCTCAACCCCGAAGGCCTCGCGCCCCGAGGGCTGACAGCAAGCGCGCTATCGCCGCTGCTGCTGCTGCCGCGGCCTCTTCTGGCGGCGCCGCCGAGTCCGACGGTGGAGCGGGGGCGGCAGCTCCTGCTCCCGCTGCTCCTCGCGGCCGCGGCCGCCCGCCGCTCTCTGCCGCCGCGGCCGCGGCGGGAGGCCCCGCGCCGCCGCCGCGCAGCGCCTCCCCGCGCGGCGCCTCTCCCGACCCCCTCGCCCCCACCGCTCCCGCCCGCCGCCCCTCCGCCCCGCCGCGCTTCCGCTCCGTCGTCTGGGACAAGGATTCAGCGGCCTGGGAGGCGCGCATCCTCGAAGGGGGCAGGTCGAGGTCGCTTGGCCGCTTTGCGCGCGAGGCCGATGCCTCTGCCGCGGTGGCGACGGAGGCCGCGGCGATGCGCGCCGCCGGCCGCGTCCCGCAGGAGACGACGACCGTCGGGGCCGCCTCGGCCCCGAGGTCGAGGACGCAGGCCGCGTCGAGGGCCGCGAGCGTGGTGAGCGCCGGGAACGGAGGAAACGGAGGCTTGAACGCTGCTGTGACGGCGACGACGACGCCCGGCGGAGGCGCAGCGAACAACAACAACAACGAGAACGCAGAAAACGCCGCTCCGGGCCCCGCTGGCGCTGCTGTTCCTCCAACCACTGCTGCGCCTTTCTCCGCCGCGGCTCCGACCCCGGCCGCCTCCGCGGGCGCCGCCCGCTCCACGGGAGGCACTGCAGCGGCGGCGGCGGCGGCGACGACGACGACGACGACAGCGACCGCCGCCACCAAGGGCTCGTCGAGGTTCCGCGGCGTGTCCTGGAACTCCAACTGCGGCAAGTGGAGGGCCCAGGTCTGGAAAGGGTCAGACGTCCACCACCTGGGCTACTTCTCCGACGAGCTCGACGCGGCCAGGGCCTACGACGCCGCCGTCTTGTCGCTCAGGGGGCCCCACGCGCCGACGAACTTCTGCCCTTCCGACTACGGGTACCCTCCCCGCCCCGCGGGCGCCGCCGCCGGCGCCGCTGCCGGGGCCTCTGCCGCGAGCGGCGGCGGCGCCCCGAGGCCCAGGGCCCCCAGGCGCAGCAACAAGGGGGGCTCCGAGGCGCCGTCGAGGGCCGGGAGCGCATCGCTCGGAGGAGGAGGAGGAGGGGGAGGGGGAGCGGGGAACGCGGCTGCCGCCGGAGGAGCTGCTGCCGCCGTTGTCGTCGCCGCGGCTGTCGCAGTGTTGAACAACGACGCCAACACCAACACTAACGCCGCTGCTGCTCCTTCCTCCTCTGCCGGCGGCGCGAAGCCCGCGGGCTCGGCCCAGGCCCGCGCCAGGGGGCCCAGGTCCTCGACGGGCGGCGTCGGCGCCAAGCGCACGGCGTCTGCCGCTGCCGCTGCTGCTGCGGCGTTGAATGCGGGAGGAGCTGCTGGTGGAGTCGGAGGAGCTGCAAAAGCGCCCGAAGAAGGCAAACAGCGGCAGCTTCCTCCTCTCAACCCCGCCACCACTGCCAACGACGACGACGACGACGACGACGACTCCAAGTACCTGGGCGTCTCCAGGGCCCCCGCCCCCTCCCGCGGCTGGGTCGCGGAGCTCTGGGACGGCCGCGCTTTCGTGCTGCTGGGCACTTACGCCACCGAGGCCGGCGCCGCGCGCGCGTACGACGCTGCGGTGCTGAGGCTGCACGGCACCGCGGCCAACACCAACTTCCCGCCCGGCAGCGGGAGCGGCGCCAACAAGAGGCCGCGCTCCCGCGGCGGAAACGGAGGAGGAGGCGGTGGTGGAACCCCGAGGGCGAACGAGGAGGAAGAGGACGAGCTCGAGATGTCGGCGATGGAAGTGCTGGCCTCGTTCTCTTGCGAGGCAGCAAACGAGGTCGTGAGCGCCGCTCCCGCCCCCGCTGCTGCTCCTGCTGCTGCGAAGGAAGAGGAGGGCAAACCCGCGGAAGCAGCGACGACCGCTGCTGGTGCCGCTGCTGCTGCTGCTGCTGCCTTGCCGTTGCCGCCGCCGATCTCGACGACGGCGGCCGCGGTCGGAGCTCCTCCTGCCGCAGCTGCTGTTGCCGCGAACGCCAACCCCACCACTTCGGCCCCGGACGGCGCCTCCCCTCGCGAGTCGTTCGCGCGCTCCCCCGCGCCCGAGGACCTGCTGCAGAGGCCCGCCACGGCCGCTGGGGCGGTCGCTGGCGCTGCGGACGAAGCTGCTGCCGCTGCTGCGGCTGCCGCCGTCGTCGCTGGAGGAGCTGCTCCTGACGCCGTTGCCGCCGCCGCCGCTGCTCCTGCTGCTGCTGTTTCTGCCCCCGCCGCCGCCACCAACGACGACGACGAGGAAGAGGAGCGCACCGCCCTCGACGACGGCGGCGCCGTGGCCGGCCTCGACCGCGCAGAGTCGGTCGCGACGTCGCCGCTGCGGCCCGTCGGCCGGCTCGCGCGCGCGATAAGCTGCGCGGCGACGGCAGCGGCGGCCGCGGCGGCCGCCGCAAGAAGGAGCGAAGCCCTCGCCGCGTCCAACGCCGCCGCCGCTGCTGCGGGCACCGGCGCGATCGGAGGAGGAGGGCCTTCTTCTGCTGCTGCTGCAGCTGCCGCGGTGGCGCCCAAGGTGGAAGGGGAGGAGAACGCTGCGGCCGCTGCTGCCCCGGCTCCGAACACCAACAACAAGGACTCGGAGGCCGAGGCCGCCGCCGCCGCTCTCTTCGGGATGTTCTCGCTCCCCGTCGCTCCGCCTGCTCCCCCCGCCGCCAAGGCCCCGCGCTCCCAGAGCGCAGGAGGAGGAGGAGGAGCCCAAGGAGGAGGGGGCCGCACCCGCCCCGGAAGTGGTTCTCGCTCCCGCGGCGGAGCCCACAGCGCCGGCGGCGGCAACGGCGGCAACGGCGACGGCGACGGCGGCAGCGGACCCCCCAAGTCCAGCTCCTACAAGGGAGTCTCCTGGCACAAGCACTCGCAGAAGTGGTACGCCTACATTCAGGCCGGAGGGAAGATGCGCGGCCTGGGGTACTTCACGAGCCCGTCGGACGCGGCCAGGGCCTACGACGCCGAGGCGAGGAGGGTCCACGGGACCAGAGCGCTTCTCAACTTCCCGCGCGAGGGCGAGACGAGGGCGCCGAGGCCCGGGGGCGCGGCCGCGGCCGTCGGCAACGGAGGTGGTGGAGGAGGGAGCAGGGTCGGTTCGGCCTCTGCCTCTGGCGCCGCCGGGGCTGCGTTTGCGCCTCCTCCTCCTCCGAAGCCCGCTGCTGCTCCTGCTGCTGCTGCTGCGGCGGAGGCTTCGGCGCCCGCGGCGGCGGAGAACGGTGGCGGCGCTACTGCCGCTGCCGCTGCTGCTGCCGTCGCGGCGGCTTCGGTCCTGCCTCCGCTCGACGCGAACCAGCAGCAGCAGCAGCAGCAGCAGCAACAGCAGCAGCAGCAGCAGCAGCAGCTCCAGCCCCCTGCCACGGCCCCACCGCGCTCTCGCGGCCCCAGACCCAGGCCCCCCTCCGCCGCTTCGTGGTCGGAGGGCGAGGAGGGAGGCGGAGGCGAGGAGGGAGGAGGGGCTCTGGCGATGGAGGTGGACGATGGAGGAAGAGAAGGGAGAGCCGGTGTTGTCGCCGGAGGAGGCGAAATGCCGCCTCCTCCGCCTCCTCCGCAGCCCTCCTCCTCCGCGCAAACCGCCGCCGCGCGCCTCCCTCCCCTGGTCGCCGTCGAGAGACCCGACGCCCCTTCGAACGCCGCTGCCGCTGCCGCTGCTGCTCCTTCCGCGCCCGCCTACTCTGGCGCGGCGAGGAAGACGGCGAGCAGTGGAGCTTCCGCCGGCAACGCCGCCGCCGCCGCCGCTTCCGCGGGAGGCCGCGTCGGCGCTCGCTACTCCGAGTTCCGTGGCGTCTCGTGGCACAAGCACCGCAGGCTGTGGCAGGTCTACGTCCACGTCTCGGCCTCCGCTGCCGCCGCGGTCGCTGCCGCCGTGGCCAAGGCTGCTGCGGCAAACGCTGCTGCTGCTGCCGCTGCCGCCGCCGCGGGCGGCGACGGCGAAACTTCCAACGCCGCTGCCGCTGTTCCTGCCCCTGTCGCCCCCGCCCCCGCCCCGCCGACCCGCTCCTCCTACCACCTGGGCTACTTCCAGAACGAGCTTGACGCCGCGAGGGCCTACGACCGCGAGATCCTCCGCGCGCGTGGACCCGAGGCCGCGAAAGCCAGCACCAACTTCCCGGTCTCGGACTACCTGAGGCCCGACGGGAGCTGGATCGAGCCGCCGCCGCCGGCGAGGGCGGGGTCCGTGGCTGCCGCTGCTGCCGCTGCTGCCGCTGCTGCAGCGAACTCTGCTGCTGCTGCTGCTGCTGCCGCTCCTTCTTCTTCTGCCGGAGCTGCTGCCCCCGCTGCTGTCGTCGAGCAGCACAGGCCCCAGGCGCTGCTGCAGGCTCTCGCCGCGTCTCTCGGGGCCCCCGCGACCAGCGGCTCCCCTGCCCCCGGTGCCACAGCAGCAGGAGAGCACTCTCCCGATGCGGCAGCGCCTGGTGCCGCCGTTGTCGCTGCCGCCGCGGGGAGAAAGCGCTCGAGGAAGCCCTCGCGCGTCTTCTCCTCGGCCAACGAGGGACCTCCGCCGCCGCCGCCCCCGCCGCCCCCGCAGAGCCGCGCGACGCGCCCCTCCTCCTCCGCCGCCAAGGGCGATGCCCCGCCGGACCCGGACTCGGTCGCCGCCGCCGTGACCAGCGGCAGCGGGCGCGCGCGCAGGCCCTCGGAGAAGGCCGTCGCCGCCGCGGCCTCGGCCGCCGCGCTCGCCGCCGCGGCGCTGGCCGACAAGCAGGCGGCAGCTCCCGGCGGGTCCTCTCTTTCCCGCGGTGGAGGTGGTGGTGGCAGGGGCCGCTCCGCGTCCGTGGCTGCTGCGGGCAGAGGTGGAAGAGGAGGGTCAGCGGCGGCGGGCGCCAGCAGGAGCCGCTCGCGCTCCCGCAGCGCGCCGCCGCGCGAAGAGGTCGACGTCTTTGTTGCTTCTGCCGCCGCTGTTGCTGCTGCCGCCGCTCCTCCTCCTCCTCCCTCTGCTCTCCCTTCCTCCTCCACCCCGACGCACTCTGCGCCGTCGCACGGCGGCGGCAGCAAGTCCCGCTACCGCGGCACCACCTGGCTCGAGCGCGAGAAGAAGTGGCTGGCGCGCGTCTGGGACGGCGCGAGGCAGGTCACCGTGGGGAGGTTCGAGTCGGAGGAGGCCGCCGCCCGCGCGCACGACCGCGAGGCGCTGCGGCTGCGGGGCAGGCTGGCGCCGCTCAACTTCCCGGCCAGGGCGCATGCCGCCGCTGCGAACGCGAGCGCGAAGGCGGGTTCTGCCAGCGCTGCTTCGTTCCCTGCCGGCAACGGGGCCGTGCTCTCGGCGGCGGAGGTCGCTGCGGCGGTCGCTGCCGCCGCGGCGACTGTCCAGGACGGAGAGGAAGCGGAAGAGGAGGAAGAAGAACTTCAAGCTCCTGCTCCTCCTCTGCCCCCGCCGAAGATCACCTCGCGCTTCAAGGGCGTCTCCTGGAACGCCGCCTGCTCCAAGTGGGTCGCCGTCATCTGGGACCGCGAGCTGAAGAAGGCGAGGCACGTCGGCTCCTTCGACGGCGAGGAGGACGCGGCTCGAGCTTACGACGCAGAGGCGTTCCGAGCCGCGGCGGCCGCCTACGTCGCGACCGCCGCGGCCGAGGACTCCCGCGGCGCCGCCGCCGCCGCGAGGATGCCGCCGCCGCCGCTTCTGTCTTTCGAGGCTGCCGCGGAGGCCATCGCCGCCTCTGCCGGGCTCAACTTTCCTCTGCCGAGGTCCCCGGGGGGGGCGACGGCGATGGCTCCCGCCCCTCCTGCCGCGGCGTCGGCCGGAGCGGTGAAGGCGGCGGCGGCGGCGGCGGCGGCGAAGCAGCTTGCTGCTGCGGCTGCTGCTGCTGCTGTCCCCGCTGCTCCGGCTGCTCCCTCGCAGCAAGAGCAGAACGAGAAGCAGCAGCGCTTCCGCGGCGTGTCCTTCAACAAGTCCTGCGGCAGGTGGGAGGCCAGGATCCACGAGAACGGGAGAAACCACTACTGCGGCAATTTCGACGAGCCCGTAGCGGCCGCGAGGGCGTTCGACGTCGCCGCGCTCGCCCTTCGCGGCGCCAAGGGGGGAGTGGGAGGCAAGGACAGGGCCGTGGCGACCAACTTCCCGGCCTCGGACTACTCGCCCGAGGAGGTCGAGGCCGTGCGGGCGAAGCTGCAACAGAGCGCTGCCGCTGCTGCTGCTGCGGGAACGACGACGGGAACGACGACGACGACGACGACGACGAACGCTGCCGCTGCCGCCGCCGCCGCCGTCGCGAGCGCTGTGGCAGCGGCGGCCGCGCGCGCCTTCGGCGGCGGCGCCTTTGCCGGAGCAGGATCGAGGCCCGTCTCCGCCGCTGCGCCGCCCGTCACGCCCGCGGTGGTCGTCGGCGGAGGCGGAGTAGGAGGCGTGAGCGCGCCCTCTGCGCCTCCTTCCTCCTCGCTCGCCGCCGGCGCCGCCGCCAAAGCCAACGCGAACAACGCCTCCTCCTCTTTGGCCTTTGCCCGCCCTGCGTCGGCCGCGGCCTCCACCGCGGCGCTCTCCGCCGCCCTCGCCGCCGCCGCCGCTGTTTCCAACGACAACAACAACAACAACGACAACGAGAACAGGGGCGTGAAGAGGCCCGCGTCCTCCAAGCTGCTGCTCCCGCCGCTGGTGCCCGGAGGCAACGGAGGCAGCGGCGGCGGCAATGGCGGCGGCCGCGGGTCTCTGTCGCCGAAGAGGGCCCGGGTCGAGAGCAGCAACGGAGGAGGAGGAGGCGCCGCTTCCGCTGTCCTGCTCGCGCCTGCCGCGCCCCTCGTCACTTCCGGTGCTGCCTCTTCCCGCGACCGCGCGTCGCTGGGCTCGGCGCAGACGCGCGGGATGCCTCCCATCGCGGCCTCTGCCGCTCTCGTTTCTGCCACCAAGGCGGCGAACGGCGACGGCGACGACGCTTAGAGAAGGAAAAAACTTGCTCCCCCTTTTTTTTATTTTGAACAAAACCTTCCCCCCCCCCCCCCCCCCCCAACAAAAAAAAACCCAAAACAGAGACCCATACCAGAGAGAGAAAAAACACACAAAAAAAAAAAAGGAGG
>Ga0114918_10000211_pt1 | contig 47992 bp, 55 predicted proteins | sample LantaG_FD_87015 | JGI IMG/M metagenome (GOLD analysis project Ga0114918, IMG submission 87015) | Deep subsurface microbial communities from Baltic Sea to uncover new lineages of life (NeLLi) - Landsort_02402 metaG | ecosystem: Environmental > Aquatic > Marine > Oceanic > Sediment | place... | reverse complement strand
GTCATAGTACTTCTGGCTCATTTCTATTCCAACATACCTTCTTTTAAGTTCCTTGGCTATTGTGCAAGTAGTTCCCGCTCCACTAAATGGGTCTAAAACTATGTCATCTTCATAGGTTAGTTGCTGAATTAGTCTTTTAGGAAGTTCTTTAGGAAATATTGCTGGGTGGTCATAAAGCTTCATCATTTGAGTTTCTGGAGGAAAAGTCCATAGGGCTCTCGAATTCCTTTGAAACTCTTTTCCTCCAACGCTAATCTTATCCTTATCACCTTCATGATATTTAGTTTCTTTCCCCATTACTATAATGAATTCAAATTGAGTTGGGAACGATGGACACGATGGGCTCTGGTAGCTTCCCCAAGCAGTACTAGCCCCTATCTGATTCTTATCCCATACAATTGTTGTCATAGGAACGAAGCCTGCCCTATCCCTCATTCTAACCGTAAAATCGGCATGAGTAGGAACACTCCCGTTAGCCCCATCTCCTATATTAATGCATATCCTTCCTCCGGGCTTGAGAATTCTATGACATTCAGAGAATAGTTTGTCCATCCATATTAAATAATCTTCATAAGGCATGTTATCTTCATAAGTGTCATAAGCATCTTTCTTATGCTTATTGTCACCTAAAGATACGTTGTACGGAGGACTTGTAATGACTATATCTATCGAATCATCGGGTATGGTCGGCATCACTTCTTCCCATTTACCCATATGGACATTGTTAACCAAATCTTCTATATTTTTCATATAAAACCTTATTAATGTATTACCATAACAACCTACATTATACAGTTTTTAGGTTGAAAACTATTAGATAGATTTTTAATAAACCTAGACGTTACTTACCCCCCCCCAAAAAAAAAATCAATCTTGTATTTCAAATATACTTATATTGTTTGCCATTTTCTGTTTAATGTCTAAGAACTCTTCATTTCTATTTTCTTTTTTACGTGACTGAAGTTTATCACTTATTATTAATCTTCTTCTAGAAAGATTCTTTCCCTTTTCTGGATAATGCTTTGAAAATATTCTCTGAATTTCTTTTCTCATGTAAGGAGAAAGACATTTGGCTGATTCAATCCTAGGATGAAAAGAAGGATAAATATGCCCATACGAACTATTAACATCTTTTATAAACTTCACTTCTGGTGATGGAATATCTAATAATTCAGCTATGTCTTTGTCAATACTAACCGTAAACTGACAGTCTTTAAATGGGTCAAATTCTTCAACACTATAAATATGATTTTCCCCACGTAAGGGCTTACCTCCTATTGCAGAAAATAGATCGTCTTCTACCATAGGAGTATATAATAGTTTTTTACTAGTAGAATTATTAACATATCTTTCTCTACGAGATTCTGGATTAGCAGGATATGCAAAATCATAAATTTGAGATTTAGATTCTTTAATCATATTTTGAATAGTTAGCTTGATCCTATTATGAAATTCTGATTTGCTTTCTCTTGCATATGGAGTTCTTGTTTTTTCCATCTTCCCCAACTGAAATAGCATTGAATAAGTATTTCTATGTTTACGTATGTCGGACTCTCTTAGAAGTCCTTCTGCATAGTTATTAATTATTCCTTGTTCTGAAAAGAATAATGGGTCTGAGTCTACAGCTTTTTCGATAATAATTAACACTCCATCCTCTATACCACTTTCGTATATGCTAAAATATTTAGGATTGATGTCTTCAGGTATTTTACTGGTTGATATTACCGGACAATCAGTGTCTTTTACGTATTTATCGTTTGCCCCTCCGAATGCAACCACACATCCTAAGGAACCATTATGTGCCGCATGTTTTTGATTTTTAGTCAACACTGAATAAGTATATACATTTTTACACTCTACTCTGATCATATCTTCTTCTCTAATGCCATATTTCTTTGCTAATCTCTTGTTGGTATATCGGCACATGGAACTGATATCTAAGATGGCATTATTTGTAGCTATTTCAGTTTGTTCTGTAAATTCAACCCCCAATAGGCATTTTTGTAATTCTTTATCTCCCACTAGGTATTTAGTCAACCTTTCCTCAACCCTATTAGAGCATTCAGCAGAGCCTTTTTTGTTCATTTCTTTTTTGACTATACTATTCCACTCCTTAATAAGTTTTTTGTTTTTAGGGAGTTTCATTTGTTCTTCTAGATTCTCAACAAAATAACGTCTAAAATTAGCTTTCATGTTCATCTTTTGCTTTCTCTATATTTTTCATAATTCATTAAAAAGAGTGTTCGAATTCTCTTCGACCAACTCTCCATCCTTGACACTATAGTTAAGCCAAAGAGACTCAACTTTTTCTTTGCTTTTAAAATCACCACCAACTGAGTTAACAGTTATATCTACTCTATTCCAACCGTTATCAACTAACCTTTCATATTCTTTGCAATCATAACCAGAAACCAATATCATTGCATGCTTCAACCCTAATAGCATATCTATGAACTCAACTTGCTTATCGTTATCCATATCAACTTTATAACGAGTTTCAGTCCTAGTGTCATGATGATACGGAGGATCCGCATAAATAAAAGTTCTTTTTTTATCGAATTTTTTAATTAAGCTTATTCCATCTTGTTTTTCAATAACGACCCTTGAAAGTCTATCATGTATTTCAGGAAGCTTATCAATACACGATAAAAAATCAGATACGGACTTAGACATATTTCTACGAATATAATTAGTCGTGATTGAAAATCCTCCTATGCCATTCCGTGAAGAACGGTTAACATATAAGAACTTGAATGCTCTATCGACAATATCTAGGTCAGTTCTCTTCAAATCCTCAATATATTCATTCCTTAATTGTCTTGAATATAATGCTAAATCGCATTGTTCTTTAAGCTTATTAAATAACTCTTTATCTTTTAGAGCCTTAAATAAAGAATACACATTTTCTTCAAGGTCATTGTAAACTTCACTTCCGAAGGGTTCTTTTATAAATAGCATAGAAGCTCCTCCACCAAAAGGCTCTATGTATATATCATAATGACTCTTGTTTGGGAAGAATTTATATATGTCTTTTCCAAACACTCCTTTACCCCCAAAATATTTAATAGGTGACCTTAATTTATTGTGTTTTCCCATTTTTAACCTATTTTCTTAACGAGTCCTCAGGCTAACGCTATACCGACCACCAGTCATTATCCAATTCTCAACTTTCGATACTCTTGCTGGATAACCCGCTCGTTTTGCCCTCCATGCGTAGAAGTATGCCGTAGCCTTGAACATAAACATTTTGATTTCGTTTGGGTTGTAATCCTTCATTATTTATCCTTTTTTGACCTTGATATTGCTTCCATCACCTCTACTGCTTGTTCTTGTGAACGTTTACAGTGACGTAAAAGAGTTTTTATGTCCAACATTTTATCTTTAGATATTCTTGTTTCACAGCCTATTGTATGGCAACATACGCACTTATGCATATAGTCACATTTTAACAAGCCCACACATCCATTTTGATATTTAGTATTAGGTTTGTAGCACCACCCACAATCGCTATAAATACATGGATATCTTTCTTTATAGATAACTTCCGTATAGTACTGCTCTACCGGTATGGACTTGAATTCGAATCCATACCAGCTCCTATCTTCGTTTACGTCTAAATATCCTACCTTGGCAAAATCATACCCTATTGTTGTATATTGATTTGTATCTTTGTCTTTTGCATCAAAGTAATCAACCCTTCCATCTGACAATCTAAAACGCTTAATTATTCTTTCTTTCTTTATAACAGAGTCACACCATGTCTTTCTATCCATACTGCTTGAATCAAATATATCACTATGTTTAGATGCAATGCGTATATGGTTTACATCTTCCCAATCTTCAGTGATTTGGTCATTACCATTAAAACATTCATCTTTAATGTTGAATGAAACCCACTCTCCTTCAAGTGAACCTGCGACTTGGTACCATTCTATCGAATACCCTTTTCTCCACATCTTGTACATATATTCAATAGTGTCCCCATCAGAGTTTCGTTCTGGCTCTGACTCTGGCTTAATGATATTGTTATGCATATGGTCTCCAGCGAAAAATAACCATCTCTTATCATCTGCTTGGGTGAACTTGTAATCAGGATTTGAATTAATGTCGTTCAAGTAGTGTTTAAGTGAATCCCATGATTCAAAAAAGTATTCGTGATTCAATCTGCCATAAAGCCAAGATGGTAATTTGTTTTTACCGTTTTTGCACATAAGTAATATCGGCTTTACTTGTTTTGAAGCTATACATATTTCTTCTATTGTTCCACACATATGAATAGAAGTGTCATAATTACATATTATGAAACTCGAAAGGTCTATGCTTCTAAGGTCAAGATGCACTAATTCTTTCATTTCTTTTTGTAATTCATCATATCTACCTTCTTTAAGTAATTTTGACATATAAGGTCTCTTGATTTCGTCTATATCTTCCCTAATATTAAAATTCTTATGATGATTTAGAGGATCATAAACCTTAACCCCCATACCTTCAATAAAGGGAGTTATTTCATCCCTCCACCCCTTACCTTTATCTGGAGAGAAATCTATACTTCCCGATAAGTAGCAACTTTGTCCCAATAGTCTATTCATAATTTACTCTCTTTCGTTCCCGATTCACTCATTATCTTGTATTGAACTTTTCTTTTGTATTCATCCATCGTCTTAGAACCGCTATAAGAGAATGTACTTGCAACACCGTCAGCTATTTCTCTAAGTAGATATTTGGCTTTACCTTTAAATGGTACTATTTTCATTTCACCTTCAACAAATTCGGGCTTCTTGCCGGCATTAAGGGATTTATTTTCGGCGCTAGCAGAACCACCATAAACTTTATACCATTGCCTATTAATTAGATTAGTACCAGCAACAGGATATACACTACCCGGAGTTTCTGATGTTCCAGCAAGTACAGCCCCTACCATAACTGCATCTGCGTAGATAAGAGCCTTAGATATATCCCCTACATCGACTATTCCTCCGTCTGCAATAGTCTTTATATGGTCAAAATCGTTTGCTTCAAGAGCCTTACATACTTCCCTTATGGCAGAGAATTGAGGTTTACCCACTCCTGTTCTACTTCTTGTCCTGCAAACTGAATTGTGGACTATAATATCATTAACCGTATATGAATGGTCTACTTCAACCTCAAAGTCGTATACAGTTCCATTAAAATCTGACTTTGAAATATCTTCTATTTCTACCATCTTATATTTATTCATCTGAGTCCTTTTCATTTTCTAGTTTTACTTGAATTTTATCTATTACGGAAAAATAACCTTCATTGACTTCTGTTTCCCATATATAATAAATATCGTACCTTTATTTATTTTTCAACAATAAGTAATCTTTCGTCAATTTTTCAGCAGGAATCCATTCAGCATACTGCTCTATGTTATCGTCGTTAACAACTCTTTGATACTTTTTATGAACAACATAAAATTCATGGTTATTAGTACATTTTTCCCCATTAATTGAGTATATCTTTTTAAATTCTTTTCTATTTGTAGTTTTAACCACTTTTTTATACCTACCTCGATGAGTTAAAACTACATCCCCTTCTTTTATTCTTTCTATATTTTTGTACCCGCCTTTAGTTTTTATTTTAGTTCCTTTGACATAACAACCCGGTCCAATTCCTACTTTTATAATGTCTGCTCCCCATTCAGCCAAATCTAAAGCGCCCTCAGCATTGGCTACATTTCCTGCTATAATGCAAACATCACTTGAGTTTTCTCTGACCCATTCTATCATTTCCTTCATCATGATAGAATGCCCATGTGCGATGTCTATGCAAAATAATCTAGCACCTACTTTGTAAAGATCTAAAAATCTTTGTTTTTCGTCTTCTTGAACCCCTATAGATACCCCAACACAGTAAGGGTCGGTAAGTTCAGTATTGGACATTGAATCAATAAACATTTCTATGTTTTTATCTATACTACAAAAACGGTGCAATATTCCAATACCTCCGTTATCATACATGCATGTTGCCATTTTTTCTTCTGTTATTTGTGGCATATTGGCAGAGAAAACCGGAAGTTTCATTTTGAACCTATCCATGTCAGTCGTTATATCGACACCCGTTTTTCTAGACCGAACCTCAGTATATTGAGACTCTATGTGAATATCATTATATGCTATATCAATTTCGTTATTCATTTTTCCCATTCCTTAATTATACATCATCTTCTTCTTCTAAATCCAAGCTAGTAATTAGACTAATGGTTTTTCCCATTCCTTAATTATACATCATCTTCTTCAATATCCAATCCACAAATTAAACTAGATGGTTTACTTATTTTTTCGAAAGCATTTCGTGGAAGAGTATGTATTTTATCGTTAGCCCTATGAAGCTGTTGATTCTCATCAATAACCTTGATATCGTTTAATAAACAGTTTGTTAGTTTATCTGGCATAATATACTTATCTGATTGAAACTGATAATAGAATTCCCCATTTCGACTGTTAATAGCATTTAAAAGGGATGGTATGTCAATCAATCCGTGAGAGAAAACTTTTTTAACCATTGGAGCTTCTAGCATGTTTTGTTCAATAATATCAGCAGAATATCTAGTGATTAAACCACTGCCCCTTCTGGTTATGATAATATCTTTGGCATTTAAACCACTTATTTTTGTACTTAGCTCAGGAACTTTTTGTACTATCTCTTTGCATATTGAATTTGTTAAAGCCACTAATTTTACCTTAGGTTCACCTCTCCTATCCCCAGACTTAATATATACATTCGTTACAACACATTTTTCAAATCCAAAGTTGATATAAAGATTCGTTAAGAACCTTTCAAGCTCATGATATTTCTTTTTTCCAATATCGGAAGCTTCCTTAGTCAATTCTTCAATCTTATTAATAGCTTCATTGAAGTACTTTTCATCTCTGGATGCTATTCTTTTAACATCTATTTGGTTTTTGGTAACGATACGGTATTGTGGGTTGTATAGGCGGGATGCCTGCATGAATGGACCGAGAAGTCTTATGACATATTCTCTATTTTCTTCAAAGGTAAGAAACTTCTTTATAGGATTAATATCTTTTTGCAATTCATCCCATAAGTCTCCTACTGTTTGAGGGGAGGAAAGCACCTCAAGTGTATTAGGACTTTTCATGATATCTTTCGATGTTATTGAGTAACTTTGCTTAAATCTGCCAATTTAGATAAGATACCCTTGATTACTTCTTTTTCTTTGTCTGTTGACGCATCTGTTAAAGCTTCATTGAATAGGTTTATAAATGACTGTCTAGGGATTATTATAAGCTCACCATTGCTCTTCATTTCACCCATAATAGATGCCTGAAGTTTGAGCAATTGATTGAAGGTAGACATTAAACGAGACGTTTCCATGCTTTTGATTTTTTCAGTCTCAGCAGAACTCATATCCCCAGAGGGAGTAATGCTATTTATACCCGCTAACCTTTCTGTGAGAGCTGCTAAGCCCATCCTTATTCTGTCAAGGGTTGTAAGTTCAACACTACTTAGACGACGAATACGATTAATATATTCTACTTTTTGGAGTTCTTTTATACCTCTGTCGTGATGATTCCTCATATGATTGTCTATCACGTCATTTGATATCTGAATTCTATCCTTAAAGGCAGCTTTTACATCGTCATGATTTTTTATGGCTAACCACATATCTTCTATATCTTTACGATATAGGCTTGAACATATTAAGCATGTAGGTTCATGAAGTATATTGTCACTGTTAAGGTTTACAAGCTGACCAAGGACGTTTTCAACATCCGATGGGATAGTGGGATAGAAATCATCCCGAGATGCTTCCACATTAGGTGGAGGAGTCATAGATTCTTCTTTGTTATTATCTGTATTTTCATTCATAATTGTTCTCCATAGTATGCATTATACAATTTATATAAATAAGTTGTATCAATTATCTTTTCTTATCAATCTTAATTACGTCTTCTGCAATATCTTTAATGATAGAAGTCAATGTAAATGGTCTTGCGTCAAGTAACACGGCATAGAAGTTGTCTATTTTATCTTGTGGAAGAGGAAATCCCTTGTTTGCTCCATATACTCTAATGGCTCTCATGACATCTCTAGCGTCTTTTCTGTCGCTAGATTGTACGATTAACTCATTAGCGTTATTGAGTAGGGTTATTATAGAACGTGCTGTTTCAGAAAGGGTTCTCATTATTAGCTAATCCTGCTAACAGAAAGTACCTTGTTATGGTTTACACTAGCAGAAGCAAAAAGTAATTCATCGGCCTTTTCGAGAGCATCTGTTTCATCTAATGCTCTTACAGTTTCTCCGATATCATATGAGCTCCAAACCTTGCCATAATCATCTTCAAATTGGAAACTGTATTCGGTGAGATTATTTACTTCCTCTTCCTCTTCAGATAGTGCCATCGAGGTATAACTTTCTGCTGCTTCTCTTGACAAACCATCAATCATAAGTAATTCAATACACTCACTCTCTTCTAATCCATCTTCTACATAATTAGTAGCAAGTCTAAGTATGCGACCCTGCTCTTCTATAGCTTCCGAAGCTTGACGTTTAAGTGAATTATGAAGGCTATCTATAAAGGTAGCTCTCTGAATATCTCTTGTAGTTGAAGTTGTCATATTTTTTATTTCCCTATTTCCCCTTTAATATCCTTCTAATATATCATTTTTCTTCAATGGGGAAATCATCACCAATATCATTACTTAATTTATTCTGATTTAAATTGATTCCTTCCTCTTTAGTTTGAGCTATTTTTTCAATATTTTTTTGAACATCTTCTGGTTCACCTTCAAGCAGTTCCCAAGATATATTATATCCATCACTTGAATCTACCCATCTTCCATTTTCATCGGCAGTTTTAACAGACATTTTACCCTCTCCGGGAGTATAGATATAATCAATGGCCTCGGTACCTTTCCATCTACTATTAGGTGTAATTGTTCCGATAGCAGTATATTGAGTTGTTCCAAGGCTCCCTTCAAACGTAACTACAATACTACTTTCTTCTAAGTGAGCATCCTTTACGGAACCCAATGTATAAGATTCTACGGTATTTTCAATAACCCTTGAAGCATATTTATTCGTATCAGGAGAATTAAGACCAGACATATGAGATAAAGGATCGAATTCTTCAATTTCTCCTCCAAGACCATTTATTATCTCACCAACCTTTTTAATTGATGTTTGCATGCTTTTAAATAAGGCAGTCCCAACTTTAATTTGTTTAAAAGAATCAATTAGTTCATCTCTAACTTCATAAGCATTTATAAGCAATTCCTCTGTATTACCAACAATGGGGTTAGGTTGAACCATCCCTGTAGATGAATTAGTATTTATTGCTTTCTTAGTGATATGGGTGTTACCACCTTCTTTAGAAAATTCGTTAAAAAAGTTCTCTTCTAGTAATCCCTGAGTGTCTAGTTTACCATCTTTTTCTCTTAGTTCTCCCATCTCATCCTCCTATAATGCATCATTTACTTTAATGTCAGTGGTTAAGTCTTTACCTCCACAATTAGCACATCCATCTGGAACAAGAAGTCCCGATTGTATTATACAGCAGTTTAAGCATTTAATTGCTGGTGATTCATAGTTTTTATCATCAGATATAGCGGCTTCCAAGAATGCAATAGCATCCTCCGTGATGGGTCTTCCACATGGAGTTTTACGAAATGCAACTTCAGCCTTTAATGTAGTTATAGCTTCATTAATATTCATAATATATTATTCCGTTTTATAAATAAAAAACCTTTTAATCACTGTTATTTTTGACGTAAATGGTGTATAATGTGTGCATGGCTAAGAAAAAAATAAAGAAGAAAGGATTAGACTCTATCCCAAAGATAAACCGTCGCTTATTTAAGTTATGGAGTTTAGCTGTAAGGGAGCGGGCCGGACATAAGTGTGAATTATGTGGTATCGGTAAGGGGGATGTACATGTAAATAAAAAGGGTGATGACATAAAGACAAAAATCGATGCCCACCACCTTTTATCAAGAGACATTAAAGATTGTCCTTTAAAGTTTGACATAATGAATGGGGTAGCTGTTGACCCTTCTTGTCATAAATTCTCAATACCAAGCTTTCATAGAGACCCAGTTTATACTATTACATGGTTACAGGAACATCACCCTGAACGATATGAACATGTTTTAAAATACCATCTATTTACTGTTGACCTACAAAATCGCAAAGTCTTAGAAGAAATTGAGTCAAAACTACAAGAGCAACTCCCGTTAGACTTGGATAAATTAAAAAAAATTGAAGAAGAATATCCAAGAGCTATTAAGAAGAAACCTGAAATAAAAGGATCCCTATTTGATGAAGACTCTAATCATTCGGAGTCGTCTGGGGATTGAAATACTTTAGGTTTACATTTGTTATAACCCTTACCATCTCTTCTAAATCCTGCATTGGATTAGAACCATATCTTACTTCTGCCAATTTTTCCTGAACAAATAGATAAACCTTAATAGACCTGTTTAACACTTGCTCTCTTCCCTCGTTAGTCGTAGCGTTATTGGATTTAACTATTTTGTCTTTTACGAATGAAGTTACTTGATCGGCCATAAAAGACATTGGCATTACCTCAGCATTTTTACGACTAATAGACGAGGCGGAACTTTTAGCTTTAGAATCCGTCTTAATACTACGAAAATGCCTATCAAGTAATCCTTGCTTTCTCTTCATATATAATCTCATGTTATCAATGTCCTGAAACGGCAATGCTTCAGCCCTTTTTTCAGACGCAGAATAATTAGGGTTATGCCATACGATAGCTGGGAATTTGCCCATTTCCATTATTTTATCAGAGACTTCTCTCCAATTCATTCCAGCTGCCCATAAATAAGCAGCTATCATTTGCCATCTAGCTTTTCTTACACATATTTCAGAGATAACATTTGGATCGACACCAGATTCAATAAATCTCTCCATCATGTTAATGGAGTCCTCATAGGATCCTGTGTCAAATATGTTAGCAAGTTTATATTGAATAGCTTCTTTTGAAGATGGAAAAGCATTATTTATGATAAAATCAGTGGATATTTTTTTTGGAGCTATCAAGCACATCTTTTCAATATCTGATTTTAGCATGCCCCTATTATGTCCGACTATATCTATAAGTATCTTAATTTCTCGACTCCCTATAGTATGTCCCTTCCCTTCAAAAGTCTTCCTAATGAATGTAGCACACCCCTCATCATCTTTTTCGGTTAGTTCCGAACCATTATTGATAACGTAATTACTCTTAATCTTCTTAAAGCTTTTTACGAAATCCCCCCACTTCTTATCAAATGTTTTGGTCTTAGGATTAACCTTTATATGACCATTAGAGTCCCACATGATAAGCTTAGTTGTCGATGGGCAAGAAGCTCCAAGGTCTAAGAGGAACTCCCTGACTCCTTTACGGTCAGGTATGTCCTCTATTAGGATTATCTTTTCGCTATCGTCCCAAGAAGAAACCCCGGATTCCATTCGAATATCATTAAGTGAATCCTTAGTGGCTGACTTAATAACCCATCTAACCCCTGAGTACTTCTTTTTAGCCGCAACGACATTATTCTTGGATAGAAATTTATCCCCGAATATTAATATCGGTGAAGGTATATCGAGCATTATTCATTCTCTACAGAGTACTTTGGGTTATCAATAGACATTGCGAAGTACATAAGACTGTCATCATCAATGCCATTAACTTTAACACTCCTAAGGTTTTCTGGTATTTTAAGTTCAATCTCATCGGACTTTATAATCTTCAATCCATCGATAAGATGAGATACTCCCCATACAACCTTAACATCTGTAGTGGTCGTTGGAGCTTCACAATTAGAAATGGTTGGAGTATATTTACCATCTTCAGAGATTGCCTTTACCGTAAGGGTTTCTTTTTCTGAGTTAAAATTAAACAGTGCAGACTGACTGTTAACTAATGCTGCCGAAAGAAGCACCTTATTTAGTGAGTATTTTTGCATAGAGGTTAGCGGAGAATATTCTTTCTCCAAAAGCATCTTGATGTTAGGGAACTTATTGATATTGTCCTTCTCGGTACTTGCTAATCTAATTTTTAGATTTTTCTGAGTCATATAAACCTTCTCGGACTCATCGTCAAATGCAAATGATATATTTTCATCTTTATTAATAATTTTCGATACTTGACCGAGTAATTCACCCTGTATCAACATGGGACTATCAGACTTGATATCGGCTACCGAATCTGATGGTATCTTATAAAGCGCACACCTCTTCGTGTCAGTTGCCGCAAAATATAAGTCATTATTGTAAGTTTGAATAGAGATACTATCAAGAACATGCTCATAATCATTGTCAAGAGCCGCTACCAAAACCTTAGACAAAGACACCTCTAACTGTTCGGACCTCATTTCAAAGCTTTTAGGGGTATCAGAAGAGAACTCTACTGACTTAACCTGATCTGGCTCATAGCATTCTAACTCCCATTTGCTACCAATCTTCTTATCATCTTTAGATACAAGAACAAGACTACCAATTTTCTTAATCATGAAATTGTCTGAGCTATCAGAAACGTCCATTTCATCTAATGTATTAATAATTTCAGGGGTATCAAGCTTATTAAGGGTCATAGTTATACTGGAATCACTTCCTTGAGCTTTAACCCAATTAATCAGTTCCTTAGCCTTAATTAAAATACTTCCACTATCCTGTACAATAATCCCACCATCCTTAGACGATGGCAGAACGTATTTTACAGCCATTAGATCCGTACTGGATTCAATAGAGAAACTCTCCTCATCGGCAGTCATCTTAATAGATTGAATAAGGATAGATAAGTTACTTGTATCACTTTGTGCTGATTTTGACAATGCTGCTGTAGCCCCTTTTAATAGAGCATCCATTAATACTGGCTGTTTGATTCCTACTTTCATTTCATTCCCCTTTGCTGTTGATATTGAATTTACCTTTTAAACCTACATTACATACTTGAGTCTACATTATACATGATTATTCTACGAAAACAAAAAAATTCTGAGGATATTTTGACATGCATGGACCAAGGTAATCATATATTGAATCTATTTTGTTTTTTGAAACAAAAGAAGCACAGTCAATAAAAATTGCCTCTACGTCACAACCTATCAATTTATCTATATTATGAGTCGTGTCAAAGAAATATTCTTTATATTCATTAACCTTTATAACATTTAAAGAGTGCTTTTCAAATTCGTGGCATTTTACCCCTATTTCCACATTAGATTTACATCCTGTACTTATAACATTAGTAAAGATGGAACGTATTCTTTCGGACATACTTTTATTGTCTGAAATTAAAATTGCTCTATCAAAGTATTCATAGGCAACCTTACACATGGCATTCGTATGACCACTTTGACGGGAAGTGCAAAGTTTAACTGTGCAGTATTCTCTCCATGCTGATTGAGTTTCTCCCCCGATGGCGTTAAGTTTAGGAGGGTTTGTTATCTGAGAGTAATAAGAATTATCGATGAGAAGTTTTAATGCTGTATACGTATTGTTATATATTGTATCATTGAACATTTCACGAGATAATATCTTTTTCATAGGAACGACTCCTTTTGCGGCTTACGGGCCACATTTATTGTTATTGTTATTGTTATTGTTATTGTTATTGTTACCTGTTTATTATACAGATTTTAATATTTTTTGTAATCATTATTAGACAAGAACATTGGCAAATCATCAAAGTTACAATGCTTAATTAATTGAATCGCTTTCTTACGGATACGAAGAAGTGCATTGTCGATACTTTTTGTATTATGTCTTTTATTGGTTCTTTTGTATATGTTCTTAGATATCTCAACATAAGATGAACTAGAAAGATATTCACTTAAAACCACTTGCTCAAATTCTGACAGGGAACTAAACAATGTTTTTTTAGTTACCTCATAAGATTCATTACACTCTACTTCTTTATCAACGGACATCTTACCATCGGCTATGATATTAGCATATGTATTACTGCCACTCTCGTCATTATCAAAGTTAGAGCATGGTGAACTATCTAACGATACAGCTCTATTCATCGATTGATCCTTCTTTCTGTTTTTAGAAGTATTCAAAAGGGTAATTAAATGTCTCCTAATGCACATCTTAGCAAAATTTAAAAAGCTCATTCCTTTATTATATTTAAAATTAGGAATTGCTTTAAAACGAAGAGCTATAAGAGTCTCTTGATATATATCTACGGGTTGAAGACCTCGTATGAATGGGAACTTCTTTAAAACGACATTAATCAGATATCCATGCATATATAAATGAATCTTGTTAAAAGATTCATCATTATCTGGGTCTTTCTGAATTTTTTTAGCTAAAGAGTCAAGTTCCTTCTGTACCTGTTTAGGTGTCCCTATTAGGGGTTCCTCTACACAGGGTATTCTAAACATTATCTGTTCAATTCCATCTCGAACGATTTTCTTAGAGGGACTAGTTACCTCATCACCATCGTCATCACCATCTAATATTTCAGACTCAAGAGATTCGAGTTCTAGTTTCTTGCAGTCTACCTTACTTTTTTCGCTTTTGCTTTTTTTGGGACGTCCCATATTATCTCCTTAAGAGAATAATGGGGCGACTTCAATGAATTAAATACTATTTTTTCTGACGGAGAATTGCTACACAGTTAATTAGTGTCGCCTCCATGATCCACCTTTCGTTTATGTTAAAATTAATCTTCTTTTCTATATCTGAGAAGAGTTTAGCCAACTTCAACAACTGCCCCATAGTTAATTTATCGGATATTTTTTTGAGTTGTTGAATCTCATAATCAGGCAAGTCAATAAGGCGAGAATCGCCTCCTTGAGCCTTAATCACCATTGCATTTCTGAACATGTCAGATATTTCATACAAAATACTACTAGTATCAGCAGATGACATAATCATATCATTTACTTGATCTAAAATAATCGGGATATTACTTGATAGGATGGCATTAATGATATTAAATACCGACTTTCTATCTACTATTCCAAAATATGAGCTTATGCCTTTTTCAGTGATTCTTTTACTGGCTGCAACGGTAGCAACCTGGTCTAGATATCCAATTGCATCTCTCATACTTCCACGAGCCATTTTAGAAATTGAGACTAATGCTTCTTCATCTACATTTATACCTTCTTCCTTAGCTATATAAGACAATCTTGATGTAATATCAGTAGAGTTAATTTTTGAAAAATTAAAACGCTGGCAACGTGATAGAATGGTTGGTAAAATTTTCTTAATCTCAGTTGTACAAAGAATAAAAGTAAGATAAGAAGGAGGTTCTTCAAGTATCTTTAGCAAAGCAGAAGTGGCTTCTTTGGTTAATTGATGGCAGTTATGCACAAGTGTTCCAGACACAAAATAATTATGATTATCTTCAACTTCTAAATCGTATGTACTAGATTCATAACGAACAAACTCTTTATTTGTTATCTTCTCAGTTATTAATTCATCATCATTAGAGTTCAGGACGATTTCGGAGTCAAATTCTTCATCTCCCCAAAAACCCTTTAACTTGTGTCTCATAGGTAATGGAACATGTTTAGCTATAATTTTTAAAAAAGATTCTGACCCATCCTTGTCCATGCTTATTCTAAATAATCCATTCTTAACAGGCATTACGGTTGATGTCACTGTCCACTTATCATATAACCATTTTTTTATCAGTTCATTTTCGTCTCTTGAAAATCCTTGAGTATGAAGAGTAACATAATTTGAGTACCCAGATTTGGTTTTAATCCTATTCAAGGAACCATCATCACAAAACCAAATAGACATTCCAATGGGACTTATTTTATTAAGCCAATTGTCTGTCACTATCTTTTTACCCTTTTCGTATGTTATATCTTGTATTCTATTAAATTGAGAAGATGTTACTGTATTTACGTAACTAGTTGGTTTTTTAGCAAAACCAAATAGCTTATTTAGTCTTGGTTCTTTTTGTTTAGAGAAAGCTCCAAATACATCGAGTTTCCATTTTAGATAATCATGTTGCTTATGACCATGAACAAACCTCATTCTGGCATTCGTTCTAGAATAATTCTTAAACCTATTTTTGTTCCTAGATATATTTGCATCACCTAGCAAAGATCCTAAGGCAACCTGTTCCTGATATATGTTTAATTTAGTTCCCCTCCTACAAACTTCATCTCCTACATTAAGTTCTCCAGCTTTCTTCCATCCTTGAGGAGTCATAACTCTATGGTTGTCAGCCGCATACAGAGCCCCTAACCCTTCAAAATGAAACTTATGAACATCTTTACCAGAGTTTTTATGATAAGCGGTTATCTTTTTAAACTCTACTATTCCATCTTTTTCATTGTAGGATCTAACTTTAATATCCATTTTTTCATTGACTATTCTTGAAATCGGAATTAACCCAGAAGCAGTTTCTACCCTAGAATCCTTACCCAAACACTCGTCAATAATAAATATTTTTCTCTTAAGCTCATTAGGGGACCACGATGCTCCTTCTATGAGTTCTCGAATGTCTTCAATTTTCCTTTTAGTAGCTCCATCAATCTCTTTAATATCCAATGAAGCACCAATATGTATTCCCTTACAGGCTCGACACTTTCCACATATTTTACCGTCATTGATGTTTTCACATGTCATAAGTGTTGAAAGTATTCTAGCTGTAGAAGTTTTTCCACAACCGTGATTCCCACTAAAAAGGTATGCATGAGAAAATTCATCACGAACACTTGCCTGATGTAAAGTACGGACGACATTTGGTTGACCAACTACGTCTGATAGCTGTGTTGGTCTAAACTTAAGATACAAAGATTTTTTACCTGACATGATTCTCCTGCTCAACTAATGTATTATGTTAATATTATACTCCAAATAACGATAACATTATACATTTTTTTGCAGATTTTTTGCAGGGTTTTTTGATTATTTTTTGTACAAGGTAAAATTAGCCCATTATATCTTTGTGAATTTCATTCATCTTTGCTGAAAGGTCTTTTATACTCCCATTATTATCTATTACTTCTATATCATCTAGCTTTTCGGAAGATATGCATTCTCTTAAAATGTGATAAGCCTTTACCTTATCATTATTCGCCTCATCCAAAGATATGTCATCAATTACCACATATTTGACATCATCAGGAACAGATGTTAATACTAAATTCAACCAATATTCTTTATTTACAGAACATCCCCTTTGCCTTACTTGATTAAGAATGTGATTGCCTCCTCTTTCGAGTTCATCCCTTGAAAATAAATGAGAGGCAAATTCAGACACTTTATCATTAATGCTAGCTAAATGAAATCCTTTTTTCTTAAGCATCTTAGAGGCTGTTGTTCTACCACTACCATGCTCTCCTATGAAACCAATAATGATTTTTTTGCTTTTCTTCATCTCTTTATATTTGCCCTAATGCGTAATCTACACCAATAAATGGAATTGAAACAATAACCGGACCAACCACGGCACTTATTTGGGTAGGATAATACACAACGGATAGGTTTGCGTTGAAATCATCTCCTGCCGATATTGTTAAGGATTGATTAGTTGTGTTACTATCTAAAAAATCGACCATCCTATTGTTATAAATGCTAACCGTACCACTCACTTCTTGCATCCCCAACCTTATATCATGAGGTAGAAACTCTGCCCCGGGGGTTCCAGTTGATCCACTGACGTTGGTATATATATTCTTAGCATTATTATTTACATTAAAATTAATGGATTGTACTACATCACCACCTAAATCATTTCCACTAACCATAACCTTATCCCATGTTATGAGTTTTTGAACTTCTTCTGTTTCAGAGACCGTTCCTCTATTTTCCATTTTTTTTGCCAATATATCAACTGATATATTAACAATATCTCCTGCTGTAACAGAAAAAGAGAACTGATTAATTCTACATTCCGTAAATGTTCTTGCCATGCCGGTTTCACATCTTGAATATTGAAATTGTAAATCAAAATAATCACCATCTCTGGCTCTATCTAAAAAAGTTTTAAGAGCCTTCCCCCCTTCCCCGTCTGTAGCTGGAAAAGAAAATCCCCCCCCTATACTAATCGTTCCGGGTCGAGCTAGCTTTTTCTGAACATTAATAAAACCTGGCTCCTCCCCCTTTGTAACATTTGTACTATAATTTGCATCATTAAGTCCGATAACGTGATCATAGAATAGCATCTCTTGACTTGGCTGTACGGAAAAGTCAGAAACTCTAAATGTTGTTCCGTCAACCGAAGCAACACCCATGTATCCCGGAGTTATTTTGATAACCATATTATCCTACTGATTCGCTATATCTACAACCCTTAGAGAATTGAGAACAGCCTATGAATTTGTCACCGTTTTTCTTATTAGTTCTTTCTATTAAATCCCCATCCCTACCTTTTTTAGAGCATTCTGGGCATTTTCTTCCGACCTTATTTTGAGGAGTTTTTTTCTTTATCTTAAAGTTACCGTTATCATCTTTGACATATACGGACTTACACCCCTTATAGTCATTACAGGCAAAGAATTTGCCAAATCGTCCAGTTCTTTCTACGATATCTTCCTTCTTGCATACTGTGCATTTTATCCCCATGGAGACAGGACCATCCTTCTCTTCCCCCCCAGCGTCCGTGATATGGTCTGTCAGCACTTTATATACTTCATTTAGCACATCTAAAAACCCTTTTTCGCCATTAGCTATTTCATCTAATTTACTCTCTAATTCAGAAGTGTATTTGATATCCATAAAGAAGTCTTTAAAATTAGGCTGTAAGTAATCACATATCTGCATTCCTAATGTAGTTGCAACTAAAGATTTTTTACTCTGACCCTGACTTCCATCTCCATTACCTACATAACCCTTCTTCTGAAGAGAGGTAATAATTGAATCCCTAGTAGAAGGTCTTCCAACCCCTTCCTTTTCCATCTCTTTAGCAAGACTACCCTCATTGTATCTAGCTGGTGGTTGAGTAGTGTGCTTTGTCTTATTGACTTCTTTTAAAACCAACTCTTCTTTCTCTTTGACATTAGGTAAAATCTCTTCTTTAGTTTTGCTGTACTTATATATCTTAGACCACCCATCAAATTTGATTGTCTGACCTTTTGCAACTAAATCGTGTTTTGTGTCTGTTTTTATATTATATGTGACGGTATCAACTACCTGAGGAGACATTTGGCACGCTATAAATCTATCCCTAATAAGCTTATACATCTTCTTCTCACCCGAGTCTTCGATATCACCCCCCTTGTTGTATACATCTGTTGGACGGATACATTCATGAGCTTCTTGAGATGCCGCTGATGATTTCTTTTTATATACATTTGCAGACTTGGGAAGATATTCAGAAGATGCAGCTTTTCCGATTAATTCCCTAACTTGTTCTAATGCTTCATCGGCTATAGAAAAAGAATCTGAACGAATATAAGTAACCAATCCTTTTTCATAAAGCTTCTGGGCTACAGTTTTAGATTTACTCAAACTCCAGCTAAAAAGAGAAGAGCACGTAGCTTGTAAGGAGTTTGTATCAAATGGAGGATTTGGATTATTTATTTTTTCTTTACGGTCAATATTTGAAACCTTATACCTAGCTTTCTCTAACTTTTCAACATCTTCTTTAGCTATCTTATTATCAAGATATTTATTGTCCTTATCTTTAGTGATAACCTTAGCCCAAAACTCACCATTATCGTTTTTTAGCAATGATTTTATAAACCAATAGTCTTCAGGTTTAAATGCATCTATTTCTTTCTGCCTATCACAAACTATCTTGAGGGCTATCGACTGAACTCTACCGGCCGAAGACCCCGATATATGAGCCTTATACCATAAAACGGGAGAAATTTTATATCCGATTAGTCTGTCGAGTATTTGACGAGCTTTCTGAGCATTAACAAGATCCATGTTAATGCTCCGTGGATGACTTACGGCTTCAAGAACTGACTTCTTGGTAATCTCATTGAACGTAACTCTTTTACATTTTGATTGGTCTCCTTTTGGTAGTATATCGTATATATGCCACGCAATGGCTTCACCTTCGCGATCAGGGTCAGTTGCAATGATAATCTCGTCAGCTTTAGATGCTAAACTCTTTATTTCTTTAACGACATTCTTCTTGTCTTTAGATACCTCAAACGTTGGCTCAAAATCTTTCTTAACATCGATATTAATACCTTTCTTAGGAATACTTCTAATATGACCTACAGAAGCAGTAACTCTGTAATCTGAACCAAGATATTTTTTTAACGTAGAACACTTATTCGGACTTTCCACTATAAACAATTTCATAAAAATCTCCTTTATTAACTAATATATGATTACATTATACAGAAAAAACAAAAATACAGGAATTACAATAAAAATACATGAATTACAATGTCGTAGATAGAATTATTTTTATGATAAAATAAACTTATGGTGTACGATAATGGAAACTAAAATAAATTATTTAGAGAAAATAATTGTTGATAGCAATAAAATGCTAGAGATGGTTCTTAATAACATTCCTCAACACATTTTCTGGAAAGACATCAATTCTGTATTTTTAGGATGCAATCGCAATTTTTCAAATTCAGTTGGATTAGAATCGCCAGATGATATTGTTGGTAAAACAGATTTTGATATAAGTGATTATGAAATGGCAAAAAGATTTATTGAAATGGATAAAAGGGTCATATCGACCAATGAACCTATATATGGATTACACGAATTTCACAAAGATTTTAACGGTAACGAAATTTGGATAAATGTAAACAAAATCCCTCTTCAAGACGAAAATGGTGATGTGATTGGGATACTAGGAACCTTTGAAGATATAACCGAAAAAGTCATGCTATCAAAAAAAATAATCAAAAATGCTAAAAAATACAAAGACCTTATAGACCACACAAATACAGCTTATATGATTATGGATACCAAACTTCATATTATTGAAGCTAATAATATATTATCAGACCTTATGGAAATAGGGGACGAAGATATTGTTGGTAGGTCTCTTAGAGAGTGGATAAGTAGTAAAGACATAAGCTCATTCGATGATTCATTTGAGGTGTTACTGAATAATGGTACCCCGATAAACGATTTAGAATGGAGTCTAATTAATGATAATGACTCTTGTAAAAATATATCAATAAGTGCAAATATCATAGAAAACGGAGGAAGGCTTATTTTTTGCCTACTACGCGACCTTTCTTGTAAAAAAATAGAAGAAGAAAGGAAGTATATAGAGCAACAAAAGAAGAAAGATAAACTCAAGCAAAACATTCAAGAAATAAGAGGTAAGCTTAGGAACATAAGAATAGGAACAGAGACAGGAATATAAGGAATATAACATGACCGACCCAAATATATTTTCAGCACCACAAAATTACCAAATAGATTTGACAGTACTGTTATCTGTCACGGCGGTATGCCTGACCGCTATGGGGACATTAGTGGCTATATTTCGCAAAAAATCAACAGAATTAAAAGATGATGAATTTCCCGGCAAAACCCCAATGTGTTTGCAGAAAAAAACAGACATAGAAAGAATAGAAAGGGAGGCAAAAGAACTAAGCAATAAACTTGATAAGTTCAAAGATGAAAGCAGAAAAAAAATCGAAGAAATACGTCAAATGGGAAATGACGCTAATACAGAAATTGGAATATTAAAGAATGAATCTTTAAATTCAATTAAGGGTATCGACAATACAAAAGCTGAACTAAAAGATATAGCTAGTAAATTAGATGACTTACTTAAGCAGCTTCTAGATTGGATGACTGATTAATTTGAGCAGCACTTCTTGAACTTCTTACCACTTCCACAAGGACATGGTTCATTTCTGCCAACCTTATTATCTGACCTATGAATAGGCTCGAGTTTAATATTTTGGTCTTCCTCTGAGTCAATAATTAAGCCACCCTCAAAATGGTCAACTTCATGTTGAACAGCTATAGATGTTAATCCGTCATCATTTATATGGTTACTTTCATAATAGAAGCATAGGGTTTCATCTATAAGTTTGTCATCTTCTATTCTCTGATTTTTAATGACATAATCTCTATACCTTTTAGTATTAAGAAACGTATCAGGGAAAGACAAACATCCTTCTTTTAAATAAGTAAATTCTCCATCTCTGGATTCTAACTCTGTATTAATCAGATACAGGTATTTAGTCTCTTTACTGTTTGAAGTCTTAATTACCCCAACTCTCTTAGGTATACCTATCTGAATAGCAGCTAATCCAACCCCTTCAGGAATATTTTCTAGCTCTTTTTTAAGCTTATTAATTATATCAATAGCCTCTGAAGCAGAGTCAACATTTGTGGATATCTGCCTCAGAGTATTTACGTTTTTTACAACATTATTAGACATTAAAATAATTCGCCTTCACTATTTTCTTCAGAATCTTTAATCTCAGCTTCATCTTTGGATTCAGAAGTAGGTAATTCGTCAATAATATCATCCAGAATTTCGTCCCCACCATCTAATTCCATATCTCCATCTGGGAGGTTTGGTCTAAGGTTGAGGTTGAATTCTATTTTATTTGACAATAAGTTAGGTAAAGCAGAGTCATTGAACCAATCTACACCAAGCTTATCAACCATGATTCTGAAATCTTCAACATCATGTTTAACGGTTTTACCTACCTCACTGTCAATATGTAAAAGCTCATGAAATATGACAGCTACCTTCTGAGACTTTGACCATGCATTCCAGTCACTCCAGTAGAGTTCCATTAGGTATCTTGTATTGACATTATTAATCTGCATAAGAGCCTTTGTAGCCCCCTTTAGAGGTCTTACAGATGCCAACGTCTTGCTTGACTTGGGTCTTTCCTTGTTAGACACTCCTAATACCTCTATCATATGTGGACGAATGGCCCAAAGCTCATCTGGGTAGTTATCAACCAATTCTTCAATAATTTCATTTGCTTCAGGAATCTTCTCATATATTTTTTCTGACTGTGACATTGCTAGTTCTCCTATTATTTTTTATTAATGCTTACCTTTTTTATCCAAAACATATCTACATTATACATATTTTAGTTTAACTTTTGACGTAAATTCTTCAGCTATTTTCAAAAGAATATTAACTTCTTCTTCAGTGTACGGATTAACATCACAAGCCTCATTACTTAACATCGTGGTTGTATTACGAAACTGCTGAAGAACCCATTTTTCATCAGGTCTAATTATAAAACCAATCTCTTTCAATACCCTAGCATTAATATATTTAGGATAAAGAGTGGTTCTAATTTCATAGTCGAAGTCTTCTCTATCAATAACGTTTTCCCTCAATAAATTAAGAGTCCTAATGACATTACTAAATTCATCGAATACCCCAAAAGAATCATTGACAGATATTTTCTCGTAAATATATGGATTGCTAGATTTAATATCCATAGCAACATAGCTTAATAACCCAATGACACGACTTAAGTTTTCAGTATTCGTTCCATTAGTAGACAAACCAACCTTGCAACCAATCCCCACGAAATAAAGTATTAGATTTCTTAATAGTTCTGGATTAATACAAGTCGGCTCACCACCACTAATCGTTATCCAATCAATTTTATTTTTAATGATATAGTCATGAACATATTCCCATTCCACTTCTTCATTATGACCTGTGACCAGTTTAGAATTCATGCAATATGGGCATCTTAAATTACACCCACCAATAAATACGGATGGGGCAAAAATGTTGTCCCCCATCTCACTACATTGGTTAAATCCATATATAATAGGAAAATCCATTAGTGTCCCCTAACCCTGCTAACAACTTCACCATTTGAGTTTACAATAGATATATATGAAGAGTCTCCATCGGATGATTCATCTATTCCTATAAGAGATTCATCTAATGAAGAAAAATAACTTGGGAGTCCTGTTGGCATTGATATTTCAATTTTGCCCTCTCTTTCCTCTTTATATATTTTTTCTCCATGCCTGTATATAGGAAGAACCGTTTCCATAGCTATCTTCGAAGATAAAATCTTTTTATATATTAAGCTTCTATGGCAATTTGACCCAGCTATTGTATTTTCCCAGCAACAAAGAAAATAAACATGATTAGGTTTCAAGTCTTCTAACCATTCCCTAATGTCCCTTTTCCTCTTTTTCAAGATATTATAATAGTCTTCAGTATAAGATTCCCAATCTCTATTTTTCTTATATCTACATAGTAGGTCATAAGTTGGGCAAAAGAAATCCAATCTTTTAAGATACTGAAGATGCTTAACTTTGTTGAGTGGTGGGTGACTCAAGGCAATCGAATTCACCGTATAGTTCTTATTACCGTTATCGTTGATTAAGTTAACCTTGTATACCTTATCATCACCTTTAACGGTATGAAGCAAAAACCCGTAATCAATAAGGGTATTTGCGTCCCAAAAATTAGTCAATACTAATATAGCCTTTTTGTTCAACTTTTACTTGCTTTCTTTATGGCCTTAATTATTCTTTCTTCGTCGTAATCATCTCCAACAAATACCTCATCATTTGCTACGACGAATCCTGGTAAGTCATCTATACCTTTATTTCTAGCTATAGATAAAGCTACAGTAGTATCATATTTGAATTTAAGGATTTGGCAAGGAATCTCTTTGCATTTACCAATAGCTCTTTCTGTGGAAGATAGAGCTTCGGCACAGTGCTTGCATTTGTCAGCATATATAAAATGTATCTGAATCATCAATCGTTCTCATTTAGTATTTTAACAGTATTGGTTTATTCAGAAAAATCAGCTAGTTTATAATATTCACTATTAATGAATTGCATAATACGCTTAATGGTTATTTGCCCTCTCCCATAAGGTTTTGAGTCTCCCCATCTTTTCTGATGCCATTCTTTATACTTTTCATCAATACCAAGATTAGACAGAATGGAGGTGAGCTTATTATAAAGTTCATCAGTATTAAGTATTTTACTAGGGCTTTTAATTCTAGATTCAATGTGTTTCTGAGCCAAATCTAAAAACACTTCATGTTCGGTGCTTGTTAATTCCTTATTATATTTATTAGCTCTATGTACAATCCAAAATGGCTCTTTGTAACGTCCTTGGAAAAAAGATATTCCAGTCATCTTACATGCATATTCCATAGCTACTTTAACTATATCTGCATCCACTTGGCAGAAAAGAACAGCAACTTTCTTAACATCTACCCCTTCTCCTAAAATTGAATTAGCGTATCTTGCCCATATTATCTTTTTATCTTTATCCATCTTGTCAAAAGAATCAAATTTTGTCCTTTTCTTCCCAGTAACCTCTCTTATATATTCTTCGTCGGGAATAACCCTTATGGGTCTAATCTTAATATCTCCGCCCTTCTTTAACCCGATTTTTTTATTTCTTACTTCATTAACCTTATCTTTTTTATCCAAAAAACGCATTGGTTTATTTTTTGATACACCGATAATCCAAGCTATAAGACTCAATTTATCACGATACGTTACCCTCTTACCATTCGTCATTTCTTTATATTGACTATATTTACGTGGGTCACTATTTTCCATATTATTGAGAAGGATATCTATACATTCCTTTTGGCTAATTTCTTGAACAGTATCCAAGTCCAATATGGGATATCCCTCCCTATCGTTAATACCAAGTTCTTCATAAGCCTTTTTCATCAGAGATTTAAATTGAGGGTCGGTCAATCTGTTATTTTTTGTTTTACCGAGTCTTTTCTTTACCCCGTTTGGATCCTGAATAATATCGTAAAGTCTTTTTTGAAGATTGATTGTTTCCTTGGTCATGGAATGTTTTTTATCCCTGATTTTAGAATCAGTTAGATTAATTTCGACACCATCTAGGTCTATAGTGGGAATACCCTCATCCTCTTTAGATTTAATAAAAGACATGATTCTATCATACTCTCCTTCTGATAATCTTCTATTTTTTCTGCTTTCAGATATCTTCTTAGTAAACTCTATTTCTTTTTTTGTCATTTTCTTTTTCATAATACTATCCTAATCTTCCATTATTGAGGCTTTCATCAAACACCATGGTAATAGTCTTACCTATCATTAATTTTGCCGTCTTTTTAAGTTCATCTTCTATTTCTCTATCTGTTCTGTTTCCATAAGAAAAACAACTACGATTAATTTGAGTTCTTAATCTACCTTCCTCGCATTCTCCAACAATAAGTATTGATTGGGCATCTTTTACGTAGTCGGCTTCTAAAACTTTTATTTTCTTAGTAACTGCTTGACTCATACTATTTAAACTCCAATCTTGCTATGCCTCTTAGTTCCGCTTCTTGTTTCCAACGTATTGCATCTTCTTTTGAGAATTTTCCATTTAGAGATTCCCTATTTGGTGGGATAACAGCCTCACCTTTTGAATAAAACGTATCCATAACCCCCTTTGTTTCAAGAAGGCTCATTCCAGTCATTCTACGAATCAACCTCATAAACTCAATTTTCTCTTTAACATCTGTGACGATTATCGAATACTCTTCACTTATATATCTAGGGTTTGGGGTGAGTTCCTTATTGATAGATGTTGGAAAATTCAACTCCATTAAGTAAATATCATCCCCATCTCGTATAGCCTTTTTGTCTACTATTATTGCATTTCCTCCGCAATCTAATGATCCCCTCCCCTTAGAAATCTTTTCAGCCTGTGCAGCATTATCAAAAATTCCAATAAGAGTTCCTTTAAAATCACAATTCCCAAAATCTCCATATACCGCAAATACGTCAATTATTTCCATTATTTAATCCTCTATATCTAAATGCATGTCACCATGATATAAAAAGTTAGGGTGAGTGAAGAAATCTTCTGCCCAAAAATCAGCTATTGCAAAAGAGACTATATCTCCCGTTTTATGACATTGATATCCGTCAGGGTCAGAGTTATACCAGCATATTTGATTATCTAATCCATGATACCAAGCTAGGTTAAAAGGCCATTCTATCCTTCTAATAGCCCTGTCTTTACTCTTACCTTCTCTTAAAGCAGTACATAAATTCATATTTCACATCTCCTTACATGGTTTACAAGAGTCATCACAACTTGAGTGCCAAAGACTATCTCCGTCCCAACTGCTCATAGGACTCTCTTTATAACCAAATCTTTTTCCACACTTATCACACCTCTTGAATAAATATCTCAAAACTCTCTGAAGAGGATGAATTTGAATATTCCAGTGATGAATATGCCATCTAGGATGCTTATACCAAGGGAGAACATCTCTCATGATATATGCATAGATTATTGAAGCCATTGAACTAATACGCTCATCTCTTTTGTATTTAGTTTGTTCTTCATTATTGCCTTTTTCGAACTTCCTAGTAATGCTATCGTGAAGAGAGTCAACGTTGTTCTCTGCAAAATGAACAATATTCCAAAGGTTATTACTCATATACTTATTTGCTTTTTTATATCCTAAACAATTATATGCCGCTCTCCAAAACATATTTATAGTTATACCTATTACAGATAAGTGAGGGTCTCCATTTGGATGAAACCAACCACATGAATAAACCGTATGGTCCGGTTTTTCATCGGGTTCAGGTTCATAACCATCATCACATGTTGAAGAACAAAATGTTCTATCCCATTCCATCTCGAAATCTTTAGTAATTTTTTCTAACATCTTTTGGTCAAGATGCCTTTTTCTAATAAACCACCCACAACTGTCATCTGTCCCGTCTCTTTCTGGGTCAACATGCCATATAGTAATGAAACTATTTCTATATTCACTTTTTTGAATAGTTCCATCTTTAATCTTGTATCTACTTTTCCAAGGGTATTTTATCTCAAAGGCAACTGTCATTGGATCTCGCATGTTTACTCCTTTGTTCTTATATCTGGCATATCTTTAGAAAACTTTTCTGAAACAGCAACTTTCAAAGCTTCTAACTGTTCAATAATGATATCTTTATTAGCCGCTAGCATGAAGCTCGTTAATTCCGAAAGCCATTCTTCTCCAAATATCTTAAGAAGAATCCAGTCATGAAATGTTCGATAATTATCTTTTTGTTCCATTTGAGCATCTGAGAAATTACCAACCTTCTTGTCAATATTATCTAATTGAGCATACAGTCCTTCAATAACTTCTCTTGTCAATTCTACACTATCGTCAACCCTCTTAACGAATGGGCATTGAGTATTTAATGGAATTTCATCTCTAGTTAAAAGACCTTCATAGGCTTTTTCAAATTTGTCAACTCGTTCTTTGTACATATCATCCGGCCATAACCCATAAATACGGCAGGATAATGGACGAGACTCATAATATGTGCATTTACCATCTTCCCCCAGCAACATACATGGCTTAACAAGTGTGTCAATACCCCACTTTTCAAACTCATTACGGAAAAAATATTCAATCGAAGTACAAATGAGTCTTAATTTTTCCGAACGGCTAGTAGTATCCCAAATCTCATTGACTATCTGGCAGAACTCACAATAGTTAAGTTGTGGCATCGCTACCCTACAGCATTCGCATCTTCCGCTACAAGTAGTTTCAAGATTAACAGAGGTATAGACCTTCTTAAGTCTATCCTTAAGAGGAACAGGTTTTGATTTAGACTTAAAAGGGATATCTTTTTTTCTAACATTTTTCTTATTATTTTTTGACGACCATTTATTTTTTTCTTTTTTGCTCATTTATTCCTCTTTTGTGGTTAATTGGAAGACCCATTGAAATTAGCAAGGGCTTGTTCATTTACAAACATATAGCCACTACATATCCAACAATATCTTTTGTCTTTATTAAAAGACAGATTTCCATAACAGCTTTCCCTTACTTTTCCCAATGCAGTTTTATTTTTAAAATCCATACTCTCAACTGTCATTTTGACAACTTCTCCATCATACCCTGTAGAGTAGACTTTATCTCCTTCTTTAATGTCGTCAAAACTACAGAGACGACCCTTAGGTAGTTTTACTTTTCTACCATTAATATCTACTTCATCAAAAATAAAGTCCGTATAAAAACCGTTTTGGCTCTTAAGTATAATTTCTCCTTCCAGATAAACCCAAGCCAAGCGAAGCTTTTTGGGGTCATCTGATGGAAGAACAGTGATGTCCTGACGAATCGGAAAACTTCCATCATATTCTTTATTGCTCATGATAATACATTATACATGGTTAATGATTTTTTAAATTTTTTCTAACATAATTAATTTGACTAAAAGACGGTATGAACTGTATAAACTCAAATTTTGCTTTGAGGTATCTTTCGACATAATTCTTTTTGGACACAATATTTCTTAGGTAAGATATCCAAGATATACCAATGCTATTCTTTGTAAAGCTAGTAACCTCTACGTATTTATTCTGATCTATTAAATAAAAATCATACCTCCTTTTCCCCATATACTTACCGTATATTTTGTTATGATGAAATCTAACACTGTCTTTTTTGTATTTTAGATAAATATATGCCTCTGGAATAGAATCACAAACAGCTCCATCATTCAGTATGACCTTGGTACAGGATGGGCAGCTATATATACCGTTTTTTCTTTTTTTTGGAGTCGTTATCCATTCACAATTGCAAATAAGACACTTCCACCATATATTAACTCCACTAGATTCAGTCACTTCATATGGACTCTTTATGTTTTTGGTTGGATGCCATTCTTTAGCTAATTCAGGATTTTTCATGCCGACACTTTTACATTTGACACAACTGTTTCCAACATTATTTCTTTGGTTTATAGTATTTTTCCACTGATGTCCACAAATAGAGCACCTCCACCACACACTCTTATGGCTATTTGCTGTAAAATCATAAGGAGTTAGTCCGTCATTCTTTTCATAGCACCATTCTTTAGATAAATAAGGATTTAGGTTTCCGAGACTATTATTTTCATTTGCTCTTTTTCTTTTGCATCTAGGGCATCCATTTTTTCTACAACCAGCTCTGCCATAGATATTTGTTTTCCACTCATGACAACAAATCTTACATTTCCACCAAACTTTAATTGACGACGCTGGTCTAATTCTATATGGGTCAATGTCACTATTTTTTCTATAGTCCCATTCTTCCAATAATTCCGGATTTTTTACTGCAAAGGAAACACACTTAATACATACTCCGGAAGATTTAGTCGTTCTATAATAAATAGGAGCTTGCCATTCATTCCCACACTCATTACATTTCCACCAAACTACTCTCTCACTTCCATAACTAAAATCACATGGTTTTAGCCCATTATTCTTTTCATGTAACCATTCTTTAGATATTTTAGGATAAAGAACGGTAAGTCTATTGTTGTCTGTCAGTTTGCTCATAATTATTTGAAATTTTATAGTGACAATCTCTAATGGCATCTCCTACTATTCTAGATATTCGAATATAATATTTATCCCTAAGCTCGTTAGCCATATATCTTTCTTCTTCTGATAACCTAACGGTAAGAGACTGATATTTTTGTTTTTTTCTATTCATGATACTCCATTTGTATTATTTGTAATTATTGTATTCCAAGGTGAGTGTTGAAATTCCTTTATTTACCTCTCCAAGCTAAAAGGGGGAGTATGTCAAATGAGTTTTAAATAATATATCGGAATTTACTTCTTCCAAAATCACCCTCATCTTTCTCAATAAATATCTTATTTGGTATACTATCATTGATTTCTCTTTTATGAGATATTAATATAACCCTGCTAAAACGACCTTTTAGGTTATTTATCAACTTAAATACTGCATGGATATTAAAATCATCTAAAGAGCCGAAGATTTCGTCCAAAAAAATGACCTCTGGCTTTTGTGTACAACGAGAGAAGGCGAGTAGGGCAAGTCCAATATCAACAGATAATTTCACAAGGACTTTTTCTCCACCGCTAAGCATGATATATGTATCAGCCGAACCGCCTGTTATATTTATATCAACCTTAGAGCGATCATTAATGAACAACTCTACAGACATCTCACCATTACTAAATATATCTAAGAACTCTTTTATGTAAACATTAAGCAACGGAAGGTACTTTTTAACAATTCTTGTCTGAATTCCCTCAAGACCAAAAACATCTTCTAAAATCACTAATCTATTAAATACTTGCCTATCATTAGTAAGGTCATCTTCAAGCTCTTTAATTTTCTTAGATGCAGATTTTATGTTATCTATGTCCTTTTTAGCAGAACCAATATTTGAGTCAGCCTTTGACTTCTCTGCCGAAACCTCTTCTCCCTTATTTTTAAGAGATTTAATAGTTGACTCTACTCCTTCAGCATCTTTTTTTGCTTCTCTATATTTCTCGGCTATTTCATCGAGGTTGACCTTAAGCTCTTTCGACTTACTATCATATTTTTTAGATATCCCATCTATCTTTTCATTATACTCAACGATTTGAACCTTGATGTCTTTTATTTCCTGAGTAAGTTCTTTAATAGACTCAGCATTATCTTCTTTAGACTGCTTCTTTATATCCTCTAGAGCTTTTTTGGTGTCATTATACTCTTTGATTTCGGATTTAATTTTAGATTCCTTGATTAACCATTCATTAATGATATCAAGACGCCTCTCGGACTCCTCTAATTTTTCAACTACCCTTTTCTGTTCCTTATTTAGCTTTTCATTCTCTAAATTATGCTTAGAAACGACATCCTTATTCTTAGATATTTCTGACTCAATATGATGTCTTGAAACGTTACTTTTGCATTTTTCACAAATGAATTCTTCTCCAGAAGAATTTGATAGCTGTTCACTTAATGAGCTAATTTCACTAGATAGCCTTGAAATCTCACTTTTATGCTTAGCCGTCTCTTCCAGTAAATTTTCTTTTTGCTTTCTTAGTTCCTTGCTTTTTTCTACATAGGCATCTTTCACATTTTTAGATTTTTCAATCTTTTTAAGGTCTTCTTCTCTGGAGGTCATGTCAAAAGCCTTAATCCAAGATTCTTTTTTCTTTTCTTCCAACCTAATTTTCTCTCTTTTATCGACAAGAGATTCTAACTTAGATTTCTGACCCTTACCTTTTTTAATGGAGTCATCTTTAAGAGACTCCCATTCTTTTATCTGAGACTTCCTTTGCTCTTCTTGTTGCTCTATTTCTGACTTAACCCTAGACCCATCCTCCTTAAGGGATGCAACCTTCTTTACAGCATCGGATTTTGACAACTCTTCTATTTTATCATTAATAGCTTTAGTTTTCTTGTCCGATTCAAATATAACTTTTTGATAATCTTTAATTCTTTGCTCTATTTCTTCAATAGTCCCATATGCTTCTAGGTTATCTTTTAAGATATTAATTTGAGCAGATAGGGTGTCTACCTCTTTACTTTTCTTATTTTTTCGAGCTCTAATACTCTCAAGACATGCTATTACTACATCTTCTAAGTTTAGTAAGCTAATAAGCATTTCCTTCCTCGTCTTATCAGTGCCCATTAGAAATTTACCGGCATCATTCTGTGCGAACATTGCACCATTTACGAATATGTCATAATCCCAAGGAGTAACTTGAGCTATTGCCTCATTTGTATCTGTAGTTCTATGACCCTCTCGACTTTCTACATCGTTTTCATTTATGCATTCAAACTCTACAATTGGAGAGTGACTCTTCTGAGACCCGGTAAATGCCCTCCCTCTTTTAACTCGATATATCTTTCCGTTCTCTTCAAATATTTCCTCAACGTAAGACTCTTTAAGGCTTTCAGGGTATTTACCATTAAATCTTGTTACTACAGATGTTCCAGCTTTTTCACTTTTATCCGTATTAACACTCCTTCTAACAACCCTATCATAGTGAGCATAACAGATAGCTTCAAATATTGTCGATTTACCCACTCCATTACTTCTATCGTAGTTATCTCCCTTGACTCCACAAACGGCTAATAAATCAGCTATACCTCTTTCTTTTACATCATTAATATATGCAACTGGGTTAGACTTTAATTCATCATAAATCATGTCCATCGTTAGGGGGTCATCTTCGTCGGCCAATTTTTTCATATTATCGGGTGAAACGTCAAAGACAATAGAGTTACAGTCTTCTCCGAATCTGAAAAAGTTGAACATTCTTATTCCATATATTTGCATTATTTAAACCTTTCTAGCAGTACTTATAAAACCATTCTTTATTTTTTTCTTCCAATAAAAATGGATTATCATTAATGTATTCATCTATGACTATCATTGATTCTTCATCGGTCATTAAAAACGTAAGTTCTCTTAGTATTTGAACATGGTCTCTAAATTCTTTTTCCGACATTAAATCAACCCTTTAGTAACCTCATTATATATTTCAGTTCCTAAAGCTACCATGAACTTCATCTCTTCCTCATCTTCTACACGTTCAGCTAATGCCTCTGCAACAATTGGCATTATATTGTCTCCACTTAAATGTCCTGTATCTTTGATTTCTTCCTCAAGCTTATCGGCTTCCTCTTTCATTTCTTTCTTTTCAACATCTTGGGTACTATCGAAATATATTGGATTAACCTTTTCGATTATATTCCTCTTAAACGAATCTAAGTTACTAGAGAAAATAAGAGATTCATTATATGTGCCTTTGAATTTTATTTTAACCATAGCTTCTTGATGTTTTGATAAATCCAAATCATTAAATTGGTCTCTTATTTTATTAAAGTTACCTTCAAGTTCTATAATCGGACGACAGTTTGGATTCTCTATGAAACGACATTTTTTTAAATGCCCTTCTTCTGTAGCATCAGAATCATAAAAAACGAATCCTTTCTTTTGACTAATTTCGCTAAAATCACTCTTTTCTAGGGTTCCACCATATAAGGCTACACAATTCTTTGTTTTCAGTATTTGAAATTCATGAAAATCACCAAGAAATACGTAATCAGACCCAATCCTATCCAAATCTGACACACTAATGTCATCCTTATTTTTATTTAGCCTATCTTTTTTGTCTGCCTCTGATTTAGTCATCCCCTTAGCTATTTGAAGAGGGTCTGCATACTCGTTCATCTTAGCACCTTGAACAGAAAAATGACCGAAGAATATAGAAGGAACCCCATCATCCTTTTCTTTTATTTTGACTAAGAACTTCTCAAACTCTTCTTTCATTGTAACTTTGCCCTGTTCAACTTCTATTGAATACGGGAGTAAAAATAGATGAGCCCCTTTATAATCCAATATTTTAGGGTCTTCTACAATCTTTATGCTTTTTAGACCAAGCTCTTTAATGTCTTTTAGGGCATGGTTAGTCATATATACATCGTGAATTCCTATTAATATTAGGACTGGTATTTTGTTAGAATTTAACTTCCGTAGTTGCTTACTAAAGAATCCCCTAACCTTATTAGAAGGAGATGGATTGTCATAAATATCTCCCGGTATCACAAATATGTCAGGTTTTAATTCGTTAATGCATTTATCTACGCACCATTCGAATGCCCTCATGAAATCGGCACTACGAAATGGTACGGTTGGGTATTGTCTGTCATATACCCCTTTAAAAACGGCTTTATTAAGATGTATATCCGGAGCTATTGCTATCTTCATTTATTTCTATCCTTGTACGACATTAAACTATTTTCATGTAAGCTTCTATATTATACAAAAAAATGGGGAATATCCAAAGATATTCCCCACAAATGATAAGCCCTACATGTTATATTTCGTTAGTATAGGCATAAAACGCTATTCCTGTACGCTCATTCCCGTTCATATTAGCAACAATGAAATTAGCCCAGCAATATAAATCAGGTCCTCTGGTAGCCGTATAACCCCTAGCAATAGCAAGAGCCTTAGCTGCCTTCCCGATAGTTGAGTTTCCAAAGCACCGGATAACGACTTCTTTATTTTCCTCTAATGCATGAGCTATAGCACCCGCTAACTTTTTAACATTATTCTTACGCTCTTCCCCGCTAATGTCTCTGCTGTCAGCCTTAACCATAAGTACACTCTGGCAATTGTCGATATTCACTTCTTCATCACCATCAATCTTGTTAGAGGCAAACGTACAAAACGAGATACCAGTAAGCTCACTATCCCCCATCGTAGTCGTAATGAAGGCCGGAGAGCATTCTAACTGAAGGCTCTGAACATCGATATAATTACGGGCAATAGCAATAGCTTTCGCTGCTTTTCCGATAGCAGCATTCCCGAAACAACGAACGTTAATTTCTCCATTACGCCTTAGAGAATGACTAATCGCTCCTGCCAGTTTTTTGACATTCTTCTTTCTTTCTTCAGGAGTGACATCGTGGGCATCGGCTTTAACCTTTAATGACTTAGGGGTTTCTTTTGAGTCATCCCCTTGAGTATAAGAGGGGTTTTCATTTTTTTTATTTTCTGCTACATCTCTTTCATCTTTCATTTCATCTCCTTCCATATTTAGTGATAGTATTCAAACAATTATTACAACAATCATATTATACAAATAAATAGTGAAGTGTGCAAAACTTTTCACACATTCATAAATAAAAATTAATAAAAAAACCCCCTGAAAAATCAGAGGGTTAGTTTATTTTTAAAAATCATCCTTGAATCATAGACATAAAACGAGATTTATCCCTTCTTAACGTTCTTATAGTCTTCATTACTTCATCTGCCTCAGGGGTCTTATGTAGCTCTACTGTATAGTGTAGTTTATTTGACGGTGTTATCTCGTAATTTACTAATTCAAATTTCTGAATTTCTGAATTTTCCTTAATTATGTCAGTGACTATCCTATTGCATTTTCTTTTCGTACTCAATCTATTAGCTTGGTCTTTGCTTATTTTTACTTTGCCACTTTTTGTTTTTAAATCCCTTACAATGGAAGAGATTGTGTCCCCATTCCCAAGTTTTCTAAGGAGCCCTCGAACCATTGGGTCTTCATTAGATAGAATTTTTATGGTTTCTTCCATATGCATTTTTTCCAACACTCCCCCTTCTTCACCAAGTTCTTCAGATAACAAATCTTTCAGGGTGCTTTCATTACCCCCTTTAGTATTGTAATCATAATCTAATGATAAAGTAAAATTACTAATAGAATTAGGGTCTGAACCTAATGGTCTTCTCTTTTTAGCTTTCTTAGAGTTACGAATATTCCTAACACAATTCTGAAGAATGGTATAGAGCCACGTATTAAAACTCCCTTTATTCCCTTTATAAGTCTTAGCTGCTTTAGCAAAATAAAATGTCAATTCGCCAAACATATCATCTGCACTATCCATTAGATAATAATATCTTTTAGCCCATACCTTAAGGGTAGGTACTCGATTCTGATATACTCTTTCAAAAGCCTCTTTATCACCGGTTTCTTGGAACAGCATTACATCTTTGTTTTCTTGCTTTCTGTCAATTGGTGCAAAAGCAGATTTCTCTTCTGCCGTCCAATTTGGTTTGTAGAAACTCTTATCAATCTTATTTACATTATGTTCTTCTTCAACAATAATCTTTTCCTGATCTACAAAAAACAACTTCGACTTAACATGATTACATTCCATAACACACTCCTTAATTCCAACATTCGTTTTTAAACTCACAACATTTACACTCGGGGGAAGACTCATCTTTATAGGGTCTTTCCGGTAGTGCCCCATTAATTTTATTCCTCATCATAGTTTCACATTTAGATTTAATAGCTGTAATGATGGGGGTATAGGGTTCGACATGGATTACGGTAAAGTCATTGCTTTCGTTATTCGAATATAATAATAAACCATCCGTTAATTCCATTAACCATAAATAAATAGTAATTTCTACGACATCTTTCTTTAACGCTCCTGTTTTTAGTATTTTATTAAAATCATTATTAGAAACCGGTTTAATTTGAGTAACATAAACATCATTATTAAATGATATCAGTGCATTTACATTAGCTGTTATATTGTATTTAGAATCAGCCGTTACGATATCTTTCCCTAGAACTCGTATATTAAGGCAATGTATCAGTATATCAAGCCACCTGTTAACCGTAGCCTTATAAGTTAAATCATCTATATAACTAACATGGGATTTACGGTGGGGAGTGCCTATACTCCGATAAATCATTCTTCGACCGCATTCTGTGATACGAGATGGGTCAAAAGAACTATCAATGACAGGAATAGACCTCCTATCATTTTCTTTTCTAATTATATCCTCAAGCATTTCAGATTTTTCGTCTCGTTTAAAAAAATCAGGCATAGTTAATCAATGTTTTCTTTGTGAATGTATTTTCTTCCATATTGTATTAATTTCTTTGGAAGCAAGAACTCTCTCTTTAGATAGTAGCTCATCTAGTCCGTTTTTGGCAACATAAACATCTGGGTCTTCCCCTACTGGTATCCCTTCAATAACTGATATAGAATCATAAAAATCATATTCCTTTAATGCAAAAATAGCTTTATCTTGCCCCTTCTGTCCCGATTGATTCTCATCAACATCTAGACATATGCATATATTGTCACAATAACGAGCTATAAGACCTATCTTACGAGGAGTTAGGGCTGTCCCCATAATAGCTACAACCTCATGTAGTCCAGCCTGATAAAGCTGTATAGCATCTATATATCCCTCTACTATAAATATCTTATTCTTATTGAAGATGGATTTCCTAGTTTTATTCAATAAAAATAGATATTCCCCTTTTTTAAAAGGCTTAGGCAAATTCCACCATGCATTACCGGGCTCAAATGTAGGCTTTCTTGTAGCTAATCCTACGGCATAACCAAATTCAGAATAAACGGGTACAATTATCCTACCATTAATAAAATAACTGTACCCGCTTCTAGTTCTTTCCTGATCTGAGGTCTTTCCGTAATGCTTTATTTCATCTGGAATAACTTGACCCTCATAACAATATCCGATTTTATGTTCTTTTACGGTATCATATGTCAAGTTACGTGCTTTCAAATAATCTATAGCATTTCCAGTCTCACTACTCTTATCATTTAGGAGATTGTTATGACACTCCTGTATAAATCGAACAAGGTGAGACATAGGATATAGACCTCATTTCTAACATTTTTGTATTAGGATAACTCTTCGATTTCGTCTTCAGCAACTTCTTCAAGCTCATCACTATCGAAGTCTTCCTCACTTGCATCCTCAACTTGCTTAACATCTAGTGTCGCGGCATTAGTTGGGGAAACAATTTTAGAAGGGTCTTCTTTCATCTCAAGAATAGCATCATCTATCTCTTCAGCAGTAGGGTCTCCATCCACAGACTCAATAAGCTTATCAAGCATAGTAATAACAAGGTTTTCTTTAATAAGATAATCAGCAAGCTCTGGTATCGTAGTTGCACCAGTCTCCACCTTATCTTTGCCAAGAACACCCTTAGGGATGTTATAAAGTCCCTTGTAAACCCTAATCATCTTATCTGATTTAAGAGCATTACATAGCATTACAACTGGATTCAAAGAAGCAGGGTCGAATACAATAGTGAATTCAGCCTTACCAAACGGTCTTGCCGTCTTATTTTTGACGAATGTTACAGAGCTAATCTGACCAACTACAACCTCTGTACCATTTTCCTTAACCTTAATCTTGCCTTTAGAACGAGTTGCTATTCTCTGGTCTGAATAGAACTTTAGAGCTTGCCCACCTGGAGTAGTTTCTGGATTACCATATACAACCCCAATCTTCATTCTAATCTGATTAATGAACACACAGGTGGTATGTCCCTCACCAGTGGCTTTCTTAATCTTACGACAACCCCTAGAAAGAAGCTGAGCTTGAACACCAACCCTAGCATTATCTTCCAGAGTTCCCTCTAATTCTGATTTAGGCACCAATGCCGCCGTTGAGTCAATAACTACCAACCCAAAAGCACCACTCTTACATAGTTGATATGCATACTCTAAAGCTTGCTCACCACTATCAAAGTCATTAGCATAGACAAGTCTTTCGACATCAACTCCGTGTTGAGCTGCCCAATAGGGGTCAAACGACTGCTCGATATCTATAAGAGCGCATTCCAAACCCTGTTTCTGGGCTGAAGCCATTAGGTAAAGAGTTAACAAACTCTTACCGCTTGACTCAGGTCCAAAGATTTCAATCATCTTTGACCTTGGAACTCCCCCACAATAACTTGCCTCATCGACCCCCTTGAGACCAAAGGAGATTACTGGAACATCAAGAGCCTTGATATCCCCAAAACGGGCGAAGGTGGATGCCTTGCCCTTATTACCCATTGCTTTTTCAATGTTCGCCAATACAGAACTCATCGGATCTGTAGCTTTTGATTTCGTTACCATTATAATCTCCTATAACTATTAACTAATACTAAAACAGTTCTGCACTGTCGTCTGCATCAGAACCATCTGAGGTTACGGTTTCTTCTCCATCGAATAGGTCATCACCTGAATCCGCTGGAGAATCTTCCATCTTCTCTTCAACTTTCTTAGATGGGGCTTCCTCAGTCTTAGGTTTATCTTTATCCCAGTCTCTCTTAGGTGCTACTTTTTGAGCATCTGAAAGAGCGTCCCACATTTCCTGCATCTTATCAGCAGGTGTAGACTTGTAGATTTCCTGAAGAGGGAAAAGACCTCCATCTTCTTTAATCATCTTAATTTCTTCTTCTGTGAAAGGAGCTTCTTTAAGATGAGTTACTAGGTATTCAGTTTTAAGTCTAATGTATTCTCCTTTTTCATCCTTAGGAATCTTAACTTCAATAATAAAGTCAGGTCCTTTCTTACCAGACGGAATAACGTTGAAAATACCTTTGTAATTAGCAAAATGCTTAAAAACAGATGGTCCTTTTTCAAGTATTTCAAGGGTACCTGTTCCAGTAGCTTCCATCTTATTCCAATCCCAAACATCCGTCTTGTTAATGATATTCACAGCCGACTTTTGAGGAGGATAAAATCCTGCTTGCCATGCTGGGTCAATATCCTTGTCTCCATCCTGTACCTTAGCAATGTAAGGTTTGAAATGTTTACGGAAATTAACATGGTCACCAACAAGCCGAACTACGTACTTGCCCGGCTTAGACATGCTTGAGAATCTTGCTTTACGAAAATCCTTATTCTCAGCTCCTCCATCTCCTTCTTTATTTTCATCTTTGAAATCTTCGTCCCAATTACCCTTTGCTGCTTTTCTTTGTTCTGTCATTTTATTTTCTCCTATTATTATGATTTATCAAACAACCAACCCATTATACAAATTTAATAAACGTTTTCAATTAAAAACTTCTCAATTGAGGTTTCCCATCTACCTCCTCATTATCATCTTCATCTCTTGTTTCCATTTCCCCAAATATACTGGCAATATCCTCATTAGGAGTATTTGAAGGCTTATCAAAATCGTAATCAGGTAATGCCGACCTTCCTACATCGTGAAGTTTCATAGTTAACTGATAAATAGTTATTCTACGGGACAAACTGTCATGCAAACTATCTAAGTTCTTTAAAACATGATTAGCCGCTTTAAGGAGACCTTCTGTGGAAGCAAAGTCCATCATGAAGTTACTAAGACGAAATGCTGCATCTCCCTTACGAGCATCGGCATTTTTCTCTTGAGTAAATTTTCCCCAAGCATCTTGCAATATGTCTACCGCTCTCTTCTTAAAGTTAAAACATTTTACGATATCCATAAATATCTCAGCAATCCTATCCTTCGCTCCTTGAACTTTCTGAATTTCATCATTGAGAACTTGTAAGGTTGGAGTTGGACACGCCTTTACCGATAACTCTGCCATCTCTTTATAAATGGAATCATAATCTAACCTAGGCAACATTTCATATTGCCATTTTATTCTCTCAACCATTCCTATATAATCAGATGGATAACCATCTCCCCTAAGAGATGGAATGTCTTCAACTTGACGCTCCTTATCCATTGGACTTCCAGATTCTAAAATAACTACCCTACTACTCGAAGACGAAGCCTCATTAGCTTTAGTATCTTCTATCTTATCAGGATTATTCTTAGATGCCTCTTCTAGAAAGTCATCCCCTAAAATATCATCTATATCAGTAGACATAATTTCTCTATGCTTTTTAGCTTAATTTATAAACTGCAATGTAGTTATTAGTATTGAGTGAAATCATTTCCTTAACAACAAGGTTAAATTTCAATCTCCCTCTTTCCTCTAGGTCTATAAGAATAGAACTTGAGTCTTCAACCTTACCTGATTTGTAGTCGTCCATCGTAGGGGATCCGGCCATGCCAACAATCATAACCTCCACCCTTACATCCGATGTACTAGAATCTCTTTTACAGGTACATTCATAAGAACCAATGTTATTGATTGAAGCCACCCTTTCTTCATAAATGGGTTCAAACATGTCAATTAATTCGTCGTCACTGATTTTTGCAACATCTACTTTTACTTTGTCCATTTCTTACTCCTTAATATTAATAATTTACCTACCTATTATACAAATTTTATAGGTTTTTAATTAAAATTATGAAAATAAATCGTCATCGTCAAATTCACCTGTTTCATCCTCAGTTATTTCAGGTTCACTAACATAAGTCTCTGTATCTGAGACACTTACTTCTTCTACGTTATTATCGGTCTTAGACTCGCTATCCGTATCTGATCCAAAAAGCTCTTCCATTTCAGTAATAGTTGAATTGGTTGTCTCTTTTGAGTTGCTCTGTTCATCATCTGACTTGAAATCTGAGATTTCATGAGATTCTTTTGCCCTATTAGCAATATTAGGTTCAGGCTCATTTTTTAACCATTCTGGAATTTTTTTATCTATCCTATCACCAAAATTTTCTACAATAGTATCTGGTGCCTTAGAGAATCTTTCAGGAAGTTTACGCAAGCAACGTTCCAAGTCAGATATAACCTGAGAACTTAGTTCGTCCTCTTTTCTGCTCATCTCTTCTACAGAATCATATTCAATTTTCGTTTCACCATACTTAGTTATCCTAATACTTTCGTACTGTGCAACCTTAATCAACGCTTCAACCGATGTAGCTATCTTCTTTTCCATCTTTTCTCTCCTATGTTTTTATTATTCTATAACTGAGGCAGACTATCAAACAAAGAACCCCCACCGTATTTTTCCATTTCTTTCTTTTGTTTAACTTTGGCTTTCTTTTGCTTATCAACCTTCTTCTTGACTTCATCATACCTGCTAATTAAAACGTCTGAAGATAATCCAAAAGACTCCTTCATGCATCCTGATTCAGCCATTTTCTTGAAAACGGCACTATTAACAAGCCTAGAATCAATCTTTTCAAGGAATTCTTCAAGGTCTGAATAAGGTTGGTTTTGTACGATATTATGAACAGCCTTAGTACCAACACCTTTTAACCCTGTTAGTGGTTTTCTCAAAACATTAAGACTTTGCCCATTATTATGCTGACCTATTTGGATTTTGTACCCCAACCCACTTTCGTTAATATCTTCTGGCATACAGATAATACCCATCCTATCAGCTTGGTCAAGATACATCCTGAGTTTATCATCATCACCTAGCTCTCCACTGAGAAGGTTACACATAAACTCTATAGGATAATATTTTTTAAGCCATGCTGTTTGATAAGCGAGGAAGGCATACGCTGCTGAGTGGCTTTTGTTAAATCCATACCCCGAAAAATAATCAATCTGAGCGAATATAGCTTCTGCCACCTTCTTTTCGATTCCATTCTTACCACACCCATCGACAAATTTACTCTTCTGCTCAGCAAGAATCTCAGGAATCTTTTTACCCATAGCTTTTCTAAGGGTGTCGGCTTGACCCCCAGTAAACCCAGCGAGAACTTGAGACACTTTCATAACGTTTTCTTGAAATATCATAATCCCATAAGTATCTTTAAGAGCCTCTCCCATCTTGGGGTGTAAGTACTCAATTTCCTTGCGTCCATGTTTATAATTACAGTACATTTCATGAACTCCAGCTCCAAGAGGTCCGGGACGATAAAGAGCATTAGCTACAATCATATCTTCAAACCTATCAACATGAATTGAAGCAAGTAATTTCGATATGCCGGGAGCTTCAAACTGGAATATACCCCTCGTATCTCTCCTCGGGTCTTCACCGTTTAATATTTTGAAAACTTCAGGGTCGTTTGGTTTAAGCTCATCAACATCAATGTCCTTACCGTGTCTTTTCTTAATCATCTTGACGGTCTTATCAATGACAGTAAGGGTTTTTAACGCCAAAAGGTCGAACTTAAGTAGACCAAGATATTCTACCTCAGGTCCGTCAAACTGAGAACATGTTGTACCCTTAGACGACCTCAAAGGAACATGTTCTATTACAGGGTCTTTGCAAACAAGAATTCCAGCAGGGTGAACTCCTGCCGATTTAAGAGTTCCCTCTATCTTTAATATACAAGCCATTAATTTAGGATACTTATGAATTGCGGAACGAAGCTCTTCTACACTCTTCATTGCCCCCTGAAGTTTTGTTCCAGCTTTGAACGGAACCATCTTTGATATTCTGTCGGCCAAATCTAAACTATTTTTTGTTTCATGCACCTTTGCCCTAGGATTCTCAGCTCTCTGCCTTTCAGCATTGTCCCAATCGTTTCCTAAATCCAATGCCTTAACCGTAGAACGGATAGCCTGTCTTGCCATAAGCTTATTGTAGGTACCTATCTGAGAACAATGGTCAGATCCGTATTTCCTGATGATATAAGCATAGACTTCTTCTCTTCTATCATAATCGAAATCAATATCAACATCGGGAGGACTAATTCTGTCAGGATTTAAAAACCTCTCAAAAATCAAATCATTCTCAATCGGGTCTACTTTAGTAATTCCTAAAACATAAAGACATAAAGAGCTAACAGCGGAACCACGTCCAGCCCCCACTCTTATATCTGCATTTCTAGCAAAATTAATAATATCCCACAATATCAAAAAGTATTTCGTATAGCCACATGAAATAATTACTGACATTTCGTACTTCACTCTATCTCTGTATGCAGGTTTGTTAATTAATTTTTTTTGTTTCATACCATCTTTAACAAGTTCTTTTAGATAGGCTTCTTCATCTGCAAATCCATCAGGTATTTCAAAGTTAGGCAGTAAGTCTTCGGATGCCTCAATAATCCCATCCTCTACTTTATTTGCTATTTCTACAGTGTTAGCAAGCAATTCAGGAGATTTTTTATAGATGTCCCTCATTTGCTCATATGGTTTTAAATAGAAATCCCTGCTACTAAACGTCATTCTTTTAGGATTCTTAACAGTGTCCAATGTCTGAATAGAAAGAAGCACATCGTGGGCTTCCCAATCCTCTCTTCTTGCATAATGAACGTCATTTGTGCAAATTGCTTTAATATCTAATTTCTTCGCCAGCTTGTAAAGTTTTATTGCTATCGACTTTTCTTTAGACTCCTGTTCAGGGTCATTAAAATACGAGTGACTCATAACTTCAATATAGAAATCATCACCAAATAGCTCTTTATACTTAAGAGCTACTTCTTCTGCTTTTTCTTCTTCACCACTATTTAGAAGACGAGGAATTTCTCCCCCCATACAGGCAGTAGAAACTATTAACCCTTCTGAATGTTCTTTTAATATTTCGAAATCAATACGTGGCTTATAGTAAAACCCATGGATGTAACCAAACGAGCTAAGGTAAATAAGATTCTTGTATCCAACCTTATTCTTAGCCAAAAGTATCAAATGGTAACGAGGAGTACCCTTCACCTTAACTGAATGGTCATCACAAATATAAGTTTCCATTCCAAGGATAGGTTTTATACCTTTTTTTTGACATGCTTTTTGAAACTGAAACAAACCTGCACACGTACCATGGTCTGTCAAAGCCAATGACTTATACCCTAAATCACTAGCCACTTCAGCCAGTTCTTCGGTTGAAGATAATCCATCTAATAGACTAAAATACGAATGATTATGCAAATGAACAAATTTGTCTTCTGACATAATTTAAACCCCTTTATTTTTTGGTCTAGATACTAGAACTTCTGATATTGTAGCTTCGAGAGCATCCTTCCTATCGTAAATAGAAGCATGGATATAATCAAGAAGTTCTATTGAAAATTTTTCCCAGTCATAGTCAACATCATCGACCCCATGAAAATTTTGACCCGGCAACTGTAAGCCTGACATAAAGTTGTCATTATCAATATTATAACCCTCTACCCTTACCTTTTTACCATTTGTTATGATATTAACATAATTATCAAATCCGTTTTTTGTAATAACGATTTTTCTAGGGTACCCATCACCCTGTTTTACATCATCGACGATATGCTCTTCTTTAAAACAAAGAAGAATATGGTACAAACGAGATGCCACTAGGTCAGTCAATAATCTATTATCGGCAACAACTTTTTGAATTAGAGACCCATATTTACCTATAAAATCTCCATGCCTTTTTCTAACCTCTAATTGTATTTTGGGAATATTGATAGGTATTATTTGATTCATCTTAACCTTCCTTTAACGATTTCATCTACCTTACTATAAACATCTTCCATAGTACCATTGTTTACGATTTTTACATCTCCCTCTAGGTCATAAGCTTCGCTTGCATGACCCTTGAGACCAACATCCCCATTGTAACCGGGTCTTTCAACCTTAATGGATAGAAATTCACCTTCTTCAGAATTCTCATTCAAGTAATTTAATTCATTTGGGAATCTAACATCCGTAACTACGTAATTACAGCTTTTATCATCTTGTATCTTATACCAAAGAGACTTAACCCATATAGCATCGTCAATATTCTCTCTAAACAACTCTGTTCCAATGTATTGCAGTAACCTCCGTACACTCCATCCTTCCCATCTCTCGAGGTTTTTCTCTCTTGCATCCCTGTCGTAAACAGTGTGGTCATCTAATGCAAATATATCTTTAACAAGTCTTTTTATGGGGTCAGCCAACGCTATTTTTTTAAATCCATACTTTTCAACTAAATAATCACCTATTGTATCTTTACCAGATCCAGCCTTACCACAAACACCTATTAACATTTTATTCCCCCATATTATCTTTTTGAATTTCGTACAGTTTTCTAACTGATTCTATCACTACAACATTATAACACTTATTGCATAAATGAGAGCTAACGGAGCGACCAGATACTATCTCGAAATCAGAATCTACATATCCATGCCCTAAATTACCATTAGCTATATCTTCCATATGGCATAGGTATGAAAATACATTCAATCCTTTTTTGCTAGTCTTCCCGCAAGCATCACATTGATAAACTATTGACATATGACTCCTCTCTTTACCAAAGCATTATACAGACTATTTTCCATATAGCTTCATAATTTTTGCTTTTCCTATTTCTTCTGTGATATCCATCTTCGAAGGGATAAGAGTTTTCCCCTTACAAACATACAAAGCCGTACAATTTGGATTTCTATGTCCATCAACTCGATATATATTATCACCAAATACCGAATAATAAGTATTAAGATGACTATTAAAAGATGGGTGACAGGAACAACAATTAACAGATATAACTGAATCATCGGTCACTAATTTAGAGATTATTTCAATAAACTCTGAACTCATTAACGGGAATGGTATATAGTTAGTTAAAAAGGCATCAACCATAATGAAATCATATTTATATTTCATCTCTTGAGTAATAATAAAAGCATCTCCTTTATGAACTTTCATATTTTCATCTTCTTCAAAAAAGAAATACTTTTTAGCTACATCTATGATTTTTTCATCTATCTCTATAATATCTATTATAGCTTCTGGATATAGGAATCGTGCCTCCCTTGGAACAACCCCTCCTCCCAAGCCTATTATTAATATCCTAGATGGATTAGGAACAAAGGAAAGACCCCTTATAGCTAACATCGAGTAATCAAACAAATGTTCCCTAAGGTTGTCTATATTAATAGAAGACTGCTCTCTAGCCCAACCATTACCAGAGTAAAGGGTTCTAATTCTATTTATCTGAGTTACTTGAAGGTTGTGGTACTTTGTCTCCCCCCGAAACAGTACTTTCATTGACATTCCTTTTTCTTCTTCTTGGGTTACTTCGATTCTTATTCGTTTTACTTTTTGAATATTTTGTTATTTTTTTAGTGAATGTATGAAACGACAAAATTCTGTGAAAAGGTATAGCATCTGTATGATTTAACCAAAATCCACCCTCATCCATAATATCGGATATCGCCATATCAACTCTCTCTTTATAGCTAGACTTAACAAGCCCCGACTCCTCCTCAGGAAGCTTAATTAAAGCTTCTTGAACTTTATCATAAATATCCTTGTAGATTACCCTCATCTGTTCTATATCTTCATTAACTTTATTATCTGCCATATTACTCCCTCATCCAACTTCCTCCGAATTGGTATAAAACCAAATACCCTTAAATATCTTGCTCGTTATATATTAAATAGAAACTAAATCTTCTTTTGGGAATCTAGATTCCTCTGTTTCTGTCTTTGTTTGCATCGTTCCTTCTTTGCCCTTTTCTTACTTTCAACATCATAGCTTAGTCTCCTAGCTATTGACTGAGAGTACCCAGCATCATTAATAGCCTTCTGAGCCTCTTCAATATTATACTCTAGTTCTTTAATAACCAAAGTTTTTTCTTTTGTATCGAAGATGGCATAAGAAGTTAATCCCATAACCCTAGGCTGCCCAATTGAACCGGGATTAATAAGATAATAGTGATTATCTTTAATTTCGAAATCAACATCAATAACATCGTTTCCAGTTTGAAATGATATGCTACCATCCTCATCCATTTCTATGAACGAAGGAATATGAGAGTGCCCAAAGAAAAAAACATTTGAACCTTCCCATTCTTTAAGCATTTTAAAGGAGTCTCTAGCATCATGGAGATACAAAATGTAACCGAAGTAAGTGCATTGATTGGGGGAATAATGGGAAATCCAAAATGGGAAATCCTTATCCTTAACCTTGAAATCTAGAGGGAGAGATTTTAACCAATCCCTGTCTTCATCTAACAATAAAGATGAACTATACTTAATTCCCACATAGGCATCTGACGATAAACTTCTTAATTGGTCCATACTTAAATCATTAAAACAAGCAGCGTCTATGTCGTGATTTCCTTGAATAATATGAGTTATTTTTCCATTATCCTTTACTAAATCTATACATTCCCTTGGATTGGCATTATATCCAACAATATCACCATTACAAACAATTTCATCGACTTGCCCATCTAGATCCTTCAATGCCTGCTTGAGCGCTTGTATATTAGAATGTATATCAGATATTATCCCGTATTTCATAATTACTCTTTATTATCAGGTTTACCATCTTCATCAACACCAAAAACTTCATCAAAAACCTT
>Ga0114918_10000210_pt1 | contig 48143 bp, 42 predicted proteins | sample LantaG_FD_87015 | JGI IMG/M metagenome (GOLD analysis project Ga0114918, IMG submission 87015) | Deep subsurface microbial communities from Baltic Sea to uncover new lineages of life (NeLLi) - Landsort_02402 metaG | ecosystem: Environmental > Aquatic > Marine > Oceanic > Sediment | place... | reverse complement strand
CTCTCTCTCTCTCTCTCTCTCTCTCTCTCTCTCTCTCTCTCTCTCTCTCTCTCTCTCTCTCTCTCTCTCTCTCTCTCTCTCTCTATCAAACTTTCTCTCTCTCTCTCTTCTCAGGCCTTGCCTCCTCCGACGTGGATTCCTGTTTTGGAAGTTGTTGTTTTTGAATTTTCGGAAGAATGAGAAAGAAAATTTTTTCTCTCTTCTCTTTCGCCGCTCCGCTTCTGTCTTCTCTCTCCGCTGCTTTCTCTTCGAAAAAAGAATGAAAGAAAAGGAAAAGAAAAAAAGAAAAAAAAACTACTCACCGCATTCGGTCTTGGTCGACCCATCGGCGTTCGTCAAACCGACAAACCGCCCGCTGCGCTCGCCGGCGTACTCGAACCATTTCTCCTTGGGCACGGGCAGCGTCGAGTGGACGTCGCCCACGCTCGGGTACCCCTGGTCGAACAAGGGATGCTTGGGCACGTTGTTGTCCTCCAGGAACCGCATGCAGTCCTCGAACTCCCACCACGCCAGCGGCTGCACGTTGACTGCGGCGCCGGGGCGGGCCGGGGCGTCGACCAGCTGCAGGTGCGCGCGCTCGGCGCCGTGGTCGCGCCTCCTCCCGTTGATCATCGCGTCCACGTTGAGCTCCTTGAGCGACCTCCCGAACGGCTCCACCTTGCAGATGCGGTCGTACTCGTCGATGTCGGTCAGAAAAAGGTCGGAGCCGTGCTTCTTGACGTATTCGTCTTTTGTCGCAAACCCCGCTGGCCTGAAGACCTTGGCCTTGAACTTGTAAAGTTCTTCGAGCTGGGACAGCAGCGCGTGCGTCTCCGGGAACAGGTGGAAGGTGTCGATGAAGATGACCGGGATCTTGCCCAGCAGGTTTTCCGAGGCGAGCAGCGACAGGATCACGATGTCGCCCGCGATGAGCGCGCACGGGAACGCCGGGCGCTGCGCCTGCTCGGCGGCGCGGCGGAGGACGCGCCTGGCCTGCTCCTCGAGGAACGCGGAGCGGAGGGCGGCCTCGGACGAGGCCCAGGCGTCGACGTCCAGCTTGGCCGCGGCCGAGCAGCGGAGGGAGGGCTTGGAGTTAGCGGTGGTGCGGAGGCGGAGGAGAGAAGAGGTCGAGGAGATGGTCGTCGAGGGGGTCGAGCGGCTTGATGGCTTTTTCGAAAGCGTCGTCATCGTCGTCGTCAACGACGATGATGATCGCGCCGAGTTGCTCGCAACGATTACGCCGCTGCCGCGGCGAGGGGCGATCGCGCTTGTCGCGGCGTGCGCCCGCGAGAGGGAGGCCATGTGAGCGGCTAGGGGAGAGTGAGAGGTGGGGATAAGAGAAAGGGATGCAAGAGGAGCTCGAGCCAAAAGTGTGGCATTGCCGCACTCGTTTTTTTCTCTCTCTCTTTCGACAGAGCACTCTCTTTTTTCCTTTTCTTTCGCCCACGCGCTCTCTCACTTCTTTTTCTTCTTCTCGCTCGCTCGCTCGCTTGTGAGCCGCCTTCGACTCAGTCGCAAGCCACAGAGAGAGAAACGCGCTTTCCACCCGTCTCTTTCTTTTGGACCGACCTCGCGCTTTTTTCTTCGTCGAAGAATCGACCATCGCATCATCATCATCCATCGATCGAAGAAAAAGTCTTCTTCTTCTTCCACGTCTCCGTCTCCCGACCCGCGTCGTCTCCCTCCCAAATCTCCCGCAGGCGTGCTCTGACTGATCAGCTGCACGCTCCAGAGAAAGAAAAAGAGAGAACTAAAAAGCGAGCCTGCTTCGTCGTCGTCGTCGTCGTCGTCGAAAAGGCAAATCGAAAAACGATCGCGCACCCTCGCTCTTCTCGCTCTCACGCCAATCCGCCATGGAGTTCCTCTGCGGCATCAAGGGCGACGGCTTCGTCCTCCTCTGCTCCGACACCGCCGCCACCCAGCAGATCATCACCATCAAGCACGACGAAGACAAACTCATCGAGGTCGACGACAGGATCCTGATGGGGATCTCGGGCGAGCCCGGGGACAGGGTGCAGTTCTCCGAGTACGTCTCTGCCAACGTGCGGCTCTCGGCCCTGAGGAACGAGACCAGGCTGTCGACGTCGGCCGTGGCGCACTACGCGCGCGGGGAGCTGGCCACGGCGCTTCGCAAGAGGCCCTACTCAACCAACCTGCTCATCGCCGGCTATGACGACCACGAGGGCAAAGAGGGCGAAGGAGGTAAAGAAGAAGATAAAACAGGAGAGGCGTCCCTGTTCTGGATGGACTACCTGGCCACGATGCACAAGATGAACGTCGGCGGCACGGGCTACGGCTCCTACTTCGTGCTCTCGATGCTCGACAGGCTCTGGAGGCCCAAGCTGACCGTGCCCGAGGCGCTCGAGATGATGGAAAAAGGAGTGGCAGAGGTGCTCAAGAGGCTGGTGGTGGCCCCGCCTGCCTACGTGATCAAGATCGTCGACAGGGAGGGTATCAGGGTGCTGAAGACGATCAGGACGACGGAGAGCAGCGGGGGCGGCGGCGGTGGAGAGCAGCAGCCTGCTGCTGCGGTGGCGGTGGCGTGAGTGGAGGAAGGGAGAGAGAGATGAGTTTTTTTCTTCTTCTTTTGCTGCTGCTGCTGCTGATTATTTCTGTTTGTTTGTTCTTTTGCCTTTTGTTTCTTTTCTGCTCGTTTGCAGTTTATAGGGGGGTGCCGGGGAAGATCGAAAAATCAATCTTTCGCCGCGCGGCGGACTGTAGTTCAAAAAGAAAAAAAAACCTTCTCTTATTCTTCTTGGTTTGTCTCTTCTCTCACTTTCTTCTGTCTTCTTTGCCGCTCGACGACGACGACGACACTTGCCGAAAAAAGAAAACATCGAAAAAAAACAATGTGGCGCGACCTGCCACCGGACCTCGCCAACCTGGTCTTCGAGGAGCTGAGCGCCCCCGAGGATAGGGCCGCGTTCCGGACAACGTGCAGGTACCGTGGTTTTGACCGGCATGAGAGAGAGCGAGAGCGAGCGCGCGAGAGAGAGAGAGAGGAAAAACGAAATTGTCTAGAAAAACAATGGCGGGCGAGCCCAATGCTTTCTCGCAGCTTCGAAATGCGCCCCCCTCGTTTCTGCCACCAAGGCGCCGTCTGCTCTTTCCTTTTGTGGTGGATCTACCGCAATATGCGCACGACGCGACTAAGAACAACGGGAGGAGACGAAAACGCGCGGAAGAGGGCGCGCGAGCACGCGTAACCGATGGTCGATGTCGGCGACGACGCCCTTCTTCTCCGCCGACGAGGCTGACTCTTTTTTTCTCCCCTTTCATAAAACTCTCAAACAGCTCGTGGGCCCAGGCCACCACCGAGCGCTGCACGCACCTCTCGCCGCTGCAGCCGCTCGTGGCGCTGGCGCTCGACACTTTCCCGGCGCTGCGGTCGCTGGACCTGCGCAGGGCCAGGCCGCCGACCGCGGCCGAGGTCGCGAGCCTGAGCGCGAACGCGAGCGGCAACGGCGGCGACGGCGGCGTTCCTCCGTTTGACTCTTCTTCCACCTCTGACTCCAACAACACGCGCCGCGTCCTGCTGACCTCGGTCGCGTCGGCTCTCCCCGCGGTCCCGGAGTCCGTCGTCGACGCCGTGGTGTTCTCAGCCGCGGAGGCCATGAGGATCGCAGCGGAGAAGGCAGCCGCCGCAGCCGCGGCGGCAGACGAAGAAGAAGAAGGAGAAGAAACCCGCCCTCGCTCGGCCGACGAAAACGCCACACCTCTTTCGACCTCCTCTTCTTCTCCTGCTGCTAGAAACCCCTCGTGCCCCCTCTCCCTGCCCTCGACCCCGGCGGACGACGTCGCCGCGGCCCTGGCCGCGCCACCCCTGCTGCACTCGCTCGAGGTCGCCGCCGCGGCGGGGCTCACAGACGTCAGGATGGCGAAGATGGCGGCGACGCTGCTCAAATCCGCCCCTTGCTCTCGCTCTTCCTCATCTTCGTCTTCCTCTTCCTCCTCGTCGTCTTCGTCTTCCGCTGCTGCTTCCCTCTGCCTCCCGCGACTGGTCTCCCTGACAATCAGGGGGGCGAGCAGGGTGACGGACGCGGGCATGATCACGCTCGCGACGGCCCTGGCGGGGGAGGAGAGAGGAGGAGGGGGAAGCACAGGAGGAGGAGGAGGAGAGGCGTTTGAAAACGGAGAGCAGCAGCGACGATTTTCCGAAGCCCGACTCGAGGAGCTGCGCCTCCCGCTGCTGCTGCTGCTTCCCTCCTCCTCCTCTTCTTCTTCTTCTTTTGCTGCTCGCTCCCCTCTGCGCGGCCTCGGCCTCGGCCTCGGCCTCGGCGACTTTGGCGCGCGGTCGCTCGCGAGGCTGTTCCCCAGGCTGCGGGAGGTCGACCTCCGCGGGCACTCGAGGCTGACTCCCGTCGGGGTGGCGGCCCTCGCGGCGAACGCGCGCTGCCTGCGCGCTCTCTGGCTCGGAGGTGGTGGTAGCGGAGGTGGAGGCGGAGGAGCAACGACGGCGACGGCGACGCAGAGAGGCTCCTTCGACTCTGGCTCCTCGCTCCCCAACTCTGCCGCCAGCGACGCCGGGGTCGCCGCCGCCGTCGTCGGCGCCGGGGCCACCCTCGAGCTGCTCTTCGTCGAGGCTCCGGCCGTCTCCGCGGCCACGAGGAGGCAGCAGCAGCATCGCGCCGGAGGAGGAGGAACTGCGGCAAGAAACAACAACGCTGCCGCGACTGCCTCCGCCGCCGAAAACGCGAGCGGCCGGGACGAAGAATCCGCCGCCCTCCACGCCGCGGCTGCCAACGACCACGACGCGCTCACCGCCGCCGCCCTGGGCATCGTGGCCGTCCACGCCCCAGGGATCAGGAGGCTGAGCCTGCGCGGCGTCGACTGGAGCAGGGGCAAGACCGTCGTCGCCGCCGCGGTCGCTGCTGGTCCGAGCTCGAGCTCGAGCTCATCCGCTCCTTCTTCTCCCTCTTTCCTGCTCCTGCCGGAGCTCGAGGAGCTCGACGTCAGCACCCCTTCCCCTTCTTCCTCCCTCGCCTCGGCGTCCTCGTTCCCCAACGCCGCGGGGGACGACGGGGCGGCCTCCTCCCTGGGCGTCGGCGCGCCGCCGCTCGAGGCGCTCTCCTGCTCGAGGCTGGTGGCGCTGCGGGCGAGCGGGACGCCTCTGGGAGGGCCCGGGGTCGCCGCCGCCCTGAGGAGGGCGAGCGGGTCCCTGAGGGAGCTCCACGTGGTCGGCTGCACGGGATTTGGCAGGGAGCAGCTCCGCGCTCTCGGTGGTGAAAGTGGAAGAGGAGAGGACGAGGACGAAGAAAACGACGACGAAGAAGAAGAATCCGAAGCCGAGAAAACGCAACTTCTTCCTCCGCCGCTGCCCCTTTCCTTGCTCGACGTCCGAGGCTGCGAGTCTCTGGAGCGAGCGACGGTCGAAGACTGGCGCTGCGGCCTCGGGCTGCTGCTGCCGCTGATGGGGGCGAAGAGGACGACGCAGAGGAAAATAGAAACAAGAGCGACGACGCTCCTCCGGGAGCTCTCCGTCGGCTGCCGCCCCCCGGCCGCGGCCGAGGCCGCGGCCGCGCTCTTCTTCTCCGCTGCCGACGCGGACGCCATCCTGCTCGGCGACGGGTCCCTGGCCGTCTCCGCGGCGCTGACGGCGATCGGGAATGGAGCGAGAGCAGCCTCTCCTTCGGCGGCGACGGCGGCATCAGCGGCGGCAGCCGGCGCCACCGCTCCCTTGCTGGGAAAGCTCACGCTCCGCGGCGCGCGCCTCTCGTGCGCCGACTCCCTCGCCATCGGCTCTCTGCCCGCTCTAGCTCGCCTCGACGTCTCTGGCTGCGTCCCGGAGGTCACGGAGTCCACGATGGGAGGAGGAGGAGGAAGAGCGACAGCGACGACGGCAAAAATGACGATGCCCGAGCTGCTGGCTGAGGGCCTCCGGCGCGGGGCGCTCAAGAGGGAAGGGAAGCTTGATCTAGGGGAAGGGTTTGCTTCTAAGCCCGAGTTCAGAGCTCCCGTGAGGCACTTGAACCTTTCGCACACGGGGGCCTGTGGTGGCGGCTTTGGAGGAGGAGAAAAAGAGAAGAGAGGAGGAAACGGAAAAGAAACTTCTTCTCCCTCTTCTTCTCTTCCTCTCTCGACCTCTTCTTCTTCGCCGCTCGCGCTGCTCCTCGCCGAGACCCCGAGGCTCGCCTCCCTCGACCTCAGCGGCACGGGCTTTGGCGACGCGGACGCCCCGGCCCTGGCCCTCTGCTCGGGGACCCTGCGCAGCCTCGTGTCCAACGGGAGCGGGTGCGGCGCCGGGATCCAGAGGGCGCTGAACTTTTCTCCGAGCTCGGCGAGCTTTTCGAGCACGACGACGGCAGAAACCTCTTCGAGCAACAAAGACAACAACAACGCTTCATCTTCCACTTCGCGCTACGAGAGGGCCGGCGTGGGCAGCCTCAGCGATGCCGGCCTGGCGGCGCTGGCCTCTGCGGCGCCGCGGCTCGAGCGGCTGTCGCTCAACTCGGGCGGGTGCCGCGGCGTCAGGCCCGAGGGCCTGCGGTCGGCGCTGTCCCGCCTGACCAACCTGACTCACGTGGACCTGAGCGGCGCGGTGATGTCTGCCGGTGAGTCGGGTTTGGTTTTTTGGGAGAGAGAGAAGAGAGAGAGAGAGGGAACTTTTTCTCTTTTCTTTTTTTTCCCTCGACGTCTCACAACTCTCTCAAAAAAAATCAAAAAAAAACAGCTGGACCCCTCGACGCGAGGTCCGTCTTGAAGGCCCTCCGCCGCTGCGAGAGGCTCCGCGAGCTCGAGTTTGGCAAGGGCGGAGGCAGGAGCACCGCGGGCGGCAGCAGCGACGGGGGCGCCGTTCCCGGCTCTTCGTTGTCGTCGTCGTCGTTTTTGGCGCGCCGCTCGCCGACGCAGCAGCAGCAGCAGCAGCAAGGAAGCTCTTCCTCGTCGTCGCCGCAGAGGCACACGACCTCGACAGCGAACAACAACAACGGCACCAACCGCATGATGACGATCGACGACTCGTGGGCCTCTGTCGCCGCGGCGGCGCTCGCCGCGGGCGCGACCGTCGTTTACCCCTCGACGAACGAACAAGGCGGAGCGAGCAACAACAAAAACGCCTCCTCTCTCCCTTCGTCGCCCTTCCGCTCGTCGCTGCTGCGCCGCTCCAGCAACGACCCCGCGGGCTTCTCGACGACGATGACGACCACGGCCGACGCCGCGGCGCTGGTCGTCGTCAGGCCCCTGCGCGCCGCGAGCAGCGGGCACGTCAGGGCCCTGCTCGCGCGCGCACCGTCGCTGTCGAGGGTCGACTTGGGAGAGGAGGGCGGCGACGGCGGCGGCAGGAAAGGCGGCTCGTCGTCTCGTTCTTCTTCGTCGTCGTCGTTGTCGTCGTCCTCGTCGCGCCTGGTGCTGACTTCGAGGGATGCGGCCGCGGCGTCGATCCGGGGGCTGGGGCTGAGCTGCCTGCTGGACGTCGCCGCGGCGCTCGAGGCCGCGGCGGCCGCGGCGGCGGGCGTGGCGGCGAGGGTCAAGCGCGGCGTGAGTGGAGGAGGTGGAGGTTTAAGTTCTTCAACGATTCTTTGGCCCTCTGCTGGCCGGCGCGTCGCGCCTGATAATTAAGATAGAGCGAGAGAGAGAGACAGAGAGAGAAATTTTGATAACAACAACAATATGTATACGATTAAAGAAGACAAAAAAGTATCTAGTAATGCTACAGCTGGTCCCGTGGTGGTGGTGGCGGCAGCAGGGCGAGGTGGAGAAGGAAAAGAGAAGAGAAGACAGAGAGTGAAAGAGAAGGAAAGAGATGAAGAATTTTCAAACAAGTCTGAATCTTTTTTCTGTTGTTTTCTTCTTTTCATTTCGTTTCCTCTGCTCTCGCGATCTCTTTTTCTGCTTCTCTCCGCCGCTTCAGAGTGTCCGCGGCGAAAGATAAGCACACGGGGGGTTTCGAGCTCGGGCGGGTCGCAACCGAAGAAGATGGTCGGCGGCGGCGAGGAAGATGAACACGTTCTATCGCGACGACGACAACGACAAACACGGAAACTCGCGAATCGACCATCGATCCGGAGCAAGGAGGCGCTCTTCCTGGCGCTGTGCGTCGTCGTGCTCGTAATCGTGGCCTCTCGGAGCCATCGCGGAATCCGCGTCGCGCACCTGCTGTCGAAAAGAGACCACCAGCAGCAACTCCTGCCTGCGACGCTGGAAGGATCAACGACGAAGACGACGACGACGACGACGAAAGCGACTTTGAAATCAAAAACCTCTCGACCTCAACCTTCGACCTCTTCGTCGTCGTCGTCTTTGCTGCCACCACCTGCGCCACCACCACCGCACGAGCAGGTCCCCTGCTCCCACGGGGTGCCCCCGGCCGAGATCGGGAGGTTTTGCTGCGCCGGCTCGTTTGTCTGCGGGAGCGGGGAGAGGAGGCAAGGCGGCTCAAGAAACGATCAAGCCTCTTCGGGTCTCGTCGTCGCCGGGAGACGAGGGGGGCCCCTCGAGACGAGCGCAAGCGACCTCCACCCTCTCCCGCCGCGCCTCTCGATCCCCTGCTCGGCCGTCAACGACGACTACTGCGATTGCTCGGACGGCTCGGATGAGCCGGGGACAGCCGCGTGCGCTGCCCTGCCCGGGGCGCGGTTCGCGTGCCGAGTTGGGAAAAGCCAAGGGAGCGGCGGAAGGGGAAAAGGTCGAGCCGCGGTGGCGTCGGCGGCGGCAGCAGCAGGTGCAACAACGATAGCGGCGGGCCCAGCGCTGCTTATCCCTACTTCTTTCGTGGGCGATGGAGTCGTGGACTGTCCCGAGGGGGACGACGAGGAAGGTGAGCTGGCGGAAGGGTGGAGGAGGAGACGGAGGAGGTCGAGTTGAAAAGGAGAGAGAAAAAAAAGCTTGTAGAACAGAAAAAAGTTTTTTCCATTTTCCAACTTCGGCTAGAAAGAGCATTTCGAAAGAAAAAAAAACTCCCAGCGCTCCTTTTGGGTCTGTTCTCTTCTTTTTCTTTTTTTTGGAACATCAGTGCGATGCTGCTGAGGAACCTTCAAGACCGTGCGACGGGGAGGCGCGTTTCGGCAGGCGAAGGCGTCTCGAGCGCTGCGAACGAAGGCACTGATGCGACTTCGCCGACGACGACGACGATGACGACGACGACGACATCGCCGACGACGCCGGCGCGGCGGTCGCTCGCGGCGTCCGCGGACCTGGCCCCGCGCCTGCGAGTGGTGGCGACGTGCGACGGCCACGACGGTTGCGTCAACGCCGTCAGCTTCGCCGGCGAGCGCGCCGAGAGGCTGGTGACGGGTGAGTCAGGAGAGGGAAAGCGGGGGGGTGGGGGAGGGGGAAGGTGTTTTTCGAGAGAGGTTGTTGAGGTTGAGGGTGGAAGGAGGAAGAAGAGAGAGAAGAAGAAGAAAAAAACCACCAACTAATCAATCAATCAATCACAAATATCATCACAGGCGGCGACGACATGACCGTGCGCATCTGGTCCTCGGACGTCTCTGCCTGGGAAGCAGGAGGAGGAGGCGGCAGCGGCGGCAGCGGCGGTCGCGGCGGCCTTGGCGGCCTCTCGCCGCCGCTCCCCTCGCGCCACGAGATCGCCCGCATCCGCACGCAGCACCGCAGCAACGTCTTCCAGGCCTTCTTCGTCGACCCCACGGACGAGGGCAGCGAGCTGCTGACGTGCGCCGCGGACGGGGCCGTGCGGTCCCTGTCGGTGCCCCGGGCGCAGCGAGACCGGCTGCTGCTCTCGCCGACGACGAGCCAAGGCGGCAGAGGCGGCGGCGCGAACAACAACGACGCGGCCGCTGCTTCTGCTACCTCCACCACCACCGTGGAGTCGCGCCTCCTGTTCAGGCACTGCGGCCGCGCGCACAAGATGGCGCTGGTGCCAGGTTCCCCGTGCGAGCTCGCGACCTGCGGGGAGGACGGCGTCGTCGCGACCTTCGACCTCCGCGAGCGCGGCCGCGGCGGCGGCGGCGGAGGCGGAGGCGCAAACTCCGCCTCCGCTCCTCCCTCGCCTCTCACGGCCGCGGTGGGCCCGGCGGCCCTCTCGGCGGCGGCTCGCGTCCCCGGGGGATCCTGCTTCCCGCCCTCGGACCGAGCGTGCTCCCGCGCGGCACCGGCTGGCGGCGGAGGAAGCGGAAGCGGCGGAATCGGAAGCGGCGTCGACGTCTCCCTCTACTCTGTTTCGTTCGACGTCTCTCGGCCCTGGCTGCTCGCCGTCGGCGGCGACGCCAGCGAGAGGGGGGGCTCCGGGGAGGTTCCCGCGTGCGTGGTGATCGACAGGAGGATGCTGTCGATCCCGCCGTCTGAGGCCTTCCGCAGGCAGAGGGGGGGAGGAGGTGGAGGAGGCGGAGGTGGAACAGGTGGAAGAGGTGGAAGAGGTCGAGGAGGTCGAGGTCGAGGGGCGCGAGAAGACAACGACGATAACGACGACGACGAAGACGAAGACGAAGACGAAGACGACGAAGACGACTTCTTCACCGACGGCGACGATGGCACGGGCCCGGACCCCGCCGCTGGGACCATCTTCGCGAGGGGCGCGCTTTTGAGGGAACTCCTCGACTCCACCGGAAGGGCCGGGAGGTCGCCGCTGGGCACGCTCGACAGCGCGAGGGTGAGTTCTTTTTCTCTCTCTTTTTTTCTTTTGAAGTTTTTTTTCTTTTTCTCACTTTCTTCTTCCTCTCTTCCTCTTCTCCCTAAAAAAAACTCAAACTCCTCAAAAAGTTGCCCATCAAGTGCGCCGCTGTGGTCCAGGGCTCGGCCCTGCCAGCGCACCTGGGCACCTTCCGCTGCGGCGGCGGCGGAGGCCGAGGCGCCGCGGGGAGCCGCTCGGCTCGCCGCCACGCGAGGTTCCGCGCTCGAGGGGCTTCCGTCACAGGTGAGAAGGGGAGAAGGAGGGAGGGAGGAAGGGAGGGAGGGATCCATCTTTTTTTCTCTCTTCAGCTTTCCCTCTTCTTTTCCTCAACACACACGCGCAAAAAACGAAATAAAAAACAAAAACCAATCAATGCAGGCGTCGCGTTCGAGCCCCGCGGGCGGGGGTCGCTGCTCGTCACGGTCGGCGCCGAGAGCGCGGTCTACCTCGTGCCGGCGGCGATCGCGCGCGGAGAGGCCTGCGCCGGCGACGCGGGGGAGGACGCTGACAGCGACGTCGGTGGTGGCGGCGGCGGGGAGAGTGACGAGATGTGGGGAGACAGCAGCAGCAGCAGCAGCAGCAGCGAAGGAGAAGAGGAAGAAGAGGAGGAAGAAGAAGAAGAGGAAACCGAGCGTGAAAGGCGCCAGCGCCGCCGGCACGAGCGAGGACAGCAACAGCAACAGCAACAGCAGCGGGCTGCTCGCAGCGCCGGTCCGGCGGCGCTGCCTAGGGAGCCGCGCCCCTCGCGCGCTTACTTCCACCGCCGCGAGGACGTGGACGACAACGAGCACGGTAGGTTTGATTTTCTTTCTTTTTCTTTTTTCCTTTCAGAAGAAGAAATGGAAAAAGAAAAAAAGAACTCACCTTTCGATTTTTTCCTTCTTTTTTTTCAAATCAAAACCTTTCGACAAACAACAACCAGCCGACCCAGACGGCTGCCGCAGGTTCTCGGGCAGCGGCTACAGGAACGAGGCGACGATCAAGGCCGGTGAGGAGTTGCTTTTTACTCTTTTTTTTTGAAAGCGTCGAGCGCCTCGACCTCGACTCTTTCTGCTCTCTCTTACCTTTCAAAAAAAAATAAAAAACCTCTTCCTCAGCTGGCTTCGTCGGCGCCGAGAGCGAGCTCGTCGCGGCCGGCGGCGACGGAGGCAGGCTCTACCTGTTCGACGCCTCGTCGCGCCTCCGCGCGCGCGTGCGCACCGACTTCGGTGGGCACGCCTGCAACGCCTTCTGCGAGAGCCCCGCCGCGCCGCTGCACCTGGCGACGGTCGGTATCGACGAGTCCGTGAAGCTGCTGGCCCTCGTCGGGGAGAGGAGGAGGGGGCAGAGGAGGGAGGAGAGGAGGAGGGGTGGTGGCGAAGGTGGTGGTGGTGATGTTGGAATGGAGCAAGGCGGTGGTGAGAGCAGCAGCAGCAGCAGCAGCAGCGGAAGCAGCAGCAGCAGCGACGACGACGATAGCGACGGCGACTCCGACGAACAGGAGCGCGCCGCAGCCGCCGCCGCAAACGCAGCGAGGCGGCTTGAGGTGCTGCAGGGCCTCGCGGGCGGCAGAAATGTGGGCCTGATGACGCGCCTGGCGGAGCTCGGGGTCTTGCCTCCGAGAAGGCGGCCGACGGTGGGGAGGGACGAAGAGGAGGAAGAGGAAGGAGAGGAGGAAGAACAAGAAGAATGAAGGCTTCGCTTTGTTTTGTCCCTGTCGCAGCAGCTGCTTCTTTGTGCTTTTGATTTCTCGACTGTTGTAACTTTTTATGAAGGACTTGCTGGCTGAATCGCTCTGATGGTTTCGGAGAGCGGGGAGTGAAGAAGAAGAAGGAGAAGCTGAAGAAGAAGGAGAAGAAGGAAGAGAGGCCTCGAACGGCGGCGGCGACGGCGGTGGCGGCGCCTCTTCTCTTCTCCAGTTCTTTTCGTTTTTTTTCTTCTTCTACAAGTGGCCTCTTGGCCTGCTCCTCTCTGGCATCGTCAGGGAGGCCGGTGGTTGAGCGAACCGCGTCCCGAACCCCCACGGGATTCCCGCGCCTCCAGGGTATCCCCCGTAGGATCCTCCAAGTATCCCCCCAACGAAAAAGAGGAACAGAGAGGGGCGGGGGTCGTCTTTTTCATTCCTCAAAAGCCGTGCTTTAATGTTGTTGTTGTTTGTCGCTCGCCTCATCGCCTCAGAAAAGCGTGCAGAAAAGATTCCGGCGCCGCCACCTTGAGAGAAAGAGAGAGAGAAAAATGTTGACTTCTTCTTCTTTTTTTATAATATTTGAGGAAAAAAGAGAGAAAAAAAGACCAACCTCCTCCGCTTCTCTCTCAGGCCCAATACCACTCTTCTCCCCCGTCGTCGTTCTCCACCTCGAACAGCGCCGCCGGCGGCGAAAACTCCCCGTTGGGCCCGCAGAGCACGCTGTCGCGCAGCCACCCCTCCGCGTCGGGGCCCAGCGCCGTCCTCGCCATCGACGGCCACGCCGCGGCCAGCGCCGGGCGGCCGACGGTCGCGGCTGCTGCGGGCGTTTGCTTCTTCTTCTCGTCGCCTTCACCGCCGTCAACCAAGAAAGGAGCGCACCCGAGCCAGGGAAGCATCCCTCCCGGTTTCGACGCCTCTGCCGCGATCGGCGCAGCGGCGAGCACGGGGCACCCTGCGCCGGCAGGCATCCACGCCGCGACCACCGGCCTTTGGGCTCTTTCGGTTTTTCCCTCTTCTTCCTCCTCCTCTCCTCCTCCTCCTCCTTTGCCGATCGAGGAGGCCAGCGCCTCCACCACGGGCCTCGCCGGCTCGGTGTCCACGACCATCGCGACCTCGACGCTGGGCGGGGCGCCTCCGGAGCTCGAGGCGGAGCGCGCCAGGAAGGCGGCGCAGGCGGCGTCGGCGACGACGTGCGTGGTTTTCGTTTTGTCGGCCAGAGCTATTTTTTTTCGTGATTTTTTTTTTCCCGACGAGAGCCGGAGAAAAGAGTCGGAGAAAAGAGAGCCGGAGAAAAGAGTCGGAGAAAAGAGAGCCGGAGAAAAGAGGAGGAGAAAAGAGTGAGCCTTTTTCCTTTCTTCTTCTTTTGGAGAGGACCCTTTCCCCGCAGCATCTGTTGTTTCTGCTGTTTCTGCTTCTGCTTCGCCAAAGAGCTCTGCTCTCTGAGGACAAGAAGTCGTCGACGAAGAAGAAGAAGAACAACAGCAACAAGAAGCAGAAGCAGGCCTAGAAAGCGGCCTCAAAGAACTCAACAAAAAAAACTCACCCCACCAAGCCCCGGCCGACGGAGCGTCCCTCGGCGGCGCCAGCACCACGGCAGAGCCGCCGTTCGCCAGCGTGCCCAGCACGCCAAAGACCACCGCGGCCTCGGAGCAGAAGTCGGAGCACGCGACGGCGACCCTGGCCTCGGACGAGGCGTCGAGCGAGAGCCTCGACGCCGCGCCGGCGCAGACGAGCAGCCCCGCCCCCGGGTAGGCGAGCAGCACGGCCCCGGCGGTCCCCGGCGCGATCGACAGGAGCAGGGGCGCGTTGGCGTCGGGCCACGCGGTAATGACGCTGGTGGTGGTGGTGGTGGTGGTGGTGGTGGTGGTTGCGGCAGAAGAAGAGTTGGACGAAGTAGTATTCGAACTCTCTCCGCTGCCGCCGATCGCGGCGCCGCTCCACACGTCCCTCGAGCACTTCCAGGGCGTCTCGGCGACGGCGGCGCCCTCGACCTCGTAGCACAGCACCGTCTCGAGGGCGTGACCATGCTCCTCGAAGCACGCGTCCGCGGCCGCGTCAAGCCGTTCCTTGATAGGGACGAGGAGAGGCGGCGCTGCTCCTGCTCCCGTGGCTCCTCCGCTTCCTCCTCCTCCTCCGTGGAGCGCCAGCTCCCCGCCGGAGCAAGTGATCGCGACGCGCGCTCTCGAGGCAGCGAGAGCGGCGCCGTTCTCCTCGAGCGGCGCCGAAGGGTCGAGCAGCAGAGCAGCGCCTCCGACGCGCGCGACCGCCAAAAAGGCCAACGCGAGCAACGGAGAAGAAGAAAAAGAAGAGGACGAACCTCCAGCTGCTATCGCCTTCACCGCGCCAGGAGGGAGCATGAGAGCGACAGAGTCCCCCGCGCCCACGCCGGCGCTCCTCGAGAGCCACGAGGCGAGCTCCGCGACCCGCGACGCCGCGTCCTCGTAAGAAAGAGACGCCGTCGTCGTGCTGTTGTTGCTCTTGCTGCTGCTCTTCTTTTTATCATCTCCTGCTCCTTCGCCACTAGGCCAGATGAAAGCGGGCTGCGCTCCCCTGCCCGCCGCGACGTGCCTGTCGAGGCAGTTGACGGCTATGTTGAGCCTGCCCCCGACGAACCAGGGCGGCGGCGGCGTGAAACCCTTCCCCGTCGGACTCGAACCATTTCTCGTCAGAGCCTGCTTCGAGTGCGACAACGCCGGGGCGTTGCGCCACTCAAAGCCGCTGGCGAGGTTTCCGAAGAACGCGGAGGGCGCGGAGACGGACGAGGCGTGGAGGCGGTCAAACTGCGCGCGGTCCCGCAGGGCGCTGTGCTGTTGCTGCTTTTTCTGCTGCTGCTGCGGTGACAGTGGCGGCGGCGAAGTTGAAGGCTGAGGAGGCAGCGGCGGCGGGGTCGCCGGCGGAAAAACCGAGTTGCGAGAAAACTTCGCCGCCGCCTCTCTGAGGACTTGCGCCTCTTCTGGCGTCAGCTCCACGCCGCCTCCTTCCTTCCAGAGGCGGCCCACGTCGAATTCTCTGTCAGGCTTGGAGTTGGAGCTTGAGTCGGAATTGGAGTCGCTTGGAGGGGAGGCGCGAGCAGAGACGACGAGGAGACGACGATGTTGATGGCAACAACGACGGCGGCGACGAGGAATTGATGCAGATGATGTTGAAGAAAGCAAACCGCGTCGCTCAATTGCGCCGCTGGGGCTGCTGCATCGAGAGGACTCCATCGTGGCAGAGGTGCCGCGTGTTGCTGCAGAAGCAGAAGAAGCAGCAGCAGCCGTGACCAAGAGCAGCATCGCGAAAGAAGAAGGGGAGACGAGTTTAGTCTTTTTCGAAAACTTTTTGAAGAAAGCCAAAGAGGCTAGCTTTTTTATCGGATTTTTGAGGCCGAGGGCCTCGGCCCTCGGCAGTGGGGGAAAGCGAGGGCCTCGGCCCTCGGCAGTGGGGGGAGCAAGCGAGGGCCTCGGCCCTCGGCAGTGGGGGGAGCAAGCGAGGGCCTCGGCCCTCGGCAGTGGGGGGAGCAAGCGAGGGCCTCGGCCCTCGGCAGTGGGGGAAAGCGAGGGCCTGGGCCCTCGGCAGTGGGGGAAGCAAGCGAGGGCCTCGGCTCTCGGCAGTGGGGGAAAGCGAGAGAAGGAGAAAGATAACGACGACGACAACGGAAAAAAAAAACTCACTTTCAAAAATCCGGGTTTTTTTTTTTTTCAACGGCGATTCTTTCTTTTCCCCACTTTTCCTCTCTTTTCTTCCTCGCGCGTGCGTGCGGCGGAGGGCGCGCCAGAAGCGATGATGGAGCCTCCTCCTGATGTCGGCGCCGACGTCAAAGACGCTACGGCCCCGGCGTCCGCCGCGGCCCCACAGCAGCAACGACGGACAAAGCAGCCGCCGCCGACGCCAACGCCGCATGCTCAACCCCCTCCTCCTCCTCCGTCGCTCGTCCCGATCGACGATCTGCTTGACGCTGCCGCTTCTGCTTTGCCCTTCGGCGGCCTGCTGCACGGGCCCCTGTTCTCGCTGCACGACGCCATGCTCGCCGTCGAGGTCGGGGACCCGAAGCTGGACGCCGGCGCGGCGCGAAGCCTGGAGGAAGGCGATGGGCAATCGAAAACGTCGACCTCTTCGACGTCGACCTCTTCTTCTTCAACAGCAACAATAACGACCTCCTCTCTCCCCGCGACAGGCGAGGAGGCCGTCGCGGCGCTCGACGGCCTCGCCGCGGCGGAGGCGGCCTGGCTCGCGGGCGGGTGCCTGGGGACCACGGTACTGACGTGCCTGTTCATGCTGCGGCCGCAGAGCCTGGTGGTTGGAGGAGGAAACGGAAGCGGGAGCGGGAGCGCGAATGATCTCAACCTCGTCCTCCGCGCCGTCGCCGCGGCGACCCGGGAGGCGGTCGCTGCCGCACGCTCGCTGGTCACCCGCGCCGGGGTCTGCGAGGACGAGGACTTTCAGCTGTTCCAGCAGGCGGTTCCTACTTTGTCCGGGAGTGGCGATAAGGGAGGAGGGAAAGGCAGCGGCAGCGAAGACAACGACGGCGACGAAAACGACGACGGCGAAAACGACAAACAGAAATCGGCAGAGGAGCTCTTGAACGAGGCCGAAGAGAGGCTCTCTTCTTCCGCTCTTTCTACTTCTGTCCAGCCCTTGGCTCTCCGCCTGCGCTTCAGGCGCGCCACGCTCCGTGCTTTGCAGGCAGCGGAGAGAGCGTCGGCGGCCGAGGCCTCGACTGCAGCGCTCGCGGCCGTCGTCGCCGACGCGCTCGCTGCCCTGGCCGAGATCGAGGGAGAGGAGCCGAGCCCTCGTTCTTCTTCTTCTGCTGCTGCTGCTGCTGCTGCTGCTGCTGCTGCTGCTTCTGCTTCTGCTTCTGCTGCTGCTTCGTCTGCTGCTGCTGCTGCTGCTGCTGCTGCTGCTGCTGCTGCTGCTTCTGCTTCTGCTTCTGCTTCTGCTTCTGCTTCTGCTTCTTGTTCTTCTTCTTCGACCACCGCAGCACCACCACCTCCCCCTCCCCAGCAAAACCCTCTCGACGCGCTCCCGGGCTTCGACTCCGCCGCGGCGAGGAGGGAGCTCCCGCCGGCGCCGCCGAGGCCCGACCGCGCCTTTGGCGTCGCCGAGGGGCGGGGCTCGTGGCGCAAGCTGCTGTCGGACCTGGCCGCGGTCGCCTCCTTCCCGGAGAGCGTCGCGAGGGAGGAAGAGGGGCTTGGAGGTGATGAAGAGGAAGGAGAAGAAGAAGAAGAAGAAGAAACAGAGGCTTCTCCGATGAAAGCGAAAGGGCGGCAGCAAAAGCAACAGCAGCAGCAGCAGCAACAGCAAAAGCAACAGTAGCAGCAACAGCAGCAGCAACAGCAAAAGCAACAGCAGCAGCAGCAGCGACAGCAACAGCAGCAGCAGCAGCAGCGACAGCGGCGCCCTCTCCCTCGCCGCCGCCGCTGGCACCTCCGAGGCGCCCTGAGGGCCGTGCGGGCCTTCAGCCACCGCGGCGCCGGGGCCGTGCCGCGCTCGGCGATGGCGCTGGTGCTGGGTCTGGCGCTGGACGCCGCCGCCGCGAGCGGGGGCGCGGAGACGAAGAGCAGCGACGGCGACGGCAAAGGCGACGGCAAAAGCAGCGCAAACGGCAGCGGCAGCGGCAACGGAAATGGCAACGCCGCCGAGAGCAGCAGCAGCTCGACCTCCTCCGCTCCTCTCCACCTCCTCCACGACGGCGACAACGACAAAGACGACGACGAAAACGACGGAGACAACCCCTACATCTCCCAGTCCTCGGTCCGAGACGCCCTCCACCTCCCGCAGGACCCCTCGGCGCCGCCTTTCTCTTCCGTCATCAAGAAGAGGGACGCGAGCGCAGGCGCAGGCGCAGGTGCTCCTTCCTCTTCTTCCCCTCCTCCCGCTCCTCCCCTCTCGATGGCGGCCAAGTTCGTCGAGCAGGCGGTCTTCGGCCTTCAGGGCTGGTGCGTCGCGGCGCTGCTCAACCCGAGCCGCTCCCGTCGCAGGCACCGGCGCTGCCTCGAGGACTGGGTGCACGTGCACCAGCACGCTCTCAACGCCGAGGGCGAGGGGCTCTTCGCGCGGTGGCTCGAGTCGGAGGACGGGTGGGACTGGAGGCTCCCGGCGTCGTCCTCCGCCTCGGCTTCGGCGGAGGGAAAAGGGGACGGCGGCGATGGCGGCGACAACAGCGACGACGACGGTGACAACAAAAACTCCACCGCCGCAGCAGCAGCCTCCGCCCCTCGACCCCCGCCCCGTCCCGCCGCCGCCGCCGCCGCCCCCCTGTCCCCGACCGACGCCGCCATCGTCGACCATGCCTCCCCGCTCTCCTGCTGGGTCGAGGAGCAGGCGTGCAGGGGCTGGCGCGACCACCTGCTCTCCGGGTTCGCGCTCGACCTATACGCGCCGCACGAGGCCGCGCCGGTGCTGCTGGTGGCCGAGCACCTGGAGCGGCGGGCCGAGGGGGCCGCGGGCGCGCTCGCCGAGAGGTACCCTTTCGGGAGGAGGAGGAGGAGGAGGAGAAGGAGGGGGTCTGGGATCAAGGAGGAAGAAGGAGAAGAAGATGGAGAAGAAGATGGAGAAGAAGCGGGAAAGAAAGCGAGTGCGAAAGGCGGCAAGCCTTCTCCTTCGCCTCTTCCTCCTCTTCCGCCGCCCCCGCCACCGCACAGCAACGACCTCGCCGCCGAGGCCGACTCCCGCGCCGCGACCATCCGGAGGTTCGTCGCCGGGGCCCTGCTCAGGGCGGCCGCGGCGCTGATGGCGGAGTCCGTCGCCGTCGCGGGGCCGAGCAGCAGCAAGGGCAGCAGCAGCAATTCTTCTTCTTTACCCTTTTCCTTCTGGGCGCGCGTGCCGCCGGCGCCCGAGCCGTTCAACTCGGCCCGCGACCGCTTCGCGGCGCGCTTCCTCTCCGGGCCGATGGCCCGCCTGACGACCCCGCCGCGGCTCGCGCACGGCGACTACGAGCTCGCGGTCGGCGGGGTGCTCGCCGCCGTGGCCGAGGGCAACAGGGCGAGGTTCGGGCGTCGCCTCGGAGGAGCTGGAGGTGGAAAGGACGAAAACAACAACAACAAGAGCAACAACATCAAAAGCTCCGGCGGAGGCGTCACCGCGCTCCACCTGCTCCGCCTCGCCAGGGACGCGTGCCTCTTCGCCCGCGGGGTGCTTCCGCAGCTCGCAGCGGGAGGAGGAGGAGGAGGAGGAGGAGGACAGAGGAGGCCAGCAAGGGCATCACCGCGATCGCAGCAGCCCCTCCGGGCCGTGTCTGCCGAGGAGGAAGGGGCGCTCGCGCGCGTGCTCGGGATGACGGCGGTCTCGCTCGGCGTGCTCGAGAGGGAGGAGCAGCAGGCCGAGGAGGAGCTGGCGAGGAGGTTGGGTTCTTCCTCTTCTGCTGCTGCTGCTGCTTGTCCTTCTCCTCTGGTCGTGTCTTGGGACTGCTCGATCCACCCGCTGTTCCCGGCGCTGAGGGTGATGAGGCGGAAGTGAGAGAGATTTTTTGTATTTTTATTGACAACAAGAGGAAGAAGAAGGAAGAACGAGGCTTGTTATTTTTTACAACTGCTTCTCTCTCCTTGGCCTCTTCGTTCGTTCGTCTCCTCGACCAAAACAAAAAAACAAAAAAGATGAACGACGCCGACGCCCTCGCCGCCGCGAAGGCCTCGGTCCGCCCTCTTTCCCTGAAGGACCTGCGCCTCCAGCTCCGCGCTCGCGGCCTCACCCCGGCCGGGGGCCTCGACACGCTCCGCCAACGCCTCGAGGAGCACATGGCCGAGACGGGCGATTGGTAAGGAAGAAAGGGAAGAAAAAGTCTTTTGCTTTCTCTCTTCTGGTTCCTCCCTGCTCCACTCTCGCTCTCTCTCTCCGCCGCCACGGCCAGCGTCGACATCGTCCTCGAGCAGGTGGCGGCGCGTTGAGCCGCGGCGGCGGCTGTCCCCCCCGAGAGCAGGAACGAAGAAGAAGGAAGCATCGACGCGCTCTGTTCGCTCTCGCTCTTTTTTCTTCTTTTGCTCCACTTCCATGCGCTTTTGCATCCCCCCTTTTGCGCCCTCTTCCGCTCGAGCATTCCCTCTTTTCTCTCGCCAGGCCGGAGAGAACAATCAGTAGACCAAGCTTTGCGTGAGAAATTGGGAGACGAGACCCCGAGCAGAGGCAGAGAGCGTGAAACCATTAAAGCGCTTGGCATGGAGAAGAAAAGAACCGACGTTTTTTTTTCCCGTTGTCGTCGGTCGGGGGGAGAGCGAACGGTCTTGCCTTTTCGCGCTGCTCTCTCTTCTCTCTCTCTATCTATCTCTCAAGCACCACCCCTTCTCTCTTTCTCCTCCAACTCCAAAAAACAACCTCCAGCTCCATCAAGGACGAGCTCGCCCAGCCCCACCCCGCCGACGCCGCGGCCACCTACGGCTCTTCGCTGCTCGCCGGCGGCAACTACAAGAGCGGGGGCCAGCTGCAGCCCCCGCCGGCGCCGTCGCCGCGCCGCCAGAACTCGTCGACGGCCGCCGCGCCGTTCTCGACAGAGGCCAACGCCGCGCAGGGGTGCCCGCACGCCCTCAACTCCGAGGGGAGCCGCGCCAGAAACAACTACGCGAGGCCTGCCGGGCAGCAGAACGTGGGCAACTACCTGACGGGGAGGCCGTCGTCGAGGGTGCTCGCCCCTCCGGGGGGCGCGACGTCGATCGTCTTTGGCGACGATGGGAGCGAGGGCGGTGTTGGGGCTGCTGCTAGTGGTGCTGCTTCGTCGCGCGCGCCTGTCGCTGTCGCCCGTGCTCCCTATGCGCAAGACGGAGACGAGGAAGAGATGATGGTGGCGTCGGCGCACGGGCAAGAGCAGGAGCAGCAAGAAGAGCAAGAGGCCGCTGCGGCGGAGCAGGAGCAGAAGGAGCCCGCGGCTCCCGTGCCCAACGCGCCGTCGGCCCGCGTCAACTTTGGCGTCTCGGGCATCGGCCAGGGCGAGTGCCACGCCGCGGAGAAGGGGGCGGCTTCCAACAACAACTACGTGCGCTCCGAGGGGCAAAATGTCGGCAACTTCCTGAGCGGCAGGCCCACCTCGAGGGTGCTGGCGCCTCCGGGAGGCAAGTCGTCGATCACGTTTGGGTAGAGAGAGAGTTCTTTTCTTTACTCTCTTTTCCCATTTTTTGTTTCGTTTTTTTGAAGAAAAAAAACTCGTTTTTCTTCCATTCCTTTGTCGTCGTTCCCTGTTCTTCTTCTTCCTTTCCTTGTGATAATTCAGTCCTTGTTTCTTCCTCCTTTGGTTTGTTTTTCTTTTGGGAGAGGCGTGAGCGGAGTTTTTCTTGTTCCGTTTTTCACCTTTGGAAAATTAAGATACAAAAAAAGAGTTTCTCTCTTCTCTTTCTCTCTTTCTCTCTCTTCTTCCTCCTTGTTCTCTATTCCGTCAGCGCCATCCGCAGCGCCTCCCTCTCCCTGGCAGAGAACCCTGCCTCGCGCTCGAGGTAGCCCAGCACGCCAGCGCGCCAGCAAGGGTAAGGAGAAGAAATAGAGCAAGAAGAAGAAGCAAAGTCTCCATTTTCATTTCCGTCGCCTCTTCTACCTCTTCTTCTCCTCATCATCATCTCTCTTTCCCTCTCCCTCTCTCGATACCTCTCCACCTCTCGCTCGTCAGCAAACCGCGCGAAGTGCTCCGTCATCCAGTCCAGCGTGCGCTCCATCGCCGCCCTGGGCGCGCCCCCCAGCGAAGGAGCCGAGGCCGGCGGGGGCCTCCCGGCGAGCTCGACCGCAGACCTCGAGTAGTCCGCGGCCACCTCGCCCCTCGAGGCCCCGGCCACGCTCAAGCACAGCGCGGAGACGATCCCGGTCCTGTCCTTGCCCAGCTTGCAGGCCACCATCACGGAGGCAGTCGAAGAGGAAGGAAAGGTGGAAAAAGAAGAAGAAGAAGTGGAAAAAGAAGAAGAACCAGCAGTAGTCCTCGTTGCTATCGTTTCCGAAATCAGCCTCAGGACTCGCGCGATCTCCGGCGCGAACGCCGCCAGCACCGTCGTGTTCATCGCGACGAGGCCCCCGCGCTCGGTGTCGGCGCAGAGCCTCGCGTGCATGCCCGGGAGCGAGGGCCCGAAGCCCAGAGAGCGCAGCAGCAGGAAGTGGGCCCCCGCGCCGGCGCTGCGCGTGGGGGGCAGCCTGGCGACGAAGGCGTGGGTGTAGCGCCTCCACTCCTGCAGCGCCACTCGCTCGACGCGTGGGCGAGGGAAAGAGAGAGAAACAGTCGGAGTCGGAGTCGCGCTTTTGCCTTCGCCGTTGCTGCCCTTGGTCTCGTCGCCCTCTTCGCTGTTGCTGCTGCTGATGCTGCTGATCTTCTTCGTCGTGTCTCCTAGGGCTCGGAGCACGCCGTCGCCGCCGCCGGCTTCCCACTCGTTGGCCGAGCGGAGGTCGATGACGAGCGCGAGGTCGAGGCCTCGGGGCGAGGAAGGAGAAGGAGCGAGAGCTGCGGCGGCGAGCGCCCGCGCTGCCGCTGCTGCCGCTGCTCCCGCTGCCTCTGCTGCTGCTTTTCCTTCTCCTTCTCCTCCTCCTCCTCCTCCTCCTCCTCCTCCTCCTCCCACCGATAATGCGACTGCAAACGGCGACGACGACCTGAAGACCCTCCCCGGTGCTACCAGGTCGCAGGCGCCGGCGAGGTCGCGGCAGTTGGCGAGGCGCAGCGCCGCGAGAGCGGCGTCGGTCGGGAGCGAGAGAGGCGGGCGCTTTCGCTGTCGCTGTCGCTTTCGCTGTCGCTCTTCTTCTTCTTCTTCTTCTTCTTCTTCGCCGTCGTCGTCGAGAGGGAGCGCCGAGCCAAAGGCTCGACCCCTCAGTCTCGTCGACCTCCACTTGCGGTACGTGTTCCAAGAAGACCGAAACGACGCCGGGAGGAAGAGAAGGAGCTTGGTGGAGACGAAGCGGGCGAGGGTGGAGAGCAAGGAGAAGAGAAGCAGAGGTCGACGAGGTCGAGGTTGAAGAGTTGGAGATCGAAGGCGACTGTCGTTGGCGTCATCATCGCCGTCGTCGCCGTCGCCATGCGCTTTTGTTCTTTTTCGACTCCTTGGAGGCTGAGACAAGGTCATTGTTGAGCTCGCAGGGGGAAATTGAGGGTCAGCGAGAGGATGGTTGAGGGGGAATTCGCGACTTGAATCGAGAGCGATGATGGCACTCAAACGAAAAAAACTGCTCTCTTGCCTATCTTCTCTCTTTCTCTCCCTTCTCTTTCCTTTCTTCTTCTTCTTTCTACACTCACCATTCCCGCGCGCGCGCGCTCGCAAAAGAAAACATGAAAAGCACAAAGCGATCTCTCTCTCTTTCTCTCTCTCTCTTATAAAAAAAAACATTGCTTGAAAAAAACGAAACAAAACAAAAAAAAGGAATGAAAACTCTACAAAAACTCCACCTCCGCTCCCTCGCGCGCTCGGAGCTTTGCGGCAAAGGCTTCGAGGTTCGCCAGCGATTTCGCCGTCCACCTGTGATCGGATTAGCGCCCAAGTCTCACCCTTTGCAGCAGCGGCAGGGCCTCGAGGAGCCAGTCGAGCGGCTCCTCGACCTGAAAGCGGCAACCATAAGCGTCGATTTCCTCGAGCTTTTTCGCGCCCGAAAGCGCCACACGCGAAAGGTCCGCGGGGTATTGCAGGTGAATCGCTCGCAATTCCGGCAGGCGCTGGCCCAGCTCCTCCGGGAGATCCTGGGGCTCCTGGCAATCGATTCGGAGGCTTGTCAGCGTCGGCATTGATGAGAGCACCGCCAGCGGGAGTGCGGGAAGGAAGCAACCGGAAAGGTAGAGGTGCGTCAGGTTTGGAAGCACGCCAAACAAAGGACGGAGGGAAGCCGAAGTGGGGCGGGACCACGGAATCTCCCATGCGGGAGTTGCAGTAGAGCTCCAAGGAGCGCAGAGACTTGAGCTTCCACACGGCGGACGGGACCGCTCGGAAACCACAAGAGGAGAGGTCGAGGTGACGGAGAGAGCTCAAAACCCGCGAGCGCTGGCGGGAACGCCTCCTCAGCTTCAGCTTCCGCCGTACCTTCGTCTGGTTCTTCATCTTCATCTTCTCCCCGGTCGACATGAGCCAGATGACCACCGGCCACTGAGAGCGACGTGAGCTTCGAGAGCAAGCCCGGCTCTTCTGGTAGCTTCTCCACCTGGCAATCGGAAAGGTCGAGAGATTCCAGGTTTCTCGAGAGAAGAGATCGCTGCCGGAATTTCGCTGATCCCCCTCGTGGCCCTTGAGAACGAGCCCGGCGCAACGCAGCGAGGCGAGGTTGCAAACGGCGACCTCAGGGGGGAAGCGCTGGAATCCGTCCTGGTGGCACTCGACGACCAGCTCCTCGAGGGCCCGTCATTCGTCCGAGAGGCGTCAAAGTCTCGCTCAGAAACAGTACCGTAAAGCGCTTGGACTTTAAGCGAGAGCAGGCGGCCGGCGGCCGGCGGCGCGGCGGCCGCCAGCGCCCGAAGCGACGCCCAAAAGGAAGGCCCCGCCATCCACCCGTCGACGATATCGATCTCCATCAGCGTGCCCACCAGGGCGATGACGACAACGGCGACGTGGCTCGACGTGAACTGCTCCTGTTCGGGAGCCGAAGCGCGGCTGTCGTGGACGAAAAGCTTCTTCACGCTGTCGCTGTCCCGACGATCCACGCGATGACCTTGGCGGGTTCGTCCAAGCTCGTGTTGATTACGAGCTCCTCGCGCAGCGGGCTCGAGTCCTTGGTCTTCCAGATCTCGTTCCACGCCATGCAGATGCTGGTGAAAGTCTCCCTGGTCCAGCGCGGGTCTTTCGCCGCGGCGAAGACCGAGACGAGCACGTCGTATGGGAGGTCGAAGAGGCCGAGAGATTTGGCCGCGGCGGTGGAGGTGGAGGTGGAAGCCATCGTCGCATTGTTGTTTCTTTTTTTCTTTGTTTTCGATGCTCTCGCCGAGGACGAGGAACGGACTCATGTGCGTCTATCGAGCATGCGAAAAGGGGGCGAGAGAAAGAGGAAGAGAGAGAAAAAAGGGGATATTTTTTGTTTTTTTCGCGTTGACCGATGCTTTCGTCGTTTCGCGAGGGGAAAAAGTGAGAATTTCTTTCTTCTCTTGAAGAAGACTTCTTCTTCTCTTTCTTTCTCAACCTCAACCTCAACGCTCTTTCTCTCTTTCTCTCTTTCTCGTTCTCTTTCTCTCCCCTCCCCCCGCCCCCCCTCCCGCGCGCGCCAAACAAAAAGAAGGTTTTCTTTTTCCCAGCGGGACAATTTTACACACGATGTTTTTGTCTTGTTCTCCCCCCAGTCCTTTCGAACGAGAGAAACACAGAGAAGAACGTACCCTTCCCCTTCCCCCATCATCATCAAACGCTCTCTCTCTTTCTCTCTCTCCCTCTCTCCCATCTCCCTCATCTTTCCCCCAGCTCTCATCAGTTGACGTAGCACATCTCCTCGGTGCACCCCTTCAGCACCGACCTCGACGCCGGCGACAGCCGGTAGAGCGCCTTGGTGTGCACCCTGACCGAGCTCGGGTCGTCCAGCGCGCAGTTGTCGACCGAGTCGAAGCACCCGTCGGGCGCGATCGGCGAGATCGTGCGCTCGAGGACCACCGGCGCGGCGTTGGGCGGGTTGTAGCACTCGAGGAAGTCCGCGACCGTCCAGTGGAACCAGCGCATCAGGAAGATCCGCAGCGCGAGCCCGTGCGTGACCAGCACCAGGCTCGTCCCGGCAGAGAACCTCCCCGCGTTGATGTCCCTGACCAGGTGGTCCTCGAAGAGCGTCATCCGGTCGTAGACGTCGGCGCCGGACTCGCCGTTGGGGAACCGGTAGAAGAACCGGCCGAAGCGCAGCCTCTCGGCCTTCTCGCGCTCCTTGCCCGCGGCGTCCTGGAAGTTGCCAAAGTCCTGCTCGCGCAGCTGGACGTCCTCCTGGATGCGCGTGACGACGCCGCGCGGGAAGGCCGACGCGATGGCCTCGCAGGTCTGCCTGGAGCGCTTGTAGGGGCTCATGTAGAAGTGGAGGCGGTAGTTGGCCTTGGACGAGGGCTTGATCGCCGAGGAGACGATCGGAGAAGAAGAAAAAGAATTCAAGTTCGATGAGTTCGAAAAGTAGCCCTCGTCGTAGTCCTCGTCGAACATCTCCCTGATGGCCCTCCCGGCCTCCGCCGCTTGATCTAATCCCCTCTGCGTCAGCGGCACCTGCGGGTCGGGCATGTAGGTGTACGCGTGCAAGTCGACGTTGCCCTCGGACTCGGCGTGCCTGACCAGCACGATCCTGCGCGGGAGCACGCGGAGGTCCCTGGGCGTGGCGGAGGAGCTCGTGGAGTGGAAGCGGGCGTCGAACTCGCCGCGGGCCCTGGCGTCGAGGGCCGGGGGGATGATGATGGTGGGGGAGAGGGGAGGAGGGGTGGAAGAAGAAGAAGAAGAAGAAGAAAGAGAAGAAGAAGACGAGGTCGAGGTCGAAGTCGTCGGGCTCGTCGGCGTCGTCTTTGCTTTCCCTTTCACCACGTCCCTGGTCGCCCGAGCAAACGCCACGGCGTCGCCCGAGGCGGCCCCGCTGGCGGCAGCGCTCCGGGCCTCCGTGAGCGCCCTGGTCAGCTCCTTGGCAGTCTCCGCCTGGAGCTTGGCGACCTCCTCCTGGCGGCGGAGCAGCTGCGCCGAGCGGGCGAGCAGCTCGGCGACGTCGGCCGGCGTCCTCGGTTGGAGGAGAGGGAGGGATTCGTCGGACGGAGGAGAAGTTGAGGAGCCGTTGGAACCGCTCGCCGCCTTCGCGCCGTCCGATTGCGGCGGCGGGGTAGCCACCTGCTCGCTGCTGCTGCTGGGAACGCCAGAAGGGGAGGAAGAGGAAGCTGATGCCCCCGCTGCGATAGAAGAAGAAGAGGGGGCCGAGCGGCGACGATGAGAGATGATGGCATCAACTTTCTTTCGTCGTCGTCGTCGCCCTTCTGTTTTCATCCCGTTCAATTCAAACGGTTCCACCCGCCCGCTGCACGATGCGACCCCGGCAGAGCGTAAGGCAGAGAAGTGGTATGCCAACGGCGGGAGTGGAGCACTAGATCGATGGTTTGACGGTGCTGCGAGAGCGCGAGAAGAGAGGGGGAGAGGAAGAGTTGAGCGGCTATCGGAGGCGACGGCGTTTGCGAGCGGCATGCCTCGAGTGCTCGTCTTCGAAAGCGAAGAGAGCCTCTGCCTGCCGAGCTGCTGTAACAGCGGCATCACGAGGAGAGGGAGAGAGAGACGGCGTGCGTGCTCTCTCTTGCTTATCCTTCACTCTCTCTCCAACGAAAGAGAGAGAGAGAAGCGGAAAAGAGAAACACTTGTGTTTTGAAAGGGAAAAGAGGAAAGAAAAAAAAATCGAAAAAAGTCTTGGCCGAGAGCGACCGTGTCACTCGAGCTCAAAACTCCTTCTTCTTCTCTCCTTTTCTTCTTCTTCTGTTCTCTTTCTCCGCCATGCTCGCTGCCCTTCGCGCGTCGAGCGGGCTCGCCTGCGGTCCCAGTGGCAGAGGCAGCAGAACACCAGCTCCTCCTCCCATCGATGCGCTGATGGTGCTTCAGCGAGCCTCTCCGAGACACCAACGAAAGCAGCAGCAGCGATGCTTCGCAAGCAGCAGCAGCAGCGGCGACGCCACCGCCGCTGCCGCTGCCGCCGCTGCTCCAAAGACAAAAGACGCTGCTCCGAAGACGGCGCGGAGGAAGCGGAAATCGACAGCGACATCTTCGTCGTCTTCTTCGGTGTCTGCCGGCAAGGTCGCGGTCAACGGCTCCGTCGTGGCCGCAGGAGGCGTCTCCGCAGCGGGAGCAGCAGCAGAGACATCTTCTTCGACGTCGTCGACGTCGACGTCGACATCATCTCCGTCTCGCTCGCCGCTTGCCCTCCCTCCGCCTGGCTCCAAGCCCAGACCCGACAAGGCGGAGCTGTACCTGTACCGCACCGACGGAAGGAGCTGCACGCGGGAGACGGTGCAAGGTGAGAGAGAGAGAGAGAGAAAGAGAGAGTTGGAGGGAGACGAAGATCGACGAAGAAGAAGATTTTTTTTTTTTACTTGGTGGCGGCAACCCTCTCTCTTTCCTTCTTCGTTATCCTTCTTCTTCCCTCTCCTTCTTCTCTTCTTCTTCTTGTCCTTCTTCTCTTTCTTCTTCCTTGTCGCGATCCAGCAGGCCGATACTGACACATTCTCTATCTCTTCTCTACCACCAATCTCAAACAAACTCACAACACACAACAAAACAGCCGGAGGCACCCTGAAACTCGTGCACCCCTCGACGCAGCAGCAGCTCCTCGTCTGGCGCTCGCGGCCGAGGTCGGTGCTGGTCCTCAAGCGCCTGGGCGAGGACTCGCGCGAGGAGTTCGCCGCCGTGGTCGACTACCTGGGCCGGGAGCAGAGGATGCTGGTACTGGTGGAGCCCCACGAGCTGGAGAAGACCGCCGAGTCGCTGCTGCTGCTGGAGGGGAGGAAGAAGAAGGAACAGGGAGGAGGAGGTTCTTCTTCTTCTTCATCTCCATCTTCTTCTCCTTCCTCGACCATCAGCTTCCTCGATACCTACACCGAGCTGGAGGCCTCCTCGCTGGCCTCCACCGTCGACTTCGTCGTCTGCCTGGGCGGCGACGGCCTCGTCCTGCACGCGTCGTCGCTCTTCCGCAACGCGATCCCGCCGGTGATCTCGTTCAACATGGGCAGCCTCGGCTTCCTGACCAACCACTCGTTCCACGAGCACCGCGAGGCCCTCTCCGCCGTCATCACGGGAAGGGAGCGGCTGGAGTCGTGCTCTGTCGCAACAAGCAGCGTCGACGGCGCTTCTTCCTCCTCCAACGACGCAGGGGTGCACATCACGCTGCGGATGCGGCTCGAGTGCCAGGTCGTCGAGGGCGCGACGGGTCTCCCCCGCGGAGAGCCCTTCGAGGTCCTGAACGAGGTGGTGGTCGACAGGGGGGCCAGCCCTTACCTGACCAAGATCGAGTGCTGGGAGCGCGGCAGGCTGGTCACCAAGGTCCAGGCCGACGGCGTGATGCTCGCGACCACCACGGGCTCGACGGCTTACTCTGTCGCCGCGGGAGGGTCGATGGTGCACCCCAACGTCCCCGCGATCCTGTTTACTCCGATCTGCCCGCACTCGCTGTCGTTCAGGCCGGTGGTCCTCCCGGACTACGCCGAGCTGGAGCTGCGCATCGCAGGGGACATGCGATGCACTGCCTGGGCCTGCTTCGACGGCAAGCACCGGCGCGAGCTGCTGCGCGGCGACGCGGTCAGGGTCAGGATGAGCGCCAACCCGGTGCCGACGATCTCCAAGGCCGACTCGACCAACGACTGGTTCGACACGCTCAACAGGTGCTTCGGATGGAACGAGAGGCTGGAGCAGAAGCCGTACTATGGAGGCGAAGGGGCGAACGGCAAGGCCGGGGGGCCATGATGAGCAGCAGCGATATTTTGAGGTGGAAAGTTTTTTTTTAGAAAGTTTTTTCCTTTTTTCCTTTTTTATGTTTATTTTTTTGACAACGACAACAACAGCGACAGTAGATCTTTTTGAGAGAGAAAAACCGTTTTTGAAATGAGAGAGAGAAAGAGAGAGAGTTGACGATGATGATGTCGACGAGTCTTCCGTCCGAAATTCTTTTTGCAACCAAAACAAAAAAACAAGAAACGAAAGAAAGAAAGAAAAATCAGAAAACGAAGAAAGCGGAGGAGAGGTCGAGAAAACCATCTCCATCGTTTTTTTCTCTCTCTCTCTTTCTCTCTGTTTCCGCGTCGTTTTCTTCCTTTTCTGTTTGCGTTTTGCTTTCTTTTACGAGCCGCGATGGTGAGTTGTCGACGTGCTCTGTGCATCCAGCTCGTTCTTTTCCGCAGAGAGGGACGTGAAGCCTCAAAACGCACGCGATGGAACATGAGAGCTTTGAACTCTTTTTTTTTTTTTTTCAATCGATCGTCGCTCTCACCTCGACCTCGACGTGGTGAGGAAAAAAAAACTCTCTTCACAACAGACCTCGCTCGCCGCCCCCGAGTTCATCTACGTCCGCGTCAAGCGGCGCGTCGCCACCTACTTTTTGCGCGTCGAGCCCACGGAGCGCGTCCGCAATCTCAAGCTCAAGCTCGAGGAGCTCGTGCAGAAGGGTCCAGAGGAGATGCGGCTGGTCAAGCTTCTCGGAGGAGCTGGAGGAGGAGGAGGAGGTCGAGGAAGCAACGCCGACGCCGCCGACGCCGCTGCTTCTTCGACCACCGCAACCTCGCGCCAGGAGCCCCTCGACGACGACGACGCGCGCCTCGTCGACGTGGGCATAGGCAACGACGACGTCTTGGCTTTGTGCTTTAAAGAAGGCTCGTCAGGCTGGGAAAAGGTGGTGGTTTTCGATGACGGGAGCGGAGGAGGATGAGCAGCGTGAAATGGAAAAAAAAAAAAACTTGCTTCCCTCACCCCTCTCCCGCACGCAGCTTTTTTTCTTTCTTTCTCTTCCTTTTCTTTCTTTCTTTTCGATTCATTATCATCTTCATCATCATCGTCATCAACGTCGTCGTTAGTGTTCCATAGATTTAAAAATTGCAAGTTCTGGAGTTGATATTTTCATTCATTCGTCACTTTTTTATGCTGCTCTCGTCTCTCGTCTCTCTTTTCTCTCTTTCTCTCTCTCGTCTCTCGTCTCTCTCTCGTCCCTCTCCCTCTTTCTGCTCCTTTTCAAAACAACTTTTTCCGCAACCACAGAAAGAACAACAGTCCCCCGACGACGGCGGCCATCGGCGCGTACTTCCGCACCAGCGCCTGCCTGTGCAGCGCCCTGGCCCTCTTGGCAAACCCCGCCGTCTCCGACGTCAGCGTCGCCGCCGCGGCGCTCATCGAGTCGAGGCGCTCGCCCTGGCCGAGCACGTCGGCGATGTTCCTGGTCATGATCGACTGCACCTCGCCCAGCTCGGCGGTCAGGGCGGCGATGTTCCGCGACGTCCTCGCGTCGGCGTAGAGCCGCTTGGTCTTCTGGATGAAGGTGTCGAACTTCACGAACGCGTACGGGCGCGCGGCGGCGGCGACGGCCGCGGACGGGTAGAGCCTGCCGAACTCGCCGGCGAGCTCGTCCAGGAACTGGAAGGCGAGCTTCTTCGGGTAGGGCCTGTCCGCGACGGCGACGAAGGCGACGCCCGAGTCCGGGCTGTAGAGCACGTGGAGCAGCAGCGAGTTGCCGCCGGCGTCGACGGTCTGGCGGGAGTAGGAGGAGGAAGAGGAGGAGGTCGAGGTCGAGGCATTGCCGCCGTTGATGGCGCCGAAGCCGTTCATTCCGCCCCCGCCACCTCCGCCGCGACTGCTCCCGGCCAGGGACTTGTACACGGCCCTGGCCTGCTGCTTGGCGTTCTCCAGGGCCTGGTCGCGCCCGCCGGCGGCGGCGTCGAGCCCCTCGGCGAGCGGGAGGCCGTCGGCGGCGCGGGCGATGAGCGTGAGGCGGACCATCGATTTGGGTTTTTGCAAGATGAGGAAAAAAAGCTCTTTTTTCTTTTTTTCCTTTTGGTACCTACGAAGTTGCTGCTCCCTGGAAGTTGCGATCAGCAGGGGCACGGTGACGTCGGTACCTTTGTTCTCGTGTAGAGAGAAAGGAGGAAGAGACGCAGGAGAGACAGAGAAGGGGGAAAAAAAGGCGTTGTGAAAAAGAGAGAGAGATGGCATCGACTCGAAAAAATTTCACTCTTTTACTTTTCTTCTTCTCCTCCTTCGACCTCTGCCACCTCCGCCGCCGCAGGAGCAGCAGCAGCAGCAGCGCCTCCCACTACCGCTGCTGCTCTCTTCTTCTTCGTAGCCGCCAAGCTCTTCTCTCCCACCTCCTCCTCCACCTTATTCTCGTCATTCTCGTCGTTCTCGTCGTCGTTCTTCTCCTCGTCGTCGTCGGAGCTCAGATCGGGCTCCTCGTCGCCCTCCTCCTCCTCGACGAGCCTCACGAACCGCGGAGGCCGCTCGAGCAGCCTCGTCGTCTTCTCGGCCTCGAGCGCCGCGGCCTCGCAGAAGCGCTCCCGGGCGGCGCGCGCGGCCCGCGGGTCGCCCCGGCTCTCGCGGAAGGCGTCGGCGGCGGCCCGCTCGTCGCCAAACACGGGAGAGTCGTTGAGGTAGGTGCAGAGCGGGGCCGCGGCGAGGACCGCGAGGCGGCGGCAGGGAGGGACGCCCGCTTGCGCTCTCGCTCCCGCTGCCGTTCCCGCTTCGCTGCCGTCGTCACCGGCGCCATCGTTATTGTCGTTGCTGCTGTTGTTGCCGTCGTCGTCGTCGTCATTTATCGTCTTCTTCTCGCTCGCTCTGCTGCTGCTGCTGCTGCTGCTGCTGCTCTCCCAAGGAGCTGCTTCTTCCCAAAACGGATTCCCCTGCAAGTAGATGGCCTTGAGGGCCGGGAGGGACTCTAAGAGGGCGAGCACGGTGTCCACGTCCGAGATGAAGCAGTGGGAGAGGTCGAGCGTGGAGAGCAGGGGGAGCAGAGAAGAAGAAGCGCGAGAGGTGCTGCTGAAGCTCTTGCTGCTGCTCTTGCTGCTGCTGCTGCTGCTGCTTTCCTCCTCCTCCTTCCCTCTCTCGGCCTCCTCCTCTCCTTGTCCTCCCTCTTCGCTCCGTCGAAAAAGACCCACGAGCGACCCAGGGCTCGAGAGGTCGTTTCCGGACAGCCTCAGCGTCTCCAGCGTCCGCGGCAGGCACTCGGACCTCCCCCCGACCTCGATCTCGCGCACGCGGTTGCCGCTCGCATCGAGGGTCGACAGCCGCGGCGCGGCGCGCGCGAGGCCCGAGAGCGACGACAGGCAGTTGCACTCGATGAACCTGGGTGGTGCGGGGGAGAGAGTTTTTTTGTTTTTGTCTTGGTGATTGATGTTTGAGATGTTTTTCTATGGAATGGTCAAAGAAAAAGTGCAAAAAAGCGTGGAAAGCGAGTCGCGGGAGAGAAAAATAAAGTTTACGACAGGAAATGTTTCAACGCAACCCTTGATTGATGATGCTCCAACTTCTTTATCAGCTCATTCCTTTTCTTTCGTTCTTCTTTCTTTCAGAACCGAGAGTCAAAAAAACTGGAACGACTCACAGGCACCGCAGCTCGCCGAGCACTGGCATCCCTTCGAGCGACTCGAAGCCGTTGTCGGCGAGGTTGAGCGCTTTCAGGCAGCAGTAGGCCGCGAGAGGGCTCTGAGGCTCGGCGGTTTCATTTTCGGCGGTTTCGTCGGCGAGAGCAGTTTCGCTTCCGCTTCTTCTTCTCGGGGCGAGAAACCCGCTCAGCCCGGCCCCGTGCGCTTAGAGCGCGTCGTTGAGGCGCGGTGTGGAGTAGCCGCCGCCGCGGAGGGTGAGCGAGCGGAGCGTGGCGGCGTCCATGGTCGATTGATCTTGAGAGAAAGGGGTGGTGGAAAAAAGGAAGGAAGAAAGAGAGAGATAAAAAGGAAATGAAGAGTCCCTCTCGACGGAAAAAAAAAAACATTTCTTCGCCGCGCCGTCGCTGCCCACTTTTTTTTGTTTTTCATTTTTCTTCTTCTTCCTCTCTTTCTTCAAAACAAATGCCCCGCCGCCACTCCTCCCAGCCGGCCCCCCTGGACCGCCCCGTCCTCGTCCCGCACGCGGGCCTCCCGGGCCTCGACGGCACGAGGCGCTTCGCCTACTCGATGGAGGCCGCGGGCGCCGCCCGCGACGCCTTCAAGCTGCTGCCGCTGCTGCCGATGCCGCTTTCGGGCGCCTCGGCCTCGTCGACCGGCGGGGCCCCCGGCCCGGCCCTGGTCGCGGCCGCAGCGGGGGGGGTCGGAGCCCTCGGGGGAGGGGAGGCGGCGGCCGGGGTCGGCGGGGCCTCGGCGCTGGCTGGAGGCTCGAGCGGAGTGCAGGTTTGTTCTTTTGATTTTTTTGTTTGGTTCGAAGAAGAACAAAAAACTTTCTCCCTCTCTCTCAACCTTTCTCTCTCTTTCAACGTCATTCCCTTCTACTCTCTACCCAGGGCAAGGCCAAAGGCTGGTCCCCGACCACGGGGGCGTACACCGCGCCTGCGACGGGCCCCGGAGAGGCGCAGTGAAAATTGGAAGAGAATGAAAAAACCCGTTCTCCAAGTTTTGCTTTTTACCTTTTTACCTTTTTACCTTTTCACCGTTTCGCATCAATCTCCTCTCTCTCTCAGGGCTCGACACGAGGTTTTTTGACGACTGTTTTTCTCTTGTTGGTTTTCTTTCGAGTTTTTGTGTTTGTAAAAGACGGAGCGCCGGAGAGAGAGAGAGAGAGAGAGAGAGAGAGAGAGAGTTTTTCCACTCGAAAAGCGGGTCAAGTTTTTCTTCTTCTTCTCACAACTCTAACGCTCAAAATGACCTCTTCCTTGCTGCTGCGCTCGCACCTCTGCACTGCCGCGCTCCACGCCTCTCCGCTCTTGCAGCCGAGCCGTGGCTGCCTGTCGAGCCGCGCTGCTGCTTCTTCCGCCGCCCTTTTCCTTCAGCAGAAGCAGCATCAGCGAGCATTGACATCATCATCATCGTCGTCGTCGATCGCCGCATTCAAGTTTTCGCCGTCGAATTCTCCTCTCTCGCGCCGCCGCAACTCCATCCGCGCCATGGCGACCTCCGAGAAGCTCGACAAGAACACGCCCGAAGAGAAATGGAAGGAGCTGCTGACCGCTGAGCAGGTGAGAAGAGAGAGACAAAGATGGCTAGTCTCGAGGTTGTTTCTTCCCTTGGACGTTGTCGTGGCTGTTTTTCCTCTCGACCTGCTTTTCCTCTTCCTCTTCTTCCTCCTCTCGACAACCACCACCACCACCACCATCAACCACCACCACCGACCACCGACCACCACCAACAGTTCTACATCCTCCGCCAGGCAGGCACCGAGGCCCCCGGAACGGGGGAGTACAACAAGTTCTACCCCAAAGAGGGCACGTTCGACTGCGCCGGCTGCGGCGCGCCTCTCTACAAAGCAGAGACCAAGTTCGACTCGGGCTGCGGCTGGCCCGCGTTCTACGCGGAGGTGCCCGGGTCGCTGGTCCGGATCGAGGACATGTCCGGGGGGATGGTCCGCACCGAGATCCGATGCGCCAAGTGAGTTTTTGTTTTGATCTTCTTCCGGGTTTTCTTCTTCTTCTTCTTCTTCTTCTTCTTCTCCTTCTTCTCCTTCTCCTCTTTCTTCTCCTTCTTCTTCTTCTTCTTCTCCTTCTCCTTCTCCTTCTCCTTCTCCTTCTCCTTCTTCTTCTTCTTCTTCTTCTTCTTCTTCTTCTTCTTCTTCTTCTTCTTCTTCTTCTTCTTCTTCTTTTTCGGAAAGCTCACCAACCTCTCTTCTTGCTTTCCTCTTCCCCTCGACAAACTTTCAACACTCTCTCTTTCTAGCTGCAACGGGCACCAGGGCCACGTCTTCAAGGGGGTAAGAAAGAGAGAGAAAGAGAAAGAGAGCGAGAGAAAGAGCAAGAGAGACACGAAAGAAAGAAAAAGAAAGGAAGAAAGTCTCAACTCAACCTTTCCCCCCCCTCCTTTTCTCTCTCTTTCTTTCTGAAAAAAAAAATTCCGAAACACAAACACCAGGAGGGCTTCCCGACCCCGACCAACGAGAGGCACTGCGTCAACTCCAAGGCTATCGTCTTCAAGGAGGGGACCGCGTGAGGAGGGGGGGAGATGTTTTTTTTTTGAAAGAGAGACAACGAGAGAATGCTTCGCGTTTTTTTTTGTTTGATTTTTTTTGTTTTACTTGTGGTGTGCAACTAGAGTTTCTTTCTCTCTGCGTCTCTGCGTGCAGAAACTCTTTCATTCTCTCTCTGTCTCTGTCTCTTTCTCTCTCTCTCCCGGCACCATATATCAATGTGTCTAAAAACAATCAAAAAGAAAAAGAAGAGAAGAAAAGAATGAAAGAAAATAAGAAAAGAACGAAAGAGTAAGAACGAAAGAACAGAAAAAGAAGAAATAGACGCGGAGGAAGAGGAAAAGAGGTCAAAAGAAAGAAAAAAGAAAAACCCATCACCTATTACTACTTCTTGTTCTTGTTTTTCTTCTTCTGGGCAAACTCGATCCAGAGCGCCGGCACGCGCTGGCCGGAGGGCAGCAGCACGCTCCCGGGCTCGTCCGTCTGGTCGTCGTCGTCGTCTTCGACGCCCTTGCCGCCGCCTCTCCTCCCTTTCCCCTTTCCACCTCCTCCGCCTCCGCCGCCGCTCCTGCCCTGCCCGCGCCACGCCACCACCTCCCACTCGTCCGAGAGCCTCTTCGCCTCGTCCTTCCTCTCCTCTGCTGCGGTCTTCTTCTTCCCGGCTCCCCCCCCGCCGCCGCCGAGGCTCCTCCCGAAGCAGTCCCGGATCAGAGGGGAGAGGCCAGAGGTGATCTGCCTCTTGTTCGGCGGGTAGATGAAGAAGCGCATCACCCACGCGCGGTGCCTGCCGCGGAAGACAAACTCGCTCGAGTTCGTCGTCGCTGCCGCAGGGTTGCTGCTGCTGCCGCTGCCGCTGCCGCTGCTGCCCGGGAAGAACAGCGCCTTGAGCGCCCGCGCCCTCTCCTCCCTGTCCGGGAGGGACCTGAGCCTCGATAGGGTGGCGGCCGAGGGGGCCGGCTCGGCCCTCGCCCCCGCGCCGTAGACGAACTCCGAGTCCTGGAACTCGGCCCTCTCGACGAAAACCAGCGGCATCGACCTCGACTGCGACGACCTGGAGTCGAGCAGCCTCTCGTCCGTGGGGTCGACGGGGAGGCCGAGCTTGGTCGCCGCGTCGTCGGTGATCGCCATGGTCACCGACACGCGGAAGCGGACCCTGGAGCCGTCGCCGCCGTCGAAGTAGACGCCGTTGCCCGTGCCGACGCCGTTGAGGAAGCGCCTGGGGCGGGGAGCGGCGGAGGAGGGGTCGTCGCCGCCGTCTCCGTTGGCGTCGTTGTCTCCGTTGGCGTCGTCGTCTCCGTCGGCATCGCCGAGCGCCATCTCGCCTCCGATGGGGCCTGGAGGGTAAGGGGAAGGGTCGGAGAAGCGCTGCCGCTGCTGCTGTTGTTGGTTGCGGGCTCGCTTGTTGTTGTTGTGGCCGTTTGCCGTCGCGACGAGCGCCGTCGAGGTGGTGGTATTGTTGTTTTTTTTCTTCTTCTTCTCCTTCTTCTTGTTCCCCCTCCGCCTCCTTTTGCCGTAGTCGTCATCGTCGTCGTCGTCGTCGTCGTCCGTTGATCCTTCCTCCTCTTCTTTGACATCCTCTCCTTCTTCTTGATATCGCTCCACGTCGTTGCCGTTGTCTCCGTTTAATTCCACAAAGCCGTTGTTCCCGTAATGACCCTCGTCGTCGTCGTCGTCGTTGTCGTTGCTCTTGTTTCTGACGACAAGGGCGAGGTCCCCCCCTTGGACGCTGCCGCCTCCAAAACCTCCTCCTCCTCCCGCACCGGCAACGGCTGCGGCCACCTGGGCCCTGGCAACCCTGGCCGCGGCCTCGATCGCGTCCCTCGCGGCCTGCGACGCGGCCTCGACCTCGACGCGCGCCAGCCTCGCCGCGCGCGCCGCGGCCCTGGCCGAGATCACAAACGGGTCGCCGTCGCCGCCGCCGAAGCCGCCGCCGAAGCCGCCGCCAATGCCTCCGGCCCCGAAGTGCGAGAGTGGGACGCCCGCGGCGCGCGCGTAGGCATCGGCCGTGGCGGCGTTGGCCGCGGCGGCCTCGGAGGCGGCCTCGACGGCGGCGGTGGCCTCGTTGGCCGCGGCGGTGGCGTGCTTGGCGACGACGAGCGCGCGCTGGAGCCTGGCCTGGGCCTCCTGTCGCGGTTTTTGTTGTTTTTGGTGGCGGGATTAAGAAGAGAGAGAGAGAGGGAGGGAGGGTTTTGAGAAGAGAGAGAGAGAGGGAGAGAGGATTGAGAAGAGACAGAGGGTTGAGAAGAGAGAGGAGAGTTGAAGAAGGTCGAGGTCGAGGTCGAGTTTTTTTTCCTTTATCGGACGGCAATGAATTCGAGCTTCTTCTTCGTTCTTCTTCTCTTCTTCCTCTTCTCCTTCGCGCCATTCCACGCTCCAATTTACGCGCTCACCTGCATGGCGTTGTAATGCACGTCGCCTTGACGCCGCAGCGGCGGAGAAACAGCGGAAAGCAAAGGTTGGTCGGGGGAGAGAGAGAGAGAGAACGCGGGAAAGGTGAGATGTTTTTTTTCCTTTGACGCTCGAAGAAAACGTCAAGCGAACGAACGAGAGTGAAGGAGAAAATCTTCGACCTTTTTTTTCTTTCTCTTCCCCTTCTTCCTCGAGAAACTGTTACTTTTTCGCGTTTATCTCTCTACCTGTTTGTTTTTCCCTCTTCTTTCTCTCTCTTTTTGTGTGCATCAGGACGACTCTTCCGTGGTCTCTGCTCTTGTCGCTCCTCACAACACAGAGAGAGAGGCGACTTGGTGCTCCAACCGAAAAAAAAGGCAAGTGATTCTAATTTTTGCTCTTTTATCGATGACGCTCGCCTTGGCGGGACGACGAGGACTTTGAAAAAAGAGCATCCTTCTTTTGCTTTCCACGGACGATCTGCTCCAGATCTGGATTTGCCGACCACCAATTGATATAGGACTGGAATGCTGTTACGAGCTTGGCGTGTTTGTTTGAGCAAAAAGTGCTCCTTCGGGGGGAGAAAGAAAGGTTTTTTTTTTTTTCAAAAGGCCGCCATTGCTTCTTCGACAACGAACGCCGCGTTTTTTCTTCTTCTTTTTCTTCTTCTTCTTCTTCTCTCTCTCTCTCTCTCTCTCTCTCTCTCTCTCTCTCTCTCTCTCTCTCTCTCTCTCTTCTCTTCTTCACCCCTTCCAAGAAGAAAGCAAGGGCAACGCCGCGTGCCGCATGCCTTTTTCAACGTGCTCACTTCGGGTGCTCTCTTCGTTCGTCTTCCCCTCTTTTATACACACACACAAAAAAAAACGAAAACAGAGCTCGGAAACAACCATGGTTTTCCTCAGCAGCAAGAGCAGCAGAGGTCGCGGTCGCGGCCGTGCCTCCACCTCGACCTCGACCTCGACCTCGCTGCCGTCGCTGCTCTGCCTCGTGCTCTCGGCGCTCTTCCTCTTCTCTTCTTCTTCTTCCTCCTTCCTCTTCCCTTCCGCCGCGGCCTCCCGCCTCGACGACGCCACCAAGCTCACGGTCGGGCCCCTGGGCAGCCCGCGCTTCCTCCTGGGATACAACATGGGCAACGTCCGTTTCCTGCCCTTTGACCGCGCGCCGCTCGCGCACTCGGCCGACGAGCTCCGCGCGATGCTGCTCGCCGCGCTCGACGACATGAGCGCGCAGGGCGCCAACGCCGTGCGGTTCTGGCTCCACATCGACGGCTCGGCCTCGCCGGACTTCGACCCGCAGACCGGCCTGGTCTCCGGGATCTCGGCCGACGTTCTCAACGACCTCAAGTGGTTCCTGCAGGCCGCGCACGACCGCGACGTCGCGGTGGTGCTGTCGCTGTGGTCGCACGACGTGCTGGCCGTCAGGGCCACCAACTCGGCGGCGCACAGGGACAGGGCGCTGCGAATGATCGATGACGAGGCCGGGACCGAGGCCTACATCAGGAGGGCTCTTGTGCCGATGCTGCAGGACCTGGCCGGGACGGCGCTGACGACGACAGGTTTGATGGCGAAAGCGGCTGGTTTCGGACCTTTCTCTCCTTCTCCTTCTTCTTCTCCTCCTCTGCCTTTGACCAAGCCCGACGGCTCGCCGCTCACGATGATCGACGCGGTCTGGGCCTGGGAGATCTTCAACGAGCCCGAGGGGATGTCGTTCGAGCTCGAAGGGTACAAGAACTACCAGTACGAGGTCGAGAGGGTGAGCAGCGAGGAAAAGAGTTTTGAGTTTTGAGTTTTGAGTTTTTTTTTTTCCGATCGAGAGAGAGAGCGAAAGAAAAAACAAACAAACTCAGCTCTCTTTCTCTTCTCTCTTTCTCTCTTCATTCCCCCCTTTTTCTCTCCCAAATAAAACAAACAAACAACAAAACCAGGGACCCTACACTTTTGAGAACCCGGACGTCTACGACGTCCAGCCCAAGCACAAGCTCGACTTCCAGAACACCACCTTCCTCAAGAGGGAAGGCGGCTTCCTCAAAGTCGACCCGAATGACCCTTCCAAGGCCCTCTACAACGGCCCGTACTTTGTCAAGAGGCTCAACGGCACGCTCGCGGGGCTCAACGACTACATGTACCGCGACGTCTTTGCTCAGTTCAACTCCGACTTCGGCTACCTCGTCGACTCCGTCGAGAACCACGGCCTCAAGACCCGGGGCACCTCGGAGCTCGCGCTCGCCCGCTTCCACAACCGCGTCGCCGGTGCCATCCACCGCGCCGCCCCGGGCTCGCTGGTGACCGTGGCGGCGCATTCGATGCCCTACACCAGCGACGCGGCCATGCGGCTCGAAGGGTGGAGGCCGCCCTCGCGCAACCTCTACTCTGACGCCGTGCTGGTCGCGGCCGGCGGCGATGAGGACGGGATGCTGGACTTCTACCAGGTCCACTCGTACCCCAACTGGCAGGACCCCAAGGACGAGTTCAACTCGCAGTACATGCTCTTTTTGAATCCGAAGACCAGGTGGCAGCTCGACAAGCCGCTGCTGGTGGGCGAGTTCTGGGATGCGATCGGTGGCAAGGGCGAGGGCACGCTCGACGCCGACGCCTGGTACAAGCTCTTTGCTGACGGCTACGCTGGCGGACTCGGCTGGGCCTACTTTGAGGTCACAGAGGAGTTTGGCGGGGCTGCCATCGTCAAAGGTGGTGGTGGCAGTGGCGGTGGCGCTGAGCAAGCTTCCGGCGGCGGCGGCGGCAGGCAGCCGAGGCGGGTGGTGGCAAAGCACCAGATGCGAGACCGGTACGCGCCGCTGATCCGCGAGGTCGCCCAGCGGCTCGCCGAGGACCGGGCCCGGGAGGTGGAGACGGCGCTGGTGCCTCCCAGGGGGATGTCCGCGGCGACGTTTGCGGCGCTGCGGAGCGCCGCTGGCATGGGTGCCTCGTCATCGTCGGGCAGCAGCGTGTTTGCCGGAGGGTCTGGCGTCGTCGCCGCCGGTGGAGGAGGAGTTGGAGGAGGAGGAGTTTCGTCTCCTTCCTCGACCTGGAGCACCGAGGTGCCGCCGCCGCACTCGCCGCCCTCGCGCTTCGCCTCGAGCGACGCGATCTCCAAGCCCAGGGGCGCGTTCAAGGCTTCTTCTTCGAAGAAGGCCGCGGCTGCTGCTGCTGCGACAAGAGACGCCGCGGTCTCGTCGGATGCCGCTGCTCTTGTCGTTGCTGCTCCTGCCGCCGCCGCTTCTGCTTCTGCTGCTTCGGCTGCCCTTCCTTTGCTCCTCTCGGCAGACGTCGCCACGGAGCTCGCCGCGGCGTTTTCGCACGCCGCGGACGCGGCCAGGTCAGGAGGAGCTATCTCTTCTTCTTCTTCTTCTTCTTCTTCTTCTTCTTCTTCTTCTTCTTCTTCTTCTGGTGCTGCTGCTCCGAAGGCTGCTGCTGCTGCTGCTGCTGCCGCGGAGCCGGCCGTGGCGGTCGTTCCTGCCGTTGTCGCCGCCGCCGCTGCCGCCGTTCCCGCCGCCGCCGCCGCCGTTCCCGCCGCAGCGACTGAGACCGCCGTGCTCGAGACTTCGTCTCCTCCCGACGTCGCCGCAGACGCCTCCGCTGCTCCTTTTGACGAGGCGTCCATCGCAGCTTTCCTCGTCGACGCTGCTGCTGCTGCTGCTGCTGCTGCTCCAGCCGCTGCTGCCGCATCCGCTGCTGTCACCTCTCCCGACGCCGACGCCGCTGCCGTCTCGACCGCCGCGGCGGCGATGCTCTCGCTCCTTGACACCGGCAGAGCTCCCTCTTCCGCCGCCCGCGTCGTCTCTCCTTCCGCTTCCTCTTCTTCTTCCGCCCTCTCCTCCCCGGCCACGCGGGCCGCGGCGGGCTCGCGCGCCGCGGCGGTCGAGTCGAGCAGGATGGAGGCGCTGGCTGCCGACGAGGAGAGCGACGCCGTCGACGCCGTGGCCGAGGACGTCGCGGGCCTGGCCGCGGCGGCGGCGGCCCCGGCTCAGGCTAAAGCTGAAGCGCAGAACGACGACAGCGAAGCATCAGCATCAGCATCAGCGGCGACCACTGCCGCCGAGGCAGAGGTCGCCCAGGCTGTCGTTGCCGAGGCGGAGGCGCAGGCGCAGGCCGCCGTCGCCGAGGCCCTCGTGTCGGCAGCTGCTGCCGCTAGCAGCAGCAGCAGCAGCAGCAACAACACTCCTGCAACCGCCGTCGTTTCTTCCTCCTCCTCCTCCTCCTCCTCTTCCTCCTCCTCCGACGGCGCCTCGGGCCCTTCGCCCGTCGTGCTCCCCTCGGCCGGCGGCGACCCGGACTCCCCTGCCGCCGCGGCGAGGGACGCGAGGCCGGCCGCCCTGCCGGTGCCCTCGGCGCTGCCTCCTCCGCGCTCGGCGCCGGCCGCGGCCCCCTTCTGGTCGTCGCAGCCGGCGACCGTCGACAGCAGCGGTGGCGGCGGCGGCGGGAGCAGCAGCAGGTCCAAGGGCGGGCCCGTGCCCGACGCGGTCGTCGGCGTCGTTGCCGGTGGTGGTGTGAGCTCTTCGGCGGCGACGATGACGACGGAACCCGCAGCAGCAGTAGTTCCGGTCGCTGCGGCTCCTTCTCCTTGAAAAAGAGAAATAAAAAAATAGGAGAAAAAATAACCCGAAAAATTTTGATGCGGCGACGGCGGAGAAAGAAGTAGAAAGAAAAGATTCTTTCTCTTTCCCCCTTTTTTCCCTTTCTTCCTTAGAGATTGTCGATTTTTGATACAGTAAAACAATGCAAAAGAAAGAGAAAAGAAAAAACGCCAGATAATGACGACGATGATGATGATGAAAACAAAAAAACAAAAGAAATGACACAAAAAAAGAAAGAAAGAGTCTCTTCTTTCTTCTTCTTTCACCACTTCCTCTCTTCTTCCTCTTCCTCCTCCTCCTCGACCACCACCACCAGCGTGGAAACAGCAGTCGCCCTCGCGTGGAGCCTCCACCCGAGCATGCAGACCGCGGCGATCACCGCGGCCGAGACGCGAGAGAAGGCAGACCACGAGCGCAGCAGCGCCAGCGCGCCGCCGCCGGCGGCCGCAGCCGAGAGCGCGCAGCCCCTGGCGTCGGCCGCGACGAGGGCCGCGACCGCCGCGCCGAGGGCCCCGCCGGCGGCCGCCGCGTCCGCAGCGGCGGCTGCGTCGGCCAACGGCTTCGCGGCGAAGGACGCGACGACGACGGCGGCGGCCAGAAGCACCGTCGTCGTGGTCGAGGACGAGGACGAGGAAGACGACGACGAGGAAGAAGAGGAAGCGAAAGACGAAGACTCGGACGCCACGGCGAGCGCCCAGAGGCCGAGCCCGCAAAAGACCCTGGGCCACTGCCCCGCGCGGCCCGAGAGGCGCCTGTGAGCGATGACGGCGACCGAGGAGACCAGCGGGGCGACGATAGAGGAGGCGAAAGTCGTGATCGTGGACTCTATCCTCGCGGCGAGGTGAGCGTCTTCGTTGTTGTCGTCGTCGTTGTTGTTGTTTGGAGGAGAAGAAGAAGAAGATGAAAAAGGCGAAAGCGCGCCCTCGATCCGGGCCAGGAACTGCTCCCGATGCTGCTCGCCTCTTCCTCCTCCTCCTCCGCCGTCCCTCCACCTCGCCGCGACGAGCCTCACGACCGCCAGCGCCAGAGGGCGCACCGCGGCGTGCCAGGCTACGACGGCGAGCCCGGCGAACGCGACCACGCTCGCGGGCCTGACCCCAGCCGCGCCGAGCCAGGCGGCGCGCACGCAGACCAGGGCGTAGAGCGACGCGGCGCAGGCCCTGAGCGACGCGCGCCTGTCGGACCAGCCGAGGAGGCGCTCGAGCGACTCCGAAGTGATCCACGGGGAAGCAGGAGAAGGAGAAGAAGGAATGAGAGAAGAAGAAGATGGAGGTGGTGGTGGTGGAACGACGAGGGGGTTTGTTCGAGCAGCAGCAACAGCAGCAGCAGAGGAGGCAGCTCCGAGTCTCTTTGTCGAAACGAGCTTGTTCTTCTTCGAGTTCTCTTTGGCTTCTCCAGCGTGCTGCTGCTCCTGCCCCTCATCGTCGTTCTCGTTCGAGCCCAGGTCGCGTCCTCCTTCTCGTCCTCCCTTGGTGTCGGGCAGGCGGCTCCCCAGTGCGTGCGCCGCCGGGAACGCCGCGGCAGACGGCGACGGCGGGAGGTGGCCGCTGCTGCTGCCGCCGCTGCGTTGGCGGCTGTTGGTCGAAGAGAGGCCCAGGATCCTCTCGCGCAGAGGGGGAAGAGGCGACGACGCTGCTGCCAGGACCGCTCCCGTGGCCCTGCGGAGGAGGTGCGGGGGTCGCTTCGGTTGCTGCTCTGCTGCTGCTGCTAGTGCTGCTCCTGCTCCTGCTGTCGCCGCCGTCGTAGAAGAAGGAAGCAGCGGCGCGTGCAATGTCGCAACGCCTGTCGCTCCTGCTCCACCGCCGCCGCCGCTAGCGGCAGCATCAGTCAGGTGCCTCCTCAGGGTCAGCGCCGAGGGCGACGCGAAGCCGCAGCGGCAGCGCCAGGCGGCTGGTACGGGAGCGGCTGCTGTTGAGGCCGAGCTCGAGGCGACGTCTGTCGAGAGAGAGGGAGAAGAGAGGAAAAGAAAAGAAAAATCAAAAAAAGAAGGGAAAGAAGATGAGCTTTATTTTCCCACGTAAAACAACTCTTCGCTCGTTGAATTTGAATTCGAAAAGCACGTCAGCGAAAGAGACGAGGGAGACGTACCCGTCATCGGGCGCGGAGATGGAGAGAACAGAGGCCGTGGGGGGGAAGACGACGGGAGAGGAAGGAGAAGGATGGGGAAGCGTCGATGGCCGACGACGATGTTTCTTCTCTTCTCTCGTTCTCTCTGTGCAAGAAGAAGAAGGCTTCGCTCAAGAAGCGCCCGAGAGAGTTCGAGCGAGCGAGCGAGCCAGAGCTGCCCGTGAGGTCAGCCAGCGAAGAGCGCGAGCGAGAGAGCGAGAGAAAGCGCGCTCTGATGTTTTCTCTCTCGACGAACGAGAGAGAGACAGGAAAAAATGAGAGAGTGATTTACTTTCAGAAATTCTCTCTCTTTTGTTTTTTCCTCTTCCGACCGCCCCATCATGCCTCCGTCCCTCCCGCTCCTCGCCGCGGCCCTGGCCGGGCTGGCCCTCTGCGCCGCGTCGTCGGCCGCCCCCTTTGTCAACTGGACCGCGCTCCGCGACGGCGCGCCCCGCGACGAGCACGTCCAGGTGCTGCAGCTGGCCAAGGTGAGAAGAAGGAAGAGTTTTTTTGTTTTTTTCTTTGGCTTCGATGGTGGTTTGCTTTGCTCTTCTTCTCTTTCTCCGCTTCTGTTTTCTCCACGCCGGGCACCCCTTTCTCGGGTCCAGCGCGACACACTAACGGCGAGGGACACGTCTCTCGACAGCGTCTCGAAGGAGAGCACGGTCGGTAGAGGCCTCCAAGGTGGCGAAGTGGGCGATGCCCTTGGGATGAGGACGAGAAGGCGCGAGCTTTTTTTCCCCCCTTTCTTTCTCTCATCTCTTTCTCCCTCCAACAACGACAACGACATCACTCCACGCACAGGCCAACCCGCGCTCGGCGTTCGAGCTCTGGACGTCGGCCTACGACAAGGTGTACAAGGATGAGCAGGTGAGAGAAAGAGAGAAGCGAGCGAGAAAGAGAGAGAGAGAAGAGGCATTCGATTGACAAACGACGACGACGCACCGCTGGCGAAAAAAACTCAACCTTTTCTTCTTCTTCTTTCTTCCTTCTCCTTTCTTTCTCTTCCCTTTCAAAACCATTCTGTAGGAACTCGAGCGCCGCTTCGCGACCTGGCTCGACAACCTCGACTTCGTGCTCGAGCGCAACCTCAGGCCCAGGGCCTCCTCCTCCTCCTCCAAATCCTCCCTCTGGCTCGGGATGAACTCGCTGGCCGACCTCTCGCACGACGAGTTCCGCGCGACGCGGCTCGGCCTCGACAACTCGCTCCGCGGCCGCTCTTCCTCTCCTGCTGCTCCCGACTCCGACTCGAGCAACCACCACCACCACCACCACCACCACCAGCAACAGCGGCGTGGGATCCTGCGCGGCCGGGCCAATCCCGCCTCTTTCAGGTACGCCGCGGCGGCCTCGGACCCTTCCTCCCTCCCGGAGAGCGTCGACTGGCGCAGGCGCGGCGCCGTGACCGAGGTCAAGAACCAGGCGCAGTGCGGCTCCTGCTGGGCGTTCTCGACCACGGGCTCCGTCGAGGGGATCAACGCCATCGTGACGGGCGAGCTGGTCTCGCTTTCCGAGCAGGAGCTGGTCGACTGCGACTCGTCCAGGGACAACGGCTGCCACGGCGGCCTGATGGACTTTGCGTTCGAGTTCATCGAGAAGAACGGCGGGCTCGACACCGAGGAGGACTACGCGTACAGGGCCGAGGAGCACAAGTGCAAGCCCGAGAAGAGGTCGCGGCGCGTGGTGTCGATCGACGGGCACGAGGACGTGCCGCCCAACGACGAGCTGGCGCTCAGGGCCGCGGTGGCCCACCAGCCGGTCTCGGTCGCGATCGAGGCCGACCAGCGGTCGTTCCAGCTCTACGTCGGCGGCGTCTTCGACGAGAGCTGCGGCGTCGCGCTCGACCACGGGGTGCTCGCCGTGGGCTACGGCTCCGAGGCAGGGCAGGACTTCTGGCTCGTGAAGAACTCGTGGGGGCCCGCGTGGGGCGACAGGGGGTACATCAAGCTCGCGCGCAACCTGGACGCGACCGTGGCGCGGGAGCGCAACGTGAGCGCGACGGCGGGTCAGTGCGGGATCGCGATGCAGGCGAGTTTCCCCATCAAGCAGGGGCCCAACCCGCCGCCGAGCCCCCCGACGCCGCCGGGGCCTCCGGGGCCTCCGGGGCCTCCCGAGCCTCCGGGGCCGGGGCCTGTTCCTCCTCCTCCTGTTCCTCCGGGGCCTGTCCCTCCCGTTCCTCCTCCTCCCCCTCCTTCCCCTCCGGGACCGCCGACGACGCAGTGCGACGAGGCGACCACCTGCCCCGCAGGCGCGACCTGCTGCTGCGCGCGCGACTTTTTCGGCTACTGCTTCACGTGGGCCTGCTGCCCGCTGCCCAAGGCCACCTGCTGCGACGATCACGAGCACTGCTGCCCGGAGGACCTGCCCGTGTGCGACACCGAGGCCGGGAGGTGCTCCGCCGGGGCGGGAGGGAAGAACGCGTTTTCGGTGCCGTGGTCGACCAAGGTCCCCGCGACGACGGCGACTTCGGCTTCTTCTTCTTCTTCTTCTGCTGCTTCGCGCCTGGCCCCGGCCCTGCGCGCCCTGGCCGCGTCGGCGCGTGGCGCGCTCGAGGGAGGCAGGAGGCAGGCGGTCGAGCTGGTCCGGGCTCGGGGCGCTGCTGCTGCTGCTGCTAACGACGGCGACAACAACGCCGGCGTCGCGGCAGAGTGAAGAAGAAAAAAAATGCCTTTTTTTGTTTTCGTTTTCTTTTTCCTTGTTTTTTTTTTGTTCTACATCTTAACATTCTTGGCTGCGCGCCCTGCTTTTCTTAGAACGCATTTGCTTTCGGTGGCGGAGTAGGAGGAGGAGGAAGAGGCAGTAGGTGGGGAATTGGCGGCGAGAGTCGAGAAAAGAAAATAGAAAAATGGAGAAGCTTTTTCTTTTCTTTGCTTGCCTTTTTTCCCCTTTCCTCGCGCATTTTCTTCTTTTCTGTTCTTTTTTTTGCCTGAGCGCACCACCACCATCACCGCGCACCACCGCGCACCACACGCCCTTCATCCTTCTGCTGTAAACAAAAGAATAAAAAAGAACAGAAATAGTTTTTTTTTTTCGAAATCACAAAAAAGCCAAAACAACAACAACAGACAAAAACTCTCTTCCTCTTTCATCTTCTTTTTTCTTCTTCTCCTTCTCTCTCCCTCACTACTCCTCACGCCTCCCCCGGAGGCTTGATCACCGCCATCCCGCCCATGTACGGCCGCAGCACCTCCGGCACCGTCACCCACCCGCGCTCGTCCTGGAAGTTCTCCAGGATCGCCACGACCAGCCTCGGCACGGCCGCAGCGGTCGCGTTGAGCGTGTGCACAAACTCCGTCGCCGGCGCCTTGTCTTTCCCGCCTCCACCACTCACCCCACCACTCCCACCACCACTCTCACCACCCCCCCCCCCCCCCCCCCCCCCCCCCCCCCCCACCCCCCCCCTCCTCCGCATGTGCCCCTGCCCCCGCCCCACCCCCCCCGCCCGGTGGTCGGTGT
>Ga0114918_10000209_pt1 | contig 48187 bp, 40 predicted proteins | sample LantaG_FD_87015 | JGI IMG/M metagenome (GOLD analysis project Ga0114918, IMG submission 87015) | Deep subsurface microbial communities from Baltic Sea to uncover new lineages of life (NeLLi) - Landsort_02402 metaG | ecosystem: Environmental > Aquatic > Marine > Oceanic > Sediment | place... | reverse complement strand
GTCATCACCGAGGTCACTTATTACAAACGACCATGAGACCTCGCCGTCCTCGTGCCCAACCAGCATCATATCCTCGGACCCGTAATCACGCTCGTTAATGTACAGCCACATCTCGATGGTGTATTGATAGCCGTCCAGGCGGAGGAGGTCGCCTTCGCCCGTATCAAGCCTGTACAAACCCGCCTCGGGGATGAACTCGGCACTGGCGCCATCGGAATTGTACGCCGGATTGGCCTCGGCATACTTCACGGAACCACCACCAGCTTCAACATGCTTTGTGAACTCAATGTTGTTGCCGCTATCGTCGGTGATCGGGCTGGGAAGGTCCGCACCCTGGCTTCCGTCGAATTTGTAGTACATCAAAACTCCGCCCAGACCTGTCCTGAAACCCCAGACGTCGCCTTTGATTGGCGGAGAATTGACCTCATCAACCCGCCAGTAGTACCACGTGAATGTTTCAAGTGTACCCGGGTCATAGCCGGTCACACTGACATTGTTATGTTCAACATCCGGATAGCTGCCGATGTTCGAAGTGTTGACGTCGTTGATATCCTCGTAGTCGGTGCCTATGTACACATCGTGTGAAGTTGCAAGGCACGATGGCGTCCAGCTAAGGTTGGCATCCGGGGGCAGGCCCTTCCAACCGTCGCCCGGGAAGGGGTCAAGCGCTTTGCCATCCTCAGTTGTAAACTTCCAGACGGGACCTGGCCATAAATTCGCATCAGTCTCGTTGACCTCATCAACCCGCCAATAGTAAGTCGTGTCTAATTCGAGGTTAAGACTGCCGCTCTCCGGATAGGTGTTGCTGTCCTGCCGGCCCTTATACACGTCGCAAGGTTCCGCGACAGTAGCATTTTTGACATCGTTGTAATCGGTGTCGAAATACACATCGTGGCCGTTTACATCTCCAGCATCCTCCCACGGCTTCCAGCTTAGCACTACACCCTCAGGGCATACATTAAGGGCACCACTTGCTGGCCTCGCTCTGGTGGCGCCTCCTATGTCCCATCCGTAAAGCAGGAACTGACTCGGTTCGAGGGCCACGTCGGAGATACGAAACTCATCGAGCCAACCATCCAGCCAATCGTCTTGGGTATCGGCCGGACGCCACATATGACCGATCCCGGTGCCGACATCGGTACCGGGATTCAGTTCCGTTGTACCGCCCTGGGCAACCTTTACGCCGTCGATATAGAGCTTCTGCGGCTCAAGTGCATCTGCGGCATTAAAAACCGCGGCAATATGATACCACGTATCCAGCACTATCGAGCCCGCAGCGGAGGAGACCCTATGGCTGTCGTCAGGGTCGCCAGCCTGGTTGAAGTTGATATGACCATCCTCTTGCACCTCCATGTAATAATCCGCAATATATTTCTTAATTATGACCTGCCCGTCATAGGGAGCCCAGGTGTCTATCTTAATAAAACACTCGATGGTGTATTCAGGGCCGTCTAAGTCGAGCAAATCGGCCCCCGGAGCATCGCCAGCTATTTCCAGGCCCGCCTTATGGGCGAAATGGGCGGAGGTGCCGTCTGTGTTGAACCAGGGATTCGTGTTGGCATCATACGTCAACGAACCGCTATCGGCTGTGACTTTGGTGAATGTCAGGCCTGATATCTCGTCCTGGATAGTGGCCGGAAAATCCTCACCGTCGCCGTTATCGAAGCTCAAGTACACCAAGACATCCGGTGCGGCACTATTAACCAGGCCCAGCACCAAAACAAAAGAAATTAATAAAAACAGTTTTTTACACATAACGTTCCTCCTTTCAAAAATTAAACAATAACTACGTTTTTCGGCTAAACGCCAAAACATCCATTATTTTCGACAGGCATCCAAACTTTCACCACATTTCGCGCCTGTCTTAAACAACTTTTTAGGACTTGATTTTTGTCCTCCTTAAGTTTAGACAAAAATCGCGGGCGTGTACTAAAACTCAAAAAAAACCCAATTCCGAGGCACAAAACTCCCTCTTCCGAGCTACAAAGGCCTCATCAAAGTCTGTACCTTACTTCTCAAATTTCTGCCAATAATGGCAGAAAACAGTACACGTCTAAGGCCTAAAGCCAATAGATTGCACCATATCTATATTTATACCAAATTACCTACCCCCTCGTCAAACAAAAAAACTGAAATTATCGGCCGTTGCCCATTTTTTTGGCAAAATTACGCAAAACGCCCAAACAATAATCAATAATATGGTCATCCCTGCGAAACTTGCTCCCTACCTGATTGGGGGGGCGGGGACCTTAATCAATATCGAAGTCGCAGATCCGCCCGTGGCGGGATCCGCCGTAGCTTTAGCGAAGGAGGACCCAAAATTTTCTAATCCATTTTACCCCGTTAGAAATTCTTGTCAAACTTAACCTGCCCATTCCGAACCTCACTTTTCTAATGGGGCAACACCGAATCACTTTTGAATTTTGCACTATGGCTTTGAGTTTTTAGCTTTAAGTTTTCAGCTTTCGCGAGATACGATTCACGCCTGTCCTGAGCGCAGTCGAAGGGAGTCACGAGCGACTATCGTTATGCGCGCACATTTGCGCAAGGGGGTAGCAAAAACGTGCTCAAAAAGTGCTCATTTCTGTGTACTTTTGCTCAAAACGTGCGCACTTTTGTCTATTTTGTTCAACTTTTGTTCATTTTTGTCCAACTTTTCACGGCAACTTGCGCAAATGGTTCGAAAACCTGCGCGTTTGTGCGCGAATTCTAACGCATTTGCGAGTAAACTTGCGCATTTGGTTCGAAAACTTGCGCGTTTGCGCGCGAATTTCCCCCCTAAAATCCGCAGGTGCGATAAATCCCGGCCTATAATTCCCGTTAATCTGCGCAAAATCCCCGCTGGAGAATTTTATTGTATCCTCGCAGGTTAATTTGTTGATTTTTTCATAGAATTCGGAGCTTTGGTATTGACCGACCGCCGCAAATATCGTACAGTACCAACTTTATATTTACCGATAACTTCTGTTGAAGGAATTATTTATATGCCGAAGCAGAAAACTCATAAGGGTTTGACCAAGAGGGTCAAAATCACCGCCACCGGCAGGCTCAAGCGCCGACGCTCTTGTGGCGGCCATCTTATGAGCGGAAAAAACGCAAAACGCCGCCGGCGAATCGCTGGCTCAGCGATTATGACCGGTGCAGCCGCAAAAACGGCAAGAATGCGGCTCGGCAAATAACGCAAATTGATTTTTAGCAATTGATAGTTACAAAAAACTGGGCACAATCAAAAAAAATAAGGGTTCCCATTTTGTGAATGTTTTGCGAAAATGGGGTCTCTAATCGATAATGAGTTTGGGTGAGCTTGCTTCTCGGCTCGGGTTCCCATTTTGCGATGTGTCGCAAAATGGGGTCCTTTCAAATCAGCTGCCGCCAGCAGGCCGAAAAACGATATTTTTGAAGGAAAGCTGATATGCCAAGAGTTAGAAAAGGCGCCGCCAGACACCGGGCAAAGAAACGAATCCTCAAAGCAGTAAAGGGGTACCGCGGAACCGTGGGTCGCGTTCATCGGTTGGCTAAAGAAGCCGGCATGCGCGCGGCCGTCAATGCTCGAATTGACCGTAAACGCCGTAAACGGGATTTCCGAGGGTTGTGGATTATACGCCTGAGTGCAGCGTGCAGGCAGCGCGGTATAAGATACAGTCAATTTATCAACGGCTGCAAAAAAGCCAACATCCAGCTGAACCGTAAAATGCTAAGTGAAATTGCTATAGCCGACCCAAAGGGTTTCGATGCGGTCGTCGAGGCCGCCAAAGCTGCTATTGGCTAACCGAACCCCCCAGAAATGCTCTGACAAGCAAAAAATTGGAGTTTTAATGCTCGAGCAATTCGAAAAAATCGGCAAAGATGCCCTTGCAGACCTGAAGAAGGTCACCGACCTGGCAGCTCTGGAAGAGTTTCGCATTAAATACCTGGGCCGAAAAGGGCAAATCACCCAAATGCTTAGCCAGGTAGGCCGGTTTGCTGCTGAGCAGAGGCCTCAGGCAGGTCAACTGGCGAACAAGATAAAGAAAGAGGTCGGTGACGCGTTTGAGCGGCTGAAAAACAATTTATCGCAGTCGCAGCAGGAATCGCGGGAGTTTATAGATGTTACTCTGCCGGGGATACCAGCCAGCATTGGCAAACCGCACGTTATTACACAAACCACAAATGAACTGCTGGAAATATTCGGCAGAATGGGCTTCGCTGTCGCGTATGGTCCTGAAGTCGAGGACGAGTGGCACAATTATGTAGCGTTGAATATGGGGCCCGAACATCCGGCGCGAGACCCGTTTGACGCTTTCTACATTGACGACAACACGCTTTTGCGAAGCCACACATCGCCGGTTCAGATTCGTGTTATGGAAAACACGAAGCCGCCTATTCGTGTTGTCGCACCGGGCCGTGTCTATCGGCCTGATACTGTTGATGCGACGCATATGTATATGTTTCATCAGCTTGAGGCTTTGGTTGTTGATGAGGGGGTAACTATGGTGGATATGAAAACCGCCATCGACCAGTTCATTCGCGCTTTTTTGGGTCCTGACACGAAATGGCGGTTTCGGCCGAGCTTCTTCCCATTCACCGAGCCGAGCGGCGAAGTGGATTTGCTCCTAACTGATAAAACCGGCAAGGAAAACTGGGTAGAGATGGGCGGCTGCGGTATGGTGGACCCAAACGTTTTCGACGCCGTTGGAATAGACAGCGAAAAATATACCGGCTGGGCTTTTGGATTTGGTATAGACCGGCTTGCAATGAGGAAATACGGGATAACAGATATTCGCCTGCTTTTTGAAAATGATTTGCGTTTTCTCAAGCAGTTTTGAGTGTAGTGGTGAAGAGCCCGAGTATGAAGACCAGCGAGCTGATTTGTCGAGGTGTTTTTCAGACTTTCTGCTTTTCTTCGACCATTAAAGTCCAAAATCTTAGCTAACGACTAAGATCACGTGCATCCGTTGGTTATGTGTTTGTCCATAACATTTATTCGGTCTCTTCCACGGACAGTACCTCAACTGCCCTGTGAATCGATTCATTGTCTCTGCCAAAAATCATAATAATCCTCGTTCCGTCATCTAATCGGCGGCGGGCGATGCCGTGGTTTTCTGTTTTCAGCCGAGCCTTGATATCGTTCTCCGCAATTGGTAGGTACTCATCATGGTATTCCCCTGGTAGAACAAGATTATCTCCCACACATGCAACAATAAGGATATTGCCTCTGGCTTGCGGCAGGTACTTGTCAAATCCAGTGTTGAAAGACTTCCTGACTCTATATCCCTGCGATGCGCAGGCCTTCTGGACCCACCGCCAGACTGGGCTGTCGGCTACAATGTAGATGCCTGTTTCAGATATGTCGCGTCCGCAGCCGAAGCCAGGGAGGCTGGAGACGTCGAACCTGGCAAAATAGTCGGCTGTCTGCTTTTTCCAACGGTCCCATCGAACAGAGAGAATCAGTTCGTATGGGTCCCCTCCCTTGCCGTAAGCATAGCGTCCCCCTGGAAAGAAATGCGAGGTTCGATCGTAATCCTCATAAAGAATCATGCCTTGGGCATCCAGCAATACCCAGCTGTCTTGGATGTACACCTCCAGGAACACATGTCCTCGCCAACTCCCAATCGGGCCGTGCCGTTTGAAATCGCGAATCCAGTCATAATCCATGGTCTTCACCCAGACTGTGGGGATGCCACACGCCTGGGACAAAGCGCCGAAGACTATCGAGTGGTCGGCGCACCCTCCCAACGTACCGTCCTCAATGATTCGATCAAAGTTGCGCCAACGGTATGCGGTATTAGGGTCGTAGCTAAGATTCTTGTTTATCCACTGGCCGATGGCACGCAAGCTAATTTCCGGAGTTTCCCCTTTCAACTGCGCGGCGATAGTCCCGATGCGTTTAGCGTTTCCAATGCTCGCGGGCAACCTCACATAGGCCCTCGGGTTCGAGTAGTTGATACGATCAAAACGCGGCTCTGGTATCACCTGCTGTCGAGCCGAAGTACCCACCTCAGGACGGCTATCCAGTTGGGCGCATGACCAAAGACAAGCGCAGATGGCGAGCAGAGCAACGGTCTTGCAGGTCCCTTGGCACATATTTTCTCCACATAACGGTGCGGCTCACCGTCGTCGCGCATGTGGCAGCCGGTGGTTCGGCAATAGTCAATCTAAGTGCATTAGACTGCGGTAGACCTTAATCCGGCCGTTCACTTTGTTCTCTTGTTTCCAGGCTCCTGCCGTTTGGTCAAACGGCACTTCTACCATCACCTCAGACCCCAAATAGTAGCGCGTGCTGCCAGGTCCAGATGTTCCACCGTCTTCTTGTGGAAAAATCTTCGAAATGTCCTTCCGTGTGGTCCCAATCCTGACGGATGCCGCTACTTTCTTCGCCTCTCTGAAGCGTACCTCGAAGGGAACAGATGCGGGCTGTGAAGAAACACCTTCCGGCAGCACGGCAGCTCGAAGAAAAGAGTCAAGTGCTTTTCGTTTTTCATCAGATAAGTGCCCGCCCTTGACAAGTATTTGAAGTGCGTTACGGGCTTTTTGAGCATTCAGCGTTTTCCCATTAGCGTGCCCTGCGAAGACCCTGCCGACAACACGACCAGCTTTATCAGGTCGGTATTCAACAGGGAAGGCAGCGATTGTGGCTAATACCTTTTTGCTGTCCACTTCCTGATATCTGAGAAATACTAAATACTCGGCCTTCTGAGAGAACCATGTCGAGTATTTCGTACGGCCAACCTGGCCTGCATACACCCACGGAAATTGTTTTGATATAGGGTCGCGATTTAGTTCGCCCTTGAACGAGTCAATACTGTAAAGAAAGACCCGCTGCTTCCATTCCGATTGGCGAGCGGAGACCATGGGAGCGGCAATGACGAAGCCAACATAGTCGGACCAGCGCAGCAATTCAGTAATGCGCGTTGCCGGCTCTTCGAGTATTGTTTTTTCGGCTGGTTCAGCCATTCCTTGCTTTCCGAGCATGGTTTTTAGAAACTTTTGATTTTTCTCATGCTCTTTCTTCCAATACGCCATAGTATCCTTGATTAGATTTTTGATCTTTTCCTGGATTGTCCTGCCTTTTGGTGGTTTTTCGTGCCCCAAAGGTGACAACTGGATTTGTGCCCCTTTGAATGTTATGGTTCTGTATTCGGTAGGCTCATCATCGGTCGCTTTCTTCATAAGAAACATCAGATGAGTTGATCCCCATGCATAGGGTGTGGCGAAGCTGGCTTTGGTGTTCATGAGCTGAAGATTGATTCGAGTGTTCTTCTCAATGTTACCCTTTAAAGTCTGATAGATATAGCATTCATGGGTGGAGTAAAACGTAGGACTGCCGAAATCAGTTAGGTGACGGTCAATTCTTAAAATGACGATAGCGTCAGCTTGCTCTATGAGTCTTTCCAGCCCAGGATAGTATCCAATTGGTACTGCGTGTCCTGGTACAGATGATATAAGCAAAGCGAGAGAAGAAATTGCTAATAGAATAGACAATTGTTTCATGGTAATTACCTCATTCCACACTATTGATTATATGATTTCCGTATAAACGTTTTAGCAAATAATGGTGTGCAGTGCACACCCTACATTTTATCGCTTCGTCAGTTCCCGCTTATGATGGTGATATTATGGTCTGGATTGTGTGGAAAGGCAAGAAATTTTTCGTTGCTTGTCGCTTGTCGATCGTCGCTCGTGACCCGTGGCCCGGCGGGGGTTTGGGACTCGCGGCCTTTTTTCTTTTGATATCATTGACACGGCTACGTGTGGTATTTAAGATGTGCGGCAGATTCGGAGAGGTTCTTAAGGAGATGAATATGGATTTAAGGGGTGTTGTTTTGGCCGGCGGTACGGGGTCGCGTCTGATGCCGCTAACGAAGGTTACAAACAAGCATCTGCTTGCTATCGGGCAGAAGCCTATGATTTACTACCCGATTTCCAAACTGACCTCGGTTGGCATCGAGCAGGTATTGATTGTAACCGGCGTTGAACATATGGGCGACGTTGTCAGCCTGTTAGGCTCGGGCAGAGAGTTCGGCTGTCAGTTCACGTACAAAGTCCAGGATGAAGCAGGCGGAATTGCGCAGGCATTGGCACTGGCCGAGGACTTTTCTAACGGCGCCCCTCTTGCTGTTATTCTCGGCGATAATATCTTTGAGGGGAGTTTAAAAGATTATGCCGACAAATTTATCTCCCAAAAAACCGGTGCGAGGGTACTGCTCAAACAGGTGGCAGAGCCTCAACGCTTTGGTGTTGCCCAGATATCGGATGGCAAGGTTATTAATATCGAAGAAAAACCGGAAAAGCCCAAGTCTGATTATGCTATAACCGGCATATATTTTTATGATGCCTCGGTTTTTGATATCATACGAAAGCTCGAACCATCAGCTCGTGGGGAACTTGAAATCACCGATGTCAATAACGCTTATATAGCAAAAGGTCAGTTGGCGTATGATATCCTCGATGGCTGGTGGACTGATGCCGGAACATTCGCGTCACTAAACAGGGCTAATGAATTGGTAATAAAGGAGCCGCCTCAATGAGTAAAAAAGCCGCAGCGTTAAAAACAGTCTTTTCGGATGAAGGATTAATTGTCCGAGGCTCCGGAGCTTTGATTGACGGAGTTGCAGTTCGCCGTGCGAAGGTTTTGCCCGATGAGCGTGGACGATTGGGCGAAATAATGAGAGCGGACGACCCGTGGTTTGAGAAATTCGGGCAGGTGTATTTTACGACAACGTATCCCGGCGTCATCAAAGCCTGGCACTACCACAAAAAGCAGACAGACCATTTTTATGTTATCAAAGGAATGGTAAAAGTCGCTCTCTACGACCAGCGCAAAGACTCGCCAACGCAGGGTATTGTAAACGAGCTGTATCTGGGTGAGCATTGTCTCGCTCTGGTGCGAATACCACCCGGCGTTTTGCATGGGTGGATGTGCGTTAGCGAGGTTGAAGCGTATATAGTCAACGTCGTATCCGAAATGTATAACTACTCGGACCCGGATGAATTCCGCACCGACCCACACGACAACGACATCCCGTACGACTGGGCACGCAAGGATGGCTGAGGATAAAATCGCCATTTTAGGCGGCAGGGGCATGCTCGGCTCTGATTTGGCCCCGGCCTGTCAGAAGCGAGGATTTAACACAACAGTACTCGACCTGCCGGATTTTGATATCACCAATTATGGGCAGCTCGAGGACATTGTTAGAGCCTCATCAATCGTTGTCAATTGCGCAGCTTATACTGATGTCGATAAGGCCGAGAGCGAAGCTGAGCCGGCGTATCAAGTCAACGCCACAGCAGTAGGGCGTCTGGGCGCTTTTGCAAAAGAGGAGGAGGTATGGGTGCTGCATATCAGTACCGACTTTGTTTTTGACGGCAAGTTGGACAGACCTTATGTCGAGGCCGACCCACCAAACCCAATAAATGCGTACGGCAAAAGCAAACTGGCGGGCGAGCAGCTTTTAGTTGAAAGTCGCTGCCGCCATTGTATAATGCGTGTCGAATGGATTTACGGCCTGGGCGGCAATAATTTCATAGCCAAGTTAATCGAACGCGCAAGAGTGGGCAAAGAATTAAAAGTTGTTGACGACCAGATAGGCTCGCCGACTGCGACGACGGAAGTGGCGAAGGTAATTTGCGAATTGCTGCAAAAAAAGCCGGAAGGCATATTTCATTTTGCAAGTGCCGGGTATGTCAGCCGATATGAGATGGCAAAATTCATTTTTGATAAGCTCGAAATGTCTGTTGATTTAAGCAGCTGCAAAAGTTCAGATTTCCCGACTGCCGCTGCGAGACCATTGAACAGCCGTTTTGATTGCAGCAAGATTAGAGTCTTTCTTGACAGACCAGTTGAGCACTGGCAGGGGCCATTGGAGCGTTTTTTGGTGCAATTATGAGAACGATTCTGGTAACAGGCGGTGCAGGATTTATAGGAAGCAATTTTGTTCGGCTGGTGCTTTCGGAGCACAACGATTGCTTTGTTGTCAATCTCGACAAGCTCACTTACGCGGGCAATCTTGAAAACCTCGCCGGCTTTCTGGACCATCCCAACCACAAATTCATCAAAGGTGACATTTGCGATGGTGCTCTGGTTGAAAAACTGATCGATGAGTATCAAATAGATGCTATTATCAACTTTGCGGCAGAGAGCCACGTTGACCGCTCGATTACCGAGGCGAAGGTTTTTATCGAAACAAATGTCACCGGTACGTTAACGCTTCTCGAAGCCGCACGCGACAAGAAACTGGAGCGGTTCATTCAGATTTCGACCGATGAGGTGTACGGCTCGCTGGGGCCGGAAGGCAAATTCACCGAGCAAACACCACTAAGCCCCAATTCGCCATATTCGGCCAGTAAAGCCGCAGCAGACCATCTTGTAAAAGCGTTCGGGCATACCTGGGGCGTAAAATATGACATCACCAGATGTTCAAACAACTACGGCGAATATCAGTTTCCGGAGAAGATGATTCCACTGATGATTAACAATGCCTTGAATGATAAAGAGCTGCCGATTTACGGTGACGGGCTATATGTGCGTGACTGGCTATATGTATATGACCATTGCACGGCTGTCTGGAAGGTTTTAACAGAAGCACCGCCCGGCGAAATTTATAACATCGGCGGCTGCAATGAAAAAACCAACCTCGCTGTGGTTGGAATGATACTGGAGCGGCTGAAGAAACCTAAGTCGCTGATTAAACACGTAACCGACAGACCCGGGCATGACAGACGTTACGCGATTGACGCAAGCAGAATAATCGGGGAGCTGAATTGGCGCCCATCGGTCAGCTTTGAGGAAGGTATTAATAAAACCATAGACTGGTATCTTCAGAATCAAAAATGGCTGGCCAGCGTTGTCTCCGGCGACTATCAAAAATATTACGAGTCGATGTATGGTAATCGCTAAGCGGTTGGAAAGGCTATTCAATTGATGTCCGAGCTTATCGAAGGCAAAGCAACGATATGTGTGGCAAATTACAAGACATTGGATTTCACCAGATTATGTTTGCGCAGCGTTCGCAAATTCACCAGGTATCCGTATGAGGTTATTGCTGTTGACAACGACTCACAGGATGAATCTTTGGAATATCTCAAATCCCTGAAATGGATACGCTTGATTGAGCATCGCGGCAGCGAACTGCGTGGCGGCTTTGCGCACGGTGCGGCCCTGGATATCGGCCTGGAAAACTGCAATACCGAATTTTTCATCTCGATGCACTCGGATAGCTTTGTCCAGAAAGAGAACTGGCTGGCCGAGTTGGTTGGCTACTTCGGCGGCGATGACAATGTGGCCTGCGTTGGTTCCGGCAAAATCGAATTGACGCCGAAATGGCGAATCGTCCTCAAGAAAGCGACCGACTTTAGAACCTTCAAACGTAAACTAATGCGAGAACCGGACCCTCTGGGCGTATACCGTTACTATAACCGCACAATATGCTGTCTTTACCGGACGGACATCTTACGACGCGAGAACCTGTCGTTTCTTATGGACAGAGACAAAGGTTTAACGGGGGGCAAAAAACTGTATTTCGAATTGGTTGACCGCGGCTACAGAACTGTTGAGCTACCGTCCTCGGTAATGGGCCGGTTCATCTGCCATCTGGCCCACGCCACTCAGGCAATCAATCCGCAGGAGTTCACCTTACGAAAAAAAACCATAAGGAAATACAAGAAAGTTGTTGATAAAGTTGTAGCGTCCGAGATAATGCTGAAGCTGCTTAAGGATGATACGCTGGATCAATAAAAATATCCCGATAACAATTTTAACATAAACATAAACATTAATTGGAACCAGACTTAAATCCATCAAGTTGTATGAAATAGCTGCGATGTGGGTTTTCAAATTGTTTGAAGAGAAAAGTTTATTAAGGTAAGAAAATGGTCGAAGAAGGTGTCCATCCACCGGAAAACATAGTTATAATAAAAAAGGTAAAACAATAGAACAAGCAGTAAATAACGAAGGTAAATTTATATTTGGCTCTAAAAGAATTAACCGACTTAACAAATTTGAAAAGGCGTTTGTTCAGCGGGTCTATGCAATGGTGTTAAAAAACAGGAGATGTAATGAGTAAAAATTACGCACTTTTTGTGGGAAGATGGCAGCCGTTCCACAATGGACACGATTATATTATTAGACAAAAGTTGAATGAAGGCGTACCTGTTCTTATCGCTGTAAGAGATACACCTATTTCTGATAGTGATCCTTATTCAGCTCAGGAACGAGTCGATATGATTTCTGAACATTATAAGAATGACGATGTCAAAGTTATTGTTATTCCAGATATTGAGTCTGTTAATATAGGTCGTAAGGTTGGATATAAGGTAAATAGATATGACGCTCCAAGAGATATAGAAGGGATTTCTGCAAGTGACATTAGAAAAATGATGGATGAAGGAAATGAACAGTGGAAGAACAAAGTTCCAAAAGTTATTGCAGATTTTCTAATTAGCAAAGGAAATCTTGAGCAAACATCTGAGAATGGTTTAGTTGTCTGGTTCACAGGGCTATCTGGTGCTGGCAAAAGTACTTTAGCTAATGCTTTAAGACCACGTCTTTCATTAAAGGGCAATAAGGTAAAAATATTAGATGGTGATGAGGTTAGACACAATCTCACCTTAGATTTGGGTTTTAGTAAGGCAGATAGGTCAGAAAATATTAAACGTATTAGTTATGTTGCCAAATGCATCGCTGATTGTGAGGGCACGGCAATCGTGGCAGCCATCTCTCCTTATGAAGAAGATAGGGCAAGAGCAAAGGAATTGATAGGTGGGAACAGGATGTTTATGGTTTATGTTCAATGCGACATTAAAACTCTTATCGAAAGAGATGTAAAGGGCCTGTATAAAAGAGCTTTAGCAGGTGAAATAGAGAACTTTACCGGTATTTCCGACCCTTACGAAGCACCTCTAAATCCAGAATGTATCGTTGATACTGCTAATATGAGTGTCGATAAATCTATATCGTTGATTTTGAAAACATTAAATAAGAAGCTGAGCAGTATAAAAGCCCGTGAGTATATGCTATGCAAAGGCCAAAACGCATATTCGTAATAGCAAATTTCAAGGATGAGTCACCCCAGTCGATACGGATAGAGCGAAGACACTGGCCTAAAGGATTCATCAGGCTTGGACACGATGTTCAACGATTCAGTTACAGAAATATGATGTTGCAATCCAGTCTGATTAGGAACAAGCATTCATGATATCTCATTCATATAAATTTATTTACGTATGGATAATGAAAACTGGCGGGACCAGTATTAATTGGGCTCTAAAGGATTACGGGTTAGGCAAATATGGGGTTCCCAAGCGAACTGAAGAGCAGAAGAAACTCCTTAATCCCATCAAGCACAAACGCGCTTCCGAGTTGATTGAAGTAGAAGAGTTTTCAAATAATTGGGATGAGTACTTTAAATTTGCATTTGTTAGAAATCCTTGGGATCTTTTGGTTTCATGGTATAATTACGATAAGCGAGGATATAGAAAGTTTAAGAAATATATTCTAAATAAAGCTTGGTATGAGCCTAAACATCTGTTCAAAGGATGCTTTGACAGGATTTCAGACAACAATGGTAATATAATTGCAGATTTTGTTGGAAGATTTGAGAACATAAGAGAAGATTTCCAATATGTTTGCAAGCAAATCGGTATTGAGGCTGATCTTCCACATAAGAATAAAGGAAAACGTGGAGATTATAGGAAATACTATAACAGTGCTATGGCAGAGGTAGTGGAACAAGAGTTTGCCAAAGACATCGAAGTGTTTGGATATAAATTTTAAAATATAAAATGGAAAAAGCATCGGTTTTAGGAATAGGCAGGTTAGGGTTGTGCTTTGCATTGACCTTAGAGCGAGGAGGCTATGACGTAGTCGGTTCCGATATAAGAGAAGATTATGTCAATAGCATCAATGACAGAAGTCTAATATCTTACGAACCCAATGTGGTAAAATATTTGTCAGAAGCTAAAAATTTCAGAGCAACCATAAATCTGAAGGAGGCAGTTGAGATATTATTTGAAGCTGAGTTGCTGTCCTATTATGAAAAAAATAATTAATAACATTGTGTTTACGAAGAACCGACCTTTGCAGCTTGATGCGTACCTTGAAAGTTTATATAGATATTTCCCTTCAGAGCTTATTCAAACATATGTCATTTATAAACAGCAGCTTTTCGATAAAGAATATCAGCATTTATTCCGCAAATATGCGAGTTGTGTAGTCATCAAAGAAAATGGCTTTCACAGCGATTTTCTAAGACTCCTTGATCAAATTAACACAAAATTCATTTTGTTTGGTGTTGACGATGTAGTGTATTTTGACTCCGTTGATTTCGATGTAATCAATGAGACCTTCGACACATTCTCAGAAGATATTTTTGGCTTCTCACTTAGATTCGGTATGGAAAATATAAAGGGTAGTGGTGACCCGCTTAGCGAGACAGTCGTAGCTGGACAGAGTGTTTTCAGCCTGAATTGGACACAAGGCCGAACATCAACTACTCGATATCCATTTGAGCTTTGCTGCACTATCTACCGAACTGCTTTGGTAAAAAAAGTGATTGATAATGCGATGAACAATAATCCATTAATCAGAAAGCTGTTTTCGCCAAATTCGCTTTTAGTAAAATCTTTGGGCAAAGTAACATCAACACGGTCGCTTCTTAAGTCTTTTGGCTATTTTTATAATCCCAACACTTTGGAATCATGGAACTGCCGCTGGTGCCAGAACAATGCAGGCAAGTTACCAAGTTTCACCTACTTTCAGAAGCTCTGCGCCGCGGCGATACAAGTGAATATGGTTAATACAACTACGAAAAACGCTTTTGAGGGAACAATTGAGCATAGCGTTGAAGCGCTGAATGACAAATACAAACAGGGGTATAGATTGGATATAGATTTTGTTGCCAGAAATAAACCCGTTGATACACATGGTGGACCGAAACAGTTTAAGATAAGAGCACAAAAGAGTATGAAAGATAATGAGATGATAAACTGAATTATACCTTTTCCTATATCATATGTAATTTTATAAAAGATAGGTTTCATTCAATAGTGGGAAGGGTACTTCTTACAATTTAGTACACATTCGGAAAAATGATTACACGATATATTCTGGAATTAAAATTTATATAAAACGGATATGATTCAAAAAAGAATGAGACAAGTTGTTAAGTTTTTAAAGAGTTTTTTCTTGTACCGTTTTTTATGGGCCAAACAATTTCATTATAAACATGATCCAAAGCTGATTGATGTCGGTTGGAGCAAGGTGCAGACCTATGGCACATTCCGCTGTCCAATTAGATTCTTGAGAGCATCTATTGCTACAGAAAAGGGTAAATTATCGATGAAGATTGAACAGACTCCTGAGTATCACTATGTTAGAGATATTGTGCGAGGTAATATTGATGTATCAACGCGGGGAGCATATCGTCACTACATAGAAACCTTTTTCCCAGGAGGCATTTCGGAAAGGAGATTGGAAAAAACAGCACAGTTGGTAAAAGCAATACTGTGCGACCCAGATTTTGGTTCCAAGGTTAGCATTGTAACTTATCCTCCTAAACGAATTAAAGAAACTTCTACGTACGAGGTAAGAATATATGACGGCGTCCGCAGAGCTTGTATTGCTAATGCTATGGGATATAGATATATACAGTGCAGGATGAAGTAAAGTCGTGTGATAATAAGATGCGTGCTATTTTAAAAAGTCTGTTGCGAACGCATGAACATCTCATAGTATTTGTATTATATATTTTTACGAAATGTGAAATGTGGAACAAGCTTGTTTTAGGTTAACCTAAATATTTTAATAGGAAATAGTCTTGAAAGGACGGCATTTTTGAAAACCACAACCGCACTGCGCAGATTAAGAAACAAAACATTGCTCAAGTTTGGGCCTAAAACCCACATTCTTATAGCATGTTTTCAAAAGTCAGGGTCCACCTATTTGGCTAGTTTATTGAAAAACCTGACAAGCTTCAGAGGGGCGGGTCTGACCCAATGTTATGGAAATAATGAACAGGATTTATTTAGATTCAAATTGGAAAAGCACTCTACACATAATAGTGTTTCGAGCCATCACGTCAAAGGAACCGAGAACAACATTGCTCTCATGCGAGAATATATGATTAAGCCAATAGTTCATACTAGAAATATCTTTGATGTAGTTATATCTCTTAAAGGTCATATGGAAAAAGAGGGTCATCAGACACCAACGGGCTATGTTCACCAGCAATATTTCAATATGTCGGAAGAAGATAAAATAATGTACCTAATCCGTATTCATCTTTCTTGGTACTTCAATTTCCTTGTTTCTTGGCACGAGGCGTCTGAAAAGATGGGTACTTTATGGACGTCGTATGAAGAGCTTTTTGATAGTCCGATTCGAACTGTATCAAGGATATTGGATTACTATAGCTTATCATTTAGTCCTAAAGAAATTGAGGATGCAATGGCTAAGATAAGACCCGAAGATGTTCGATTTAATGTGGGAACACAAGGCAGAGGACAATCTTTATTGGATATACACAAACAAGCCATCTATGATTTAGCTAAAGTCTGGAAGATAGAAAAGTCCTTATTGAAAAAGATTGGCATTGAGCTTTAGGAAATTAATAGGCTCGGTCGCCTATTTCTGAGATGTGTTGACAGTGAGCAAGTTATAGACACAAGTATTGCGTGTCCAATACTGGCGGAAATAACCTGTGAGTAGAGTCAAGAAGCGAATTAGTGACCTGTGGGATTCATTATGTTGGTTTAGGCGGAGGTTAACTAACGTGGATGATTGTTTTATTACTTGCTCAGGGAAAACTGACGGAGCAGGAGCACAAATTCAAGCGGTTTTATCCACGATGCTGTTCGCTGACGAATTGGACATTAAATATGTCCATACCCCTTTTAAAAAAATCTCATACCCCTTTTATTTTAAAGAAATTGGACATAACATCGACAATGACAAATCTTTTGAAGGTAAATGGGAATTCTTTACGAATTTAGGCTTTAATGAACTTGCCGTTGGTCAGATGAAATTGGACAAATTAGATATTGTTCAAGTCGGCCATCCAAGAGAGGTTAAGAAAATAAAAAATACCTTGTATGTTATCACGGATTGCCACAAATTTGCGGACAGAAATCCGAATCTTTACTTTAAATTACTACCGAAATTCCAGCAGAAATATGCAGAATCCGCAGAAAAGCCTGACTTATATTTTGACCAATCAAAAATAAATGTAGCAATACACATAAGAAGAGGAGATGTAACTCAAGAAGATTCCAAAAGATACACAAGTAATCGTTTTGTTTTAAGTATAACAAAAGGAATTTCTTCAACATTAAAGGATTTGGGAGAAGAGCCGGTTTTCCATATTTATTCTCAGGGTGATGAAGAAAAATTCGTGAGTCTTGTTGAAGATGGAACTGTTTTTCACTTAAATGAGTGTCCCTTTACAACTTTTCATCATATGGTCTCTGCGGATGTGCTTGTTATGGCGAAAAGTTCATTCAGTTGTAGTGCAGCTTTGTTTTCAAATGGTATAAAAATTTATCTGCCGTTTTGGCACAAGCCATTGAAAGATTGGATTATTGTTAAGAAAAATAGCAGCTTCAATAAGAAGAAATTTAGGAATATGATCAAACATAAAAATCATAAATCGTACAACAGATGATACCAAAGTTTATCATTCAAGACTGTTCCCCGCCAATGACGTTGTTGTTGAGTTGGTTAAATAATTTTAGCATAGTTGGTTTTCACTTTTGAACCATGCGAAAAACAAAACGAATATTTGCAATAGCGGATTTTAACGACGAGTCGCCCAAGTCGATGCGCATGCAGCAGCGCATGTGGACCAAGGGTTTGTTGCGCCTTGGACATGACGTGCAGCGATTTAGCTACAGAAACATAATGATGCAATGCAGTCCTTTCCCCAGTAAGCGAATCGCACGGTACTTTGGTAAGAAAAAAGCCGATTTGCTCTTAGTAGAACAAGTCAAGCGATATCATCCGGACATCGTTTTTGTCCTAGGCATGAAGTATCTCGATGCGGAAACTATTCGCCTATCTCGTGATGCAGCACCTAATGTGATATTTGTAGGTAGAGATGAAGATCCATCTCCTGAAAAGAACCCAGCTCGCCTGGCAATCGCCAGAGAAACTGACATTGTAATAAACACCAGCGGCGACAGATTCTTGAAGACCTACAAAGATGCAGGTGTACCTTGCTGCGCTTTCATCCCAAATATATGCGACCCGGATATACAGCACCGATATGATGTGGAAGATAAATGGAAAACAGACATAATCTTCACAGGCAAAGCCGAGCATACTCGGCTCACCCGAAACGATGAGAGATACAACCTTGTCAAACGGCTTAGCCAAATGCCCAATTCGAGGATTTATGGAGCTTTCGGCATTCCAAGGGTTGAAGGGATCGATTACTTTTATGCAATTAGCGGTGCCAAAATCGGTTTAAGCATAAACATAGCAAATGATGTCAGGTTATATCACTCAGATAGGCTGATAAATTATGTCTCCTGTGGAACATTTACATTGGCCAAGCGGGTGCCGGACTCGGACCTGCTTTTTGAAGACGGCATCCACGTAAAATATTTTAATACGGTTGACGAGTTTTTTGAATTGGCCGATTGGTATCTAAAACACGACAAAGAGCGTGAAAAAATCGCAATGGCAGGGATGCAAAGGGCCCACGCCGATTTTAATTGCACAAAGATTGCTCAATATGTGCTTGACCTGGTTGAAACCGGCACCTACAATGCCCCCTGGGCTGAAATCCTGTAAAGTAAAGAGCAGATATAAGAGAGGAATAAGCTTTATGCCCACAGTTAGTATTTGTATCCCAACATACAATCGAAAAGACTATCTGAGGGAAACTCTCGATAGTGTTCTGGCGCAAACTTACAAGGATTATGAAATTGTCATAGTTGATGATGGTTCTACCGATGGTACTGAGGATATGATAAAGGAGCTTGGTGTTCCCGTGACCTATTACTGGCAGGAGAACTGCGGTGATGCTGCTGCGCGCAATAAACTTATAGAACTTGCGCAGGGTCAGTATATATCGTTCGTAGATTCAGATGACCTGTTGTTTCCTGATACCGTACAGCGGCTTATGGGTATAATAGATTCTTATGGCCCTGATGTGCTTGCATACGGTTCTTATATCGGTGCCGATGAAAATGGTAATGAGCTGCCCAGGAAACAACGCAAACTACCATCTGGTAGTGTCGTAACAGAACTATTTGAGTTTATTTATGTTAAATCGTGCGGTACGATGTGCGCCAAAAGAATCTACCAGCGAGAGGGCGGTTTTGATACTTTTTTGAGGCGTTGTGCTGTTTATAAGTTTCTATTGAAGTTGTCCCTTAAATACAAATTCATTCCTGTCGATGGTCCAACCCATAAAAAGCGGCGTCATAGAAATAATCTCGCTGACCGCTCATTCGCCGGTCGTAAGATAGAATTCGATGTCCTTGAGGATTTTTATTTTAACGGCGGCGGCAAAGAGGTAGTTCCCCGACGCAGAGCGATGAGAAGATTAAGTAAGGAAGGTTATAGAGCAGGTCGTGCCGCAATCAGAGAAGGTCTATGGGACGAGGCTTGTAAGTATCTTATTCAGTCTTTCAGACGGCACCCAAATGTCAAATCTCTGTTGCGCTGGACGAGGGCTGTGACGGGAAAACTATTGGAGTGATTCTAAGTGCTATATTAATAAAAGGAGTATAAATTCTTTTTTGTTTTTAGTTTCGTTTTTTATCCTTGTTAAAGCTTTTGTTAAGCCGGGCCAGGTCTTTGTGCCTTTTGATTCTTGAAATCCAGTCCCATTTATGCACTTTCATCCCGTCAAGGTCTGTCAGAACAAGGCCGCTCTCGGTGACCAGAATGTTTGAATGTTTTAAGTCACCATGGCTAATGCGATATTTTTCCAGCTTACTGAGCAGCTCCCTTGCCTGCTGCGTTGTGGTTGAACGTTCTTGCTCAGTGACATGGTTGTCACGCAGAAAATCGTAAAGTCTCTGTCCCGCGACGTATTTTGTTACAAAATATGACTTCCATACGAGCTTGCTCTTGCGCTTTTCAATATAAGCGAGAGGTCTGGGTGTAGCTATATTTAGCATGCCAAGGCGGTGTGCATGCAACCAATTGCGGCGGGCGCGGGATTTCTTTATTGTGTGACGTAGTGAATGGACAATTCCTTTATGGTTATACCGTTTTACAACTATTTCTTCGCCGGCCCAGTTAATCCAAGATACAAAACAGGTGTTTCCATCTTTAAGGATATGGCCATTTTGCATCAACTGGTCAATGCCTTCTGCGAATTCGTAGAAATCGGCTTTTTCAAAGAAATGTCTCGCCGCAACTCCACAGTAATTAGCCTGTTTGATTCTTTGGTGTCTTTTGTTCGTACGCAGGCATTTTTTTAGGCCTTTTCCGATTGCATTTTTTCGGGACACAGCCAATTTTTTCCAAAACAAGGCCAAATCCGATTGGCTGAATTTCCACGACCGCATCTGAGTGTACTCTTGACAAACACGTGTAATTGTATCAGTATCTTCATCAGGCACAGTGGACGCCAATGAAGCCAATTGAGTAATGGCCCGCCTCTTGTTAACCTCGCCCGAGAGAAAACGCATTTGTGCCGGGTCAAGAGCAAACAGCTTTTCGCCCTGCAGCAGAAAATTACCCAAATGCAAATCCTTCTGTAATATGCCTTTGTTATGTTGTTTGGCTAATTTTCTGCTTACCATATACAACAATTCATATTTTTTGGCTGCATCAGTTGTGTTGTCCCAGACTTCTCTGACAGTTAACGCATTGATGATTTTTTCTGTCACCACCACCCAGCCGTATTGGTCGGTCTTGCCGTGAAACAACGGTGCGGGGGAATTCAAATCTCGCTCCTGCAGCAGCTTGAGTGCCCGCCACTCTCTTATCATATGATATTTTGCTTTGATTGGGTCAGTGAAGAGCTTTACTATCACAGGCCGTTGGCCGCAAATTGCATCGAGAACCTTTCGCTTCTTGTCCAAAGCTCTCAACAAGCCCACACAGACAATGGTTTGAGGCTGACTGTTCGGAGATGTGGGTTTAATCGTAACAGGGAATGGAAATTCAGTCATAAGGTCCTAACTGCTTTTGGCAAAAGTTACTGACGAAGTTATTTTTCAATCTCGTCTTCAGAAAATTTAACACCCACAATGCTAATGCCCAGTTGATTGGCAAGTCTTATTGTCTCGGGCCTGTCGATAATTATGGTCTTATCTGCTTCGAGAACGAGACATTTACCCCCGTTCTGGGCCAGACTTCGTATCGTGTCAGGCCCCACACAAGGTACATCAAACCGCTCGTCCTGATTTGGTTTCGAGGTTTTGATAAGTGTCCAGCCGCCGGATTTGCAAAGATTTCCGGTACGCTCAATCATCTTAGCTGTTCCTTCTATTGCCTCGACTGCGATTACTTCCCTTTCTTTGACGGTAATCGCCTGACCTATATCAAGTTCGCCGAGCTTTTTTACTATTTGCCAGCCAAACTTGATGTCGCTTTTGACGGATGTGCTCGGCTTATGTTTTGTCATAACGCCCGCCGCCGCCAGGTGTTCTTTGCAGTACATTATTGAATTCTCCAAAATTATTCCGCCGCTGGCGAGTTCATCGGCTATGGCGCCCAAAAACGAATCCGTTAGTTTATCTTTTCCTCTAAGCCGCCAGTAGTATATCCTGAATGCCCGCCAGTCGGGCAGGTATCTTAGGATTCGCCAGGGTGCGAAAAGTTTCGATTTGGCGACCCACCCGACCATAACCGTTCTGGTAACGCCGTGCTTTCTTAACTTCCGTATCCAAACACTCGGGCGGGCAAGCGCGACTCTGTAAAAGACATCAACTTCGTCAGCGAGACCAGGCTCTGCATTATCGGCCAGGCCGACGCAGATTACTTTTAAACTCACCTGTTTTGCGCCGGCGGCTACAAGAAAGGGCAATCTACCCTCTCCGGCAATCAAGCCAAGCACATTTTCAGTATTCATAATGGTATTTAATACGCCGAATTTCCTGAATCAGGATTCGCCTGTGGCAAAGCAAAATACAAATGGTAAACGGCCGACCTATTGGTCAGCCGACTTTTCAGAATTGGCCTTGGCAGATGAGACAATTTGTTCGAGCTGAGTTTGAAGATTTCGAATGTTTTCGCGCATTGCAGGCAAGTACTGTATCATACTGTACGCTCGCTTGCCCTGATTTGCCTCAATAGCCGGTGCCCCTAATACCACTTTGCCATCAGCGATATTGTTAATAACACCAGCCTGGGCTGCAATCGTAACATTGTTTCCAATGTTGATGTGGCCCACAATCCCAACCTGGCCCCCGACAATGCAATGATGTCCGAGGGTAGTCGAGCCGGCAATACCTACCTGAGCTACAAGCAAACAGTGTGCACCGATTTTTGTGCCGTGACCTATCGTAATCAGGTCGCCCAGTTTGCTGCCCTGGCCTATAACGGTATCGCCGAGTGTGCCTCGCTCGATTCCGCAGCAGGCGCCGATTTCCACGTCGTCTTCTATAACCACAATACCAGTCTGTGGTATTTTGTGATGTACGCCTTTATGGCTTGCATATCCGAAGCCGTCTTCGCCGATTGTTGAATTCGCATTTATAATCACCCGGTTGCCTATTTCGCAGCCGTCGTAGATGGTGGCATTGGGATAGATTATGCAGTCATTACCGAGCTGGACACCCTGTCCGATGTGCGCACCGGGATAGATTATGCAGCCGTCACCCACTTTTGCGTCGTCGGCTATTGTTGCAAAATCGTGAATATGACAATCCGCTCCGATTTTTGCACTGTCTGAAATTGAAGCCCGCGGGCTGATTCCAACCTTTTTGTGCTTGCGATGGCCGTGCAGCAGGACCATAATCTGCATAAAAGCGTAGTAAGGGTCCTCGGCTACCAAAAGAGGAACGGAAGTATTGGCAGTTTCTTTGCCGACGATTACGGCACTGGCCTTGGTCGTTCGCAGGTATTTTTCATATTTGGCGTTTGCCAAAAAGCTAATATCACCCTCACCGGCGCGGCCGAGCGTTGAGGCGGACCTTATTGCTATATTAGGGTCGCCGCAAATCCGTCCACCTACATATTCGGCTAATTCGCCCAAAGTCTTTGTTTGCATATAAACGCCCTCATTTTTAACAACCGGCCTTTCCTATTGCCACAACCTATGGGCAATGCACTGGGAAGTATTATAGCAAAAAGGCCAACTTGGTCAACTCCTTAACTTTCACAAAGCTAAAGAGCCATTTTTGCCATTGTCGTGGGGGCTGCCGAAATGCCTTTTGTTGCGATTGGGGAGCCCCCATAAGATTACCATAGCTCAAACCTATTTCCAAGTATCACGCCGTCAAGACCTCCAAGAGTTTCTTTTGTAACCTCACCGACGGCCTCTTAGCAAAAGTCGGTGTGCAGTTTGTAAGCACTGTTACAGCCGGGCCGATGGGCCTGTACAGGTCCGGGTCGGTGGGGCCAAAAACAGCGATTGTCTTAACCCCTAATCCTGTGGCCAAATGCGTAATTCCGCTGTCGTTACCGACAAAAGCATCTGCACAACTCAAGAAGCCCAAGACCTGTGTCAGAGATAAGTCCGTCAGGCACTTCGCAACAGCGGTTATCTTTTTAATTGCGGCCTTGTTGAACCTGTCTAACTCAGCCTGGCCAAGCAGAAATACCACTGTTATGCCTTTTGAGCTAAGCTGTTCGGCCACAGCCAAGAAATTATCCAAATGCCAGCATTTTCGCAGGGCGCCGCTGCCGGGATGGATTACCACCAGTTTCTCAGAAGAATCAACGCCTATTTCTTTCAGCAGTTCTCTGCCTCTGTTTACGTCGGCTTGGGTTGCTTTTATTAAGACATTGTCTGGCCGAGCTTGCCAAGGTTCCAGAGTAAGACCGCTTTCGGCAATGAATTGCTGTATATAGAAATCAGTTATATGTCCTGAGAACTTTTTGGATGCCTTCATCGACAAAGTTATGACCTCGGCGCTGTGGCTGCAATTGGCGGTGAAGATAAGGTTCTGTTCGAAGTCACTGTCCGGCTCACCCAAAAATGTGATAATCCAGGCATAATCGGCAAAAACGTTTATCAAAGGGTCGCCGTCGGCAAGGTCAAAGGTTTTTGTTTCCGCAAACAATCGATGCAAGTCTACGGCGTCCATCGAACGGATGGCGTCGGCGCAGGTTCGTCCCGGCAAAATGCCGATATATTCCGTATGTCCGAGGATATCAACCCTGCCTAAGCCGAGGCAGTCCTTCATAAATCCGACTAATGGCAGCGTCAATATGCAATCGCCGATGGCTCCCGGCTGCAATATCACCCCGCAGCGGGCTTTCTGCGCTGCTTCAGCTCCTTTTACCATCAGCAACTTTAAGATGTCATCGTTTGCCTGCATAACCGAAAACCGAGTTTCAAAGCGTCTTGAGCTGCTGTTATAGATTCAATCACCCTGTCAATCCGTGCGCCGCCGGCAACTCTGCGGTGGTTGAGCTGTCCACTCCGCCGCTAAGTTCAACAAAAACTTTTTTTTCTCTTGCCGCCCATTTTGCTTTAGCGTACGACAATAATGTGATCCAAAGTACGAGATAAGAAGTTAGTCCTGAGGATAAATAATTATACGGTCGTGGATGATGGTTACTAAATCGTTTTTGTTGTCGCCTGTGACGTCGGCGATTTTTAACTCACGGGGCTCAACACTGGAGTTGGCGTGAGCTTTGCTCTCGCGATAACTTTTTTCCTCGAATACTTTGAAGCGCATCGCAGGTACCGGCTTTAGCTGGTTGTCGAGGGCCAGTATTTCAATATGATTGCGGTTGTATTCGACCATAATAATGTCAGGCCGGCCGTCAGAGTTGATATCTCCGGTTGCCAGATTACCATAAACACCGTCTTTTATTTTCGTCTCGTAACTAAACTGCTGCTCCAAATAGTGAGGAAGATTGTTAGTGCTCGGTGGCGTAATAAGTGCGAACTTTTCACTATCAAACAACAGTATACTTTTGCCGTCGGTGCCGGTCAGCGGAGCAAACAGCATCTTCAGGTGCGTCGCAGTGTTCCACTTGCCGACGTCTAATTCTTTGACAAACCGATAGGTCTTATCATCGCCGGCTTTGAGTATCTGGAGTTGACCCTTCTGACCATCCAGCAGCAGGATAGCGGGCTGACCTCCTGAGCGGTCGTCGTCCATATCAAAAGCGGCAACGGCTGATATTGTGTTCTCAGTGCTTTTTGTGCTCTTTACATTATATTGGTCGATAACGCTCCAACTTTGGCTGTTGGCGAAGACCAAGCTCCTGGCAAAGTTCTTTTGTGCGATGAGCAGCTCTTCGCCGGCCTGGCTGTCTACGTTGGCGACAAAAGTTGAATGCAGACTTGCGTCTTTAATCAAACCGGCCTGTGCTCTCGGCGAATCAACTATTTCAAAAACACCTTTTTCTATTTGACGGACTAATATAGAAGATTCGTATTTAACAAATATCAAGACGTCTTTTAAACCGTCCTGGTCGACGTCAAGAACCCTCAAGCCATCGGGATTTGAAGTAAGTTTTTTCAGTTCCAAAGCAGGCCCGGTTTCGCCGACTTTTGGAGTTTTGTCTTGCCGTTTGTGTAGTGCGCCGAGGTTATAAATAACCCTCATAGTTCTGATGTCGTTAACGTCTTTGGATATATAAACACAGTCGATAGTGCCGTCACCGTCGGCGTCTGCAAGCTCCATCGCCAGCGGCTCACCGGTTGCGTCAAGAGGTTGAGGGAATGAAAATCTGTCATCCTGGAATTTGCTTATGCCGATTATCTTCTCTTTGACGCTGAGGGCAGCAAGCTCGGCTTTGCCGTCACTATCAATATCTGCAACGGACAAACCAGCAATATCGGCAAAAGCGGGAAATCGCACGGGCTCGGCCAGTCCGAGCTTTTCTATTTGCTTATACAAAGTAAGTTCCGCAGCCCCCGGCTCACTTATGGTGATATCGACCAGGCCGTCACCATCGAAGTCGCCGACCACTAAGTCGCGCTTTGTATTTTCTTTGCCGGAAGTAAGAGGATAAAACAGGATGGGCCAATCGGCATCGCTGTCCTTTTCAGCCTCAAATCTATAACAGATTAAGCGCTTGCTTACGGCGTCAACCGTCAGGATTTCGTCGCCGGCTGCGGCGTCTATGTTTGCAAACTTCAGTGCCCATGGCTTTTCGATAAAAAACTGTACCTGCGGCCCCAGTTGTCCTGTCTTGAGGCCGAACCTGACGTGAACCTGCTTTTCGGCGTTACCTGTTATAAGGATAAGGTCGTTTATGTTATCCCCGTTTAAATCGGCCACTTCGACGCCCAGCGGACGTGTGATGGTGGGGTATTTGACCGGCTCCGCTAATGAGCCGTCCTCTTTTTGCAGAACGATGTAAACTGCGTCATGGGCGGCCAGAGCCAGGTCGTCAGCCCCGTCATTATTCAAGTCAGCACACACAAGCGCAGTGGAAGTTACAAGGGCATCGTCGATTTTGATTTTCTTTTTCACTCGCCAGTTCAATGCCTTAGCCGGTTCGCCCTCGCCGGCCTTTTGCAATATCACGTACAGACCTGTTGGCTCGCCATAGAAGGCCAAATCCATCATCCCATCGGAATTCAAATCTCCGGAAACGAAACTGAAGACCCTTTGTGAGACAAGCACATCGTGTTTGTCAAAGCGGGTAAGGGGGTTGAGCAGGTTCACATCCACGTCCTCGGGGTCAACAGCTACGGCTGTTTCGCCGGGGCCGAGAGCTTCTTTTTGGATGAGCAGTTGTATCTTGGCCTTTCTGTTGTTGACGACAGCGATGTCATTTCGGCCGTCGCCGTTAAAGTCGGCAATCCTTAAGCATTTTATACCCCAGTCCAGCTTGATTATTTCTATTTCGTCAAAGCCGTAGTATGCTGAGATGTCATTGGGGTCCACATTTGGGTCGGTTTGGCCAGCGTTCGCATCGGGTTCGGGTATTGCGATTTCTTCGCAAAATGGGGTCCTGTTGGCGAAGATTGTGATTACAAGGACAATCGCAAGTATAATCCTGATTAGCTGCACAATAATATCCTCCCGGCAAAATTTATCAGTACATTCGGATAACCAGTATACACTGTTGTCGCAGCGACATCAACGATTTTGTCGGATATTAGCAGGGCTTTGGCAATGTTGGTACGTACTTTCTCGCCCAGGCATTTCAATAGACTGTAATCTCCCAAAATATTTCAGTATTGAGCATTTTTCCGGGCTTGCAAAACAGGCTGTTAATCAATAAAAACGTATATGTGATAATTTCGTGCGGGGAGTTTCCGGCATTAGGTACGAAGGCTTGGCCCTGCGGTCTATTTTATTGCAGGTTGGTTTCGATGGCGGTGAGGAGTTTCTTGTCGATGTCGGCGCCCAGCTCTTCGGCGAGTTTTATGTGCTCCCAGGCCGACTCGTAGTTTTTCAACATATAGAACCCGTAGGCGAGTCCATTGTGGGCATCAGCCATTTCGGGGTCAATCTCGACCGCTTTTTCGTATTCGGTCACCGCCTTTTTATAATTACCCTTGTTGGAATACGCGGCTCCAAGATTATGAAGAATATTAGCGTCATCGGGTTTTATCCGAACAGCTTTCTTATACTGTTCGATAGAAGCGTCGTACTGCTCTTTTGCAAAATAGGCATTGCCCAGATTGACCAGGGCAGCCAGCATATCAGGCTCAGCGGCCAAAGCCTTTTTGTACGCCTGAATTTCATCGTCAATCAGGCCCAATTTGTTATAGCAAATGGCCAGGCCGTAATGTGTCTGCGCCGAATTCGGATTTATCTTCAAGGTTTTCTTATATAGAAATATTGCCTTTTCATAATCGCCCCTCTGACTATAAACATCGCCTAATTGGCAGTATAAGCTGCTGTCTTTAGGCTTCAAAATAATCGCGTGTTTCAACTGCAGTATGGCCTGGCCAAACATTTCCTGTCTGCAATAGGTTATAGCCAGACTTTTGTACGCCTCTACGCAATTTGGGTCCAGCTCGAGTGATTGCAGATATTCAGAAACGGCGTTGTTTAACCAGCCTCGTTTAGCGTACGCATTGGCCAGGTTAAAATGGGCCTTGGCCTCGCTCGCGTTGATTTCCAGGGCTGTCTGGTATTCGTATATCGCATCCTGTACCCGGCCCTTTTTCAGGTAAATATTACCCAAATTCATATGTGACTCAGCCAGGGATGGATTTATCTCGATTGCTCTTTCAAGTGCAATCAGAGCAGGTTCGATATCACCGATGTCGCTGTAACTATTGCCCAGATTATTGAAGAAACAGCCCAATGTCTCCATCTTATTGAGGTTTACCATGTAAATACTATCATCAAGGGTCTCAAGCACCTTGAACTTGTTTATGTAGTGTTCATCGGAAGCAGTTCCACCTTTGCTTGTTGTTTCAATATTGAATCTTACCCGACCATCATCGTATCTAACAAAGAAGTGCCCCGGCACAACCACACCATACAAAGGCAGACCGAGGCGTTCAGCGAGCGAAAGGTAAAGAATTGAAAGACTCAAACAATGCCCTCGTTTCTTATCCAGAACAGAGTGCAAAAACAAATGATTTGGGTTAGTTGCCTCCTTAACCGATGTAAAGCGCAGCTCATCAAACAAGTACTCGTTTATTACCGCAATCGCTTTATAGTTCGGCGGCACCGCCTTGGCCCTGAGTCTGTCGCGGATTTCAAGAGCCATATCGTCCAATCTTGATAGGTATCTTCGCCCGTAGACGTTCCTGTTCCACTGTTCCGAGATAATCAGAACGGCAGTAGCCAGGTCGACTTGCTCAGGCTCTAATCGCAGAATTTCTTCAATTGACCTTGCATACAGACCTGCTTTGTCCTCATTGGCCAGAGGCTCATGTTGGCCAAGCGACGTTGCCTGTGCGAAGAACAAAATGCAAGCAAATATCAATAAAGTTTTTTTCATAAAGAATGCAAAAATCAAAGATTAAAATCGTTAGATTCGCTTCTCCGTAAGGAGTCCCAAGGACTAACAGGCGAAATCAAAATTATGGAATCCAGCACCAAAATAAGCATCTTTTACTGGATAGTTTTCATTGCTGAACAAACTCTGCGACAGTTCTATTTTGGTGCTGGATGACCTCCTTAATTTTACATTTTGATATTTGATTTTTAATATCCATGTATACGCTGGTGTCTGTACTGATACTATTCAATCGTCGCTCCGATATCGACCGGTACACCGACGGCCCGGCGCTTAAACAAATCTATCTTCATCCAGCTGTTGCTCTTAAATCTCCAGCGATTTGCCAGTCCTACCGCGATGATACTGGATGTAGCCGCAATCCACGGCCCGACAGGCCCAATAGGCTGGAAAAACTTAACTATAAACAAACCGCCCAGTCCCAATATTACTACTGCTCCCAATGCCGAGACAATTGCCAGCCATAACGTATCTCCGGCTCCCCGCAGCGAGCCGCCATAAATAATACGTGCCGCATGGAAAACCTGGTAAATAGCGGCCAAAATCAAAATATTAGCACCAACCTCGATTACCTTATTATCGTCAGGAGCCCAAAACACCATTATAGCATTTCTAAATAGAAAAAAGCAAACCCCTACCAATCCCATATAGACTAATGCTATTTTCAAACAAACGCCGGCTTGTTTAATTGCCACATCTTTCCTGCCTCTACCGATGGTTTTGCCTATCGCCGCGGTTAGAGCGGTTGACAGTCCTACAACCGGCATAACCGATACATGTGTGCACGAAAGCACAGCACTTGTCGCTGCCATTGCTTCCTTGCCGAATGTGCCCACCAGCCAAAACAAAATCACGCCCCAGAATGCCACGTTCAGCATCAGTTCAAAGCCTGCTGGAAGTCCCACTTTTAGCAGGTCGCTCATCTTCGGCAAATCAATGCTCAGTGTTCGCCTTGTCCTAAAGGTTGCGTTTATATTGCTGCTGAGGAACATAGCCATTATTATTCCTACTCCAACAGCTATGCCGATAAATGTTCCCCAGGCTGCACCGGCAATTCCCATCTTCGGAAAACCGAGTTTTCCAAAAATCAATACGTAATTGGCAGCGACGTTGACTACCTGTCCGCACAGCGCCGCATACATTGTGATAATCGGCCGATGAATACCCAAAAAAAAATGACTGCTCGACCAGCTAAAGACCGCCATCACCTGGGCATAAAGCATAATTCGAAAGTATATGATTTCCATATCGGCAACCGCCCGGTCGTGCCCCATCATTTTGAATATGGCTGGCGCCGCCGGCCACAGAATTGCCAGAGTAACGAAAGAATATATCAGCCCCATATATATCGCTTGCCAGCAGTAGTTTGAGCAGTTCTTTTTTTCGCCTCTGCCTAAGCTTTGACTGACGAATGTGTTAACGCTTATCATCACGCCTAATGCGAAGCTGGCGGGCACAAAACTCATAAGCCCAGCCGGCAAAATCGCCGCCAATGCCTCCGTTCCCAGGCGCGAAACCATAAATCTATCGACAAATTGCATAATGGTGAAAGAGATGTGCGTCACTATCATCGGTGCGGCTAACTTCAGCATATGTTTTAGTGAAGTTTCGTCTGCTGACAGGCTTTGTGAGAGCAAGTATGATTTATCCGTCATCACCCCGAACCCTGTTTATTCAAATTCAGTTTTTTCAATAGTGCCTCAGCCGATATGCCCAGAACCCGCACCTGTTTCAGCGGATTGGTCCGGCCGGATATTATACTTACAGCGTTCTTTTTGACGCTGAGCTGCTTCGCCAGGAATTCAATAAGGCACTGATTAGCTTCGCCTTTTTGTGGCGGTGCTGAAACCTTGAATTTGACCATTCCATCAAGCAGGCCGCAAACAGCCGTTTTGCTGCTGGCGGGAACAATCTTTGCAGCAAAGACCACTCCTCCATCAACTTCTTGAATCGATTTATTACTCAATATTTTCTCTGAGGTTGGCGCCAATCGCCATTTGCACATATTTTTCAATCTGCTCGGCAAGTTCATTGAGCGATGCAAGCCGGAAGTCCTCGTAGTGGCCGCCGACCAATTCGCCGTTCAGCGCTTTCTTGAATATTCGAACCCGGATAACAGACGGCTGGACGTCAGCTTTGCTGAAATCGCTGTCCTTGTGCTCGGTCAGCTCGACGCGCCAGTCCTCGCTTATAAAAACGAGACACTTGCCGGTAAAAACCGCAGTTGCAAAATAATCTCGCAATAGCTTGAGAGTTTCCATTTCCACCTATTGCATTTTTATGCCTATCAGGACGAGAACCCAAACAAACACGTTTCTGACATGCTTATATTACCACAGACGGTTTTGAATGCACTATTTTATTTGCCGGGTTAGCAACAAAACGGGGTTTTTGACCAGGCTTTCATACACGGATTCCTCAGCCGCGTTCGAGCCCCGCCCGGGGCGCGGGCGAGCACAAGCAAAACACTGCCGGCAATACTAAAAGCGCAAAAAATATCTTTCGCTGATGCATTTTGATACGTACCTCCATTCAGCAAGAATTCAAGGTTACTTGTTATAGTAAACCTGTTCCATTACGGCCCAGGATTTCTCGCCTTTAAGCGGAATTTGCATCGGGTCGCACAGTTTCAGCCATTCTGTGTTGCGCGGTTCGGCAGCCAGTTTGGCCATATCCCCTTCGAAGTCATCACCGGTGTACTCGTAATAACCAAACTCGTACCACCTGCCTTCAATCCTGTGCAGAAAGATTGAGAAATTGTGCATGTGGTATTTGTTGAGCAGGTCGCGAACGCCGGGATTGGAATCGGCGTGCAGTTCTTTGTATTCTGCTATTTTCGCCGGCCTGATTCCGATTACCATCCCCACACGCTTAACTTTCTTCTGCCGGCAGCCGTTGAAAATCAAAGCCACTGCTATCAACATTACCATCAGGCCCAACTTGCTTGCTCTTGTCATTTTCGTCTCCTTTCAAAAATTTACAACATCAGCTCCCAACGGGGGAATAAGCACCATCTTGGCCGGACCGGCCCTATCTTGCCGTGAGAGATTAGGGCAGCCTGCCTGTAAGGTGACCAAGGGTATCCAAGTGAGCAATTTCTTTTCCATCCGCGTAAACACGCAGGCCTTTGCCTTTGCCGTATTTGTCGCCGGTCTGGTCCCAGACAATCGCTATGATTTTGCCGTGATAGAGAACATTATCAAGACAGAACCACTCCCACGAATCAGCGGGCACCAGGGGATGTGTCTCAACTGTATCATCATCTCGGGGCACAAGGCCGACCAGGCCGGTAATAACCAAATCGCAAAAGGCCGAGTGGTTGTAGTATCTGCTCCTGTCGGAATCCCTGGTGAGCCATTGTCCGGTGACCTCATCGAGGTACTCGCCTATATAGGGCTTGCCTTTTCTGCGATGCGACCTGGCATAGGTCATAAGAGCGTTGAAGTAATCCTGTTTGCTCACATAGTCCTGCTTATAGTTACGAAGAACGTTAGCCAAGCCAACGAGACTTTGAGTAGTGGCGTAAGGCCAGACTGCGCCGTCCCATTCGCAGGTGCCGACCCCGTGACTTCTAAAAGCTGGGTGCCTGCGCTCGGCTGTCATCAAGCCCATTGGCGCTAAAAACCCTTCGGGGTCGAGTATCTGCAGCCACGCTTTTTCGCGGCCGCTGTCCGGCAGATTGAAGTACCAGGGAATCAGCCCAATCTCTTCCAGAACGTCGGCAAGCTTACCATCTTCGTGACGCACTTTGAAAAACTTGGCGTCGTTATCCCAAAGCAAATCCTGAACGAGGGACTTTAATTTAGCTGCTTTGTCGGAGTATTCCCTGGCTATGTCGGCCTTGCCCGCCAACCGGGCAATTTTTGAGATGGCCTTGGCATTTGCGTACATATAACTGTTCAGAGGCGGCCGGGCGTTTTTGTGCCTGCGCGAGCCGCTGATGGATTCCTCCATTCCATCCCAGACGTCGTGCTGCCAGAGAAGACCATTATCGAGAAGTTTCTCTTTCTCCCATCTTTTGTAATCACGGACAAAATCGTCAAGCAAATCCACGACAAAATCCCTGTCCTGGTTGACAAGATGCCGGTTGTAAAGTGCATCCGTAACCCAGTTGCTGTATCGGTGGAAATGTGGTTGTGGGCTTGGCCCCAAGGGCCCGCCATTATTCCTGCGATACCAGAACAGTGAATATTCATCTATATATTGCTGGTCGTGTAGCCATCGGCCTTCGTAGATGTGATGTCCGAGCGCGCAGCTAATCGTATTGTGCACACCGGCGTGGCCAACGGGCGCAAGAAACTCGGTCAGCACAAAGCCATCGGGAGTCTTCTTTATGTGTTTGCGATACGTCCACCAGCGATAGTAGTAAATCTGCTCGAAGCTTTTGTCCGGGCATTCGAATAAGGGAATATTTTCCTTCATCCATTCCCACGATTCGGCGTTGGAGATGTAATTAACGATATTTTCCTTTTCCATATTATTAAAGAAGTCAACATGATGCTTGAAGGATTCAGCCTTGAGGATGGGAGGGTTCGCGTAGCTCTGCTCAACCACCGGTTTGTGGTCTTGGCTGTAGCGGCCGTACGGTCTGCGACTGTTGGGATAGCCGTGTTCATTTAGCAAGGCCAAAACTGCAACTACGAGCAACAGGTTTTTCTTCTCCATATTTTCTCGTACCTTGAATAATCTTAACACTACCCGGGTTCTCTTAAAGATGCCAGGGACTGCGCATAGAACGCGAGAGCATCCGGTTGGCTTGTTCGTCGTTAATGAATCCCGGCCCCTGCGGCAGGGGCGGGATGAATCGCTCGGTGTCGGGGTCCCATCGCAACTTTCTGCCGAGCATCATCGAAATGTTACCAATATGGGTTATCGTAAAGGTGCGATGGCCGCTCTCCGCAGGATAGTAGCAGGGCTTACGCGATTTGACACAATCGAGAAAATTGCGCTGCTCGCCCCCGCGACACGTATACAAATGGATTTCATTCGGCCCGATTGTCGAGTCCAGAATGGACTTGGGTTCCGCCTGCAATGGTGCCTCCCAGCCGGAATTGCCGACCCATCCCTCGGTTCCCTCGAATCGGATGCTGGGTGTGCCGGATGAAATGACCAGCTTGACGCCATTGGCATATTCGTACTCGATGTGGTATTTCGTGGCTGTATTATAGAGTCCTTTCTTGCCGAACTCGCCTTTTCCTTCGACTGTGACAGGGCCGGTGTGGTCGGTTTCATTTGCCCATTGTGCGATGTTGACAAGGTGAGCGCCCCAATCGGTCAAGTGCCCGCCTGAATAATCAAGAATCCATCGCCAGTCGTAAGGGAGCCGGTCTTTGGTATATGGCGTCCATGGTGCGGGGCCCAGCCACATATCGTAGTCCAGTTCCTTCGGCACGGACATAGGCGTGGGGTCGCCGGCTCTGTGTGGGCCGCTGGGTAATCCCACCCGGATGGTGTGCAGCTTGCCAATCCGCCCGTTACAAACCAGCTCACACATACGATGGTACACATATATCGAGCGGTTTTCCGAAGCCGTTTGAAAGACACGGTTGTAGCGCTTAATCGTATCGCTGACGACCCGGCCTTCGTGTATGGTCAGTGTCGGCTTTTCGCAAAAGACATCTTTGCCTGCCTTAGCCGCCAGCACCGAAATCAGGGCATGCCAGTGGTCCGGCGTAGAAATCACCACTGCATCTATGTCACTTCGCGCTATCACCTCGCGGAAGTCCTTATAAACGGCGCAACCTTTATATATATCACTTGTTTTACTGTTGGCATAGTGTTTGTTTACTATCTCTTGAGCTCTTTCAAGATGGCGGGAATCCACGTCACAAACAGCGACAACCTGTGCATCCGAATTGCCCAGGAAGTTCCTTAGATTTACTCCGGTGCCGTGACTGCCGACACCAATACATCCCAATGTAATCCGATTGCTCGGCGCGATTGTCCCTGCCTTACCCAAAGCCGGTGATGATACAAAATACGGGAATCCTATCACACCTGCAGTGATACCCGTGGTTTTCTTGAGAAAACTTCGACGCGTTATTGCTTCCTTTATCATCTCAAAAATCTTTCACGCTTTCAGACCCCGAAGGTCTGCCTCCAGCTTCTTTGTGCTTTTAATCATCTTGTCCCAGTACACGCGTTCGCCTGTGTATGCGGCGGTTCGTCCGAGAATTGTCACAAGATTGCTGCGGACACTCGGCGCAACCGTCGGATTATCAAAACGTTTGGTCGTGATGTTCTTGTGAAACATTGCGATGTTATTAACGGCGCCTTCCTTGAATATCTCGTTTGTTTTGCCGCCGCGGTAGAAGTTCTCCCCGCGGATGATGACCGTTCCCCCATATTCGGTCTCGAGAACGCCTTCGGAGCCGAACATCCGGTTTCTGATCCCATCGGGCTTACTACCGTGTGCATTGAACTGCCTGGAACTGAAGGTGACGCCGACGTTGTTGGAATATTGAAAGAGCGCCGCAAAGTGGTCCCAGCAGGTGCCGATGGTACGCACTTTTCTTCCGCCCGTACCAACAGCATATATGGGCGGCTCGTTCATAATCCAACTGGCCACGTCGAGCGTATGAATGTTTTGTTCGGTAATAATATCTCCGGACAGTGCTCTGTCGTGGCCCCAGTTACGCAGACGAGTTTCAGGGCTGTCCGGCTGGTCCGTATTATATTTCCAGGGGCACCTGGCGTGGTAGCTTGATTCGCCGAAAGCGAACCGGCCGACGGCACCTTCGTGGACGCGCTTAATCGCCTCACGATAAAACTCATTGGCCCGTGTTTGGAAATCAACAAGGAAACAGAGTTTGTTGGCTGAAGCTCTCTTACCACTTTCAGCGATAGTGTGACAGCCCGGCACGTCCACGGCGATGGGTTTGGCAACATATACGTGGCAACCGGCATCCACAGCCGCCGCAGCCTGCTCAGGATGAAAATATGGCGGGCTCTCGATTGCTACGGCATCGAGCTTTTCCTCCAGAAGCCTGCGGTAGCACGACAGGCCGGTGTAACGATGGGCCGGGTCCACATTGAATTTTTCTCCGAAGGTATCGACCCTGTCCTGGAAGTAGTCCGCTGCCGCTGCGATTTCGTATCCACCGTGCTCAACGAACAATTTGGCAATCCACTTCCCGCGACCACCACAGCCAATCATCCCTAACTTTATTTTTGAGTTGGCGTTCGCCCCACGGACAAGCTCCGGTTTGGCTATTGTAAACGACAGAGCAGCGGCGCCGGCGCCAGCGATGAACCCGCGACGAGTAATTTGCTTCTGTCTCTTACTTGCGACTGAAACTTTTCGTTTTTCCACCATTTGGTTGCCCTCCCAAAAACTCTCTCAGAACGAGAGCAGACACTGCCAGATGTACATATAACCCAGTGCGTCAATATCTTCCCACACCTTCCGGATAAGTTTTTCATCTCCTGAAATTCTGGGTAGTTCCTTTTTCTTTTGCTCCCAGGGTATGCAAACACCCGGCTTTATCTTTGGCTTCTTTTGTCCGGACATTCAAGTAACTCCTTGTTTATTGGTCATACGGGAATTTTGATTAGTACACGCCGTATTCCCGTGTGAACTCAGTCATAGCTTTGATGTTTTCTACTTTAGCGTCGTTCTGAATGATAGCGCTGGCGTCCATAATGTAGCCGCCGTCACGTGCCACGCCGTCAATTACTTTTTTGCAGTGGTCGCGCACCTCGTCCTCTGTGCCGTAGGCTAACAGAAAATTTGGTATCCCACCGCTGATACAGAACTTGTGCCCAATTGCTTTGTGCACCTCAAAGATGTCACCTCTATCAACGTGATAGACTATTGACTGGTCCGGCAGCTCGGCGAACGATTTCAAGTGGGCGTTCCAGTCGCCTTCGGCATAGAACAGGACCTGATGGCCGTGAGCGCAGATTTCCTCGATGATTGGCTTGAGTGTCGGCCAGTAAAACTTCTCGAAGTGCACCCGTGAGACAAAGGGCACGCATCCGCGGTGCATCCATAGTCCGATGGGTACGTTCTTGTCGTGGTCTGCACCTGAAAGGGCCACGTGAGTCAGGTGCGGCATAAGTGCCTCACAGGCGGCGAGGACTTTGTCCGGCCGCTCGAACAGGTCAATAGTCAGGCCGATATAGCCGCGCAGCTTGTCGGCGAGAATATCGAACGGTGCCTTGAGAATTCCTGAAATCGCCGAGACCGTGCCAGACTCGGAACGCAACAGCTCATTCTGTTTTCCAAAGGCGTTGAAGTACGACAGCATTGCCATCCCGCCCTTTAGAAAGGACAGATTGTTGCGGTATGATGTCGGCTCACTCATCTGGCTGACGTCAACTGAGACGCGCGGCAGCCAAACATTAAACAAATAACCTGTCGGGTCCTCGATTAGCTGGTCGTACTCGTCCGGCTTCATAAAGGCCTTTTCTTCGGGCGGCTCAAGATATTGAAAGCCGGTGTTGGGTGGCACATCAATTCCGGGAACCGCATAGTACTTCATCCCTATTGCCTGCGTCAGCCCCGTCCACACATAAACCATATTTGCAACCACAGCGTCCCAGTCGAAGTCGGCTGCACATTTGCGGGCGGCTGCAAAAGCCTTTTCAAAATCGTGCGTTACCTCCTGGCAGGTGTAACCGGCGTACCTGGCTGTGAATTCGGCAACGAAGGGACGAATCGGAATCCGGTCCGGCTTTTCGTTCCGCATCGCAGTGACATATCGCTTCAGCCGTTCGGCATATAGCTTTTCCATATCTTCAGCCATATTAGTTACTCTTGAAGTGTCCCCGTCAATTCTTTGATGCTGGCTATTTTATTGCGGGCACAATAGTTTTTTATACCTTCAATGATTTTTATCGTGCATCCCGGCTCGATAAAATTAGCCGTGCCGATACCTACCGCCGACGCCCCTGCGATAATAAACTCAATAGCATCTGACGCGGTCATAATTCCACCTATACCCAAAATGGGTGCCCCGGAGCTTTTAGCAACCTCATTGTAAACCTTGTTAACCAGATATACTGCTATCGGCTTTATGGCCGGCCCCGACAAACCTCCCGTCTTATTCGCCAGAACCGGCTTGCGACTTTCGATATCTATGACCATTGCTGTGAACGTGTTTATCAAACTCAACGCATCTGCACCTGCCTCAACCGCTGCACGGGCAATGATGCTGATATCTGTAACGGCAGGGGAGAGCTTGACCATCAAGACCTTCTCTCCGGCAGCTTTTTTCACCGCCGAAGTAATCTTTGCTACCTGCTCCGGCTCGGTGCCGAAACTTATCCCACCTTTAGCTACATTAGGACAACTGATATTCAGTTCAAATCCCGCTATCGCTCTTTCAGATGCCAGACGCTCCACCACTGTCACGTAATCATTGATAGTTTCTCCAGCTACGTTGACGAATACGGCAGGGGACAACTTCTCAAGAACCGGCAATTTCTCTTCGACAAATTTATGCACGCCAATGTTTGCCAGTCCGATTGCATTGAGCATCCCTGAATCGGTCTCGACAATCCTCGGCGTAGGATTTCCTTTTCTCGGCCTGACAGTGATACTTTTGGTAATAAACCCACCGAGGGCGTTCACATCCGCAAACTCAGCCAGCTCATCGGCGTATCCACAGGTCCCCGACGCCGTAAAGACAGGATTGGCCAACCGAATCCCCGCAAAATCAACCGAAATGTCAACATTATCTTTCATAGAGCTACGCGCTAAAAATTACTTCTCTGCTGTCAAAGACGGGCCCATCTTTGCAGCACAACTTATAAACTGTCTTGCCTGGTCTGTCTGCTTTGCATTCGACGGCGCAACTCTGGCAGAGCCCGATACCGCAGGCCATCATCCGCTCCATACTAACCTGGCAGTCGATATTATTCTTTAGAGCGATGTCAGCCACTTTAGCGAGCATTGCTTCAGGCCCGCAGCTATAAATAATCATATCGTTGCCGGCAAAAGCAGCCTGGCCGAGCCATTCCGCCAGGCAATCGCTTACAAGGCCTTTCCATCCTGCCGAACCATCATCTGTTGCCACGAGCGATTCCACGCCGTAGTCTGCAAACTCCCGTAATGAGAAGCCCAACTGTTGCGAAATTTCGTCCAATCGGGCCCCAAAGGGCAGCTCCTTTGCCGTTTTCGCACCCGCAAACGCCATCACGTCAATGTTAGGATAATCTGCTGTAAGGAGTTTTGCCAGATGCTGTAAAGGCCCGGCTCCCATACCCCCAGCCACCAAAAGGGCTCTTTTCTTTCCCTCCGGCACACAAAAGCCAGTCCCCAAAGGCCCAATCACGCTGACCGAATCGCCTGCTGATAGGGTTGTCATTCGCAAACTGGCCGGTCCAACGACACAATAAAGAATGTCAACCAGCGTTTTGTCATCTTCACAGGTGACATCAGCGAAACTGAAAGGTCTGCGGAGCAATATATTCCGCCGAGCATTGTTAGCCAGCTCGTCCGGTATGTCCTTCGCTGCCGGCAGGGCGGTACCGGAAAGGTTTAATTGAGCGAACTGACCGGGCTTCGAGTTAGCGAAGGCTTCTGCAGCAGGCCCTGAAAATTCCAGCCTGAGCCGATAGAATCGCCGCCCAATTTGTTTATTGGCTTTCACAGCAGCCAGGAAGACACCCTTTTTTGCAGCGATACAGTTTTTCGTCATAGCATCCTTGTGTTTCTACCTATGGTTAACGCGAGACCATATCCACAACGGCACGGCTGCAGGCGGTTACCCAAATAAACCATCATAAATTGTGACGCCGTCCACTAACTTGCATGTATGAACAGCATACTTATCGCCATACTCAGGATGACTGCGGGGATAAGCGGCCTCGACCGCCTGCTTCAAGGCATCAACGCTTTCTGCTCTGACCAAAGCGCCGGAAGCCCCTTTGTCGCCACCACCGAGCATTCTCTCTCCAAGCACGCCTGGAACAGCACGAGCGATATCACACATCATTTCTAATTCCGGCCCGGAGATTTTATAATCGTCTCTTAGACCAATGCCATCCTCACGGAATATTTTCCCGACAGTTTCGATGTCGCCCGCTTTCCAGGCATCGAGCATCTCGTAAAACCGCTTTTGAGCGCCGAAGATGTATTTCAGTCGGTCGCATAAATCCGGCTGCTTTTGCCCGAACTGTGCCAAAATTTTCTCGTAAACACCGTCGTCCTTAATGTCTGCCAGGCAGCCAATATCATAGTTGGCTTTCTGCAAGATGGAGACAAATTTTTCGCACTCAGCTCTTCGTATTTTGTATGTGGATTTTTCCAGACCCGGCCGAACTGTACCCGTGTCCAATACCACAATGCGAAAATCAATAGCACCGGCGCCAAGGGGAACATAATTTATAGACCTTGTCTTTGGATTGTAATACGTACCCATATCTTTGCGGGCGAATAGTATCATAATCTGGTCGAGCTGACCACAGGGCGAACCAATATAGTCGTTTTCGACCGCCTGGGCCATATCGACAATCTTGAACTTGTCCTCAGGCTCAATGCTGTTGGCATCAAGTAGCGATAAAATCAGATTCAAGGTCAATGAGGCTGAACGTGACATTCCGCCGCCCGGGATGTCACCATAGACAATACCGTCAATGCCCTGGCTTAAGTCTATGCTTTCACGCCGCAAAATGTATTCAACCCCATACGGGAAGCGGGCCCAGGTGTCAGCGATAGATTCCGATTGCGGTGGGGGGACATCCCCGAGACTGAACTCGACAACACCGTCGTCCGGGAAGTTTCCGCTGAACAACTTTATTTTGTCGGTACCGTTGGCCTTATAGGCCAGCCATATGAATCTGTCAGTCCCCACACCGAAAAGTTCAGTGCCGTTGTAATCGCCGTGCTCAACCCCGAGGCAAAAACGGGACGAAGTTCTCCTGACCCTGCCGCCCTTGATACTTATGCCGGTGTCTTGCGATAACCGTAGGATTTTATCTACAGCCACCTCATCTTGAGTCGTCAATTCCATTTTCAAGAATCGTTCCTTACTTAATGAGATTTTGCAAAATCACAAGTTTTCCTGCTCCATTACCAGAATATAATGTAAAGAGCTATTGTCACCACTATCACTAAACCGCCGAGCCAGACAATTGATGGAGTCGGTCTCATGTCAAACTCTTCCCTGACCGGCAGCACCTTCGGCTCAGCCAGAGGTCTGGCAAGAGTAATAAAGAGCATTACCAAAAGCACCACTCCAAATGTGATTGCCATTCTGTTAAGAAACGCTGTATCCCCGAATTGCCAGTGCAAAAACCCATAAACCGGAACCGTGAGAAGCAACCCTGTCACACCGGCCATCGGCGGCGCCTTCTTGAAAACCATACCAAAGACGAACACCGCCAGAATACCCGGTGAAATGTAGCCCTGGAATTCCTGGATGTAGGTAAAGATGCCCATGAATCTGGGGTCTCCCAGCTTGGGAGCTATAAACATCCCTATCACCACAAACACCGCCGTGGTAATCCGGCCCGTCCATATAAGAGCTTTTTGGGACGCGTCCTTTTTCCAGTGACGTTTGAACAGATCCATCGTAAAGATAGTCGAAGCCGAGTTCAGCATAGACGCTAATGAGCTTATAACCGCACCGCTGATAGCGGCGAATATAAATGCCCTGAAGCCGGGACCGACCAGATTCCGAATCAGAAGCGGATAAGCTGCGTCGGTGCCGCTTTCACCACTCATCTGGTTTCCGTATAGTTGCAGTGACATTATTCCCGGAAAGATGATAATGAACGGGATAAGCAGCTTCAGAGCGGCCGCAAAGATAATACCTAACTGGCCTTGCCTGAGCGTCTTGGCCGCCAGGGTCCTCTGTGTGATGTACTGATTCAGGCCCCAGTAATAGAAATTAGGTATCCACAAACCAACCACCAGCGCTGTCCAAGGTAACACAGAATGCTCTCTTGGAAGTATCATATGAAGTCTATCCTCGTTGTGCTCGAAGAAATTTCCTACACCTTCGAAGAAATTTCCTTTACCTATTGCATAGAACCCCAGTACCATAGTAATCGCTCCGCCGATAATCAAGGCTGAACCCTGAAACAAATCCGCCCAGGCCACCGCTTTCAGTCCCCCCCAGATCGTGTATAGACCGGCTATAGCTCCTATGACCAAAATCCCGTACAATAGATGTCGCGGATTTTCTAAATCCCCGAATATCGTCTGCAGAGTCAGACCTCCCGAATAAATAACTGCCGCTATCGTGACCCCGATATATATGACCATCGTGTAGAACGCCATAATTGCCCGAGCTGCCGGGTTATACCGATATTCTAAATACTCCGGAATTGTGAAGATTCCGCTTCGCAGAAACTTCGGCAGAAAGAAAATGGCAACAAAGACCAGGGTAATCGCCGCAATCCACTCGTAGCTTGCAACGGCCAAGCCAGCGATGCCGGCTCCCTGGCCTGCCATTCCCACAAAATGCTCGGTAGAAATGTTCGCCGCTATCAGTGAAAGCCCTATCATTGGCCAAAAAAGTCCGCGGCTGGCCAAGAAGTAGTCCTCGCCGGTTTCTTCTTTTCGGCTTTTGTACATACTGACGCCGACAACAACGCCGAAAAATGCCAGGAACACACTGATGTCAAGAAAGCTCAGTCTCATAATGAATCTTTCTTATTCCTTATACTCGATTTTGCTAAATTGCCTGCCATTATATATTCTTTCCCTGCAGCGGCAACAATATTCGTCCTTGGGCGAAGCCACACATTTGTCCTGCAGAACAATGCTTGGGCTCATTTTGGGAAAATTATCATTTGACAAAACGATGCTGTTGTGCCACATTGTTAATTCGCAAAAATCCATTGGTTATGAACTTTGTTGGAGGATAACGGATTATGAAATGTCCAGCGTGCTCAAATGAATTACAAGAGATGACCGTAGGAGATATTACGGTCGATGTGTGTAAGGGCGGATGTGGGGGAATTTGGTTTGATAATTTCGAGTTCAAGAAATTTGATGAGCCGCACGAGTCTGCAGGAGAAGAACTACTGGATGTCCAGTGCGATGCAGGCTTGGTCGTCGACCGTACAAAGAGGTTGAAGTGTCCGAAGTGCGACGACATCGTGATGATGAGGCACTTTTTCAGTGTCAAGAAGGAAGTTGAGGTCGATGAGTGCCCCGGGTGCGGCGGCTTTTGGCTGGACGCCGGCGAGCTGAGGAAAATACGGAGTCTCTTTAACACCGAAGAGGAAAGACACAAGGCGGCTGGTGAGTATTTTTCGGAAGTCTTTGGTGCCGAGTTTGCTGCTATGCAGGCCGAAAGTGAAGAGAAACTTGCCAAGGCACGGAAGATTTCGAATATGTTCCGATTTATTTGCCCGACCTACTACATCCCCGGGAAACAAGATTGGGGCGCATTTTAGTAGCGGCCCTCAGTCTCCTTGCGACCTTAAACTATCCCATTTTTTAAGCTCCGGCGAAAGGCTGAGCAGTACTACCGTTTATCGGTGGGTGGCATAGAGGAACGTCCGAAAGCTAATTGACTTTCTTAACGAGGAGAAAAGAATGGGTATATTTGATTACACCTGTCGTAACTTTGTAAAAGCAATCGTCCTTGGTACGACATCACTGGTGCTGTTCGGATTGGCTTGCAACACGAAATGGCTTGGCAGAGCCAACAAAATCGATTTTTCTGCAATCAAGTCGCCCATCATCCTCAAAGGCGGTGAAACCACGGCCTACCGGGACCCTGCCTGCATCTATCACAACGGTGTTTTTCGCGTGTTTTATACCTACAACCTCACCGAGGACGACGACAAAACGTACTGGGTCACGGCCTTTAGTAAGAGCCGCGACCTTATTCACTGGACGGAGCCGAAGATTATCACGCCCATAGACCGAAACCTCAACTTCGCCAGTCCCGGCAACGTCATTCGCTACGGCGATGAATGGATACTTTGCCTTCAAACCTACCCAACTCCTAAAGGCGAAAAATACGGCAACGAAAACTGCCGCGTCTGGATTATGAGGAGCAAGGATTTGGAAAACTGGGGACCGGCGGAATTGCTTAGGGTAAAAGGGCCGGATGTGCCGTTAGAAAAAATGGGCCGATTGATAGACGCCTATCTGGTCGAGGATAAGGACGAGCCTGGCAAATGGTGGTGTTTCTTCGATGATAACGCCGCCAATATGTCTTACTCCTACGACCTGAAGACCTGGACCTACTTCAATCGTATCGAGGCCGGCGAAAATGTCTGCATCCTTGTCGATGGTGACGAGTATCTGATGTTCCATTCGCCGAAAAACGGTATCGGTATGAAACGCTCCAGAGATATGAAGAACTGGCGCGATGTCGGCGGCGAGACGACCAAACACGGCACCGGCTCCATTACCCTGGGACAGAAAGACTGGCCATGGGCAAGCCAGCGGCTGACCGCCGGTTTTGTCCTGGACCTAAGAGACGACCCGCGCGTAGGTAAGTATCTGATGTTCTTTCACGGTGAGCCGCCGGGAGGCTTCCACAAATACGCCAGCCTCGGTCTGGCCTGGAGCGATGACCTTGTCCATTGGGATTGGCCCGGCAAAAACGCCGAGTCGCGTTAAGGTTTTGTCCTTGGGACTCCTTGCGGAGAAGACCGGAGAGGGCGGGATTCGAACCCGCGGTGGGGGTTGTTACCCCCACGACGGTTTAGCAAACCGTTGCCTTAAGCCACTCGGCCACCTCTCCAGGTTCCTTTTCTAAAAGGAATTTGTGTTCGGGCAAATTCTCACTTACTTTACACCCAACGGAGCAATATCGCAAGAGAATTAAAAATGGGTTCTACTATTTCGGAACGGATGGGCAACAAGCTCTATACCTTGAGACTCTGTAACCTTATAAATGTGTGAGTAATTTGCTCTTTGCGCGCATAGTATCCTATAGAGAAGCGGGGAACAGGGAAAAGGGTCTAAGCAGATGCAGGCGAAATCGAGGTCCGGGGTTTGTAAATGTCTTGTAAACGTGCCAACCAGCGATTTTACACACATTTTACTTTCTTTTCAATTGGTACTGTCGTATTGTTAGTTTAGTTGCCTGCACTTTCGTTCTTGCTTTCGCAAGAAAGCACGGAGGCACAGGTGGAATTGCTCTGGCAGCTATTGTATAAAATGTTTCTACGTGGAACGGACTTCATTTTAAGGAGACTGAAGATGAACAGATACACGCCTGTTTTTCTGTTGGCAGTGATAATTGTCGCGTTTTCACATAATGTATGGGCACAGGCTGATGCTGCAGCCGCCTTTGAGCAGGGCAAAGCGGCCTATGCCGGCGGTCGGTTCGCCGAGGCGCGTGACTTATTTCTAAAGGCTTCGCAGACGGATACCCGCAACCCGGAGGTTTTTCTTTGGCTTGGTAAGGCCGAATACCAGCTTGGTGGGGTTGATAAAGCAATCGCTGCCTGGACCAGGACGCTAAAACTGGCGCCGGAAGAACCATATACCAAAAAAATGCTGGAGACATTGCGCGGCCAGCTTCTCGAAGCCGACACCAGGGTCAGTTTGGTCGAGGTGATGTTGAGGGAGAAATTGTTTTCTGCCGCCAAGCAGGAATGTAACGAGCTTCTTGCAGACCAGGCAATGACGGATGAGCAGCGAGTTAAGGTAATGACGTTAAAGGCACGGGTTCTGGTCTCAATGGGCAGTTTTAGGGACGCCCAGAAAGTAGTTCACGAGTTGTTGACCAGATACCCAAAACTCGCAGATGCGGCGGAGACGACACTCCTGCTGGGCGAGGCGAAGATGGGGGTGCGCACCAAGGTTAGAGACGGTGTGCTTCTGTTGAAAAAAGTTGTGAAGGATTATCCGGGCACATCTTCGGCCGTAACCGCCCGGTACAAGCTGATTGTTTTCGACCTTGAGCAGCTCCCAAATGCCACCGATGCACAACAGCTTGCTGAATGGATTGCCGCTAACCCTGAGCATCAACTGGCGGAAGAGGCCGGGGGGCGACTGGTTGATGCGTGTCTGGCCATCGCCGGAAAGGAAGGCATCCCGAAAGTCGAGACCGAACTGGGTAAGTGGGACAAAGCCGCTCTGGCCACAGCGACTGACCTTTTGAAAAGAATCATCCGGGTTGACGAAGCACTGAGGCTGACCCGACGGATTGTCAAGCACCTGGACAACCGCTATGCCAAAAAGCGGGCATACGCTGCTGCAGTCAGCGGTTGCGAAATACTGCTGAAAGCACCATTGCCATCGTCCAGCCGCTCTGTTGCACTTCGAGCGCTGGTGCGGTACAAGACCGAATTGGCTCTTAAGCAACTCAGCACACAGGCTGAAGCGGGGCGGCTCGCTGCCGGGCCATTGCCCGATATGCTTGTAGAGGTAGTAGCTACTTACCGTCCTATCAACCAAGAATTTCCGGCAGAGCCCGTTTGGCGTGACCAGGCCCGTTTGGCAGAGCGAGTGCGAGAATTGAGCTCGGTGGTGCCCTGGCCGCCTAAGATTACCGAACCAAAGGTGCCTTATACCTGGGCGGTGCAGATTGCCTTACCTGTCATCAAGGCCGATGTGGATTCCTCCGCTGTCTCAAGGGCCGTCGAGACTATCAGGGCGATTGTGAACGACTGTGCAAAGCACGAGAAGCCACCTGCCAGAGGTATGGCTTTAGGCATCAACTCCGAGCTTCTGCAGGTTCTGGCACCGACCAATCCCGCGTGGGCACCTGTTATGTGGCGGCACGTTAACCTGTTAAAAACTAATGCCGCTGCTATCTTTGACGATAACATAAAGACAGGGCGTGCCGAAGAAAACGCCAGGCTCAGCGAATGCCAAAAGCAGCTTCTGGCCACGCTGACAAAGCTGGTGGAGCATCAGGCGAGCCGCCAGGGGCCGAGGGCGCTGAAAGAACTACGTGGCCACCTCGAGCTTTGGGTCAAGCACGGCCACTATAAAGTCGCTGAGCAGGCGTACAGGCAACTGGCAGAATCGCTGCCGCAAGCACAGCACAGACAGGCAGGGCTGGCTGTTGCCAGACTGTGGAGGCAGCAGGTAATCAGCGAGCACAATCGTTTAATTGCTGCGGGACTCACGGTGCCGCGGAAGCTCGACCCGGTGCTCAATGAAGCGCTGGAGCTTTGCTATGCGATGCAAGAGGGATTGAACGAAGATGACCCTTTTCTAAGCGAGGCTCGAAAAGTGTGGAACAGCATTGTTGGGCACTACAAAAGGCTTGATTACTTTGATACCGCCGAAGAAGCTATAAAGGCCAAAACCTCCAGAGTTGTTACCGCCGCCGATGAGTACGCGAACCTGCAGCTTGCGAACCTGAAGTTCGAGACGGCTGTGCGAGAGCTTAATTTTCTTTTGAAACAATATAGTGCTTCAGAGAAACTTACGTTAACGCCGGCCTTTAAGACAGCAATCGAAGCCTATACGAAGTTTATTTCCGAATGTTCCTCCAGCGCACTGCGCAGCCGGGCGGTGGCAAAGGTGTTCCGCATTGCGGAGCATTTCGAAAGGTACAAGGCCTACGACGTTGCAGTCGGAGTGTACCGTGACTTTGCGGCATTCGCCGGAAGCGTCAAGGTACTCTCGCAGGCGGCACCTGGCGCCAGCAGCCCGGCTGAGCGTGCTGTGTTCGCCGCAGCGGCCGCGCTGGATGCCAAAGCCAGACTGGCATTATCCAAGCAAATGAAGGAGCGTAAGGACCCAAAACTACCTCCGGCAGAAATCAGCAGGGAATTCGCTGCGGCCATCGAGGCCTACAAAAACTTCATCATAGCCAATCCCGAAAGCGTATTACTCGGCCGGGCGGTCGAGAAGATTATGGCCGTTGGGCTGGAGTATGCCAGGGCGGATGCCTGGGATGTGGCCGATGGCGTCTACGCTGAGCTGCTCGCGAAAGACCTGGCTGTTCGCCGCGTTGAGCGGATTGAATTTAGTCGCGGCCTGTGTCAGTTAGGCAAGGCGATGCCGGAGCATGCTAAGCAAGTGTTGGCCAGTTTAACATTGAAAGAAGCACGAGCGCCGGCTGATACATATGGGGCGAGAGGGGCTGCTTACGCACGAAGCGGGGTTTCGGCGGAGACGGCCCTTTCTGTGAGCGGCCGCGTTTCGGTCAGCTCTGGCCCTACTGCAGAGGACCGGTTCAGCGACGAATCGCTCGTGGCATCCGCGAAGGAGCCCACGCTTAGCCTTAACGCCAACGGGGAGTATGCGGGCGCAGCCGACCTCAAGCTCAGGGATACCCGTCTTGTAGCGGCTATTCGTCAACAGGAGGCCACGCGGGCGGC
>Ga0114918_10000208_pt1 | contig 48225 bp, 58 predicted proteins | sample LantaG_FD_87015 | JGI IMG/M metagenome (GOLD analysis project Ga0114918, IMG submission 87015) | Deep subsurface microbial communities from Baltic Sea to uncover new lineages of life (NeLLi) - Landsort_02402 metaG | ecosystem: Environmental > Aquatic > Marine > Oceanic > Sediment | place... | reverse complement strand
TAATATATAGAAACATTTAGTTCAACCAAACCGGAGGAAAACCATGAGATTCCTATTAATTGTTGCGTTGCTGTTGTGTTTTGCTGTTCCTGCGATGGCTGCGGGCCAATGCGCTGAGAGGAATACAACTAACTCGGAATTGCGGGAAGTGCTAAACGACACAATCACGCTGCTGACTATTATCCGGGATCAGGTGCCTGACGATGACCATCAAGTGATGTACGTCGAATGTGGACACCGGTATATGCTAGAACAGCTATGCAAGTTGCAAGCTGCGGTATGCCGGTGTGTAGTTGTGCGGACGAAAAAATGATATATGGTCCGGCTAGACACTGCAACCAGCAGCACGTGGCGTGGAGGATATTAGTATTACAATGTTGTTATGTATGATCTCAGCATAGAATATGCCGAACCGCCAGTTTTAATTGTATTCCGTATTGACGACGACCTCTATGTTCTGCAGTATGAGGCATCTGCCGTAAGGATTCCGTTTACCCTTATCCATGTCGGTAACGGTTCTATCAAAACGGCTAACATCAACGAATGGCTGGCATTGAAGACGCATGGCCGGTATTCCTTCGATACTCTGAAGGCTATGTCTGAGTCTTTCGCTAATGGTTACGCTAAAGCATATACTATTGATGATATAATTGCTTGTAGCGAGTTGGCATTTCAAATTCTGAGACATAAGTTATTTGTAGATGGTATGGCTAGCCAATATGCTGGTATATGTACTATAGAATGTATGCCGATGTCGGCAATCAAGAATAAATTACGACAGGTGACAAGTGGGAAACTACAAGGGTTAGACATAGAAAGTATCAATAGGTTTGTAACTGTTTGTACGAAGAATGGATGGCACGAGTTGTCATCGTCTTGGGAAAAACTTCTAGAGTTAGAGAAATTTGATGACGTTCCATCAGAATCGAGAAAAACACCGGCAACTGACCTTGTATTGAGACGATTGATGCAAGTAGAAATCCGTAAACGATTTACAAAACATCAAAAACCAGATTTTGCAGATGGGTCATAACTTTAAAACAAACATTTTGTGACCAGCGTCCCACATTCTTCTATAACCATTTGCAAACATGTTTTCGGCTTCGGTAAGCTTCGAGTCGAAAAAGGTTAGTAGTTTTTCAAGTTTGTGCTTTTGAAATTTTACTCTAGACCCGGCAGGATTGCAGTTACTATCTAGGTAGATATATCCTGGTTTTGTCGTTACTAGTTTTTTAAATCCAACCTTTAAATATGCGGCACCATCACCATATCTATTGTCTGCAAAAGTTGTGATGGTTTCCGGCCTCTCATCGCGGATAAATTTCGCCATTAATTTTCCCAATCCTCCAACGACAACAGTGTTTAACAACGTTGCATATCTGATAATTTCCCAAGTATCGTTATTTTTAATGAAGTTTATGGCCGATGTTAATTTGCCATCGTGATATAGCCCGTAGTTTATTTTAGCCTGGCGGTGCCCAGATATGTGATTTAGACCAAAGAATGTTGAAACTTCAGAGTTGTTTACTCTAATGATGTCACAATTTCTAGCGTACAATCTGTTGTTTGATAATTGTAATTGATGTCTAATCATTGATTGGACTATTGGTTTTTTAGCGTGCCACTCATGAGAATTTATTTGAAGTAGTTTGATTCCTGACTTCTGTGCTAAGTCGGCTTTGATTTTATGTCTATTGCGCTCGTAGCTCGATTCTGTTGTGTTATATGAGTGCCAATAGTTGCCGTTAAATTCAACAGCAAATAGTTTCTGTGGAACGAATATATCAAGTTCATATGGATGTATTACTGCTCTGTTATTTATTTCAACATTCACTAAGCTCGACACAAATTCGGCTATTGAATTTTGGTCGGTTGAAATAGTGCAGATTGGACATCCGCCGCCATGTAAATGGTATCCCGCAACAATTTTGAAGCGCCCATGCTGTTGGCATTCAACCTCTACAACATCTTTTGATCTGGTATAGATTAAACCTGGATAATTATATCTATTACCGTGAACATTTTTAGCTTTATATATAAACTCGTCGGTTGATAATGGTTGATTTCCGGCGCATTGTGGACATCCATATCCTCGCAAATGTTCCGACGCACGTTGCTCAAATTCGCCGTGTATTGGGCAGATTATAGTTATTAACGATGACCTACCCCGATATCTTGTGTTCGTGTAGTCATATTTCTTATTGTGAATTATAGCACATTCTTTTATAAAGTCTCTTTCAGGTTTTGACAGTCGTGTTCTCATACTGTCTATACCACATTTCGGGCATCCTTGTCCAGATAAATGGCAACTTGGTTTTTGTTCGAACGCTCCGTGTTTTCTACATATTATGATAACTCTATTTGCAGCAGATACGTACTCAACACATGAGTAATCATACCTGTCACAATGCACGATCTGCGCCTGTTTTATAAATAATTCTGTTGTTTTACGTTGATTGTTGGCGCATTGTCTACATCCGCGCCCGTTGAGATGACTATTGGCCAATTGCTGAAATGGACCATGTATTTTGCATGTAATAGTAACTTTCTCCATCGTCTTTATATATTCGGTGTTCGAATAGTCGTACTGGTCACCATGTACTTCTTTGGCTCTTTTTATGAAGCTGGCAGTGTCCCTATATGGCACCCATTTATTTGATTGTGTACATTTTGGACATCCTTGTCCATTTTTGTGTGCCCTAGGTTGTTGCTTGAACGGACCGTGTAGACGGCAGATAATTTTAACGTGTGTATATGCGTTTTTGTAAATAACGTTACTATAATCGTAGCGAGAGCCGTGTGTATTTTTAAATTCGTTGATTACTTCGTCTTGTGTTTTTCGCCTCATGATATACCTATGAGTAATTCTAATTTATCTTTGCCTTCACAATTCAACGGTCCTACCGAATTTGTGCATCTTCATTGCCATACCGTCTTCTCGCCGCTTGATGGAGTGGCCACACCTGAACAATACGCTGAGGAGTGTGAAAAGCGCAGTTATGTAGGTATGTCGGCAACAGAGCACGGCAACATGGCATCTGTACCGGATATGCATTTCGCATTCAAGAAGCGCGGTCTAAAATTTATTTCGGGTTGCGAGCTTTACTACAATGATTACGAGCCTATTCGCCAGAAGTTTGTTGCCGAGCAAGGTAAGATGATGCAGCTTAAGGAAGACGATCTTAATTTGCATAGACGTATTATGCGTAATAGGCATCTGACTGTTCTTGCGAAAAACGAAATTGGATTTCACAATCTTATCAAACTTTCTACGCTTGCGTATAAGTTTGGTTTTTTTTACAAGCCTAGGGTGTGGTTTGATAAGCTGTGCGAGTATAAAGAGGGCCTGATTATCTTGTCTGGCTGCTGGAATGGCCCTGTTTCGCACGAACTATATCTTGATTTCCAAAGCTTCGAGGAAACAGGTAAACGGCATGAGAGGGTAAAAGGTCGTGACAAGACTGCTATTCAATATGCCAAGATGTTCCAAAAAGAGTTCGGCGACGATTTTGTTTTGGAAGTCCAGATGCCGCTTTTGCCGGATTTGCACGACCATAAGATTTTCTGGACCATACTGCAACTTGCTGACAAACTTAACATAAAAGCTGTGTTGACGAATGACTCACACTATCTGACGAGAGACGATTTTTATCTGCAATGTGTCATGATGGCGGTGGATCAGAAGGTTACGGTTGATGACCCGAATTTGTTTGCGTCCAACAGCGACGAGCAATTCTTCAAGACAAGAGCAGATTTGTGGGCCACATTTGTCAATAATAAATATTCTGCCAGGGTTAGTGAGCAGAGATTTGCTGAAATATGCGATACAACACTTGAAATCGCTGAACGTTGCGATGTTTTTACGCCAGATGTTAGCCCAAAGATCCCTGATTGGGCATCTGTTGAGCCAGGTATGGATGCCGGTAAGGAATTGAGGAGAATTGCTCGTGACGAACTTGTCAAGCGAAAACTTCATAAAGTGAAGAAGAGATATCCGGTTGATGGCCGTGAGGTCACTTATATCGAGCAGACTGCTATAGAGCTTGAGCGGTTTATCAGCAAAGGATTTGCCAGCTACTTTCTGATTACGCAAGATCTAATTCAATACGGTAGGCGTAGGGGCTGGCCTTTCGGACCTCGTGGGTGTACAACATCTGGCGCATTGATTAATATCTCTGGTTCTGAACTGAAAGCAATTGAGGATATCCAGATTGGTGATTCAATTATAGACGGATTTGGTAATGACAGAACCGTCGAAAACAAGTTTGTTTATGACATAGCGGAGGAGTTATATATTTTCGAGTTGGATGATCGAATCATAGAAGTGACTGGCGACCACAAGCTCTATATTATCAGAGGCGAGATAGTGATGCTTCTTCGAGCATCCGAGATCATAGATGCTGACGAGATCATTGGTAACCTCTCGGACCAAGGAGACATCCGTGCCGATGAAAGTAGAATGCAGACTGATCTGGAATACGCGGGCAGATATACGATGAAGCAGTTGTTGCCTTCACAGATCCAAAACATCAGCGAATTGCAGAAGTTGGTCTCAGCAAGTTCCGTAGAGAGACTAAGGATAAAAAGAATGTCGAGAAGGCAACATGTCGGTAAGGTATACGACCTGCAGGTTAGCGTCACGAACACTTATAGATTAAATGGGGTTTTCAGTTCCAATTCTGCTGGTGGTTCGTTAGTCTGTTTTTTGCTTGGTATCCATTGTATTGATCCGCTGAAATGGGGTTTGTCGTTTGACCGGTTTATGGCGTCGTCTCGCGGTGGCTATATGCTGAAAGTGAGCATGGAGTAGGTCCATATAATGAATGCAAAAATACGCTATGATTGATTGGTATCGTACAGAACAGGTTTATGGTTTTTCTGAATCTGACAGAATATCTAAATATCAAAAAGTTATTATAATTTGTGATATTTGTGGTAATGAGAAACATGCCACGAAGCATTACCATTATAGGGCTTTGCGCCGGAATGGGTTCTACCGCTGTAAGAAGTGCGCCGATTATTTAAGGTCGGAGACATCATCAAAGGCTATAAAGAAAAAGTGGCAAGACAAGGAGTATAGAGCTAAACAGGAGTCCCGCACACACAATAGCTCTACGAAGGAATTGGCAAGGCAGCGAGCGCTAGAACTATGGCAAGATCCAGAGTATAAGAGAAAGTTTTTTGCTAATTTCAATAGAGAAAAAGCTTGCTCGAATCTCGACGTTAATCGAGGGTTGGCCACAAGCGCCATTTCTGTTATTTTGAAAGACAAATGGGCGAACGATGCTGAATATAGAATTATGATGTCTGAGCAGTCCCGCAGTTTGTGGGATCGGGGCGATTACAGGGAACGGATAACCGCCAAACTTGTTTCAATATATAGTAATCCAGAATTACGTGCCATGATGTCTGAAAGGGCGTTTGATTACTGGAGTATAAGGGGAAATAGAGATAAGTTGTCCGAGACTATTACAGAGAAATGGCAAGATGAAGATTATAGACGCAAATGTGCTTTGGCTAGGTCAAACAGATGTATGATTAGTCAGTGGGAGAGGCTTGTTGGTTATGTTCTTGATGCTTATGATATAAAATATGTGAGTCAAGCCGTCGTTGGCCCGTGGGTATTCGACTATTTGCTGCAGGATTCTAACACGTTGATTGAGGTTAATGGTCTTTATTGGCACGATAGACGTAAAAGTCTTGATAAAGCTAAACGTACCTATGTTCATAGGCATACGGATTACAAATTATTGGTGATCGAAGAGTCGGATTTATTGGCCGAGTTTAAACTAAGGTCGTTATTTGAAAAATCGGCTCCGTTAGAAAGAATTAGCTTTGATGATTTGCAGTTTGAGCAGTGTGTGCGTGATTGCGTTATAGGTTTATTTTCAGCATTTCACTATCTTGGTAAACCGAATCGTGATGGGCGATATTTTGCTGTGCGACATGATAATGAGGTGATAGCTGCGGCAATTTTGTCGCCTGTTCATAGATTGGAAGTGGCTACTTCGATCGGATATAATCCGCCTGATGTTATAGAAATATCTCGATTTATTATTCATCCAAGATATCAGATAAAGAATCTAGCATCGTGGACAATATCACGTCTGTGTAGATGGGCTAAAAACAATAATCGATTGGCTGTAATTGCGTTTTCTGATACATCTACACACATTGGCACAATTTATGTTGCGTCTGGTTTTAGGTGTCTTGGATCGACGAGGTCGTCGGATTACGAATATCGTGATTTAGACGGTTTTCGTATTCACAAAAAAACTGTTTGGGACGCTGCCAAACGAAATTCTATGAGTGAGTTCGATTATGCTTTACGATTTGGTTTGGTTAAGATAAAAGTTAAACCTCGGCACAAATTTGTGCGGCATTTAAAGTGAGTATGGAATGAGAACGGCGGAATTAAAACATTCAATCTTAGTATACCTATCTATATCTGGCACCCCGACGCCCGATCTAGGCGCAATATCTATAAAGCTTATTGACTGCATCGACGATGCTTTAGTTGGGAAAGACCCCGGTCCCGAGATGGACAAGATTGCTTTAATTGTTGTGCGCGTGGCGGCGAACGCACTGATAGAGAGGCTTAACTGCATAGAGGGTGCTCACCCGCATGCATCGATCATTCGTATGAACTTAGAGAGTGAATTGTGTCACCATAACGATGAGCCTTTGGTCGAGAAATATCGGTGTTTGCGTGGTATTGCTATTGCGTTGCATGAACTCAAGATCATAACAGGTGTCGATTATCCACCAATAACCGATTTGGAAGGGAACGAGCTATGAAAATAAGTATGACTTGCGCCGGTTATTGTTTCAACAACGGTAAACCAGATCAGCGTGCTGGATGTGCTGTTCTGTTGGATTATAGCGACGACTACGACAGAACTGCTGATAGGGTGATTTGTCAACCGGTTGGTGGCTCCACAAAGCCACGTGCCGAAATCATGGCGGCTACCTATGGTCTTATGTCGATATCGCGCAAAAAATTTAGGAAGAGTTGCGAAGTCGTACTCCATGTTCCACAGTATATTGCTGGTCTGCTGGAGACTGTCGAGGATGGTAATTACAAATCGTCGCCCAAAAAGAATCCCGACGAAGTCGCCGAACTCAGATTGTGGGTATCGTATTTTGATAACCTACGAGCAGTAGCTGCTAGCAAGGAGGATCTTACTAGGTGCCTAAATCTTGCCAAGGAATGTGCCGACACCCAAAAAGCCAGTGATACTGGGACTAGAGTGACTGTATGAAAGAGATTACCTGGGATCTCATTAAGGAGACAGCGCGCGATTCTCTGAAGAAGAGGAAGTTGAATGGCATATATGAAAAGAGGCTGGAGTATGAGTTGAATGAGGTAGAGAAGCAGGGTGCCAACAGATATTGGGCGGATATTGTAATTTCTGGCAAGAAGTTCGATTCAAACAAGAACCATCTTTTATTGCCATGGCTGTTAGGTAGGTTGTCCGGCAAAGCGGACGTAGATCCTATCGAGAATCGTACGGACCCGCTGACAACAACTTCTAATCATGCCGCTATCGCGAAAATTATTGAACAGAGTGGTAAGTTACCATCCGACATGATCCGCGACGCTGATGTGCCAGACATCGATATCGACTGCCTTCCTGAAGCTCGCGACAAGATAAAAGAGTACGCATCCCAGCGGTATGGTAGCGATAACGTTGCTAGTGTCGGGACTTGGAGCACATACCTATTCAAGAACGCGATTCAAGATGCTTATAGAGCCCTCGGTTTTGCTGCTCAAGATGGTGATACTGGTGGTGGCACTATTCGTTACAATAAAGCAATTGATCTTACAACTAATCTGCCGGACGATGTTAACGAGATGAAGGAAGGCGGTTATGGTATATGTAAGGGCAAAGTTGTTGACGATGGGGTAGAGAAAGAATGTGGCACGAAGCATAATAAAATTACCTGCCCGTCATGCGGATCGGAGGACACAGAAACACCCACTCTTGCACGATTGATTAAAGATTATAAGGAGCTTAGGGAGTTTTTAGAGGAGCGAGAAGGCCACAAGAAGGTCATCCAAGTGGCTTCTAGGCTCGTGGGCTGCATCAGAAATCCCGGTAAGCATGCCGGTGCAATTATTATAGCTGATAGGAGTCTATTTGGCAACGTGCCAATGATATATAATAATGATTCCAAGCAATGGATTAGTACTTGGACAGAGGGCAGGAGCACACAATTATCGAAGTTTGGTTATAATAAATGGGACATACTTGGCCTTAAGAATCTGCAATATATCTATGAATGTTGCAAGATGATTGAGACCAATCACGGCATATCATTTGGTGATGTGCTTGAGGGTCTTGAGGAGCTCGACCCTGAGAAAGAACAGGCCGGTGTTTACTGGAAGAACGGTAAGAAGTACAGGATACCGCTGCATGATAAGAAGGCTTTGGAACTAGCCAATGCACAAAAAACGGACGCTGTCTTCCAATTTGATACTGATCTAGCGAAGCGCATTCTATCTAATGGCGTACGCAGTTTCTGGGATTTACTAATTTTCAATGCGATGGGGCACCCAGGCCCTATGGCTATGATACCAGAATATGTTGAACGCCGCGACGACCCAACACAGTCGTGGCGAGACAATGAAGACGAGCAGATTATCGATATACTTGGTAGTACTCACGGTGTCATTGTCTACCAGGAGCAGTTGACAGAGTTGTGGCAGCGGATTGCTGGGTTTACCGGCCCTGAATCACAACATGCTCGTAAGGCTGTGGCCAAGAAATGGAAGGACCAGCTAAAGCCGGTACGGCAACGATGGATCGATGGTGCCAGCAGGTTTCTTGGCGAAGCTGTTGCTACCGAGTGGTGGGATGACAGGATGGAGACGTTCGGCCGATATGCTTTCAATAAATGTCTCAGCAAAGATACAATAATAGAGGATGCTCTAACTGGTGATAGAAAAACCATAGAAGAGTGGTATGAATTTGGCGGTTTTTATATTAATTCTGTCGATGAAGGTGGCAATGTGGTTGTTGACGAATGTATTCGGATTCACAATAATGGTCCTTTGGACGTTTACGAAATTGAGTTTGACGATGGTACTTTTGAAACTGTTACATTAACCCACCAGTTTTTGTGCGAAGATGGGCGATACCATGAGGTTAAGGAAATTATCGACGAAGGATTGGATGTCGCCAATATTTGGTCTTGTCGGACAGGAAAAACAACCGAAAGTGAGAGATATAGTTCGTGTTAAGTGTGGACAATGCGGGACCGTGGATTGTAAAACGTTTAAATGCGTCATAAATGCGACAAATACACACCTGAGATACTCTGGTTTCTATTTATGTCCGAAATGTTTTAGAAATCATCCTAAATATATTGAAGAGTGTAGAGCCAGGTCTATATTGGCCAAATCTAAGATTACATACGGTTCGTCTGAAAGATCGAAAAAATTATGGCGAAACGATGATTATCGCGCTAAAATGCGAGTCAACCATGCCAATTTATCCAAATCTTCTGAGTTTAAATTAAAAGTTTCTGAGTCAATAGCAAAGAAATTTAGAGACGACAGTTATGTGGCTAAAGTTAAAAAAGCCAGGAAATCATATTGGGACGATAAAAAGTATAGAGAATCAAGACTCCTGAGTCTAGATGATTTTATAGAGGCGTCGAATAAAGTACATGGTAACAAGTACGATTATAGTCTCGTCAATTATGTTAACTCTAAAACCAAGGTGATCATTATATGTTCAAAGCACGGCCAATTTAGTCAGAGACCAAGTCATCATGTTCATTATGCTAATGGGTGTCCAAATTGTCGGGAAGACATATCAAGACCACAACTTGAAATAAAGACCTGGTTGTATAGCCTTGGTTTTGATGTTATTGATAATGACAGATCTGTTCTTTCTGGTTTAGAATTGGACATTTATGTTCCTGCGAAAAGAATTGCCATAGAGTACAATGGAGGTTTTTGGCATTCTTTTGACAGACTTGAAACTACTGCACAACGCAAGAAGCACCACAACAAAGCATCTGCCGCCGAAGACAACAATATCGTTCTTTTGCAGGTACTTGACAATGAGTGGAATATGCGTGCGGACATTGTAAAATCAATGATACAAAGTAGGCTGGGGTTGTCGGAGAGGATTTACGCTAGACGGTGCAAGATGGTTGTTCTGTCATCTGATGAGGCGAGGCATTTTTTTAATATCAACCACCTTTGTGGTAATAGAAATGCGTCATTTCATTACGGTCTCGTGTGCGACAATGTAATAGTCGCTGCAATATCGATATCAAAAAATGGGTGCGGACACGAATTGATTAGGTTCGCCAATGTTATTGGCCATACTGTTATTGGTGGTTTATCTAAGCTAATATGCAATGCGGCGCGAGAACTTGGCATCGAGCGATTATTATCTTACGCTGACAGAAGGTATTCACATCTCGCGCGTGGCTATACTTCTTGTGGTTTTTTTCATTGCGGCATTACGAAACCCGGTTATATGTATTGGAGGAACAACAGATATTATAGTCGACTTAAGTTTCAAAAGCACAAACTAGCAGGTGTGTTGACTAAGTTCGATCAATCCAAAACAGAATCCGAGAACATGTTTTTGAATGGATATAGAAGGATATGGGATGCCGGACACCACAGAATGATAAAATACTTCAATGAAGATTAAAAAAGCCAGACATATTGGGGTTGTAGATACATACTCTCCAGAGATGGCCAGTACGCAGCATAATTATATTACCGCTCAGTCTGGTGCTGTACACAGAAACTCCCATGCTGTATCGTACTGTTTGTGGGCATATAGGTGTTTGTGGCTAAAAGCACACTATCCAGAGGAGTGGTGGGCCAGCGTTCTGGGTAATTGTAATCAGGATAAGCTGGAACGATACATGAGTGCTGCCAGGGCAGAGGGCATTAGATTTGGTGAAGTCGATATTAATAGATTAACGATTAGACCTGTTGCCCACGCTGGGACCAATCAGACCGGTGACCATCCACATGTTGCTCTTGGTTTAATCAGCCTGAAGAATGTTGGTGATAGCCTGTCGACTGAATTTGCCGACGCAGATGATGCAACACACGATCACGATTCGATTGACGATTTTGTTAAGGAAAAGGGCAAACACAAAGTGCTGTTGGAACGGCTTATAAAATTAGGGGCGTTCAAGAATATTCATCAAAACATCAAAGCCACTTGGAGGTGGTACCTGCACAAATATTGCACCGGCCGTATAGTTCGTGTTAGAGAGACTGGTACCGATCCTCTGATGAAGCGAAACGAAAACGGAAACTTTGTCGAAAATAAGTATACAGACCCATCCGAGAAGATTCTTATAACGCAGCTAAAAGAGCACCACCGCATTTTGTTGTTACAAAGAGATGGGTGGAGCAAAGAATCTATTGAGGCAGAGCGTAAAAGGCAGGTAGATGAATATAAGAAGCTCTATCCGAAGAGGAAGAATATACCAAAAAAAGTAGTAAACTGGCAGCCCAATCCAAACGATACTGCTGAGCGAGTAATGTCTCTATATGATGACGATTACGAGCTTACAGAGATACTTGAATTTGAAAAGGAATTTTTAGGCTATCATTGGCATTCGCCGTGTGATTTATACAACATATCACCCGACGCAGATATTGAGCACGCCAAGCTAACTGGTAGGCTCGAGGGTGTTATAACTAAGAAGTTTGAAGGCAAGACGAGAAATGATCGTCCTATGCTCAAACTCATTATCACTGACGGTCATCAAGAATGTCTCGTCATCTTGTGGGAAGACGCGATACGGGCTCAACCTGGCGACACATTTGATACTGATACGGGTGTTCGTCTTAGAGTCAACTACGATGAAGATCGCGGTTCGTTCACTCTTCAGCGTGGGACGCTACTTAGCAAGCTCTGGTCCAAGAAGGGCTGGGAGAAATTCAGAGAAGGTGATCTAGACGCTGACTAGGTTAGGCTTTATTTTTAGAAGCCTAAGGATGCAGCTACTGATGTCCATGCACCAATCCCATTGTGCGTTGTTACCGACACAGTAGATGCCCATTTTTTCGAAGGCATCTAGTTTTGGGGTAGGTCCTTTCGGTATCGCGCTTTCTATTGTGGTACCATCTAGCAAATCGAATTTCCGCATAAACTGCATGAAGTAGGCACCAGGCATCTGAATATCTGACTTGCAATAAAACAGATATCTATTATTGGCGATATTTGCTACCTTGAAGAAGTCGAACTCAGGGTCCACAACAAGAACCTGATTAGCACCCTCGAAGTCGAGGTCTTTGGTTTCGATATGGAAGTACCAAATCTGTTGTGACGGCAACTGACATCTGTTCTGTTTTGATAGTTGGCACAATAAATTGAGTGGTATTGTGCTTACTGCCTTGTCGAATTCGATTCTTTGATTGCCGACCATTGCATAATGGTCGCCTATCTCTGTGACTTTCCCCATTTTGCTTTGGTCAATAAGGTACCCTAAATATTCTTTTTGAAGAGACTCGTATAGTGCGTTTAGCTTCAAGTCATATACAAAGAAGTTTTTGCGTTGTGAAAGATAGGCGTCCGAGTGTGGCGGTATGTCGGTACCGAAGACTTTTGCTAACCACGTATCGCTGAGCGTGTTTTGATACTCGAACAGTCCTCCATTGAGCGAATAGAGGACTTTATAGATAAAGCTTAATTTCCCGCCCAAGTGGCCAACGAAGTCATCTGTTCTCTCATCATGGATCAGGAAGTTATCATTCAGTGCGGGACGAAAGCTGAAGAAACGTGACCTACTGAAAGGTATGACAGTCCAGTTGTCACCAAGCATTTTTTTGGCGATGAGCCCGACCAATCCACTACCAAAGATTACTCCTCGCATTCTTTATCCGCCATTCTGTCGGCAACGCTTCTGCCGTCGTCTTCCAGGCCTGATAGTGTGTCGACGAGATCTGGGTCTAGTTTTTGCTCATCTATTTTTCCTTCCTGGATCGGATTCATAAACGGATCTTCAAACATCGGTATCTCGTCGCTGCTTTGCCCAATTCCGCATTCTTTGCACCCAACGAAATTGTGGCCGTGCTTGGTCACGACTTCTTCTGCACCAAAGAACATTCCCTGCCCGCAATGTGGGCATGTAGAACTGTACCTGGCTGCTTGGTCGCCGAAGAACTCGTACGGCCTAGCGTGTACCTTGTGTTCTTGGTCTGGTTTTCCACTAGCATCTGATATGAATACCTCAATCAGGTCGTATTGTGTGGTGTCTTGGTCAGATTTGATGTTTACTCTGGCTTCATTGACCATTCTGCTGCCTCCGTTGTTCGAAGTTCTATGGCTCTGTTGCGCAATTTCTTATAGGTCTTTTCTGAGATCCACAATTCTAAAAATTGATCGTCGATTGCCATATCTGCCTGTTGCTGCAGTTCCGTATGGCCGCACTTTTCGCACGGCTTTGACTCGTCTGTGTTGTCATGCCCGCACGATTTACATGTGATTGATCTTCCAGTTAGTTGTACTTGAACTCTACTGATTGGGCACCAGATGAAGTTGTAGTTGTCTTTCAAGTTCTCGCCAGATAAATCGCAGTAAATGCCTTTCGGACATTTGCGACCTGGTATCATTTTTGGTGGTTTATGTGTCTTTTTAACGACTTCACCAATGTCGTCCATGCACGTTTGGCAAATGTCAAGTGAAAATGCAGGCTTGCTTTGTTTACGGAATTGTGGTATTATATTGCTACGCACCTCTATGATGTACATATCGTATGAGTAATATACGAAATCATTTTGGTGTGCTGAATTGCATCTATCACATCTGATGCCTGTTTTGTTATTTAATAACATATTGTTATTTACTAATGCCCCATTTACAAGAAAAATACGCGCGGTTTGCTAAACCATGTATTGATGAATTTGATTGGTCTACGGACAGTTTAGAACCGCAGTCTATTTTTAAACGAGAAGTTATTACTCTGTGGGACGTAGAAATGGGTGAAAGCAATTATGACAGACGGATGAGGATGCTGAGGCAACTTAGTCTAGTGTGTCAAGCCTGTACGATGTGTGAGTTGGGTCGTAAGGAAGCGTGTAGGAACGATGTGTGTCGCGACCCTCACGTTCTCAGTAACATGAATCCAGTTAGGGTGGTGGTTGTTGGGCAAAACCCAGGCTGGAACGAGTTGGAGTACCGAAAACCATTTATTGGTGCGGCTGGTAAGAATTTCGACAACGAGATTGCAAAACATGGAATGTCGCGCGCGGATTTCTATATTACCAATATTGTAAAATGTTGGACTCCTGGTAACGCAAAGCCAGATTACAAGCATGTGCAGCGGTGTAGTCCGTTTTTGCAAATGGAAATAAATCTTATCAGGCCGCACTTTGTCGTTACACTTGGGGCTGTTTCGTTTGGTGCTCTTTGCCCAGGTGTTGTGTACTCAGAAGGGCTGAAGAAACTATCTAATAGCAGTATTTATGGTGTCAAAGTTTTTGCTGTCTATCATCCGTCTCCGCTCAATATAAATCATGCCGGTACGCGCGCAGCTTTTCAGAGCCAGATAGCAACCCTATGCAATCTTATCAAGAAGTTCCGGAGTAGGTTCCAAGAGAAGAACCCGGAATAATTCCCAGATACTCAAAGATAAATATAAGCATCTGGAGTTATGCGCATGGACTATGAAGTATTGAATACTATCCATTCAGGAATGGAATATTTAAACTCGCTTCTGGCCTTCTTAATAGCTTATTATGCTTACACGCGATATAAGGAGATCAAGTCTGCGTTTAATATTGTATGGTTTTGGGCATTTATGGCTGTTGGAGTAGGCGATTTTATTCAGGCGACTGGTGCGTTGGCCGAACCATCTTTATGTGAATATTGGGCGACATGGTTTGGAGTACTCAATCGTATATTACTAGCCACGTTGCTTGCGGGTGCCATGTTCGGTGCGTGGCATCGGATACCGAAGAACGCGAAGTTTTGGATACCGACTGTTGTGATGTGCCTAACTGTCTTTCTAATATGGTGTTCGTTCTATGTCAAATGTGAGGCAATCAATCTAGATAGTTATCTCGTAAGACCAATAGACGGCAGTTTGGCTATAACGTGGTTTATTTTATTTCTCTGTTTTTTGTTTATTCCGTCTGCTTGTGTGCAGATGCCCGGATCATTTAAAATATTCTTATTGCTTGGTATGTTCTCTCATGTTGTTTTTGCTGTTGGATCTAAACATGCGTTGGACCCGGCGTTCTTTTTAGCACACGTGATTAAACTGGCTGAATATAGCACACTTGCTCTTGCGTGTGTCTGTGAAGAATTTGCTGCAAAACACATGAATGGCAACGGCTACGTTAAGCTTATGGAATCAAAGGGAGCGTCATTACAGGAACTTGCTAACGTACGTAGTGTTTGCCAAGAAATTAAAGGTAGGTGGAGTGCCTTCAATGGGTAATGAAAATGAAAACGACAGATTACACGAGCAGGATCTCGGTCGTTTGGCCGGTGCGCTTGATGCATTGACCAATCAGGTCGAGAGAATGAACTGTGAAATTAGTAATATGCGCGGAACTATGCAGCATAATGGCGAGCACATAATTGCTCTCGACATACAGTGTCGCCATATAGGTAAACAGATATCGGAGATTAAGAAGACAGTCATTCATGGGAACGGGCAGGCACCATTAGTCACTCAGGTTGCTCAAATTAGCATGCAGTTCGCAGCAATTGGGGAGACCATTGAGGGATTAAATGTTGGTCTCAAGGAACACATCGGCGATCATGACAGAATTGCTGAAGGTAAGATGATAGGCAAAACCCATTTAGTGGTTGGGATCATCGCATTTATTGGGACTATGATTATGTCTGTTGCTGCTTTATGTGCGGCAACAATTCCTTTTTTCTGGCGGTAAAATTTGCTCGTTACTTTCTCGAGTATTGTATGGGTTGAGTTCGTAAACTGGCTTCCCGCCAAGTTTGCGTCTTGAGATAATGTACTCGTTGCCTTTTTGTTTTCGCAGATAATTTTTCAGTCTTGCTATTAGGGCGGAGTTATTCGTGATGATTGGATGTACTGCTTCTAACAGACTATCTATTGATATCGGCTTGTTTTCTTTATGCCCTATTAGTAGTAATTGGTATGCTGTTTCCAGGGCATCTATTTTGTTTTGCTCTTGTTGGTTGCGTGCTTGTTTGCGTTCTACAACTTCTTTCTTTTCGTCGATGGCTTTCTGGATTTCGTCTTTGTTTTGTTGTGTAAGTTCTCTGACGTCGTCCGATATGATCTCACCAATGTTTTTGCTGAGATCAACGTCGATGATTGTCATTTTGGCCATGGGAGCCCTTTAATGATAAATTTAGACGCTTGTATCGTTTGTGGTTCTTCTGACAATTTAAATACAGAGTTGAACCTGGTTGTCGATGATAAAAAGGTTACTGTTAAAATATGTGATGAGCATGCTGACGACATGACTCCTCGTCATGCCAAGGAATTATATGACGAGAAAAAGAGGCAAATCGACGCAATAATTGTACAAGCCAAAGCGCTCGGCCTTGATATATCAATGCCAAGCAAATCAGGTCTGGTGACCGCAACGCAGAAAGACCAACCAAAGCAATCACAAAAACCGCATTTCAGCGTACCAACACTCGAAGGTGACGATGTTCTACCAACGTCTGTTGTAGACAATGTGATGCAAAATCGTGTTCAAGGTGTTGGTGGCAATCTTGGTGGTGGTTATTCAGCAGAATCACATGCTGCATATGTGCCGGAGAATATCTTAGAATCTAAGTTGCCAGAAGGAGCACGTGATGGCAGGGTCAGAATGGGGTTGGCTGAGGGAAGAGCAGGTCAAGCAGTAGCTATTCCAGAAATCAGGCAGGATGGTCTTGGAACTACGCGAATTTCACTTACGAAAGGCGGTTCTGACGCCGAGTTGCAACGAAGATTTAAGGACAATGCTGGTTCAACCGATAAAGATGGCGCAAATGTACACAGTTTTGCTACTGGATATGCACATCATGAATGTACGATGTGTAAGGGTAGTGGTGTGATTAAGAAAACTAAACACGAAATAATTAAGTGTCCAAGATGTAAGGGCTCTGGTATGTTTGGTACTGCTTAGACGCCCGGTGGCGTGATCGAGAAGAACCGCCTATGCCGTGGCTTATTCGGCACGCCCATTGGTTGTATTGTCGTTCCGGCTGATCTCGACGCCATATCTAGGCCACGTGCTGAGCTATATGGAGTTTGGGCGTGTACTCGTGGCCGCAGCCCATAAGATTTACCAACGGATCTCTGGATAGCAGTTAGTAGATCGTCTTCGATTAAAAGTCGCAATTTCATATGAAATTCTCAACTTTCTTTTACCATCCCTGGTTGACTGACCTTGATAATTTCATCGAGATTTGGATGGAATCCAGCATCTTGTTCTGCCCATTCCTTGTCCTCTTTAGAGATCTTCTCAACGATGGCCGGTATGGCGTTGAGGGCTTTCGACTGATCTTCCTTGGGTATTCCTTGGGCTGACATTTCCTTTTCTACTGCTATAAGGAATGCTGGATCTGTAATATATTTATAGTTGTGGACCTTTTTGAATGCGGCGTTGACGCCGTCGAAGTGCGTTAAGTCGACGGTTTTCGCTTCGAACATCGTATTGATTTGCTCATGTAGGTATTGGAATGAGTGCTCCTCGTCCTTTTTGTAGTCCTTTGGCAGATCAGGAATGCCGAGTTCTATGGAGTGTCTGAGGTATGTGTCAACGGCTTCGGTGAGTAGTTTTTCGCCTTTTTTCATTTTGTCGGCCTCCTTACAATAATTTTTGATTGACCATGAGCGATACCGAAGATAGAAATGCCCCTATTATCAGGCAGTTTGACCAAGTAGAGTTACTTACTACACGGAGGGTTAGTTATTTATCGGACAAGCCTGGGCACGCTCCTAGCCCGCATGGTATCTGGAGCGTTGTCGGTTTGGTTGACGGGCAAGCATTAATAGCTAAAGAGAGTGCTCTTATACGTATTCCATTGAACGATATTAAAAAAGTTAGCAGTTACAGTTCCGACAATGTTCTTGGTCAACTTAGGAGTATGATCGATGGCAGAAAAAAAATCAGTAAAAAGGGCGAAGAGAAGGAAAGAGGATCAAGAAAATCCGGAACTTGATCCACTAGATGCTGCTATAGCGGAACTCGAGAGAGAGTTTGGTACTGGTTCGGTCCAGTATGGCAGTGGTATTTTTGTGGACGTCGGTGTTGTGCCGACAGGTATGGCAAACGTCGATCTTGCGCTTGGTGTAGGCGGTTTGCCTAGAGGTAGGATAATTGAGGTGTACGGTAATGAGTCGAGCGGCAAGACAACGTTCAGCCTAAAAACAATAGCTAGCTGCCAGCGGAAAGGCGGTATCGTTGCGTTTATTGATGCTGAGCACGCGCTCGACCTTACGTGGGCTGAACATCAAGGCGTCGATATTACCAAACTTCTTTTGTCGCAACCAGACAGTGGTGACGATGCCATTAAGATGATTGATATCATGATTAGTCATAGCATCATAGATCTCATTGTCATTGATTCTGTTGCTGCACTCGTTCCAAAAGAAGAGCTTGAAGGTGAGGTTGAAGATTATAATATTGGTGCTCAGGCACGTCTGATGTCTAAAGCAATGCGCAGGCTTGCCGGTAAGGCGTTGAAGACTAATACTGCTATAGTCTTTATCAATCAACTTCGGGATGTTATTGGTGGCTTTACGGCGGGTTTTAAAAAACCAGAATCAACTCCTGGCGGCAGGGCTCTGAAGTTCTATTCATCTATTAGGATTGAGATACGCAGAAAAGGTCTCATAAAAGGAACAGGCAAACACAAGGAAAGGTCGATAGGTGCCGAGGCTTCCGCGAAGATTGTAAAAAGTAAGGTATCACCACCGTTTAGGAGTGCAACTTTTTCGATTTATTTCGGTAGTAAGTATCAAGATCCAGATAGGATTTACGGTATTGACGTAACTGATACCTTGGTACCGGCAGCAAAAGAGCTTGATATCATCACGATTAAGGGTAGTAATTATTATTTCGGCAGAAAAAAGATAGCGAACGGCAAAGAAGCAGCATATGCCAAGCTTAGGAAAGATGATGATCTACGTTCTGCTGTTACTGATGCTGTCTATGCAGCGATCAAGCCGTCGAACGAGCCGCCAATGAAACCATCGGATGAATCCAAAGATATAAAAGATAACGTAAACGACGACGAGAGCGACGAGAGCGACGTCATACTAGACGAACTCATTGACACAGATGAATGACCAATGCCATTTTCAGCACCACTTTATTCTATAGGCAATGTTGTCTATATAAGAGAATCTGCGGCTCTTGGTTTTATCGAGGCATATGCCGTGGAAAGCATTCGCTATAACCAAGACGGTGTCCCAACATACAAATTAGTGGGTTCGCTCAAGCCGCCGAATGTCGCACAATCAGTAGGTGATAGGGTAACCGGCCAGCGGCTTTTACCAATTGAATTTATAGAGTCGAATCTTATCGACATGTGTGAGGCTCTTAGGCTTGCAGCCGCTAGCCTAACTGTTCAACTCGATAATATAGAATCAATGCAACTGGCCCACAACTGTATCGATGACGGTACCGATGGACCAGTAGGCACTGACTAATGGCTGACAATCAAGATACCCCGTTTGGCAATTACGAAGAGGAAGCAGTAGTTTCGTTAATTCTGGATTTTCCAGAGTTATATGCTTCACTTGCCAAATATCTGCAACCAGAGCTATTTGCACGACCGGAAGTCCAGTATATCATAGCGTCGATTTGGCAGGATTTCGACAGCCACGGTACAGTACCAACACGTGGGTTGTTATATGACCGGTTATCGAAAGCTCTAACTGTCGAAGATCCTTATGAGGAAATCTTGCGCATTGTTAAGCGTGAGTCAAATCCGCGCGAAGTCCCAATGCTACGAAAGACACTCAGGCAATGGGCCGAATATAAGATCTACGATCAGCTTTACTCAGATGAAGCCCTTATGGCGCACCAACAGGGCGACTATGAGTTTTTGACTAAGATATTCGACGACGCCACGCGAATAGCGTCAGTTGGGACACCTGGATTCTGGCTTCTCGATCAGCTTGATGAGTTATTTGTCGATCACGCGGTAGAGCATATCAGTACCGGCTTTCCTAAACTCGATAAGTTTTTGAACGATGGAGGACCATCGCCATCTGAAGTTCTTATATGGCTTGCACCGACGAATGTTGGTAAATGTCATTCGCTTCAATCGAAGGTAATAGAGAGAAACCTCTCTCGTATCTATGAATTGGAGTTTGACGATGGCCAGGTTATCAAACTTGCAGGATTTAGAGAAGTACAGACATCACGTGGAAGAATTAAAATCTGTGATCTTGTCGAAGACGATGATATTGCTAGTATATCAGTTATACAAGATGTCGGAGACTTACACTTGTAAGATTTTTTGATACAGGCACTGCATTAGATAAAATAATAGAATATGCGAGTCAAAAAGATAACACCGACGAATGAATTCAAGCACGTAACGTTTGGTTCTTTAAAGACTCGTTCTGAAGCCCATGTCTATACTCCGATGGGCTTTCAGCGTGTTTTGGCATTTGATATGATAAAACGTGGCAAATCTGTCAGGCTTGAATTAAGTAATGGCGAAGAATTGATTTGCGATCCTGGTCATATTTTGGCGACTAAAGACGGGCCGAAGCGCGTTAAAGATCTTAAATCGAACGATAAGTTATTGGGATACGGTGACTCAGAAGTTTCATTTGTTCTGTTTGACGGCCCACTCGTTGATTTTTACGATATAGAAATCCAAGCACCGCATTGGTACTACACTTCTGGTATTCTGAGTCATAATAGTCTTATGCTTGGCAATAATACCATAGCCGCTATGAAACAGGGACATGACGTGATGTTTGTCACGTTTGAGTTGTCCAAAATGATGACTGGCCTCAGGCTCGTTAGTAGTATTGCGGATGCCGAACTCAATAAATTCATCAGGCCAAATGTTGAGGAATTGAACCAGAGTGAGTTGAGCGACCTCAGAATACGCCAAAAGGCTGTTAAGAAAAAAGTCCTCAAGTTCAAGCGGCATGACGCTAAATTAGTTATCTATGAGTTGCCACCGGATGAATGCAGCGTCAATGATATTTATGCGATCATGGATAATAACAGAAAGATGAAGGGATGGCAGCCGAAGGTAGTTGTCCTAGATTACCTAGAATTGATGTTGGCTAGACGTAAGTACGACAATGAGCGTGGTGATTATACTCGACAAAAAGCTATTGCCACAGAATTGCGTGGTCTGGCCAGAAACGAGAACGTACTTATTTTCACGGCGACTCAGGGCAATAGATCTAGTCTCGAAACTGGTGTGAGACATGGAGATCAGCAGACTGCTCCGGGACATTTGGGGCTTGACAAGGCCGCTGAGAGTTTTGGTAAGGCGATGCCAGTCGATTATGTTATCAGTTTGAACCAGCGTGAGTGTGAGTATAGACCAGAGTCCGGTCCGTCAATTATTAGACTGTGGATAGCAAAGAATAGAAACGGTCCTAAGTTTGAGTCTATCGAAACCAATGTATTTTATAACACAATGACAATCTCAGAACCAACCTAGGAGCTATCCGATGAAACAGACAGCCGCACTAGTTGAAGAAGAAAAGCACAAAAAATCGTCTCTTGATCGTCGGGACGAGTCCGACGCATCCAAGTTTTTCCAAGCAGATGACGGCGTTTTCAAAATACAACCAATTGTTACGTGCGGCGAATACGTGGCGGTTGCACCGTTGCAGCCGGAGACGATATCGGCTGGTGGCATTATCATCCCGCAAGACTCTCATGGAATACCTGATGTTGGTATTGTTTTGAGTTACTGCGAGAGTTGCGGGATACCTATTGGTACGCTGGTTAAGTATTCTGGCAAGCATGTCAACACTGTGCTGACTAGCCACTATCCTCACTATGGCGATGCTCTGATTGTTGTCATTCGTGTCAGCAATATCTTCGCAATTCTTCCGCCAGTCAAATATGGGCTTACTATCGATCAGAAAACAGGACCGACGAGCGATGCCGTATTATAATTATATTTGTAGTGATTGCGTTGCTTATGCTGAGAAGGAACTCGACAGAGAGCTTACGAATGACGACATGCGCATTTTGTTGTTTGAAGCACGGCACAGTATCGTTGCTACTCCCGAAGAGATTCACGAACTAACGGGATGCCCGTTCTGTGATGGGCATAACACAAAGCGCACAATGCTTGACGTAGACATACACTGTTTTGTTCGAGGGCACGATTGGCAGCAATTCAGGAAGGAAAATTCTGCAGCGTTGCGGCGCGATATGGCGTTGCACCAGCTAAAGCAGAACGATCCGTATTCCGGCATGAGAGAATCCGGTGAGGCAGACGATTTGGCGCATAGGCTGGAAACGGGTGGTAAGAAAGATCCTGGTCGGATTCATTTCGATATGGGCAAATCTGGGTCTGGGTCTAGCTCTGGTTTTTAGTAAAAACACCGTGAGTGACAATGAAGTCGGTTTATGTTCATACACTGTTCGACAAGGATAGAAAGCCTCTTATCATAGGGTTGTATAACCCATCAACTAGCAAGACTCGGATCTTTCCTCTGCACATACCAGGTACTGGTAAGTCCATATTTGAGATTGACGACGATAAGGCGAAAATTGTTCTACTGCTTGAACGCCTGCTTGTGCGTGGCTATAGACTAGTCCTATCAGATTTCAAGGACTATTTATATGCTTTCGGTTTTCCTATTGCCAAAGAAAAGCTGGAAGTATATGATCTGTTCCTGCCACAAATAAAGCCGCCGAATTCTCTGAGTAAAGCCAGTCGGCTGTTGAAGAAGTTTCTGCCTAAGATGGCAAAGATGAAGCCGCAACCATGGCAGCAATATTCTGCCAACGCTGCTGTTGTGTATCAGAGTCTAGAGAATCGCGGCATAATGGCTGGTACTGTACCACAATATCCAGTTTGGTCGCAACGGACATATAGCGGCAGAAGTAAGACGATGGTATATAACTTGCAGGGTACGGTAGAGGCAGACCAAATTACGAACCCCGCTGGAACACCAGATGATGCTTTTATTCATTTTGATTGGCGTGGTGCGGATATCAGGATTGCGTCTTTGTTGTGTGGTGATAGTAGGCTTCTTGCTTTATCTGAGAAGTATGATCCCTATCAAACAATAGCTGACAGATTGAATCAGGGTGGTGCAGCAAATGGTGTGACGAGGAATGAATGTAAGATAGCGTTGCTCAAAGCGATCAACTCGATGAATACCGACTTGCTCATCCTTGACCTATTTCCAAAACTCCGAAAGTGGATAGCTGCTTCACGGACGAAGCTAAACGCTGGTGAGCCATTATATAGCATACTAGGTAGGAAATTTGTACTTGTAAAAGGAAAGAAGCCGCTTAGTATCTTCAACGCAACGATGCAGGGTTCTATTGCTCATGCAATACAGATATCTATTAGGCGGGTTTGGGAAGAGGTTGGCGATAGATTATTGGCCGAGGTCCATGACTCGATGGTTGTGACGTGCGATAGAACGAAGGCGTCTATGCAGTCTACTATCGACCAAGTGGCTGATATTATGTGCCATCCGTTTAGTGGAGTGCTGGATAGTAATCCTATGTTTCCGGTGCGAGTCAGTGTTGGTACTGCCTGGAGGAATTGGAAAGAGCATGAAATATATTCTGGCCAATGATATATTGGAAATTGTGTTGCAGTAACCATACTGTATTCGAAGAAACATGAGCAAACCAAAGTCCAAGTATAGAGTGCCGAAGTGGCTGAAAGATCGTGTGCCTGAGGCTGTGCTCGACAGTTCGCTGTTTGTATTTCAGTTCCAGTTAACGAAGGATCAGTCGCTAAAGGTCAATCTCACAGATGATATCGACATCGATTTTGAGAACCTTGAAGAGCACCTTGAGGAGATACCGGCCCAGTATGTTTATTGGGCTGCGATCTACAGCGAACTCAAGAGCAAGGTCGGTGTATTGGAGAAGAAGATTGAGACTAGAAGGGCTATCATTACCAAGGCAACTCTTGAGCGGTTCAAAGAAAACGAGATAAAGCTTACCGACAAGCAGTTGATTAATGTCATAGGTGCTGACGAGAAGCTGCTCAAGTTAGATGCCGCACTGCTCATCGCGCAGAAACAAACTGGAAAAGTCTACCACATGGTAGAAGCAATACGTATCCGATCAGAACATTGTAGATCTCTAGCCGGATTTAAAAGGCAGGAGAGAGATCAAGCCGGTCAACAGACCTAGGAGTATACCATGGCAGCGCGCGATCGTTACGATCTCAGGAAGATTCGCAAGCAAATCAAGAAGAAGCTTCACAAAGAACGTGATCCCAACGAGTTCAGACCGGCCAAAGCAGAGGGCAACAAGACCTACAAGTATAGGTTTATAGTGCTCGGCCCGATTGAGGCTGGTGATATGATCGCCGATGGTGAAAAAGCTGACCAGACGATGGAAGAATTTTTCATTACTGATGGTGCTCACTATCTCGAAGGTAAGCGGTTTGGTTGTCCTAGGGCAATTAACGATGACAACTGCGAGGTGTGCGAGTATGGTTTCGATCTTATGAGCGAAACTGACGACAAGGCTAAGCGCAGTGAAATCGCGAAGAAGTTGTTGGCTTCACAATATTACAAAGTTAACATTTACTTCCTTCCGCATAAGAACAATCCTACGCCAGACGAACTCGTTGGAAGGGTGATGTGGTTTAACTCACCAAAAACAGTGTTCGACAAGTGGTGGGAGTGTCTGTGTCGCGATGATGATGGCGGTGATCCAGATGAGCCGGAAGCTCACGGTGTCTTTTTTGACGAATTATCATCTTATGTCTTTCAGCTTCACGTGAAGCAAAAGGGACTTGGCAATAGTTACGAGGAAAGCAAGTTTCTTGCCACGAAGGGTACAATTCCGATTGCCAAAAAAGACAAGAAAATTGATGAGGAGAAGATCGCCGAGATTATGGCCAAAAGGCATAACCTTTGGGCTAAGCTGCCCGACATAAACATGGCAGAACTGAGTCGTCTTGCCTCGAATTTGTCTGGTGGTGCCGAGGACAGTGACGGCGGTGGTTTCGACAAAGACGAGACTAAGGACCAGAAGGACAAGGACCAGAAGGACAAGGACCAGAAGGACAAGGACGCAAAAGCCAAAAAGGAAAAGGCCGAAAAGGCCAAGGCTAAAAAGGCTAAGGATACTAAGGCCAAGAAAGACACCAAGGTCAAAAAAGACGAAGACGATGAAGTGATCGACGAAGACGATGACGTTGTTGATGACGACGACATTGCCGATGAGGCACCATTTGAGGAAGGTGATGAAAAGAGTGGCGACGAAGTTGTCGACAACGACTCGAATGACGACGCTGAAGTTGACGACCTATTAGATCAGCTTGTCGACGGCGACGACGACTAGAATTTCTAAGCAGATCCTAGCTAGGAGAGGGCGTGGGACACTGGCTATTGGGGGTGTCCGTTCAAACGTTACCATGCTGATACACGCCTGTAATTATGGATGAATTACGACCCATTTTATTGGTCGACGCTAAAAACTTGATGTATCGCGCTATTTTCGCTAATAGAGGCGGAAGTCAGAAACGATATCATCACTTTACTGTTATGTTGAGGTTTATCTGGCAGTGGGTCGATAAGTTTAAACCATCCAGCATCAACATCTTTTGGGATTCTAAGAGAGACAATGTTTGGCGGCGTAAAGTGTTTGATGGCTACAAGCGTAGAGAGGAGGATGAGCACAGAGAGGACATTGGCGAAGAACTTATCTACACACAGTCTGCCGCAATAGCTGTCTTCAAGCACATGGGTGTGCATCAATTTAAGAAAGACCGTATGGAGGCCGACGATCTCATCTATTCAGCATGCAGAGTATTGTCGCCATGTCCGATAATTATATGCTCAACAGATAATGACTATCTGCAAATCGTCTGGAGGATGCAGAATGTCAGGTTATTCGATCCACAGAACACAAAATTTTAAGATGCTCCAGACCACAACCCGGTAGTTGCTAAGGCTCTTGCCGGTGATAAAACAGACAAAATTGATGGCTATGTGGGTATAGGGCCCGTAAAGAGCGCGAAAATGGCCCGCTCTTTACAGGAAAGGCAAGCGTTTTTGACCGAGAATGGGCGAAGAAAGTTTATCAGGAATGTGTTGTTGGTTGATTTATCTCTATGCCCAGAATTACTTAAGAACGATCTATATGTCGAGAACATCTTATGCAAGAAAACGTTGTTCGATAAAAAGGAAGTATTTAATGAGGCCAAAAAGCATCACGTAACAGGTCTTGCCACTGAATTTAGTAGAATAATCACGCCATTCAAGTTAATCCTCGAGAAATAGGCAAAAATAATAGTGGAGGAATAAAAATGGCGAAGAACATCCATATAACTAGAATCGGTCAAAAGCCCATAACGCCAGCAGGCACGGTTCTTGATAAGAACGAAGCATCTGTCAAGGAAATGATGACGGCGACGACCGAGGACCGCGTACTTGCAGATCCAGCAATGCCGAATACTGCAAGCTTCCCAACTGTCAAAAATTATCTTGAGTTGGAAGCTAGTGCTGATTTTGTATTATATCATCTTGACCAGAATGTGATCATTACCTACGAAGAGTAGCGATGCAGGTAGACTGCATTATTCCATGTGTCGGTTACGACGATTTTCTAGATATCACTCTTCCGCAAACCAAACAGCACTTTGATAGTGTGTTGGTTGTTACAACGGACGCCGATCTGCCTACGCGCAAATGCTGTAAGAAGCATACCATACCATGTCTTTGCACTGACGAATGGTATAGCGGCGGTGCGGCTTTCAACAAAGGGCGTGCGTTGAATGAAGCACTCGGGCTTTTAAATGGCGTCGACTGGATTTGCTCTCTCGATGCTGATATAATATTACCAAGTGACTTCGCCGCAAGGATAAGGCCACTAGAACCTGGGCCGCTATACTCTGCAAAGCGCAAAATGTGTTATACTATGGAGCAGTATAACGAGCACTTTAAACATAATAATATGTCTGCCTTCCGTACTGATAGAACTAATGAAGTTCTCCTTGGCTATCTGCAGTTATGGTGTCTTCGCGTAAGGCCGGTTAAATTTCCTATTCGATTTCCGAGCGCTAATTCATATGACCTGGAATTTTGTAAGAATTGGACGCCAGATCAAATGATGTATATTCCGGGCATGACAGTACTACATCTAGGCAGCCCAGGGATGAATTGGAACGGACGTGTATCAGATCAGTGGCATATATAGTCATTACTGTAAAAACATGCTGCTGGATCAACACATGCCGCAAAATTTTTCCATCGGCATATTGCGACTGATTCAAGCTGTCTTTGTATTATATGCTTGTTTTTGCTATGTGATATATCGTGATTTACTGTTGTATTGTAATGATATAATATGCAGCGCAAACACTTAGATTCGGATTCAATTGCTGCATATGAGATCCCAAAAGACTTCAATGAACTAATTGGTATTGCTATCCAATCAAAGTTTGGCTCTGGTTTAAAGAATAACATTGGAGCGATTGGTTGCTTTAAAAAATTAGACAATAATTCTGCATCATATGACGTCTGAAACCACCACGATGTGAATATAGCTGTATCCGGCGATGCTAGTAGGGCATCTATACTGAATCCTTTTCCACACTTGGCTTCCACGGAGAATTTGAATATACGGTCGACGGCAATTACGTCGGAAGTAGACTCTCTGGCGACAGTTGACCTATCCCGACCTTCAACTCTGCGACGTCTAAATTCCACGCCAGACCATTCCGACAATAGTTTAGCGACTCTGCTCTCGTGTGTTTTTGCCCTACGCACGTTCGACTTACCAATTTGCGATTGTTTAGTGCTCATTTTTTGTTTCCTTACCGGTATTGATATGGCTTTTTTTGGAGACCAACCACGTTTTAGTCGGGCAATAGCTGTACCAAGTTTCATATTATTACATCTACACCATTCGCTTATTGTTTTTGTTGTATTATCGATTGTGATTAGGTGTGAGTTGTTTTTATTTGTATTCTGCTCGTTTTGTGACATCCATTTACAATTGTCTTTTTTATATCCTTGCTTGTTATCAATTCTGCCAAGTGTATATCCGGCCGATCTGGTTCCAAGATCGGATAGGAATGTTGAAAATGAATTGCGCCATTGGTCGCATACCGCTATGCCGCGCCCACCATATCTATGAAAGTATATGTGTTTTGGGTTGTAACAGCGTTGCTTCATCGCTATCCAACTAATATACTCCGGCGATTTTGTGCCACGCGGCCTTTGGTTGTGTTTCGTATTACGTTCTATTAATTTTTTGATTATTAGGCATCCGCAACTCTTTGTAGTACCATTTTTTAAATGAGACCCGAATATAATTTTTTCGTTTCCGCAATCGCATCTACAAAGCCATTTGCTATGTCTGTTTTGTATATGAGAAAATGCTAAAACAGACAATTTTCCGGTTTTTAATCCGACCAAGTTTAGCATGTATTATATTTAATTGTGCCACCGCTATGTGAATTTGTGAATACAATACATTTCACGCCAAAAATAATAAGAATAAGGTGCAGAGCGCGTCGACCCACAATCATTCTTCCATTTGGGTGACACATGTGTTGCGGAGGCTCAAAAGGACCAGTCAGAGTAGCAAGATCTACTGTTTCAAAGGCTAAGTCGGCAACAATTATTAAGAAAAAGTCTATTGCCGTAGAACGCCCATATACTGTTAAGCCGCGCAAGCGCACGCGCAGCGGTGTCCAGTGTGCACGATCTGATAGGGGATAGGAATATGCCTTGCGGCGGTTGCGGTGGTGGTGATACTATAAAAGTTGATAAAAGGCCAACAACTATTAAACCGGCGAGAGCACGTGTTACGCCGATTCTGCGCCCTAGTCCGACAAAGAAAATAATTGCTGCGGCGGAGCGAAAACCGGTATTTAATCGTAGTACAACGGTTAGTGCAAAGAAAAGAGCCGCTGCCGTGAGAATTTGTCCGGTTTGTGGTGCACCATTAAAACTCGTAATGTCTGGGTCTGGTGCACGTAGAAGGAGTGAATGTGCCAGATGTGGTCAGATTTATGTTCTATAATCGGTATGTGGGTCGCTTGTGCTATTGCGGCCGAGAGAACTGCCGAAATAATAGCCGACTCTAAGCTATTTGCACCATTTAGAAATGCTATAGGTAGGATAGCACTACCAAGTATACCATATGATCACAAAGCGGCCAAAATTGGTGGTGGTGTTGTACTATGGTTTTTTAGCTTGATAACTTGTGGTTGGTGTACTAGTGTTTGGACATCTGCGTTCTTTTCGTTATTTCTACCGGGCAGTCATTGGTCAATTGTGTCTGGCGAGTTATGGCCTATCGAGACTTATATAGTCAAGATATTTTGTTTGGTTGGGTTGGCGAATTTTTGGCATGCAGTGTTCAGAATCGTCCATCGCGGTAGGCAAAGGGTTATCGATATTAGGCATGAGATTGTGATAAATAATGGTGTAGAAAAGGAAGTGATAGAAGGGGGTGAAGATGGATTCGCCACTTGAAAGATTAGAACATGCACGCCAGCGGCGATATCAGACAGAACGCAAGGAGGATGCTTTTGTTGAAGTTATCGTGGAAACTGTGCAGGATATTCAACGTGTGCTTGCACAGTTGGACCCAAACCACCGGTTAAATAAGGGTTCTGGTGTAGTCAATATGTCGACTGATGTTCGTGGGACAGGTTCTGAGGACAAGTCTTATAATTTTAGTGTAAATGCTACGAGTTTAGATCAATCATATCGCGAGATTATTTTGCGCGGTTTGCAAATGGTTAGGGATCGGAACGCGGCGGCTGGCGAGATAGCGAACAAAGAGATGCCAGTTATTGTTGATGATGTTGCTATGGTTCCACCAAAGGTAATAGGTCAGAGCGGTGCGCTGTCTATTGATCCGATAATTAATCGTCTATTGGGTGCTTATAGAGATAATGAGTTGATATGTTGGGATTTGGCCGATGGGTATACGTACAGATATGATATTTCCACGCACAAACTGAGTAGGGTCGAAAGAAATGCCGCAGAAGATTGAGCCACAAGGCCTCGCGAGTTATCGCAGTCTTCAAGACTACACGCCGAGATTCGCAGATTTTGTTATGCGATGTGGATGGTTTCGGTCTTGGGTTGGTGTTGTGAATGATTTCGATGCAGCTACAGGTGTAGTGTCGATTGTTATGGAAGGAACGCCGAAGTTGCTGTTTACTATGCACGAGGATGAACAGGTAGATAGCACATTTAAGGTTAAACTTAACACCATAAAAAATAGTAAAAGGAATAGCTGGTCAGTCCAGCAAATAGTCGATGGCCAACCAGTCTGGTTTATCTGATTTACCTACATTATTGCCATATCCAGCATTGATACCGCTTGATGTATGTAATGCTATACACGGTGTTTTTTGTTACTCATTTGACCATTATGGCGATATCGGTTTTTCTGTTTTGCTGTCGAAAAAGGACGACGCCATTAGGTTGTTGGTTGGTGATTGGAAAGGGAATGTCGTAGATCTACACAATCAAGATGCCAAAACTATTGTTGCTAAAAAATTGTTGACTACACAAGGCGAAGCAATTATTGAATTATGTAGAGCAGCACGGATTAGTCAAGCACAATTTTTCTTTGTGCTTAGTGGGGATAATTTTGTTCTTGTTGATGTTCAGTTGAGTCTTAACAAATTCGCCGGTCCTGGCATGGTGCGCGATGTATTTGGTAATGTCTTCAAAACGCAGGAAGTGATAGGTATTGACGTTTTAGATGATGACATTATGGATTCGATAGTGACGGGTACCAATAAATTTTCTGGGAGCCTAATATTAAAGCCCAGCCGTTTTAGGTCGGCTTCAGTTGATGGTTCATTGATTCCATTATATGTCGAGGTCATCAGATAGTGCTAATAATAATGTGTGGTCCGCCAGGATGCGGTAAGTCGAAAGTCGTTGACTTATTACTTACTGAAGTTGATGCGGATTGTGTTAGGCCATCTGACTGGATGCCCGAAAACATTGAAACACTGGGACCGCAGCTTGAGCGCGACTATCGCATACAATGTTGGAAGACCGGTATCGAAAAAGCACAGGAGTTGGTCAAGGACCTGCCAGATAGTGAGATAATTATTTTGGATTGTGCGAACGCTAAATATCATACAGCAGACCCCACAATTAGATTGGCGAACAAACTTGGACACAAAACTGTATTATTGTATGTCAATGCTAAATCGTTTAAATGTCGGGATCGTATGGGTGAAAATTGGATCGGCGACGACATTTTCGCCAATTATATTGAAGACATTAAAACCTCACTACCAAAATATAGGAAGTCCTGTCGCAGTTTGCTGGTTATCGACAATAACTCTGACACAGAGATGTTAGTTAAAAAAGTCGAAGTTATTAGAGGTAAATTATGCCTATCTACGTGAATCCGCACCCACATGATTTGAACTTAACAGGTGCCGATGGTAGAAAGGTTCATATAAGGCGAGGTAAGACAATAAGGTTACCAGTGTTTTTTGATAGATATATTGATCAATATCTGCGCAAGGCGGGAGATATTTCGATAACGCATCAATCACCAGATAGTCTGAAACTTAAGAAATCTGGCCGAGTATCTACAACCAGAGCCGGGTTAAGTGCGTTAACTAATGCGCGGCGTCGAGTTAGGCAAAGGGCGATTGACCGAAGGAAAATTAGGACAAAAAGTAATAAAAGTAATAACAAGATTGTTGGTCGACATGTTTCGCACGGTGCGTCCGATAAATTTCGTCAGATTTTAGGTGCAGTGTCGTACCCAGTAAGTAACCATATTGGCGTCGGTATTTTGTCATATAACAGAGTTGTTACATTAAAGAGGCTGATCAAGTCTATAAGGGATCATACCGATCTTAGGAAAACGACCGTTTTCATTAGCGATGATTGTAGTGATGACAAGGGAACGTTGGCCTATCTTTCTAATTTAGCTAACTGCAAATCGTTCGTCATTTTGATGAATAGAACTAGGTTGGGTATAGCTGGCAATTCTAATAGGTTGCTTAGATGTTTAGCCAGATTTCCGCATAAGATCCTACTGAATGATGATGTCGAAATTTTGGGCAATGGCTGGGAGAGTTTCTATTTTAAAGCCATGTCTAAAACAGGCTTTCATCACTTTTGTTTTAGACAACCTGGGGTCTACGGTGCTAAATCAGGCAAAACAGTACGCAAGAATGGCGAAATGCTGTCGGTTGTACACGACAAGCCACATGGCGCTATTATGGCGATGGATGAAAAAGCGTTTTCTAAAATCGGTTTCTTTGATGAGGAGTTTGGTCTTTATGGTATGGAGCATGTTGATTGGTCTTCCAGGCTTTCTTTGAGTGGAGTCCAGGACCGTGGTTATTTTGATGTGGTTGGTTCAGGTAAGTTATTTAAAATACACGACTCTAAATCTGCCGTGCCAGATCGCGTTCAGAATCTGAGAGCGGCTAAGAACAGATTTGATGTTATTGGTACAAGAGCATCATATGTTGATGCATCTACTAAATCTGTCGTACCAAGCATTTCATGTGTTATACCGTTTCGCAATATTGGCAGGCGCGAATGTATATTGACTGTCATAGATAATATTAGGGCGCAGCGATACCCGAATATTGAAATTATTTTGGCAGAACAAGATCAAAAATCAATGCTGAGTGCCGAAGAATATGGGGTTCTGCGACATGTTTTAGTAAAGACTGCTTCTGGAAAGCCGTTTAATAAAAGTAAAGCTTTCAATAAGGGTGTATCGTTGGTGTCGCACGATATCGTTGTTTTGCATGACGCTGACACGCTAGCGCCTGGGCATTATATTGACGAAATTGCTGCTAGTTTGATCCGAAATGATGCATGTCATTTTGGTGATAAGGTCTTTTATGCAGACAAGACATCGACTGATCACATAAATAAAGTTGGTGTTGTAGGCACTGATATATCGTGTGATCGCATCGTTACTTATTTTGAGGGTGGCTCTTTGGCCTGCAAGACGGATGTGTTTTGGAGAGTTGGTGGATTTGTTGAGAATTTCTGGGGTTATGGGTGCTTTGCGCCGGGTAATATGATAGCGTCACAACGTGGTTATATTCCAATAGAGACTGTTAGGGCTTCTGATAAATTGTTAACGCACGCTGGGGATTATCAGAACCAAAGCATGCGGGTCCGAGATTATTCTGGTGCAGTGTTAGACATATTTGTACCAGGTAGACTCCCGATCAGGGGTGTGACTCCTGAGCATCCATTTCTCGTGAAGGACCCTCAGGCCAAATCCGGCACGGAACAATTTAAATGGATTGCAGCAAACGAATTGCGTGTCGGTGATGAGTTGGCTCAAACTGATATATTGCCTGATCTCTCTCCGAGTGTCACGTTTGAGGAATTTGCTAGGTCAGATAAGTCACCGAACCAGTTTGATATCGCTAGCAACCAGAATGGGCTGGCTTATTTGATGGGAATGTATCTTGCCGAGGGGGTAATCCAGGATCCCAAAAAATTGAGGACGACATATTTCTTCCTGCATGAAGATGAACAATTCTTAGCCGCACACATTGCTGACTTAATATCACAATTGCACCCGCGAATTCACGTAAATTCAGATTATGTGAAGAATACCTGTAGACATGTAGTGGTATCAAACTCCTATTTTGCAAAGTGGATTTTTGCTAACGCTGGTAAGCATAAAGCGAAAAATAAAATCTTGTCTACTGAATATTTGGCTGCAGTTAGTGATGAAGCGATAAGTTATTTGCTTGGCGGTGCTATGGATGGGGATGGCGGCCATCAATTTAATTCAGAAAGAAGATTAGTATATCATTCGAGCAGTTATAATTTAGCTTTTTTGATTTCCGCAGCGATGCGCAGACTCGGTATCGCCCACTCTTTTGGGAGGCGCAAGGGCGGCGGTTTTGAAAATAGCCAGAAGTGGTCATATGACCTTACGGTTAACAGAGAGTATGAGCATTTAATAAACAGCAAATATCCAAGGCCCGAATTTGTCGGATCTAGCTCATGCGGCCGGTCGCAATTCGGGCTTATCTACAGCATACAAATTAGGAAATATAGTGGTCCGGTATACAACTTCGATGTGAATAAAGATCACTCATATTGCGTGCACGGAATCGTGGCTCATAATTGTGAGGACTGTGATTTCTATGCTAGGCTATCTAAATCTACAATTTGGGATGAGCGGCGTAACGTTGTTTTGTTGCATTTATGGCATGATAGGACTGATGGTTGGGTGCAGTATCACAATATCAATAGAGAATACGAGAAGATACTCAGTTTGTTGAGTATAGACGAACGAGTAACTAAACAGAGAGCCGCCTTGAAATCAAGCTACTCATCGTTCATCAAATAGGCCATGCTATGCGCCAGGTACTGTTTATTGTGTTATCTGTGGTGTTATTGGTTATCGTCGTTATCGGTACTATTTCGATGATCGATCTAACACCAGACCCCAAATGGAAAGATTGTAAAGTAAAGAGTGTTTATAGTGGCAACATGATGGTGCTTACTGCCGATAATAAAAAGATTGTCGCTAAACTAGCGGGTGTTGATGCACCGGAATCTGGTCAGCCATTTTATAGCATGTCTTACAAGTTTGTCAAAGAAGTTGTTGATGACCAGCACTGTCAGTGGGCCAAGATTACAGTAGACGGTGATGTAGAATATGGCATTCTCAGGTTCGATGAGGGAGCACATGCTGGCGAGGAACTGAATGGTGTTGTTTTGCGACAAGGATATGGATGGTGGGATCCGGCGACTAGCTACAATGATGAATTAAAAGAACTGGAAACCAAAGCCCGCAATGAACAAATTGGTATCTGGTCAGTAGTGGAGGCCGATGATGGTAGTTGAATATTTCGAGACCGCAACTAGTCTTTGGTGGATATTGGTTGTTATATTGTCTATTCTAATGGCGTTTGCGATACGCGCCAAATCTCTCCAGGCCGCTACATATATTTTATTGCTGGGTTTGGGTATACTTATTGTGTTCGGTGATACAATAGTGTATTTAAAAACACTACTGAAGCCGATGCAGATTGTTTATGGGTGCGGGATTTATCTGATCGGCATTGCCGTTTGGAGTGTTGCTCATTTAGTAATATCTAAATGGCAGGCCGATATGAAATCCGTGCTAACTCATTCGATCTACTGGCCATTTTCAGCACTTGCGTGGATTATTGGGTTAATCTGGGACAAACTCATTATCGAACAGATCTGGGACCGACTACACAAATCAAATGCCACGGGCGAGGCGGCTGAGTCTGAAGAAGACAAGCCAGATAACAATGAAGATTCTGATATGTAAAAGGGTCGGTGCTGCGTTTGGATATATTACAGACGGATGGATTAACGCACTGAAACATGCTGGTCTTAAGGCTGCACGATGGGACGGCGACAGATCATCGTGGGAGAAATTCGCTCCAGATCTTTATCTTGGCTGTTCTGGCCACAGGCAGAAAATCCCGAAGAAAACACGTGGTAGGTGTAAGATAGCTATCCACGTCAATCCGTATGGTACACCGCTACCCGGCATAAATGAGACAGCAGATGCTATAGATTGGACTCTAAGCCAGTCGCCAGATGTTGTGTTTGGTTACGGCTTTGAAAGGGACAGGCATTATTGGAGTACGTGGGATGCCTATGGTATTCCGTGGATACCGATGGCTTGTGGTGGTGATGCGACGAAGTATTCACCATTAGCAGGAAGCCATGACAAGTTTGACATTATCTATCTGGGTGGTAGATGGCAGTACAAAGCTAAGCGCTTGGATCAATTTCTGATTCCGATGCTTGAGAACACACGTCGGACTTATTGCGTTCGTGGTTGGGGTGAGTGGCCAAACGACATGTGTGGTGGTGGTTTAGAAGAGAAAGATGCAGAAGCTTTTCTCGCCAGCGGCAAGGTTGGACCGTGCATTAGCGAGCCACATACGGGTAAAAGTGGTATCGATATCCCGGAACGAGTTTTCAAGGTCATTTTAAGTGGACTTGTCGCAATTCACGATCCGGTTCCTGGGATTCTGAAAGAACTGCCAAATTTGATTGTTACGCACAGTCCAATCGAGTTCGCAAATAAAGTAGAGGAAGTTTTATGCCTTTCACCCGGTGAACGCAAGATATTGACTGAAAGTCAGTTCGCAGATGTCGTTGGGAATCACACATACCATCACAGATTGGCCAATTTGCTCAAGCATCTTCGGTTTACTGCTGAATCAGAGCTAATGATGAATGCGATCAACCGCATTCATAAAAGGCATTGAAGGAGTATGTATGCTGACGATCGTTTTCGATTTTTCTCTTCTTTCTTACCCATATGGACTGCGCAGGTGTACAAACCAGCTTATTTATCTTGCGCTTGCGGCCGAAAAAATTGGCTGTGATGTTAGGGCTGTAACGTCACAAAGGCATCTTGCTGAACACCCATGCATGAATAAGATAAAGCGTTTATGGCAATTTGCTTATGGCAATCCAGACATCTATATTGCTAAGGCAGATGCGTTTTATAGAGACAGAAATTGGTTAAAGATTTCCGGTCTAGATGCTTTTAAGGTCTGCCTGTGCAATTCTGATTATTGTTTTAGAGAATCAAATAAGAGATATTTGCAACATAAAGGGACGCCGGTTCAGATACGGTGCGATTTATACATGCCATGCAACTATACGAAATCGTTATTGGACGAGTGGGGCTATAAAGTTGTCCCGGCCGCGCATCCGATTGATGTTCGAATGTTTGCCTTGTTTGAGGAATTAGGATTGGTCGATGCCTATATCACGGACGATGTCGATATGATACGCTCGAGTTTCGATGTTGTCGAGACAAGGATGGCTGGATTTATGGGCGCAAGTCGTCCACATGACACCAGATGGAATGTTAGAGACGAATTTCCGGCTTGGGTTGACCTCAATTGGACGAGGACGGATAGTTCGATAAATTATATAAATTGGATTCTAGAGAGAAGAGGTGTTATTGATTTGCGTGGCAATGGCGATAAGAGCATGAGATTTTCTGAGGCTGCGTTATTTGGTAGAACAATTATAACGAAGAGGTTGCTATCGGAGTACAATCCGAAGCTTGTAAATAACCATAACTGTATTGTTGTTGATGAGTGGTCAGAGATAGACGATCGTTTCGATTTGCAAGTTTGGCGTAAATTGGCCAATCAGGCAACATTAGATTATAAGTGTGGTTGGTCAATGAAGTCAATGATCGAGACTGTTCTGGAGAAATCACGTGCATAAATTGCCGGTTAGATTCCAGTTTGTTAGTCCCGACAAAGTGTATAGATTTACGCTAGTTGATTTCAAGTTTGTTTTGGAGCCAAACGCTGACCATAGGTTGGTTTTTGAGTTGCCTGGGTTTGGTGATCCTATAGCTATTGGTGTGTTTGAAATCGTCACAATAGACATTGATTCTAAGTGTTTGTGTTGGGTCAGTTGTGAAACGCGATCGTTTGAGAAGTCCGACGAAGCTAATAAGCTGTTTGAAGCTTTTAGTGATAAGTATGGTGATAGAATTACTGACATACTTATCACCGATCTTAGAAAAGAGGGTCGACAATGAATAAAATTGCTTTGATCACTGGTATATCTGGTCAGGACGGATCTTATCTTGCTGAGTTTCTATTGGGTAAAGGATATGTAGTACACGGTCTGATAAGGCGATCCTCTACGTTCAATACGACTAGGATTGATCATATTTATCAGGACCCGCATCGCCAAGACGCAACTTTGTTTTTGCATTATGGCGATCTTTCGGATCGCAGTAGTATCAACAGGATTATAAGTGAAGTACAACCCGACGAGATTTACAACTTGGCTTCGATGAGCCATGTTAGAGTATCGTTTGACATACCGGATTACACTATGGACGTTACTGGTACTGCAGTTGTCAGTATCCTTGAGGCGATAAGACAATCTAAGAAGCCAATCAAGCTATATCAGGCATCGTCAAGTGAGATGTTTGGTAGTAGTCCGCCACCGCAGGATGAAAGTACTAGGTTCTGTCCTAGGAGTCCATATGGGATCGCTAAAGTAGCCGCGCACCAAGCAGTTGGGCTTTATCGAGAAGGGCGTGGTGTTTTCGGATGCTGTGGGATACTTTTCAATCACGAGTCGGAACGGCGCGGCGAGACATTTGTGACTCGGAAAATTACGATGGCAGCAGCCAGAATTAAGCTTGGTTTGCAAAAGAAGATCTATCTTGGTAATTTACATGCCAGGAGAGATTGGGGTTATGCTGCCGATTATGTTCGCGCTATGTGGCTGATGCTACAGCAGGACAAACCGGATGATTATATTGTTTGTACTGGTGAGACACATTCTGTTCGGGAGTTTGCCGAGTTGGTTTTCGAACATTTTAGTTTGAAGTTTGATGATCATTATGTGATCGATTCGCGCTATTACCGTCCCACAGAGGTTGACGCTCTATGTGGGAATCCGGCGAAGTCTAGGGATAAGTTGGGTTGGGAGCCAGAGACGACATTTGAGGGTTTAGCTAGGCTTATGGCCGACAGTGACTTAGAATACTGTAATGGCTCTTCGGTATGTGCTAGAGGCATGGAATAAGATATCTTTGTGATGGCCGTCTCCATGCAAAAATAATATATCTGCTTGGAAAATGAGCCAAGAACACACGTAACGCAGGAGATTTCAATAATGGCTAGCCAGCCCGCGAACACAGACGTCAATGTCTTTCGGAGAGTGCGGTCTTTCCGCCAGGATCATCGCCATGAGAGCGTTGAGGCGCTCATCAAGCATTTGCGGCCATTGGTGATGAGTGTTCCGGGTGAGGAGATTCTTTCTGGCGTGTTGACACGCGACACAACTCTTCAGGATTTCTCAGCCTATATGGGTGAAGCCCGTCACGACGCTGGACGCGGATTTCCGATCGTCATCGGTCTGCTTCCACAGAAGTCGTTTGCGGATGCTCAGGAGGGCATCACGGGAGTCGACTTCGCATTTACTATTGGGCGAGATAAGTTCTTGCAGAATGACACTGGGTCACTAGATCATGATCTGCAAGGCGATCTTCGGGACGACGCTCAAGTTCCGAGTATGTAATACAAGTGTAATTAAGGGCGGACAAAATCCGCCCTTAATTTTTATATTTTGACTTTGCGTTAACAAATAGTTATGATAAATTGGAAAACTTATTCATGGTTATATGATCATTATGTGAATCAACAATTATCAATTAAGAAGATATCTAAGCTTGTCAGTAAATCTGATGTCTATGTTGGTATGGTAATGCGGGAGCATAACATACCTATCAGAACTATTGCTGAAGAAAGAAGGAATCTACATCTTGTTGACGTTAAAACGATCATAAAATTATATGAAGCCGGAGAGTCAGTTGAGGCTGTGGCACGGGTATTGGGAATTAGCATGTCGGTTGTGGTTGACAGATTGAAACTAAATAATGTTAAAATGCGGACTAGAGCACAATCTAGAAGGTTAGCACTTAACAGGCAAATTGATGTTGTGCCATATGATAAATGGGCAAATAAGAAGTGGCTTACTGAGCACTATATAAAACAATTTTTGTCAATCAATGATATTGGGAAATGTGTTGGTTGGAGTTATGGTGCTGTACGGCAGGCGATGATTAAATTTGATATTAGATTGAGATCGATATCAGATGCTATGAAGTTACGTTCTAAAGAGATTTCGAGGCTTCAAGAAGATAATTGGCGCAAACCCGATTATAGATCAAAAATGTTTGAGATATTTGCCGCACGACCTAAAGTATCCGGGATACAAAACCGGCTTTATGAATTTCTAGATGAGTTTGGTGTGGAATATTTTCGCGAGTATAATGATAGGGACGATGATTCAGGATGTCGGATTGGTTCTTGGTCATTTGATTGTGTTGTGCCGCGTGATGATTATACTTTACTTATCGAGGTTCAGGGTGATTATTACCATTCTTTACCACAAAATGTGGCAAGAGATATTCAGAAAGCGAACTATGTCAAATCACAGCTTGCTGGCTATAGATTGAAGTATCTGTGGGAGTATCAATTTGATAGAGAAGATTATATTAGATTAACTCTCAAACAATGGCTTGGGCTCATACAAGTCAATGAATTTTCGTTTGGCGAAGTTACCATTTCGAATTGTGAATACAATTCTTTTTTCGATAAGTATCACTATGCTGGTTCGATTGGTAGGCCTGTAAGCTATGTTTTTGGTGCTTATTTAGATAATGTTTTAATAGCAGTTGCTTGTTTTACTTCTCCTATTCGACAGAATGTTTCGGTGGCTGGGTTTAATTATAATGAATTGACGGAATTGGCCAGATTATGTATTCATCCAGAATACCAAAAACACAATTTTGCTAGTTGGTTTGTTGCAAGATGTATTAAACGATTGCCATCACAATATCGCTGTGTAATAGCTTATTCTGACCAGTCTTTTGGGCACGACGGTACTATTTATAAAGCATCCAACTTTGTTATGGATCATATAACACAATCGAGCTATAGTTATTTTGACGGAATCGATCATTTACACAAGAAGACTCTCTATAACAGGGCGAAACGAGCACATATGTCTGAAGGTGATTATGCTCGTAAAAATGGTTACAGAAAAATAAAGAGCATGCCAAAGTTCAGGTATGTATATAAATGTAAATGATGCGTCTTTGGTGTAATGGTAGCACGCCGTCTGCCAGATGGAAGAATAGGTTCAATTCCTGTAAGACGCTTTATTGCTTGCGAATAGTAATGTAATGTTTCTACCAAATATAAACTTTTGGAATAATATAAACGAAGTTTGTTTTGTTTGACTACACTTAGCAGAAGGCCACTCTCGCGGAGTGGCCTTCGCTATGCACATAACAAAAATATATACAAGGAGGTGTTGTTATGCCACTAAATCCAGACCTATTAGCCGAATGTTTAACGGAGCATCCGGATTTGTTTGATAGGATACTAGCCATTCTTGAGTATGATGAGCAACATATCTTCGGATACGACGAGCCAAAAAAGGGCGTTGAGCCGTGGGTATTTCTGGCCAGGGCGACACTCGGGGTTGGCATCATAAAAATTAAAGAACCAAAGCTCAATCTTGAATATTATGCACTCATCAAGATTCCGGACGAAGTATCAAAAGATGTCGATAAAGGATGGCCAACAAAATGGGTTAGGGGAGACATTACGAGTCCGGCCGCTTTACCAACACAGAACAAACATATTCTCAAAACATCGCACAGCTTATCTGCCCTTTTAGATGCTGCTGGAGAGATGCCGCTCAAGGCAAAGCCGCCTAGCAAACCCGAGAAACACGAAGGTCAGGAAACAGATCCGTTTGTGCCTAGAGATAAAAGACAAGCACCCGATTCTTATGCCGAAACAGATGTGCTTACGCCTAAGGAAAGGAGACAGCTTACGGGGGTCATTACGAAAGGTGACGAGGCAGAAATACGTCGGTTGTCTACGAAGAGTAAAAGATGGCGCGAATTGGTTGACAAATACGTTTATGGTGAGGACTAATGGCTATAATAGCGCCACAAGATCTGCCAGTTGTTTTAAAAGTGCGTAGTGATCCGCTTAAAAAATATGCATTGTCGAAACTTGGTTATTCTGGCGTCGACGTCGAGATAGGCGAGGATCAGTTTGAGACTGTTTTACGAATTACTGGGGATTTTATCTCTGGTTACTTTCCACGAGAGCAAAAACTTGCTGTATTCTATACGCAGCCACTAGTCTCGACTTATCCAATGCCGGAAGATGCTTATTGGGTTCAAGAAGTCTCGTGGGACCCAGTCACGACTAGGATTGATGACGTGTTTGGTGCAGAAAGTTTTCTGTTTAATATAGGGAATGTCGCTGGTATACAAAATATTCTTACCGATTATCATCTATTACAAGCATATCGCCGATTTTCACAAAAGATTTTGGGTACCGAAGGACATTGGGAAGTTCTTGGTGAAGTCGATGGCGGTCCTGGTCAACAGCTTATCAGATTATATCCGACACCAAAGGGTGCTTTTCCCGTTATTGTTTTGTATTACCCGATCGTTACACACTTTCGTAGCCCGCAAGCTAAGCTTATCGCTTACGACATGATGCTAGCAGAGACCAAGATGATGGTTGGTGCTTTGCGACGTAAGATTGCTGGGATTCCTCTTCCAGACGGCGGTAGTTTAGCGCTCGATGGAGATGCTCTTGCTACAGAAGGTAAGGAAGAGCGTGAAGCGTTGATAGAGAAAGCAATCCATCTTGGCGAGCCACTTGGCGTATATAAGTGGTCTTGGTTGCTACCTTTGATATTTTGGATCGGTTCTGTGATCCAAAATATTGTATAATAAAACAACCAGCTAATCTGCGCGCAAATAGAATGTGGCTAAGTGCTAGCAATAGATCGCAACATATATACATTTATATGGTTTGTTCGTGAAATATTGCGTAAAAGATATGTCGGGAACATCAAGATAACCCGAGGAACTTGCAAAGGTGAGACGCATAGTCATCTGGGTTGACAACACATCGAGTAGGCTCAACAATTACGAGCCGTGGCATTCTGTTATCCTAACGATTCTTTTTAGCACTATAACTATTTTGAGCTAGCCTATGCGCAAGAAATTGGTAGATCAATTGAATGTGGAGTTTCCTAACGTTCTACGTTGTTCTGTAAATGTTGGCGACGGTTGGTACGGCATATTAAAGAAACTACTGAAAAACCTGAAAAAATCAAACGTCAAAATCATAAATGTCGAACAAGAATTTGGCGGCTTGCAGGTTTACTCCAGCCCAAGGACAACAAAGACGGATCAAATGATTCAAAGTGCCGAGGACGCATCGTGGCACGTTTGCGAGTACTGCGGTGAGGTAGAAAATATCAAAAGGTATAATCTCGGTGGTTACTGTATCACTTTATGTCCTGATTGTGCCTCAAAGAATTGAGATGATAAATGGCATATAACGATTTGACTAAAAGAGACAAAGAGGTCATTGCGCGAGCTTTAGCGTCAAATGACAATAAGATTAGACCTGCTCATAGAGCACTCAAGGGCAAGTACACATTTGCCGATGTAGATACCGTCGCCAAAAAGGATCTAGGCATAATACCGCGTCCTGGTAAATCCACGTCCGACGAGGAGGACGATGGTGCCATGCTGAATATGAGATTTGGCGGCATGGTCGGCATGATGACGATGAGGTCGAAGACCATACGTGATCTTGACGCAGCGCTCGAATCTGCCAAGGTTGATATGGAAACTTGGGAAGTTGAGCGATATATAATCAACAAATGGGACGTTGTTGCTAATAGTACCAGTAGACAGGTAGGCAGTATACAGATACACGATCTTACAGCAACTGAATTGTGGCAGGTTAAGGTCTGGCTCAAGCGCAAGCAGCACCCACTCATTGAAGTTGCGCTTGAATTGCTTGAGAAGCGGATTGCCGCACACGCACCGAAATATCCGACAAGGATCAAAAAGCCTACTGGCACGCATATGCTGGAAATATCGTTATTCGATGTGCACTTTGGTAAACTGGCTTGGCATAGAGAAACAGGGCACGATTACGACCTCAAGATTGCAGAGCGGATCTATAGTGACGCTGTAAATCAGCTTCTAGCGATGTCGTCATGTGTAAGTGTAGAGAAGATTTTAATGCCTGTTGGTCAAGATTTCTTTCACATTAATAGTGCCGATTTTTTAACACCAAAGGCCAATAACCCGTTAGATACTGACGGTAGACTTGCCAAAGTTTTCGAAGCTGGGTATATGGCCGTGATTGGTGCTATCGACAAGTGCCTTGCAATTGCGCCTGTAGAGGTCATTTGGGTTCCAGGCAATCACGACCCAGAAACATCACTATATTTATGCCACGTGTTGAAAGCGTGGTATAAGAAATGTAAGGATGTATTTGTCGATATCCGCCCAACTTCGAGAAAATACAAGCGATATGGCACCTGCCTTATCGGATTTACTCACGGCAACGAAGAAGCACAGAACGATTTGCCGCTAATTATGGCAACAGAGGCTGCTGAGGATTGGGCCGTTGTCAGGCACAAGGAATGGCATATTGGCCATATCCATAAAAGAAAGGAAATGAAATTCCTAGCTGGTGACACATATAATGGTGTCACCGTTAGGACTCTTCCTAGCTTGAGTGGTACTGATGCGTGGCATTATAAAAAGGGATATGTCAAGGGTGCCAGAGCAGCGGAGGCCTATTTGTGGGATTATGATTTTGGATATGCTGGTCATTTCTCTGCTAACATGCTTGACGGAAAAGTAGCAAAGATAGATGCGAATCGGCCTAGTCGATCAGGGGGATGAACTCCCGCCCTCCAAATATAAATTGGAGGTGATAAATGAGATTGATTGGTTTAGCCGAAGGCGACGTTTCCGCCGCACAAAGTAAAATAGTGTCTACCAAGAACGATCTCGCCATTGCCCTTGCCGGTGAGGTTCGCACACTTGGTTTTGGCAATCCTCGTGTCGAAGAATCGTACAATGTTTCGGATGATTCTATTTTGTACTTTGACGTTCGTCCTGGCACAACAATAATGGTTAGGGTTGTTAGTGACGATGACCTACAAATTCAATTATCGACTGGTTTAGCTGATTCTCTTGGTGTTAATGATTACCACAAGGTAGGCTCGGCCGCAGAAGTAATAGCAAAGTTGCAGAAGATTTTCAAATGATCGTTATACAAAATCGCCTGGAAGTTATCGGGGCTGACAGGGTAATTGTCCCTGGCTGTGAACCAACTAGCGCACTTAGTTCGACAACGTTGATGAGGTTTTCTGATTGCGGTGCAGCGACAGTCAATCTATATGAAGCCTTAGCGGCGATTCCTGGGTCGAGCATGGAGTATCAGATCAATAATGGTGAGTCGAATGGTGTGCGCAAGAGATGGCTTGTATTACCGCCTTATGAATTGACCTGTCCGTGTGTTCCGATGTTAGATTCATATGCAATTCTAAAAGAGCTTGCGAAAAAAGAAGACGAAGAAGAGAATCTGCTGGAGGACGAGTGCCAGTTGCTAGACCAGGGTTTCTGTCCGCCGATAAATTTTGAGACAGCAGAAGTACCACCGGTTTCGCCGTACAGAGAAGAAGGCAACTATTTTGGTATCAGTCCTTATCCGATGAACAATCCAGTCGATTGGGATCTCTGGTCATCAGACCAACAATTTCGGGGGCCATCGTTTGGAGAGGGCGGCGACATGCCGGTCTCAGGGTAATGATTCATAGGTTTTCACAGAGCGACAGCGTTGTTCCTGCCCAGAATTTGGGTTTTAGATCTGATATGGATGATTTGAATCCATTCTATCAGGTTCATGACATTGACTCTGCTGACATTGCCACTGTACATCACATAGCACGCGAGATGATACATATATCTGGGGCACTTGTCAAGGTCCATCCGAGGACGAACAATTCTGATATTGTCGTAGAGCACGACGAAGATCCAGACCCGACATATTGGGCGTCGAAACATTTCAAAGCATTTTTCACGCCGCAACCGCTTGAGTGGGAATTAAAAGGGTGGGGCGTTGACGTCGAGAACAATCAATCTGAGGTTGTTTTTTTTCTTGGTGATATTACTGAGGAGTTCAACGATAGGCTGCTACAGGTTGGTGATCTTATAGAGCTTCCCTACAATAGCGTATCTAGGCATAAGCCAAAATATTATCATGTGAATAATGTGCAAGAGTTTGGCAACTTCAGATATACGTGGTTGTATCTGAAGTGCCAAACATCGCTCATCCCTGGCGATGTTAATATACGTCCTGCAGAAGATGACGCAGAACAGTCTATTGACTTTGAAGATCCGAATCCAAAATAATGCCGCAACTCAGATTTACGGACCCGTCGAGCTTGATAAATCAGATGGCACTTGATATAGGTGCTGCATCTGGTGAAGTTGGTAACACTTTGCGCGTGGAAATTGCGTCTGAGTTGCGCAGTCGGATACGTGGGCTTCGTGGAATGAACGCCTCTGATGTTTCTGTCACTCAGGTTGGCGACAATAAAGCCTTGATCAAAGTGAACTTGCGAGATGACTTAGAACCAGAGATTGTCGCTGCTGTGGAACGTGAATTCAAGTCATTGATGGACAGGATTGGTGCTGTGGTTGTTGGGCAGCCCATGGCTGGGTCGATAAAGCCTGGGCTTGTGGCGATGCTGTCTAGAGGAGGTATCGTCTGATGGCTTTTTATGAATTCGGCCACAATTTTTCTCCATGCCCACTACAGACGATATGTCCAACTCCGATGGCGGAGGCCAATCCACAAATACATGCTTACCCAACTGCTTTGAAGCAACAGAGTGATGCACAGCAAGGCAGGTCCAAGATTCTCGGTGATATTCCTGGCACTATGCCAGAGTACATTGAGGAATATGCGATGCCGGGGTTTACAGCCCTAGACGACGCTATGAGATCATATTGGTCTGGCATCCGCGTACCTACCAAGGATTCGTTTCGGTTTATGAGGGTCAAGATTGCTGGTGGCGATAAGAGCGTATTATTTTGGAACGATGATCTCAAAGACGGTCGTGTTCGGCTGCCTGTGGCTTCTATAAACCGGCTGGACCATGAGTTTAACCCGGATAAGTTTAGTCCTCCCTATCTGGCTATGCGGAAGAGGTATACTACTAATAGGATGGATAGGGTTGCTATGATAAGACGGCCCGTCCCGTTCTTGGTCAATTATAATCTTACTGTATGGTGCGTGTGGAAGCGAGATGCAGAATATATTCTTTATCAAATAATAACTAGGTTTCACCCGCTGGCTGAATTTACTATGTTCGACGGCCATTTGAGCGGTAATGTACAACTCAGATATGGCGGCTCGTCCGATGCTAGTGAAAAAGAAGCTGGGTTCGACCAGAAAGCCAAGGTACGTTATGAGTATAAGATGACGGCTGAGGCATGGCTACCGTTGCCGGAGGTAATATTGCCTACTGTTCTTGGTCAGCCGACGATAATAAGTGAGTTGCCATCGAGAGATCCATTATTGGCCTCTCGTGGAAGTTATAACAATTTCGAGCCTCCAGTGTAATCGGAGATTGTGATGGTTAGAGCAGCAGTAGCGCGTAGGAGACAGAAACGGCAAAAAAGAGTTCCGCAACCAATACCCGATAAGGGTCATGTGGTTCGTGTCTACAACAAAGGCAAGCAGTTGATTTCTTTGCAGGTCAAGCCGCCAGGTGGTGACTTTTTCTTGCATGAGCAGACAATTTATCTGCGTCCCGGCCAAACAGTCAAACTGCCTAAGAGCCATATCAATTCTGCACAGATTAGGAATTTGCAGGCGAGAAGGCAAATTCAGGTGATTTACGACAGTGAGGTTGCAGGGGATAAGTAATCCATTTTTTCAAGTTACCTTACTGTCATTTAGATCAAATTTATTGTAGCATAGTTTGCGCTGCATAACGGAGAATAGACATGCCAACGTTTCTAAGTCCAGGTGTTTTCCCTCGCGAAATTGATCTGAGCTTGGTTCCAAGTAATGTTGGGCCGCTCCGCCCAGTGTTTATTGGCACTGCAAGCAAGGGTCCGGTGAATATACCGACCTTTGTGTCGAACTCGCAACAAGCCATAGACACGTTCGGCGAACCATTTCCTGAGAGCTACATGATGTACGCCGTAATGACCTATATGGAACGCGGCAATCAGTGTTATATCGTACGTGTCGGTGTCGAATGCGAAGACGGTCAAGCGGAAGAACTTGATGACATCTGCATTGATACCTCTGGAAACAGGGTTAGTGGGTGGGCACGGATACCGATCTTCACCGGCATTGATTTCGGACGCATCACTCTTCGCGAAGTAAGTGCGGATAGTCCATATGTTTTCCACGGCGCTGGTGTCGAGAACATCGACTACAACGACCAGAGTGTATCGGCTACTGATGGTCCAACAACGGCCACGCTCGACTTTGCTGGAGGAACTGCTGGAAGCGATGACTATACCGGGTGTCTCGACGAGAGCTATATCCTTCTTATCACTGGGGATCCGGATGACGGAGAAGCTGTTGAGGGTTGCACTTATGAGTGCGTCAGAAATAGCGATAGCGCGGTGGTTGCGACCGGAACGTTGACCGATCTTGGTGGTGGAATTAGTAACAATGTTGATGTAGGCGACGGGCTTGTCTTCAG